>Ga0209011_1000282_pt1 | contig 20852 bp, 20 predicted proteins | sample BlaSpr_A8_OM1_M3_FD_187986 | JGI IMG/M metagenome (GOLD analysis project Ga0209011, IMG submission 187986) | Forest soil microbial communities from Thunder Bay, Ontario, Canada - Black Spruce, Ontario site 2_A8_OM1_M3 (SPAdes) (version 2) | ecosystem: Environmental > Terrestrial > Soil > Boreal... | reverse complement strand
TCCGGGCGTGCCCTGGCAGCGGTGTCGTGACGGCTTCATCGCCGAAGCGCTCCACACCGTGCCAAGGAATAGTCGCCCCGTCGTTGAAGCCAGCCTTCGTGCGGCATTCGCCGCGCCGGATGCCTCGAGCGCGATCGCGGCCCTCGCGCGCGTGCGTGGCCAGTTCGGGTCGGCCTACCCGGAGCTGGTCGCCGCCCTCGAGTTGCCGTGCGCCGAGCCGCTCGCCTATTACCAGGTCGAACGGGCGCACCGCCGTCTCGTCACCTCGGTGACCGGGCTCGCCTCGTTGCAGAATGAGCTCCGGCAATCCTGCCAGCTGGTCGGGATCTTCCCGCACCCGCAGGCCCTACTGCGTCTCTCGGGCACCATCCTTCAGGAGATCTCTGAGGAGTGGGCGGCACGCCCGCTGCGGCTGAGACGGCGGGCTACGGCAGGGGTGGTGGCGTGGGCAGGGTCGGCGTCGGTAGGGCCGTTGGCCCCGGCAGCGTAGGAGTCACGACCGGAAGGGTCGGCGTCGGGACGGGCAAGGTTGGAAGCACGCCTGTCCCGGTGGGCGTCGGGCCGGGCAGGGTGGGAACCACGCCCGATCCGCTGGGCGTCGGGCCGGTGCCCGATGCAGCAGGCGTCGCCGTGGCCCCAGGCCGGGGTCGCGAGCCGGGACTGGCCTGGTCTTGCGATGCGTCCCGCGTGATCGTCGGTGACAGCGGGGCGAGTGTCTGGGGACTCTCTGCCCGGTAGTCGGCGACCAGCGGTCCATGCACGCCGGTCGTTAGCCGGCGAACGTCGGGCGACCAGCCGCCCACCGTGGCGGCGACCCAAAAGAGCAACAGCACGGCCGTCGCGATGACCGTCCATTGCGCCAGGCGAAGGGCTCGTTTCATGCGACGGAATCGAACCTGATATCCGACGCGTGCGGCGTCGGCCTTTTGCCCATCTCCTCCAGGCGGGCGAAGATCGCGGCCTTCCTCGCGGTGAACGCCTCAACGACCGCCGGATCGAACTGGCGGCCGGCCTCGCTCGCCATGGTCCGCGCGGCGAACTCGAAGGAAAATCCCTTTCGATAGGGCCGGTCCGAGGTCATCGCGTCGAAGGCATCGGCCAGCGTGACGATGCGCGCCAGCTGCGAGATCGATGCGCCCTTGAGCCCATCCGGATAACCTTCCCCGTCCCAGCGTTCGTGGTGATGCCGGATGGGGTCCAGGCTCGGTTGGAGAAACGGAACGTCCTTCAACATCTCATAGCCGATCACGGGATGGCGCTTGATGGAGGCCCACTCCTCGTCGTTGAGCGGACCCGCCTTGGCCAGAATCTTGTCCGAGACGCCGATCTTGCCGACGTCGTGCAGCAGGCCCGCCCGCCGCAGCACAACGAGGTCCGCCTCCGACAGCTTCATGCCCTCCGCCAGCTCCAGGCTGATGGCAGCGACCCGCGCCGAATGCTCGAAGGTGTAGGGATCGCGGGCGTCGATGGCGCGCGCGAGCGCCTCCAGGTTGCGGAAGTACGCCTCGTCGCGCGCGCGGATCTGCTCCTGCAAGGCCGCCGTCATCTCATTGAAGGTGGTTGCCAGGTAGCCGATCTCATCGGCCGACTCAACCTGGACGCGGCGGCTGTAGTCGCCGGCCGAGACCACCCGCATCGAGGCAACCAGCTGGTCGATCGGTCGGGTGATGCGGTCCGCGAGCGCGAGACCGATGAGCATCGTGCCGAGGGCAATCGCTCCGAACAAGGCCACCAGTACAAGGCGGATGGCAGTGAGCGAGCCCGACAGGTCATCGGCGGGAACCGCCGCCGCGAGGTAGCCGAGCTGGGCACCGCGCATCGTCCAGTCGTTGACCAGCAGCCGGTAGGGCCGGCCATCCCACGGCGTGGCGACCCGCACCGGGGTCTCGGGCGTCACCTGGTGCCGGACCTCGCTGGACAACGCTGGGCCTCCGGCAAGCGAGCTGGCCAGCACTATCCCGGACGCGTCATAAAAGCCGATCGCAAGTGAGCTCGAACCGGTAAGCGTCTGCGCGATCTCGGTCAAGGACTGGCCGAGTAGCACCGCACCGCCGACGGCCGGCGGTTCGGTTTCGGTCCAGATTGGCGCCACCCAGTAGAGCATCGGCGGTGTCTCACTCGCCAGGAGGATGTACTTGTCACCCAGGGCGTCGCGGTCTCCCCGGAGCGCGTGCCGGACGGCCGGTTGCGAGCTGTAGGCCGCCGCGTCGGAGAACGTCTCAACGGTGACGCCGTTTCGGCGGAGGCCGACCAGCTGGCGTCCGCTGCTGTTCAAGACCCGAAGGACGAGGTGTTCCGGCTGCGCATTGCCGACGATGGGACCGAGCAGGCGCCCGGCCGCCGCACCGTCGCCGCGCGCGACCGCGGTGTCGATGCCGGCCGTATTGGTGGCGGCTCGTAACTGCTGCAAGCGGTCGTTCTCGACCCCGGCCAGCCGATCGTTGCTGCGCAGCGAGCTCCGGACCAGGCTGTTGTCGACCGCCCCCTCGACCGAGCCGCCCACCTGCGCGCTGACGACGGCGATGCCCACGGCGCCCACGAAAACGACAAGCACGATGAAGGGCAGGACGATGCGCCGGCGGAGCGATGGGTGGCGGAGCATGGGTGGTTGCTTCCTTCCTCGCGCCCTTGTTCTGATAGAAAAACGCCGACCTTTTGCGGTCCTTTCTAGGTAGTTGCGTCAGACAACGTCACCGCCAGTCCAATTGCAGGGCTCGCTGGCGATGCCGCCGGAGGGCGAACGGTGCCCATCAGGCGGCTAGTGTCGAGCCATCCCCTTTTGGAGGTGTCGTAGTGCGCAAGCTGATGGCATCTATCGCCGCCCTTGGGGCGGCCCCGATCGTGGCGATCGCGGTGATGCAGACGGCGGCGCCGGTACTCGCGGACACGCCCGGCGTCTCGCCGACCTGCTTCCCGCAGTCGGCGAACCCGCATCCGACCGACCCTGCCGGCCAGACGACGAACACGCTGTTCTGCACGCCGACCACCCCGAGCCCAACGGGTTCGGGAGGCAGCGGATCCGGTAGGACCGGCACGGGCGCCGGCACGGGCGCCGGCACGACGGCTGGCGGTGGCCAGACCTCGCTGGCAAGCTCGACTGGCTCTGGAACGACCGGATCGTTCCCGGACGAGAGCGGGCGTGCGGGCCTGAACGGGACATGGTCGTCGGGTTCCGGAAAGCCGGCGGCGTCGAACGATACGGGCCTCTTTGGCGGCCTGGTTGGCTTCTTCGCCTCAGCTGGCGGCCTGGTCTTCCTGTTCGGCCTCCTGATGCTGATGCTCATCGTCCTCGTCGCGCTCGCGGTGATCGCCGCGCTTCGACGCGGCGGCAAGAACTTCGCGTCGCGCTTCTCACGCGTCACATACAGGGCGTAGTCGCTGTTCGTAACGCCAGGAGGGAGGCCGGTGCCTCCCTCCTGATGTTGGTGTTGCGGCTAGGGGATCAAGGCTGCTGGCGCGGATTGACGAACGCGTCGTGGATGACGCTGCCCGCGAGCGCGATGCCGATGCCCGCGCCCACGCCGGCCACCAGGAAGGCGAGCCAGTCGCCGGCCAGGTGCACGTGCAGATACAAGCCGCCCAGCAGCAGGACGAGCGCGAGCAGCAGCCAGGTCAGCCGATCCACGCCCCGTCAGCCTCGGCTCGTCTCAGCCGCCATTAACGGCGCCGCCGAATCCCGCTGAGCCGGCGGGGACGATATTGATGCTGTTGGCCTTGATGGAGCCGTCCGCCTGCCGCGTGCCGGTCACCGTGATCGTCTCACTCTCTTGCAGGTCGGAGGCCTGCCCGACGACGGTCTTGCGTACGATCACGCTCTGGTCGAACGTGACTTTGACGTCGGTGTTGCAGCGCGTGTCATGGATCGTGAGGCTGTTGGCGGTGAGGTTGGCGACGGTGCCCGTTGCGCCACGTCGGGCCGCCGCGCCGGACGGGCTGGCGGCCGGGGTCGCGCCCGGGCTGGGGCAGGCCGCCGCCACCCCTCGACCTCCGCCGAAACCGTTCCCCGCCGTCCGTGTGCCGGTCGTCGAGGCGGCGGCGTTGGCGGTGGTGCCGCCGCCACCGACCTTGTAGCCGCCGTAGAAACCGCCGAGTAAGCCGACGATGACAATGAGCGCCGCGATGGGAAGCTTGATCATTGCATGACCTCCTGGGGATTCACTCGTAGCGCAAGGCTTCGATCGGACGGAGCCTTGCCGCGCGGTTTGCGGGATAGAGACCGAAGAAGAGACCGATACCGACGGAGATGCCGAACGCCATGAAGACCGACGGTGTGGAGATGACGGGTGTGGGCAGCGTCGATACCACCAGCGGCAGGACCCGTGCGAGGCCGAAGCCGATCAGGATCCCGAGCGCGCCGCCCAGGCCCGAGAGGAACATCGACTCGATCAAGAACTGCAGCAGGATGTCCTGACGACGGGCGCCGATCGCCTTGCGGATGCCGATCTCGCGAGTCCGCTCGGTGACGGTGACGAGCATGATGTTCATGATTCCGATGCCACCGACGACCAGTGAGATGCCGGCGATCGCCCCCAGCATCAGCGTGAGCACGCCGGTCGTCTGCGAGGCGCTGTTGAGCACGTCCTGCTGGCTCAAGATCTGGAAGTCGGCCACTGTTGGGTCCGAGATGTGATGCCGGTCGAGCAAGACCTGGGTGACCTCGGTGGTGGCCGCGGTCGTTGCCTGCGCGCTGGTGGCTTCGACGTAGATCTGCTGAACGTTGCGTCCGCGCCCGCCCAGCAGGTAGCTCCAGGCTGACGTGATCGGCACTACCACCACGTCGTCCTGATTGTTGAAGCCGCCGGAAGAACCCTTTGGCGCGAAGACGCCGATGATGCGGAAGTTCTGCCGGTTGATTTTCATCGTCTGGCCGATCGGATCGGCACCGCCGAAGAGGTTGGTGGCGACCGTCGGTCCGATGACCGCCACTTTGCTCGCGGCGTCGACCTCGCCGGAGGTGAAAAACTGGCCGCTCGCCAGCTGGTAATTGCGCACCGAGGGGAAGTCCTGGGTCGTGCCGGTCAGGCTGCTGTTCCAGTTCTGGTTGCCGTAGGTCAGCTGCGCCCGGCCGCCGGCGCTGGGGATGGCCGTCACCACGTCCGGCGATGTTTGCCGGTTCGCGATCGCCTTCACGTCGTCCAGCGTCAGACTCGACCCCGTGCCGAATCCCTGCTGGACGCCGCCTGCGCTTCGCGCGTTCGAGGGAAAGACCGTCAAGAGGTTCGAGCCCAGCGATTGGATTTGCTGTTGGACGGCAACGGAGGCGCCGTTGCCGACACCGACCAGCAGGATCACGGCCGAGACGCCGATCAAGATGCCGAGCATGGTGAGCGCGGATCGCAGGCGGTTCGACAACAGGCCGTTCACCGCCAGCCTCAGGCCCTCGAGGATGCTCATCGCGCCAGCTCCGCAGCGACGGCCGGGCGTTCATCGCTGACGATCACGCCATCGCGCAGGCGCACCACGCGCTGCGCGAACGCCGCGATGTCCGCCTCGTGCGTGATCAGCACGATGGTCCGGCCTTGCTGGTTGAGGTCGCGCAGCAACTTCATGATCTCGAGGCTCGATTCGCTGTCGAGGTTCCCGGTCGGTTCGTCGGCCAGAAGGATCGCCGGGTCCGTCACCAGCGCGCGCGCAACGGCGACGCGCTGTTGCTGCCCCCCCGAGAGCTCGTTGGGGAGGTGGCTGGCTCGCTCCAACAGTCCCACGGATTCGAGCGCCGCCATCGCCCGTTGGTGCCGCTGCTGGTTGTCGCCGGCGTAAATCAATGGCATCTCGACGTTGTGGACGGCGCTCGCCCGCGGAATCAGGTTGTAGGACTGGAAGACGAAGCCGATCTTTCGATTACGAATCCAGGCCAGCTGATCGTCGGTCAGTGCCGAGACGTCGTAGCCGTCGAGGATATACCGGCCAGAGGATGGCTGGTCGAGGCAGCCGACCAAGTTCATCAGGGTGCTCTTGCCCGAACCCGACGGCCCCATGATGGCGACGAACTCGCCCTCGGGAATGTGCAGCGAAATCCCTTTCAGGGCGGCGACCTCCACCTCGCCCGCGAGGTAGACCTTCGTGATCCCCTCGAGGGTGATCACCCTCCGCCGCCCCGGACGCCTCCACCACCGAAGCCGCCGCCTCGGATCAGGTTCCCGCCGTTGTTGGTGGTCCCGGTCGTCGTGCGGAGGGCTGGCAGCACCACGGTGTCACCCTCGTTCAGTCCGGCCTTGATCTCGGTGTACGTGTCGCCCACGACCCCGGTGATCACCTCGGTCGCCACCTGCTGGCCTTTCGAGAGGACCGTGACCATCGTCGTTCCGCCGGTGGTTCGCACAGCCGCATTGGGGACGCGCACGGCATTGTCCGCCTGGGCGACGGTGACCGACGCGTTCGCGGTCATGCCTTCACGTAGTCGCGGATCGGTGCGGTTGAGCACGAAGCTGACGTAGTAGTCGACGACGTTCGAGACCACCGTCGCACTCGGACTGATGGTCAGCACATGCCCCGAGATGGTCAGGTTCTGGATGGCGTCGAAGGTGAAGGCGACGGTTTGATTGGCGGCCAGCCGGGCGGCATCCGTTTCAGCGAACGGCATCACGGCGACGAAACTGCTGTTGTCGTCGATCACCATGAAGCCGGATGACGAACCGGACCCGCTCGAGGATGGCTGCGGGGCGAGCGATCCCGGTGCCTGCGCCGTTCCGCCTCCCGCCGTCTCTCCCGGCACGCCGTTGATGCTGATCACCACGCCGGAGGTCGGGGCGGTGAGGGCGGTCTGGTTCAAGGCGAGCTGCGCCGACTGTACCTGAGCCTGGGCGGACGCGACCTGCGCCTGGCTCGACGCCAGCGCGTTTGGTTTGACCTGGGTCTGTACCGCCAGGTTGTCACGCGAGGACGTGATCTGCTGCGATGCCGAGTTGATCCGGGACTGGCCGCTGATCGCATCCATGTTTTGCTTGCTCTTGTCATTCGCCAACTGCGCCGTTGCCTGGGCGCAGGCAACGGAGGCCGGATCGATCCCGCAATCGGTGTTGACCTTGGCCTGGTCGCTGGCGACCGTCGCGGCGTCGGCCTGGTTGGTGGCATTCACCGACGCCACGGTGTCGTTGTAGTTCTGCTGCGCGTTGTTGACTTGATGCTGGAGCTGCGCGACCTGCGCAGCGGTCAGCGGTGATTGCGTCGACTGCAGATTGGCCTGCGCGGAAGCGAGCGAGGCCTGCGCGGAAGCGAGCGCAGCCTGCTGGGTCGACGAGTCGATCCGCGCCAGCACCTGCCCCGTCGTCACTTTGTCGCCGACCTTGACGTCGACTTCAGTCAGGATCCCGGTCTGTTTGAAGCTCACGTTCATCCGCCCCACCGGCAAAAGGGAGCCGGTGCCACTGACGACAGACGTCACGGTGCCGCGGTCAGCCGTTGCGGTGCGAATCGCCACGGGAGCCGGCTGGGCGAAGACCGTGTCGCGCGCGATCAGGCCGATCAGAAGGATCGCGACCAGGCCGAGGCCGGCCAGCCAGGCACGCGTGCCCGTCAGCCAGAAGCCGCGCCGAAGCTGTGGCAGTGGTTTGAGCGTTGGAGCCTGCCGCATCACACTGCCCCCGCCAACGTTGTGTGGTTCATCGGATGCCCCTTACGGAGTCGCTGACGGCTGCGCCTGGAAATTCCCCAGCGTGACTCCTACGGAAATGTGCTGCCCGTTGCGGGTGACCGAGAGGGTGACGTGGTCGCCAACTTTCTTGGTATCGAGGTACTGCGTGAGTTGCTCGATGGTCGTGATCGCATGTCCGTCGATCGCCGTGATCACATCGTCGTTGGCCGACGGCTGCCCGGCCGCCTGCAGGCCGGCCCTTGCGGAGGGTCCGCCGGGAACGACCTGGATGACGAGAACACCGGACTTCTCGCTCAGGCCGAGTTGATCGGCGGTGGCGGCCGTCAGAGTCTGACCGCTGATGCCAAGCCAGGGGTGCTGGATGGCCACGCCCTTCTCCAATGACGGCAGGAGGGACACGGCGCGGTTGATGGGGATGGCGAACCCGATGCCGACATTGCCCTCGACCGGACTCTGGATCGAATCGTTGACGCCGATCAGCTGGCCGCGGCCGTCGAGCAACGCCCCACCGGAGTTACCCGGATTGATCGGGGCATCGGTCTGGATCATGCCCGTCAACGCCCGTCCGTTCGGTGCGGTCGTGCCGCGATTCAAACCGGAGATGATGCCAGCGGTGAAGGTACCCTGCAGGCCGAAGGGCGAGCCGATCGCGAGCGCCGTGTCGCCGACCTGCAGCGTGTCGGAGTTGCCTTTCGTCAGCGGATGGAGCTGGTCCTGCGAGACCGAGACCAGGACGACCGCCAGGTCTGAGCTCTGGTCGACCCCCTTGACCTGGCCGGTGGTGGTGTGGCCATCGCTGAAGGTCACCCGCACCTGTGACGCGCCGGCCACGACGTGGGCATTGGTCAGGATGTCGCCCTGGTTGTCGACCACGATACCGGAGCCCTCCGCCTGGGAAAACGAGCGGGCACCCCCACCGGAGAGCGACGTCGTTATCGTCACGACGCCGTCCTTTGCCTGCTGGTAGATGGCGGCGAAGGACCCGGGCGACGGCGCCGGCGCCGCCACGCCCGAGGCGACCGTTGGTGCACTACTGGTCGTGGTGCTGGCGGTCGTGCGGTGGCTGGTGAGAATCGCGCCGATCGCGCCGCCACCGATGCTGCCGAGGACCAGCCCGGCGGCGAGCATGGCCACAGCCATGCTGCGCGCCGGACGGTGGGGAAAGGAGGGAGCGAGTTGAGGGGCCGGAGGCTCAGGCGTGAGCGATGGAGGCTCGGGTGCGACCGGTGTCTCCACGAACTGCGGAGCAAAGGGGTCTTGCATGACGCAAGGCTGATCCTGCGCCGGACCGATGAGCCGCCTGTGAAAGCTGGCTAAGAGTTCAGTAAGACTTTATGCTGCGGTCGGCAGCACGACAGTAAAGGCGGCGCCGCCCTGCGGGTTGTTGGCGGCGGACACCTGGCCGCCATGTTCTTTCGCGATCCAGCGCGCGATCGCCAGGCCCAGTCCGGTCCCTTCGCCTGAGCGCGACGCGTCCGACTGGAAGAAGCGCTCGAAGACGCGCTCGAGATCCTCTTGCGGGATACCGGGTCCGTCATCGAGGACCACCAGGCGTGCCGCTCGCTGCCCGTTGTCCAACCGCACCTGAATCCGGCCGCCGGCATGGGTGTGCTTGAAGGCGTTGTCGATCAGGATCCACAGCAGCTGTTTGATCGCGTCCGCGTTGCCCAGAAGCGGCGCCGGCACCCCATCCAGCAGCTCGATGCGCCGTGACGGCTCCAGGGTCTGGGCCTGCCGCGAGACTTCCTGGACGATGGGCAGCAGATCGATTGGCCCCTTTTCGAGGTGATAGCCAGCGTCGGCCCGCGCCAGCGTCAGCAAGTCCTGCACCATGCGGCTCATGCGCTCGCTCTCGCCGGCGATGTCGTTCAACGCGGCCACGCGATCCTCGCTGGTGATGTCGTCACGCTTCAAGAGCAGTCCGACATTCCCGCGGATGGTGGTCAGCGGTGTGCGCAGCTCGTGTGAGGCGTCCGCGACGAAACGACGCTGGGCGACCAGCGCTGACTGGAGCCGGTGGTACGCATCCTCCAGTTGACGCAACATCTGGTTGAAGCTGCGCTGCAATCGGCCAACCTCGTCGTCCAGCGCGCCCTCTGGCAGCCGCCGGCTTAGATCCTGGGTGCGGCCGATGTCTTCCGCGGTATTCGCCATCGCGTCCAGCGGTCGCAGCGCACGGCCGGCCAACCACCAGCTGGCGGCGCCGGCTGCGACCAGGGTCAACAGGCCGCCCGCAACGAGGAAAAGGCGTAGTCCGCTCAGCTGGCTTTCGATGCCGGACAGGGACTTTCCGACCACCAGGTACCCAGCGGACCCGGTGGGTGATGCAAGCTGCCGAACATAGACTCGCATCAGCGGGCCGTCTTGGGCGCGAGCGTTGACGATGTTGCCGCGATCAGAGGGCGCCGATTGCAGCAGGCTGGCGGGCAAGATAGGGTCGGCATTGTTGACTCTGCCGCTGGAATAGACCTGGCTCGGGTTGAACACGGTGATCTCGACGAAGATGTCCGAGCTCTTCTCAATGTCGAACTGCAGGGTGAACGGGCTGGGTCGGAACCCCCGCGGGGATTCCACTTGCCGCCAGACTTCGTCGCCCCGAGCCCGAAGCGCTGTATCTTGCTGGGTGACGAGGCTCCGTTCGACGAGAACATAGACGAGTGAGCTGAAGGTGACCACCGCCAGCGCGACGACGCCGGCGCCGAAGAGCGCGATACGCCCGCGAATGGGGATTTTTTGGCGGGCGCGAGTTCGCTCGTGGAGCCAGTTCGATACCGCGCGAGGCGATCGTCGGAGAAAGGACCAGCGTTCGGTGATCGGCGCGCGATCGCCGAGAGAGGGGTTCATTCCTCCTTCAATATGTACCCAACGCCGCGGACGGTCTGCAGCAGGCGGGGTCGCCCGCCTTGCTCCAGCTTTTGTCGGAGGTAGCCGACATACACGTCGACCACGTTACTACTCGCCCCAAAATCGAAACCCCAAACGGCATCGAGCAGCTGCTCCCGGCGCAGCACCTGGCCAGGGTTTCGCATGAAGTGCTGAAGCAGGTCGAACTCCTTGGCCGTCGTCGCGATCAGCTGGTCAGCGCGGCGGACCTCGCGCGTCGCCAGGTCCATCACGACGTCGGCATACCGCAGTGAGCGGCGGGCCCGCGGAGCCCGGCGGCGAAGCAGCGCCCGCACTCGGGCGAGCAGCTCCTCGTAGGCAAACGGCTTGACCAGATAGTCGTCGGCGCCCTGGTCCAGGCCGCGGACGCGGTCGGCCGTGCCATCCTTTGCGGTCAGTAGCAGAATCGGCACATCGCCTTCGGCGCGCAGGCGCCGGGTGACCTCGAGCCCATCCATGCCGGGCATCATGATGTCCAGGATGGCGAGATCGGGCATGCGCTCGCGGGCGCGGTTGAGGGCGATCTGACCATCCGGCGCAACCTCCACCTGGTAGCCCTCATAGATCAGGGCCCGGCGTAGCGCCGCCGCTATCTTCGCGTCGTCATCGACGACCAGGACATGCGGTTGCTCGGCCATGCTCTTCCCTATCTAAGCACGCCCACATGAGAACGAGCTAAGAATTGCATCGATTCACTCAGTGGCCGGCGAACATTACGAACATGCTGATCGCGGCAACCGCCATGAAGACGGTGGCGATCCCGGTGAGCGCCAGGCTGAGCTTGCCGCTGACATAGCGCTTCATCACCGCGGCGTCCGTTCCCAGCAGCACGATCAGGAGCAGCAAGGGCGGCGCCACCACGCCGTTGATGACGGCCGAGATGAAGAGGGCGCGGATCGGGTCGAGGTGGGCGAAGTTCATCACGACTCCGGCCACCGTGGCCAGCGTCAGGATGAGGTAGAAGGTGGGTCGCTGCTGCGGCCTGCTGGCCAGGCTCCCGCGCAACCCGAGAAACTCCTTGATCGCATAGGTGGCGGAGCCCGTCAAGATCGGGATGGCGAGCAGACCCGCGCCGATCAGGCCAACCGAGAAGACGATGAAGGCAAATGGTCCGGCCAGGGGCGCCAGTGCGGCGGCGGCCTGCTCCGCGGTCTGGACGTCCGTCTTGCCATGGGCGTGCAACACGGCGGCCGAGGTGAGAATGATGAAGTACATCACCAGGTTGGAAAAGGTCATTCCAGTCAGGACGTCGGCTCTGGCCGCGCGGAGTTCGGCGCGCTTTAGCCCGCGCCGGCCGCGATCGGGGTTGGTGGCGCCGGCCGCCGCCAACTCGTCGACCTCAGATGATGCCTGCCAGAAGAAAAGGTATGGCGAGATGGTCGTGCCGAGCACCGCCACCAGGGCCAGGACGAAATCCTTCGAGAGCTCGACGTGCGGAATGACGGTCGCCTTGACCACCTCGAGCAGCGATGGATGCGCGAAGAACGCGGTGATGATGTAGGCGAACAAGGCGAGCGTCAACCACTTGAAAATCTTGAAGATGGTGGCGTAGGTGGCGAAGACCTGCATGGCGATGATCAGCACGGCCACGGGAACGACCAGCCACAGAGCCTGCACCGCGCCGGGCGAGAGGAGCGACCCAGCGGCCGCCACCGCCCCGAGGTCGGCGCCGACGTTGAACGTGTTGGCGGCGAGCAGTCCGAGGATCGCGATGCCGACCAGCCAGCGGGGGAATTTGCGGCGGAGGCTGGCGCCCAACCCGACTCCGGTCTGCAGCGCGATCCGCGCGCACAGCTCCTGCACCGCGCTCATCAGCGGGAAGGTGAAGAGTGCCAGCCACAGCAGGCCGTAGCCGAACTGGCTCCCCACCTGGGAGTAGGTCCCAATGCCGCTCGGGTCGTCGTCGCTGGCGCCGGTGATCAGCCCCGGGCCGAGCCGTTGCAAGAAGCCGATAGGTCCCTTCCGCTTCGTCGGGTCCGGGAGCGGCTCGGGTGGCGCTGGCGTGGTCATATTAGCTGACAGCCACGATATCATGTTCAGGTTCAGTGTCCGCGACGAGGCATACTGGGATGGCCATAACCTCGCATGACTGGGGACCGTTGTAACAACCAGCCGCAGGGTCTGGCCAGCTGATACCGTCACTGATAGGATGAGACCGAAATGTCACAGGGAGTAATCAAAATTGCGCTGGCGATGGCATTTGCCGGGCTTCTGCCCTCGTGTTTCGGCGCCCAGGTGAATACGCGACCGGTTGGACCGGTTGCCCTGGCCTATAACTTCACGAAGCCGACGGCCGCGCCGTCGGAGACACCCCAGCCGCAGCCCTCGCTGACCGTCGGACAGGTGGCCAACGGCCAGGGCTCGGTCGAGGTTCGCGGCTTCCACGAGCCGCCGGACTGGGCCCATCGGAACTATTGCGGCGCCGGGGCCACCCAGGTCCTGCTCTCCGCCTGGATGACCGACGTCCCGGACATCGAGGCCGTCGCCAAGGCGTCCAAGCTGAATCCCAGCCGCGGCGAGTACGGCGCCGACGCCAACACTGCCATCAACAGCTTCCTCAACCCGGTGGTGATCCCGGCGGTGGGCGAAGCCCGCTACAAGGCTGAGCACCTGGTCACGCTCGACGACGTCAAGCTCAGGATCCAACGGGATATCGTCGATCAGCGGGCCATCATGACCTTCGGCCACGGCGTCCCGGTCATGGTGCAGACCATGACCAGGACGATGCCGGGATGGAATCACTGGAACGCCACCCACATGATCACGGTCTTCGCCTTCGACTTCAGTCACGACGACCCGGCGCTCGACACCGTGACCTATGCGGAGACACCCTCGCCGCTCGCCGGGTACCGCGGTCCCGACTTCCAGACGATCTCCGTCAAGGCGCTCTGGGTGGCGATGCAGGCCTACCTGAAGGAGTTTCCGGCCGACCCGATGAACGTCATCAGTTAATCGGGAGGGACGGCTGACGTCACGGCGAAGCCTTGTTACCGCCGGCGTCGTAATCCTCTTGGCGTTGATGGGCATTGGCGGGGCGCTCGTGGTGCAGGCCATCAGGCCCCACATCTCAGTCGAGGAAGCAACCGCAGCGGCGATCAGTCAGGTGCAGCAGATGAACACGGGTTCGGGTGGGTACACAGTCGTTAGTGCTCGCTACGACGCGGCGCCGGACAGGGTTTACGATGATCGCGGCAACCTGATCTATTCGGAGTCTCGGTCGGCGTGTTTAGTCGTCAGCATTCGAGTCCCATCATTTTTGTGCCATGCGGAGGCTGCTTGGATCCTGCATCTGCATGCCCCTGCGCAAGGCGGCTATAGCTCCTACGACGCCTACGTTCTGGTGAACGCGACGACGGGACGCGTCAGCTCAGCATCCGTAGGCGCTAGCTAGACATCCGCATAATGGAGCTATGGCGCAGGCGGCAGACGAACCGACCGACGCGATTTCCATGGAGGCGCTGATCCGCCATCAGCTGATTCTGCTTGGGGAGGACCCATCCCGCGAAGGCCTCCGCGACACGCCCGAACGGGTGAAGGAAAGCCTCGAGTTCTTGACCCGCGGCTACCACATGACCCTGGAGGACGTCTTCGGCGGCGCGACCTTCACCGAGACCTACAAAGACATGGTCGTCGTCAAGGACATCGAGATGTACTCGCTCTGCGAGCACCACCTGCTGCCCTTCTACGGCCGAGTGCACATCGGATACATCCCGAAGGGCCGCCTGGTCGGCCTCAGCAAGATGCCCCGGCTGGTCGAGCTCTACAGCCGGCGGCTCCAGGTGCAGGAGCGGATGACGCGTCAGATCGCCGAGTGCCTGCAGAAATACCTCGAGCCGGTCGGGGTAGGCGTCGTCATCGAGGCCGATCACCTCTGCATGAAGATGCGCGGCGTGGAGAAGCAGAACAGCCGGGTCTTCACGAGCTGCGTACTGGGCATCTTCCAGACGGATCCAAAGACCCGCGCCGAGTTCATGGGCCTGATCAAGGGCGTCCCCAACATCTAATCAGGGGTCGTGCCCCAGTTCTTCGTCGGCACGTCGGGGTTTTCGTACTCGGGTTGGCGCGGGCGCTTCTATCCTCGCCGCATCAAGACGGCGGACATGCTGACCTACTACGCGCAGCAGCTCGGGACCGTCGAGGTCAACACCACCTTCTACCGGACCCAGCCGGAGGACGTGATCGCCGGCTGGGCCGCGAGCGTCCCGCCGGCCTTCCGCTTCGCCGTCAAGGCACACCGGCGTATCACGCACAACCGGCGGATGCCGAACCTCGAGGAGGCGGTCCGCGTCCTGGCGGATGAGGCGGCCGCCTTCGGCGATCGCCTGGGTCCGGTCCTGTTTCAGCTGCCGCCCACGGCGCCCTTCGATGAGGGTCGGATCGAGCGGATCTTCGCCCTCCTTCCGCTTCACTGGCGCGTCGCCTTTCAGTTCCGCCACCGCTCCTGGCACACGCCGGAGGTTGCGGACCTCCTCGAGCGGTTGGGTGCGGCGCTCGTCCACGGGGATGGCGAGGAGGAGCCGGGGCTGCTCGGCCGGGGCGCCTTCGTCTACCTGCGCTTGCGGCGGGAGACCTACTCGCCGCAGCGGCGCGCGGCCTGGGTCCGGCGGGTTGCCGGTTACCTGGAGAGTGGCCGTGACGTCTACGCCTACTTCAAGCACGAAGCGCTCGGACCGCTCTACGCGCAGCGCCTGGAAGCGGCAGTCCGAACATCTATGCGACCTCCCGCCGTATAATCCGGGCAACTCAGCGAAAAGGAGACCATGGTATGGCCCGGTCGATGTGGCGGGGCGCGATCAGTTTCGGGATGGTGGCGATCCCGGTCCGCATGTATCTCGCCACCGAGGCGCATAGCGCCGTGTCCTTCCGGCAACTGTGCCCGCATTGCCAGCTTCCGATCAAGCAGCAACGGCATTGCCCGACCGACGACCACGTGGTCGCCTTCAACGACGTGCTCAAGGGTTACGAGGTCGGAAAGAACCAGTTCGTCCTGATCGACGAGGAAGATCTCGACAAGCTCCCGCTCAAGACCACCAGGACGATCGACATCGTCGAGTTCGTCGAGCGCGACGAAGTGCCGCTCGGGCTGTACATCAAATCCGCCTACTACCTCGAGCCCGAGGACGTCGGCGTCAAGCCCTTCTACCTGCTCAAGCGGGCCCTCGAAGACACCAACAAGGTGGCCGTCGCGAAGATCGCGCTGCGCGACCGCGAACATCTGTCGCTGATCCAGGTCGAAGGCAACACGCTCCTCTGCAACACCCTCAACTGGCCCGACGAGATTCGATCAACGGAGGAGTTGAACCTCCCGCAGAACGTCAAGATCAGCGACAAGGAGGTCAAGATGGCGACCTCCCTGATCGATAACCTGACGGACAAATTCCAGCCGGAGCGCTACACCGATGACTACAAGGCCGCCTTCCAGCAGATCGTCGACCAAAAGATGAAGGGCCTCAAGGTGACCGCCCCGGCCGCCGTCCAGGAGCCCCGCGTCATGGACCTGATGGCCGCGCTGAAAGCGTCGGTCGAGGCGACCAAGGCGGGGAAGAAGAAGGCGGCGGAGAAGCCCGCCGCGAGCCGCGCGGCCAAGGTCAAGGTGGCCGCAAAAACGTCGGCGGCCCGGCCGGCCGCCCGACGTCGCACGGCCTGATCCGGCGTAGTACAGTCCGCTAAAGTGCCGGCGCGGTCCCAAACGGTTGAGCTCGACCTGCCATTCCAGCGCGCCTTGCCGGATCGGCTGCGCCCGATGCTCCCGATGCCCGCCGCCGGGCCCTTCGATTCGCAGGAGTACGCCTTCGAGGTCGCCTGGGACGGCGTCCGGGCGCTGGCGTCCATCGATGAGGGACAGGTTCGCATCTGGGGCCGCGACCTTCGCGACCTGACCGCTCGCTATCCGGAGGTCCAGGCGCTGGCCGCGCTGGCGCCGCCGGAGACGATCGTCGACGGCGAGCTGATCGTCACCGATGCCGACGGCCGGCCCGATCGCGTTGCGCTCGAGGCACGTCAGCAAGCGGTGCGGCCGGAGACCATCGCCCGGGCGGTCGCCGCGCACCCGGCCACCTATGTCGTCTACGACCTGCTCTACATGCGCGGCAAGTCGTTGATGAAGGAGCCATTGGTCCGCCGCCGTCCGAGGGTCTACCAGTCGATCGCCTCTAGCGGACGCATCTACGTCGTCGAGCCGGTTGCCGAGGACGGCCTCGCCTTCTTCGAGGCGGCCAAAGAGAATGGGCTTGGCGGCGTGGTCGCGAAGCGCTTCGACAGTCCCTATCGGGCAGGGCAGCGCCACCCGGACTGGCTGCTCATCGAGGCGGTGCGCCGCCAGGACTTTGCCGTCATGGGCTTCATTCCGCAGACCGGCGACCACCTGCTCGAGGCCCTGATCGTCGGCACCTACGACGGATCGCATTTTCAACCGGCGGGCCGGGTCGTGGGTGGCTTCGATGCGCTCGCGTCGAGACGCATTCGAAAGGCGCTGGATGCCCTTCCCAACGCGTCTCCGCCGGAGGACGCCCGCTGGTCGGACGATCGGATCTGCTGGATCGAGCCGCACATGGTCATTGCCGTCAAGTTCAGCGAGTGGGACCGCAGCGGGCAGCTGCGTTTCCCGATCTTCGCAGGGCTGCGGCCGGAGGTCTCGCCGCAGGAGTGCATCCGCACCGCCATGGTCGAACCGCCGGAGCCGGCCCGGCCGCGTCGGGTCGACATCCAGCTCCCGCGTCTGCTCATTTGAGAGAGTAGGGGCGTGTCGATCGCGGACCGGGTCGCCGTCCGCCTGCGCGTCAACGGCGAGGACATGGCGGTCATGGTGGCGCCCTACAAGACCTTGCTCGAAGTGCTGCGCGAAGACCTGGGACTGACCGGCACCAAGCACGGCTGCGAGCTGGGGGAGTGCTCCACCTGCGGCGTCCTCGTCGACGGCCGGCCGTTCCTCTCCTGCCTGGCGATGCCGCTCGACCTCGAGGGTCGCGAGATCACCACGGTCGAAGGGATGGCGGCCGGGAGTGAGCCGCATCCTCTCCAGGTCGCCTTTGCCGAGTTGGGCGCCGCGCAATGCGGGTACTGCACGCCCGCGATGCTGCTCACCGCCAGCGCGCTGCTCGACCGTGACCCGCATCCAACGCGCGATGCGATCAAGGAGGCGCTCGCCGGCGTGCTCTGCCGCTGCACCGGCTACCTCAAGATCTTCGAGGCCGTCGAGCTAGCGGCGTCGAGAGGCACGCGCCGTGGCTGAGGAACTTACCGTCGTCGGCAAGTCGCTGACCAAGCCCGATGCCTTCGCCAAGGTTAGCGGGCAAACCAAGTTTGCCGACGACCTGGCGCTGCCGCGGATGCTCTTCGGCCGGATCCTGCGCAGCCCGCACCCGCACGCGAGGATTCTGCGCGTCGACACCACCCGGGCTCGGACGCTGCCGGGTGTGCTGGCGGTGCTCACCGGCGACGACCTCCCGATCAAGTTCGGCATCCTGCCGGTCAGCCAGGATGAGGAAGCGCTCGCACGCGAAAAGGTCCGCTACGTCGGCGATCCGATCGCGGCGGTTGCCGCCACCGACGAGTGGATTGCGGATGAGGCGCTCGAGCTTATCGAGGTGGAATTTGCGGAGCTGCCGCACGTCATGTCGATCGACGATGCCATCGCCGCTGATAGCGAGCCGATCCACGGCACATCGAATGTGCACAAGGCGGTGGCGCTCGAGTTTGGCGACACCGACGAGGCGATGCGCACCGCTGCCCACGTTCGGGAGGATGTCGTGTTCTTCGAGGGCAACACGCACCTGCCGATGGAACAGCACGCCGCCGTCGCCCAGTATGCGGCTGACGGCAAGCTCACGCTGTGGACCTCATCGCAGACCCCGCATTACGTGCACCGCGCCCTGGGCAAGGTGCTCGAGTTGCCGATGAGCCGCATCCGCGTGATCGCGACCCCAAATGGGGGCGGCTTTGGCGGCAAGAGCGACATCTTCTCGCACGAGCTGGTGGCCGCCAAGCTGGCCATCGTCACCGGACGGCCGGTTAAGATCACGCTCACCCGCGAGGAAGTGTTCTACGCGCACCGCGGGCGCCATCCGGTCCTGATGAAGATCAAGACCGGTCTCACGAAAGACGGCCGCATCACCGCCATGCAGTTCCGCAGCTTTCTCGACGGCGGCGGCTACGGCAGCTACGGCGTGGCCAGCACCTATTACACCGGGGCCTTGCAGGCGACCACCTATGCGATCCCGCGCTATCGCTTCGAGGGTGTCCGCTTTTTCACGAACAAGCCGCCCTGTGGACCGAAGCGAGGCCATGGCACGCCGCAGCCGCGCTTCGCGCTGGAGACGCATTTCGACAAGGTCGCGGAGGAGCTCGGCCTCGATCCGGTCGAACTGCGGCGCCGCAACCTGCCTTCAGCGGACTCGCGCACGGTCAACTGGCTGCGGATCACGAGCTGCGGATTGGAGGCATGCATTAATAAGGTTGTCGAGGGCTCGGGATTCCTCGAGCGTCGCCGCTCCATGCCGCAGGGCCGCGGCCTCGGCTTTGCGGTCAGCTCCTACCTCAGCGGCGCCGGGACCGCCATCTACTGGAACGACATGCCGCACTCTGAGGTTCAGCTCAAGCTCGACCGCAACGGTGGCGTGGCCCTGCTCTGCGGTGCGATCGACATCGGCCAGGGATCCGACCACATCCTCGCCGCGATCGCGGCGGAGGTTCTCGGCGTCGGGCTGGAGGACATCCAGCTCACCACCGCGGATACCGACCTGACGCCGATCGACCTGGGCAGCTACTCGTCGCGGGTCACCTTCATGGCCGGGAACGCGGCGAAAGCGGCGGCCGAGAAGGTGCAGAGCCAGCTGTTCGTGGCAGTGGCGAAGGCGCTGCATTGCGATGCCGACGACCTGGTCGCGCGTGATCACCGTGTCTTTCGGCGAAACCGGCCCGAGGACGGTGTGTCGTTCGCGCAGGCCGTCCAGCTGGCCGAGGCGCAGGGTGGCGTGGTCACCGCCACGGGCAGCTACACACCGCCGAAACTCGCCGGACCATACAAGGGATCGGGCGTCGGCCCCAGCCCGGCCTACTCGTACTCGGCGGCCGTCGTCGAGGTCGACTGCGACATCAAGACGGGCGAGGTCCGCGTGCCCGAGGTGTGGGTCGCCCACGATATCGGGCGCGCCATCAACCCGGTGCTCGTCGTAGGCCAGGTCGAGGGGAGCGTCTACATGGCGTTGGGCGAGGCGCTGATGGAAGAGCAGACGTTTCGGCTTGGCCTGCACAAGTTCCCCTCGCTGCTCGAGTACAAGAGCCCGACCGCGCTGGAGGCGCCGGTGATGCACACCTACCTTGTCGAGACCATCGATCGCGAAGGACCGTTCGGTGCCAAGGAGGCGGGGCAGGGGCCGCTGCTGCCGGTCATCCCGGCGGTGGCGAACGCCATCTACAACGCGCTCGGCGTCCGCATCGACGAGGTGCCGATCACGCCGGACAAGGTCCTCAAGGCGATGAGCGACAAGAGCAAGCGGGTCGGGCCGAAGTCGACGCCCGACTTCGCATTCCCGCCGCTGATCAAGGCCGACGTGCCGGACGAGTGGAAGGGGAAATAGGTGCTGCGCCTGCCACGACTGCAGTACCTCCGTCCGCGAACGATCGCGGAGGCGACGGAGCTGGCGGCGCAGAACCCGGGCGCGATGTTCATCGCGGGCGGCACCGATCTCGTGCCCAACCTCAAGCGGCGCCAGTTCGATGTCACGACGCTGATCAGCCTGAATGCGCTGCCGGATGGCCACCGGATCGAGGGCGATATCCAACGCGGCATCACGATCGGCGCCGGCGTCACGCTGGATGTGCTCGCGCATCACGATCTGCTCGCCGGCCCGTTTCGAGCGCTGGCCCAGGCCTGCGGTTCGGTCTCGACGCCCCAGGTGCGCTACATGGGGACGCTGGGCGGCAACCTGCTGGTCGATCCTCGCTGCAACTACTACAACCAGACCTATTCCTGGCGGAAGGCGGTCGGCTTCTGCATGAAGAAGGACGGCGACATTTGCCTGGTGGCGCGAAGCTCGCCGCGATGCTGGGCGGTCTCGTCGTCTGACAGCGCACCCGTCGCGCTGGCGCTAAACGCGCAGATCACGTTGCAGGGCGTTAACGGCGCTCGGCGCATCCCAGCCGCCGACCTATATAAGGATGACGGCATCGACTACACCACGAAGAAGGCCGAGGAAATCATCACCACCGTCGAGCTGCCCGCGATGGAGGGCCGGATGACCAGCGCCTACTGGAAACTTCGCCGCCGGCCGGCCTTCGACTTTCCTATCCTCGGTGTGGCGGTCGCGATCGCCTGGGATGATGGCGTCGTGCGCGAGGCCCGCGGGGCGCTGGGCGCGGTCGGCTCGCATCCGGT
>Ga0209011_1000281_pt1 | contig 20875 bp, 20 predicted proteins | sample BlaSpr_A8_OM1_M3_FD_187986 | JGI IMG/M metagenome (GOLD analysis project Ga0209011, IMG submission 187986) | Forest soil microbial communities from Thunder Bay, Ontario, Canada - Black Spruce, Ontario site 2_A8_OM1_M3 (SPAdes) (version 2) | ecosystem: Environmental > Terrestrial > Soil > Boreal... | reverse complement strand
CGCGCGGGGGGCGCTCGAGCGGCTCCGCTTCTCCCAGAAGGAGATCGAGCCGGTCGTCGAGCTGATTCGCCTGCACCTGCGGCCGGTGTACTACCGCTCGGAATGGACGGATGGCGCGGTGAGGCGCCTGGCGCGAGACGCCGGTGAGCAGATCGGTCGCCTGATGGCACTGGCGCGCGCCGACGTTGCGGCGTCGGCCTACCCCGAGCCCGAGAAGCTGGACGAGCTCCAGGCTCGAATCGATGCCGTGCTGTCGGAGCGGCCGTCCCGGATGGCGCCGCTTCTGACCGGCGAGGACGTCATGCGGGTGCGCGGAATCGGCCCGGGACCCCAGGTCGGGCGCATCAAAAAGCGCATCGAGGAGCTCGTCATCGACGGGGAGATAGCGCCCACCCGAGAGGCCGCTCTGGAACACCTGGCCAAACACCCCGACCTCTAAGGAGGCCGATGGCCGGTTATGCTGCGGTAGGTGGTGGAACCCAGCTTGATGCTGGGCATAGGGAGGTGCAACGTGACTGATACCGCAGTGGAGACGGCGGCGATCTCGAGCTCAAACGGCGGTCCCGAGCCGCACGTGCTGGAGCCGACGACGACGGTGCTCGCGCGCGACGACGTCCTTACGGGAAAGCTCCTGGTCAAGGACGGCGGCCAGGTCCTGGGCAATTTCAGCGGTGAGATCGATTGTGACGGCGACCTGCTGATCGGCCCCGATGCTCATGTCGAGGCTGACATCCGCAGCACCAGGGTGACCATCTCCGGGTTCGTCCGCGGCAAGATCGTCGCGGTCACCCGGTTGAAGATCACGAGCACCGGACGCCTCGAGGGGGACGCCAAAGTGGGGGCGCTCGTGGTCCAGGAAGGCGGGGTCCACCTCGGGGTTATCCGCGTCCATCCCGAAGGGCTCCCGGAGTCCGATCCCGTGGCCATCATCGAGGCATCGCGGCCACCGGTCGTAGCCTTGAAGACCGTGCCAAACTCAGTCGGCAAAGTCAGGAAGTTCTGGGGTGAGTTCTTCTAGACGACCGGCCAGGCGGACGTCCGGAGCCAAGGCGGTCGCGAAGGGCGCGACCGCCCGGCGCGCGACGGCCAAACTCACAACAAAGAAGCGGTCGCCGGCCAAGGGCAGGGCCGCCAGGCGGCCGGCGACCGCGAAGTCTCCGCCGGCGCAGGCGGCAAAGCCACCGCCCGATCGACGTCCGATCCCGCCGGCGCCCCCGGCCCGGCAGGCGTTCCGCCTGGCTGGTTCGGCCTCGTCCAGGCTCACGATCAAGCCCGGGGCCTCGATCGGGCCCCGGACCCAGCTCGAGCTCTCGACGAAGCCGCGGCCGAGCGGGCCTCGGCGCCTCAGCGAGATCGAGCTAGACGAGGACGAGGTATTGATCGACGGCTTCGACGCGATGCTCGATGGGGTCAAGGTGCGGATCACGGCCGTGCTCGAGCGGACGTGCGTCTATCTGGACGGAGGCGGCGACCGCCGCCTGGCTCGAAAGATCGACCTCTGGGTCGAAGCGAACAAGCTGCCAATCCGCCGCCGCGGCTTCGTCTAGCCCTTCATATAACCTGAGGGCCCGATGATCGAAGAGCCGAAGATCAATCGCAACCTGGCGCTCGAGCTGCTGCGCGTCACCGAGGCTGGAGCCCTGGCCGCGGCTCCGCTGCAGGGACGAGGCAACAAGGAAGCAGCCGACGGCCGTGCCGTCGAGGCGATCCGGAGTGCCCTCGCGTCAGTCGACATGAAGGGCACGGTCGTGATCGGTGAAGGCGAGAAGGACGAGGCGCCGATGCTCTATTTCGGCGAAGAGATCGGAAACGGGCTCGAGCCGGAAGTCGACGTGGCGGTCGATCCGATCGAGGGGACGAGCCTGACGGCGTCAGGCCTGCCTGGCGCCATCTCGGTCGTTGCGCTGGCAGAACGCGGAACGATGTTCACGACGCACGTGCATTACATGCACAAGCTGGTCGTCGGCCGGAAAGCGCGCGGAGTGATCGACCTCGAGATGCCGGTCGAATGGAACCTGAGGCGGATCGCGAAGGCCGAGGGCCTCCCGGTCCAGGAGCTTACGGTCGTCGTGCTCGATCGCGAGCGCAACACGGAGATCATCGCGCAGATCCGGGACGTCGGCGCCCGGATCAAGCTCATCACTGCCGGCGATGTGGCCGGAGCGCTCGAGGCGGCTCTGGAGACGAGGTTCGGCATCCACTGCATGATGGGTTCGGGTGGCGCGACCGAGGGGGTGCTGGCCGCATGCGCGATCAAGACGATCGGCGGCGATATGCAGGCCAAGCTCCATTTCCGCGACGACAAGGAAAAGGAGATGGCGATCAAGGAAGGTCACACGCCGAACAAGGTGCTGTGCCTGGATGATCTCTGCTCGGGCAAGGACATCTTCTTTGCCGCCACGGGGATCACGTCGGGGGAGCTGTTGAAAGGCGTGCGCTACGAAGACGTTTACGCGTACACGCAGTCAATGGTCTTGCGGTCCGCGTCTGGCACGATGCGCATCGTCGACGCGTACCACCCGATCGACAAGTTGCGGGCCAAGGGCCTGCTGCCCGAGCAGGTCGCAGTCCGCTGAGCGCCTCGGAGGCGGGACAGTTCCTGGTCGCGGCCGGCAAGTCGCTGGGCGCACCACAGTGGGCGTGGATCGCGACGGCGCGCATCCTCTCCCGGCTGCGCAACTCGACCGCGGCGCTCGAGCAGGTGCTCGATGGGCTGCTTTCCAGCGCCGACCAGGCGATGGTCAACGCCTTCACAGGCGGGTTTCGGGTCGCTCAGACGCAGCTCGCCATCAACAGGTCGCTTCCCGATCCGACAGCCGCGGCAGCGGCACTGGAGTCGGCGCAGATCGTCGCTCTCGCGATCCTGGTCCGCGAGCAGCTCGAACCGGCGAAGTTCGAGTCGCTGTACAGGCCCTTTGCGACCATCCTGCCGGGTCCTGGATACCAGGCGGCGGCGCCGGTGGACCGCCAGATCGCAGCCTTCCTGCGCTTGCTGCCGACGCTCAGAGGCGAGACCGAAGCGGAGGTCGCGGCAGTCGCCAAGGCGCTGAGCGAGCGACCCAGGACGGCGGCTCCGGGGGGGATGAATCCTGCGATCACGGGCCCGATGAGCCTCAACCCGTCGGCGAACTACGCGACCGCCTGGAAGGAAGTCATCGCGACCGCCAACCAGGCAGGGCGAACGCAGTCATTCAGGGTGATGCAGGACAGCGCCGAGCAGGCCGCGCCGCACGACGGATTGGGGATCGTGGGGTTTGCCGGCGTGGCGGCGGGCGGGATCTTCATGCGCGACGTCCTGCCGATCGAGAAGGTGCTGCTGCTCTACGAGCCGTTCGCCGCGGCCTTCCCGTACGAATCGCTGCAGTAGCCGTCAGGCGGTCTTGACGCCGGCGGCATTCTCCAGACCGAGCTCTTCGACCGCGGCCGCTCGCATCACGAACTTCTGGACCTTGCCGGTGACTGTCATCGGGAACGAGTCGACGAACTTCCAGTGCCGCGGAATCTTGTAGGTGGCGATCTTGCCCTTGCACCACGCGGCGAGCTCCTCACCCGTGAGCGTCGCGCCTTCGCGCGGCTTGACCCAGGCCATGACCTCTTCGCCGTACTTCTCCGAGGGGATGCCGATCACCTGCACGTCCGCGACCCGCGGGTGGCTGTAGAGAAACTCCTCGACTTCGCGCGGATAGATGTTCTCTCCGCCGCGGATGATCATGTCTTTGATCCGGCCGACGATGTTCACGTAGCCGTCGGCATCCATCGTGGCCAGATCGCCGGTGTGCATCCAGCGTGCGGCGTCGATGGATTGGCGGGTCGCCTCCTCGTTGTTCCAGTAGCCGAGCATGACCATGTAGCCACGGCTGCACAGCTCGCCGGGGGCGCCCCGCGGCATAACCGCACCGGTGGCGGGGTCGACGATCTTGATCTCCACGTGCGGGTGCACGCGGCCGACCGTGGACACGCGCTTGTCGAGCGGGGCGTCGGTGGCGCTCTGGGTGGAGACCGGGGACGTTTCGGTCATGCCGTAGCAGAAGGTCATCTCCGGGATGTGCATGACCGTCTGGACTTTCTTCATGACCTCGACCGGGCACGGCGAGCCGGCCATGATGCCGGTCCGCAGCGTGCTGAAATCGAACTCCCTGAAGCGCGGGTGCTCGAGCTCGGCGATGAACATCGTCGGGACTCCGTAGAGCGACGTGCAGCGCTCTTTCTGCACCGTGTCCATCGTCATCACCGGGTCGAATGCCTCGGCCGGAATGACCATCGTCGCGCCATGCGTGGTGCAGGCGAGGTTGCCGAGCACCATGCCGAAGCAGTGGTAGAAGGGGACCGGTATGCAGACCCGATCCACCTCGCCGTACCCGAGCGTCTCGCCAATGAAGAAACCGTTGTTGAGGATGTTGTGGTGGGTGAGCGTCGCACCTTTCGGAAAGCCGGTTGTGCCTGAGGTGTACTGGATGTTGATCGGGTCGTCGAACTGCAACGAGGCTTCGCGCTCGTGCAGCTCGGCTTCGCTCGTCTTTGCCGCGTCCCGCCGCAGCGCATCCCACCCGTTTTCGAGCACGAGCGCCTCGCGCAGGCCTGGACACCTGTGCTTGACCTCGGCGAGCATCGCCGCATAGTCCGCCTGGCGGAAGCGGGCCGCGAGGATGAGGAAGCTGACGCCGGACTGGTTGAGCGCGTATTCGAGCTCAGAGGTGCGGTAAGCGGGGTTGATGTTCACGAGGATGGCGCCCATCGCAGCGGTCGCGTACTGGACGATCACCCACTCGTAACGGTTGGGCGACCAGATGCCCACTCGATCGCCCTTCTTCACCCCTCGCGACATCAGCCCACGGGCAACGAGCTCGCACTCCGCGACGAGCTCGCCGTACGTCGCGCGAAAGCCCTGGTGTGCGGCGACGAGCGCTTCCCGATCTCCAGATCGGGCCGCCGTCCGGCGCAGGTTCTGAAAGATCGGCTCCCCCAGGAGCGGCATCGCGCTGGCTCCGTGCACGTAGCTGAGATCAAGCATCGCTTGATTCTGCACCCGTTTCTTGTCCGTGGAAAACAAACCCCTTGACAACGACTTGCCTCCCGTCGCAAGTTGGAGTTGCGTAGTCCGGGTCCACCGACAGCTCTCGCAAAGGTTGGCCTCCACAAGTAGGCAACGGCCGTAAAGCGGCGCAGAAACCAGCAGCGTGTCACCCGGTGGAATCCGGTCGAGGCGGTGTCCGCTGCAGGCGCCGCCTCGTTTCTTGTCACTTCCACGACAATCGCGGGCGTGACAAGGCGCTCGCCGCTCGACGATCGCCGCTTTCGAGCTGTGCTGTTGGCCGTCGCCGGCATCCCCATCGCCCTCCTTTACGTCTGGCGCACCTTGATCGTGCCGGTGTTGACCGGAGCCCTGCCCGTCGATTTCAGCGACAACTACATGGCCGCCGCCGCCAGGATCAAGGCGGGTCGCGATCCATACGACCTCTGCCTCATCCAGGGGTGCGCTCATGCGGCGCAGACGTACACGCCGCTGCCGCTCGCGGGCACGCAATATGTCACGCCCCCGCCCGTGGCCTGGATGCTGCAGCCACTCGTCGGCGCCCCCTCGGGAGTACAGCTCGCCGTCGTGATCGCACTCCTGCAGCTGAGCCTCGCGGTCTTCCTGGTCACGACGCTCCGGGCACGCATGGTCAGGGACTGGCAGCTGGCGGCGCTGCTGGTGCTGGTGACGATCGGGTTCGAGCCGGTGATAGGCAATTTCGACGAGGGCCAGGTCAACCTCGTGCTGCTCGGCTTGAGCGGTGTGTGGCTCCTGGCCTGGGTTGGAGGGGATCGATGGTGGGGCGGAGCCGCCATAGGGGTCGCAGCGGCGATCAAGCTCCTGCAGGCGCCGCTGGGCCTCCTGATGCTGTGGGGACGGCGCTGGCGGATGGTGGCCGGGGCGGTGCTCGCCGGCCTGGCGTTATGGCTGCTGGCGGTCCCGCAATACCTGCCCGAGTACCTCCTGAAGGTGGCGCCGGTGCTGGCGGCGGGAACGGGGTTGTTCGAAAACCATTCGCCGGGAGGCACGGTGGCGCGCCTTTTCGACCCTGGCACCTTCCTGGGTGCGGTGAGAGACACGCCGGTTGCGGCCCGCGTGATCACCACCGCCATCGCGCTCGCGGCGCTGGCCGTGACCTTCCGGGTGCTTGGTAGGCCGCGGAGCGAGGCCTCAGGGCGCGCGCTGGAAGCGGCAGCGATCGTGGCCGTCACCCCCCTGGTCGCAAGCTATTCCTGGGGCACCCACCTCGTCCTTCTTCTGCTGCCGATGCTGGTGCTCATCGCATGGGCGGTTGGCCGGCGCGACTGGGTCGTGCTTGGCCTGGTGGCGGCGGCCTGGCTCCTCATCGGACCCGGCCACAAGCTCTTCCAGAGCCTGATGGTGTCGGGCTACGCCAACCTCGTCGTGCTGCGTGTGATGGCCGAGCTCGGGGTCGTGGCCGTGACGTGCGTCTGGATCGCGAGCCTGCTCGCGTTACGACGTCAACGAACCGACTTGATGCGACTCACCAACACGGTGCCGATAAACAAGAACACGATCGCGCTGGAGAAGACAATCCGGTAGCCCCCGTTGCCGTGCGGTCCATTGAGGTGGTCGAGCAGCGCGCCCCCGAACAGAGGGATGATCGCCTGGGGCAGGGTCAGCGCGATGTGGAAGAGGCCCATGTCCTTCGCGGACTTGTTCTTGTCCGGCAGCGTGTCGCAGGCGAGGGCCCAGTCGACCGCGAAGTAGAGGCCGTAGCCGACCCCGTAGGCAACTCCCAGGGCGAATACCAGCGGGATGGCGGTCGGATAAAGGGCGATGAAGATCACCGCGACGAAGGCCTGCGCCGCTCCCGAGATGTAGACGAACGCTTTGCGGCGGTGGAATCGGTCCGAGAGCACACCGCCGAAGAATCCGAACGGCAGGGCTGTCGCCACGACGACCAATAGCCAGTTCGAGGTGAAAGTGTCGGCGTTGGTCGTGGACGGCAGGACTACGTCGCGGAAAAAGTTGTGCAGGTTGTACAGCACCACGGTGATTCCGGCCGAGATCATGAGCCTGGTGAAGATGACCCAGGCGAAATCGCCCTCGTGCAGCGGTCTCACGAACTCGAGGATTGCTTCCCGCGCAGAGCGCCGGGGATGGCTGGCAATCGGCGTCAACCCTTCGCCTTTCGCGGCCCAGATGGTGGCTGAAAGGGTAAGCACGATGACCACCGCGAAGATCAAGTAGATCTGCGGGTTGACGGGCGCGGTCGCCGATTTGGGCTCCACCAGCGACGTGACACCCAGGCCGGTGCCAATGCCGAGCTGGGTCATGGTGGCCAGGAAACCGCTCGCCTTGCCGAACTGCTGGGCCGGCACGACGTCAGGGATGATGCCGGCGTAGGCCGCCTGCGCGGCGTTGAAGAAGAACTGGACGATCGTGAACCCGACGATGAGCTGTGGGTAGCTGCTGGCGGTGGCGAGCACGAACAGGCCAGGAAGGGTGAGGAGGGTGCCGATGACCATGATCGGCCGGCGTCGCCCGAAGCGGGTGCTCATGCGATCGGACCACGCTCCGACCAGGGGCGGCACCGTCACGGCAAGCAAGCCTCCCAGTGCGATTGCCACGCCGATCGCCGTGTTCTGCTGTCCGGTTGACTTCGGAACGACGTAGTCGACCTGGCTCTGCAGGAGAACCGTGGTCAGCGGGATCCACATGAAGTTCTGGCCAAACCAGAAGGCGCTGAGAGCCGTGTGCCTGAGGTTTCCGAAGCTTGCGCCCGACGGCACGATCGCAACCGCTGCCGTATTCATGGCGCAAGGCTAAGTTAAGTAGGTTTCCCGTGGGGCCAGAAAAGCTGTAGGCTGTGGCGCGCCCCTTGCCAACTGTCTTTTCGCGCGCCAAAGAGATCCTGGTCGATGTGCCGAGACACGGCAAGCTTGCCTATTGCCTGTTGCGGGACGAACGCGTGCCCGCGGCCCCCAAGGCGGTTCTCCTCGGTGCGCTCGGCTTGATCGTGAGCCCGATCGACTTCCCAGCCTGGATCCCGGTCATCGGGGAGCTCGACATGCTCGCCCTGGGCATCCTCGCGGTGGAGACGTTCATCGCGGCTTGCCCCGAAGAGCTGCGCCAGGAGCATGAGGCGGCGATCAAGGCGAAAGAGAGCGTTTTCGACCGAGACGTGCGTGACACCACCGGCGCTGCGCGATACGGCGCGGGTCGCATGTTCAAGAGGATCCGCTCACGTTTCCGGCGGGGCGATGAGGAATATCAATCGGTATCGGAGGGCCTGCGGAATTGAAGGTGATGCTGACGAAGGATGTCGAGAACGTCGGGAGGGCGGGCGACGTGAAGGAGGTGGCTGACGGGTACGGCCGCAACTTCCTGCTTCGGCGCAAGCTGGCCGTTCTCGCGGGGAGAGGCGCCGAGGCCGAGGCGAAAAGGCTCAAAGAGGCGGCCGTCAAGCGGGAGACGAAGGACCGGGTCGAGGCTCAGGCCCTCGCTGACGAGATCCACAACAAGACGGTCGTCGTCCGGCTGAAGATGGGCGCCGAGGACAAGGCATTCGGCTCGATCACCAACCAGGACATCGCCGGTGCGCTGAAGGCACAGCACCGTGTTGAGATCGACCGCCACAAGATCGACCTCAAGGAGCCGATCAAGACGCTGGGCGAGCACCAGGTCTCGCTCAAGCTGCACCGCGATGTGGACGCCCACGTCAACGTGATCGTCACCCAGGACAGATAGGGCTCGGGACGTGGCGACGACGATCCCTCTCAGCCCCGGGAGGGTGCCACCCCATGACCTCGACGCCGAGATGTCGGTGGTCGGGTCGATCCTCCTCGACCCTCTGTCGATTGCCAAGGTCCTGCAGTTTCTCCATCCGGAGGACTTCTACCGGGAGAACAACGGGCAGATCTATCGCGCGGCGCTGGACCTCTTTGCCGCGGGCGAGCCGATCGACAATGTCACCCTCGCCGCCCAGCTTCAGACGATGGGACTGCTCGACCGCGTCGGCGGACGCGCGCAGCTGGCGTCGATGCAGGGGGCGGTGCCGACCGCGGCGAACATCGAGTACTACGGCCGCATCGTCAAGGAGAAGGCCTACAAGCGCCGGCTGATCTCGGCGGGCTCCAACATTGCGGCCTACGGCTACGACGACGGGATCGAGGCCGAGGAGGCGATCAACCAGGCGCAGTCACTGGTGTTCGGCGTGGCCGACGACCGCGACCAGCGCGAGCTGTCGAAGCTGTACGACCTGCTCGGCCCGGCGATGGAGCGGATCTCGCTCCAGATGGAGAGCGGGCAGGGGATCGTCGGAATTCCGACGGGGTTCCACGACCTCGACCGCATGACGGGCGGGTTCAAAGACTCGGACCTGATCATCGTGGCGGGCCGGCCGGCGATGGGGAAAACCAGTTTGGCCCTCAACATCGCGTTGCACTCGGCGTTGGAGGCGAAGAAGTCGGTGGCGATCTTCAGCCTCGAGATGTCCAAAGAGCAGCTGACTGAGCGGTTGCTGACCGAGCAGGCGCAGATCGATGCCCAGCGAATGCATCGCGGCCTGCTGACCGAGGCCGAGTTCGACCGCGTCTCGAACGCCCTTGGTCCACTTGGCGAGGCGGCCATCTTCATCGACGACACGCCGGTGATGGACGAGCTGAGCCTTCAGCTGAAAGCCCGCCAGGCCAAGATGCGGCACGGGATCGACATGATCCTCATCGACTACCTGCAGCTGATGCACGGTCGCGCGCGAGGCGACGACAACCGCGTACAGGAGGTGTCGTCGATCTCACGTGCGCTCAAGGGCCTGGCTCGCGAGCTCCGCATCCCGGTGATCGCGATCTCCCAGCTGAGCCGCGCTCCTGAACAGCGCCCGGACAAGCGCCCGATCCTGAGCGACCTGAGAGAGTCGGGTTCAATCGAGCAAGACTCGGACGTCGTCATGTTCCTCTTCCGCCCTGAGTACTACAAATCTGACGAACGGCCAGGCATCGCCGAGCTCCATGTCGCCAAGCACCGCAACGGCCCGACCGGCATGGTCGAGCTCAAGTTCCGCCGTGACCACACGCGGTTCTACAACCTGGAGACGCGCCGGCCAGAACCAGGTACCGAGTAAACACCGTGGTCATCATCCTGGTCGGCGGCCAGTGGGGCGACGAGGGAAAAGGCAAGGTCATCGACTACCTCGCCGCGAAGGCGGACATGGTCATCCGCTCACAGGGCGGCAACAACGCCGGCCACACCGTCATCACCGAGCATGGCGAGTTCAAGTTTCAGCTCATGCCTTCGGGCATCCTCAACCCGAAGTGCGTCTGCATCATCGGCAATGGCGTCGTGGTCGATCCGAAGGTTCTGCTGCGCGAGATCGCCCAGCTGCGCGAGCGTGGCATCGAGCCGAAGAACCTGATCATCAGCGAACGGGCGCATTTGGTCATGAGCTACCACCCGCTGTTCGACCAGCTCGAGGAAGAGGCGCGGGGAGACGATCGCCTCGGCACCACATGGCGAGGCATCGGCCCTGCCTATGCCGACAAGGTCCGGCGGATCGGCTTCCGGATCGGCGACCTCCAGAAAGAAGCCTTCATGCGCAAGAAGCTCGCCTTCGTCGTCGACCAGGTCAAGAACCCGATTCTCACCAAGCTCTACGAGAAGGACGCTTATGACTGGTCGAGCATGGTCGACGAATACATGGGCTATGGGAAACAGCTCGACCCGTACATCAAGGACACCTTCCCGATCATCCAGGACGCGCTCGACGCGAAGGCCAACATCCTGCTCGAGGGTGCACAGGCGACGATGCTCGACCTCGACTTTGGCACCTACCCCTACGTGACGAGCTCGAACCCCACTGCGGGCGGCGCCTTGACCGGCAGCGGCATCCCTCCGACCAAGGTCGACCTGACGATCGGTGTCTTCAAGGCCTACACCTCACGAGTCGGCTACGGCCCATTTCCGTCCGAGCTGCTCGACGAGGTGGGGGACCAGATCCGCGAGCGTGGCCACGAGTTCGGCACCGTGACCGGCCGCCCGCGCCGCATCGGCTGGTTCGACTCGGCCGTCGCGCGCTACTCCGCGCGGCTCAACGGCGTCGGCTGCGCCGCATTGATGCGGCTGGACATCCTCGACGACCAGCCATCGCTCAAGATCTGCACCGCCTACAACTTTCGGGGCAAGCGATTCGACCACCCCGTGGCCAACATCTCCCATTACAAGCACAGCAAGCCCATCTACGAAGAGCTGCCCGGCTGGCAAACCGACATCGGCGCCGCCCGAGAGTGGGACGACCTGCCCAGGCAGTGCCGGGACTACGTCGAGCGCATAGGGGAGCTGATCGGCGTCCCCATAGAGCTGGTCGGCACGGGCCCGCGGCGCGACCAGTTCGTGACCCGCGGCCGCACGCTCTTCGACTGAGCTCCGCAGCACCGTAACCAAAGCTGGGGCTCGGTTGTCTTGATTGATATGAACCGACCGCCGGCAGGCTTGGGATTTGGCGTCAACGTGGCGATCACGGTCCTGGTGACGCTGGCGATCGGGACCGGCGCCTACAGCGTCATGGTGCGCTCCGTGCACCCGACCGCAGCCGTGCACCCGACCGCGTCGGCCACGCCGTCTCCAGCCTCTCCATCTCCGCTTCAACCCCTGCCGACTCCTCCCGAGAGCACGCCTCGCCTGGCGCCCATTGCGCTCAGCCTGGTCGGCCCCCTGACAGGTTGGTCCCTGCTCACCAGCTGCACCGCTCCCACCACCGTTGCGTGCCACTACTCGGTCACCGCCACGCTGGACGGCGGCAGGACCTGGGGTAAACCCGTTCAAGTGGGCCCAGCGTCCGTCTCGGTGGACGGAGGCGGGCCCAGACATGTTCGGTTCTTGAATCGCCTGGATGGTTTTGTGTTCGGGTTGAGCAGTGCCTATGTCACGCACGATGGAGGCAGGAGCTGGAACAACACGGGTTTGCCCGCCGTCTTCATTTACGACATCGCCATCGGGGGCAAGACCGTTTGGGCCGTCACCTCACCATGCGCTAAAGGCGTCCTCTGCCAGCTGGAGGTCCGGGCCAGCCTGGATGGCGGCAGGACCTGGCGGGCACCCCACCTGCTGCCGGCTGGTTTCTCGCCGGAGGCCCTGGTTGCGTTCGAGTCCGGCGTCGTCATGACCAAGGTGCCGACAGGTGAGATGGAGCTGACGACCGACGGCGGCGCCACGTGGCAGGCCATCAACAGCCAATGCACGGGCAGTCCTTTCCGCGGCTACGTAGCCACCTTCGACGGAAAGGAGCTGTGGGAGCTGTGCATGGGCTATCCAGACGCGGCATCGAATTCGGCTGACAAGGCGCTCTTCGTGTCTGAAGACGAGGGGAGGTCATGGGCGGCGCGAGCGACCTCGCAGCCCGGTAGCTGGCTCCAGCAAGCGGGTTGGCCGGTTTGGTTGGTCTCGAATCGAGCTGGCGTCGCCTTCATGTCTGGAGCTCCGACCGCCCTCGTGACACATGACGCAGGTTCCACGTGGGCTGAAGTAAGCGTCCAGCTGTCGGAGATGCACTTCGAAGGTCCGAGCGGTGGCTCGGCGCTGGATGGAGCCGGCAACATCTGGGTGACCTCCGATGGCGGCGAACACTGGAGCCAGGCCGGCGGGCTGCCCACCGAGTTCAGCCAGTAGGCAATCATCTCTTCTTGTCTTGAGCGCCAGGCCGGCAGTCGCCGAAGACCTCACCTGGGCGCAGGTCCACGCGTTCAGGCTCGAGCGCCATCACCTGATGCGTCGCGCGCCGAAGAAAGACCTGGCCCGCGTGGTCGGCGAGATCGGAGGCGTTCAGGCCCAGGTGATGTCAGCCGCGGAGCTGCAGGCCGGCATCCGGGTCGACTGCCGGGTCGAGGACGTCCGCGATGCCCTCTGGAAGGGCAAGACGCTCGCCAAGACGTGGCTCATGCGCGGCACGCTGCACCTGGTCCCGGCCAAAGATCTTCCGGTCTTCACCGCGGCGATGCAGACCCGTTGGATGCGGATGCGGAACTCCTGGCTCAAGTTCGTCCAGCTCAGCGAACCCGAATTCTTGGACTTGGTCAAAGCCATCGGCGAGGCGCTCGACGGCCAAGTCCTCACCCGGGAAGAGCTCATCGAGAAGGTGGGGAAGGGGCGACCCGAGCGCATCCGCGAAGTCATGAAGTCTGGCTGGGGCATGATCCTCAAACCGGTCGCGCGCCGCGGTCTCCTGTGCTTCGGCCCCTCCCGCGGCCAGAGCGTCACCTTCACGCGGCCGCAGCAGTGGCTCGGCGCGTGGCGCCAGGTCGACCCGGACCTGGCGCTCCTCGAGGTTGCGCGCCGGTACCTGCGGGCTTACGGACCCGCGACCAAAGAGGACTTCGCCCGCTGGTGGGGCAACTGGCCCGGCGCCGGCAAGGCCGCGTGGGCGGGGCTGGCCGGCGAGCTCGTCCCGGCTTCCGTCGAAGGGCGCCGGGCCGATCTCCTGGCCTCCGACCTCAAGGAGATCCGGAAAATCTCCACGGCTGCCTCCGTCCAGCTCCTGCCGGCGTTCGACCCCTACGTCATGGGCCACTCGAGCCGCGACCACATCGTGGAAAAGGCCAACCTCTCCAGGGTCAGCCGCACAGCCGGCTGGATCTCGCCGGTCGTGCTCGTGGACGGCCGCGTGGCAGGGACCTGGACGCACGTGGCCGTCAAGGACACGCTTCGCATCACGATCGAGCCCTTCCAGCGCCTGAGGTCGAACACCGTGGCCGAAGTGTGGCGCCGGGGGGAATCACTGGCGGAAGCGCTCGGCCTGGCCAGAGTCGAGGTCAGGACCGCTCCGAACGCCTAGCTCGCCTTTGAGATGCTCTTGACCACCCTGAGGTGGGCTTCACGCTGACGTAGGCGGCGCGTACGCTTCCACCGCTCGGTCAACAGCGAGCCGCCCCAGAACAGCACCACGAACACCGCCATGACCGTCTGGACCCCCGCCACGGTGAAGTACGACGCCTCGATGCCGTATCCGCTTCTCCGCAAGCCGACCGCAAGCAGCCCGGCGCCGAACCCGAGGACCGGACGGATCGCCCACGACCCGGGCAGCAACCTCCTGTCGGAGAGGAGCAGAGCGGCGACGAACCACATCGGCGCGCTGTCGAGCTGGAAGGCGTAGTCCCAATGAAACACGTAGATCGGGATGAGCGCCCCGATGAAGAACGAGACGAGCACGACGAGGCTCACTCGGCGCGCATAGATGAACCACGCGGCTCCGATCGCTACGGCAAGCAACGACGTGGCGAACACGGGCCCCGGCACATTGCCGACATAGAGTCGGATCGGGTCGAGTGGGGCTGAGGCGGGGCTGAAGAAGTGATACCAGACATTGATCGGGTCATTGAACTGCCGGCCGCTCGCGGGGTTGATGTAGATAAAGGGCGCGCCACGCGTGATCAGCGCGATCACGGCGAAGGCGAGCAAGCCGGCTTGAGCGCGGATCGCCGGTATGTAGCGTGCGCGCAGCAGCTCGAGCACGACGGCCAGGACCGCGATCTCGATCGAGGTGACGATGGGCGCGGCGGCCCCGACCAGCGCGACTCCAATGACCGCCGCGATCAGAGGACTCGCTTGCGTGCGCGGCATCTGCTTGCGCCACAGAATCTGGGCCACCAGCTGCCCGACGATGCCGGCTGCAAGCGCGACCGCCAGCATCTCCAGGGCCGGTACCTTGAAGATGATGAGACCCGCGATCACCGGCGGCGCCAGTGCGATTCCGGTGATCAGGTCATTTGGCAGCGAAGCCGGTTTGAAGGCGGCGCGGTCCAGCGTGGCCGCGACTCGAGCCAGCACGCAGGGATTGTAGGCAAACGGCCGTGCCGGCCGGTCAGCCTCGTCCAGCCGTCCCGATCCCGGCTTGGGTGATAATCGGCAGGCTCGTGTCGCTTCCAGGCCAACGTCTTCTCGCGACGCTTGTTGCGCTGTGGGTGGTCACTCTCGCCGCCATGGCCGCCGTCGCGGCCGAGGTGCCGCCTTCGACCTGGGTTGCGCTGAAGCCGCTCCCGCACCAGGGCCGGTCGGCGATCTTTGCGCTCGCGGTCGATCCCGCGAACAACCAGGTGCTGATCGCGGGCAACTCCGAGGGCTCGCTGCTCAGGAGCGTTGACGGCGCCACGACGTGGACCTCGGTGCGCAGCGGCAAGGTCGTGGTGACGACGATCGTGTTCAGCCCATTCAAGCCAGGGCTGGTACTGGCGGGGACGCGTGGAGGCGGAGCGCTCGTCAGTCACGACGATGGCGTGACGTGGTCCGCCACGACCGGCCTCGAGGCCCGCATCGTGCGTGCATTCGGTGTCTCGATGACGGTCATCGCGGCCGGAACCGACAAGGGCGTGTTCATCAGCCAGGACGGCGCCGCGTGGTCGCTGTCGGGCCTGGCCAATCGGAGCATCGACGCGCTGGCCGTGCCCGCCGTGCACGACCCGGTCAAGTTTCTCGCGGGGTCTGACGGCCCTCTGTCGGCCGGCAGCATACCGATGTTTCAGAGCGCTGACGGAGGCGCCACGTGGACCACGTTGAGCCCGGCCTTGAGCGGCACGTACATCGTCAAGCTCGCAGCCGGGCCGCTGCCTCCTGCCAGTACCACGCGGCCGGTCATCGCCGGCACCAACGCAGGCCTTTTTGCCTCGACCGACAACGGCCTCTCGTTCGGTCCCCTCAGCGGCGGTGGCTCGCTGCCCGCCACCGACTACACGCAGATCGCGTTCATCACGGATCACCACGACCGCTTATATGCCGCGAGCGACGGCGGCGGATCAGGCGCAGGCGGGCTGTGGCGCACGAACGACGGCGGCGCCACATTCCTGTCGCTTGTCCCGCCGATGCGCTCGATCACCGCCCTGGCCGTTTCCAACGACGAGTCTCCCTTCCTGTACATGGCGGCGTTCCGGCCCTCTGACCATGTCGCGGCGCTATGGGTCTATCGCGACACCGGCGGAACCCCACAAGGACCCCTGGGCACGCCGACGCCGGCGGCGAGCGGCAGCCGGACTTCGCCGGGAGCGGCGCCGGGCACCACGTTCCTGGACATCTTCACCTCGTCCAAGACCCCTTACATCGGGCTCGGCGTCGGCGCGCTGGCGCTCATCCTGTTCGCCGTCGTCGCCCACCTTCGCGGCCGGCGCCGGTAAGGCTCTAGACTCCCCCGAGTTGCCTACACCTCACGAACGCTTGCGGGAGCTGGGATTGAAGCTGCCCGCACCACCCCCCGCTGTGGCGTCGTACGTGCCGACCAGATTGGTGCCATTGGGAGGCGGGCGCGCGCTCCTCTATGTGGCCGGCCAGATCTCGATGGAGGACGGCAAGCGGCTCGTCGGCCGCTGCCCCGACGAGGTATCCGTCGAAGAGGCGAAGGCAAGGGCGCGTGTCTGTGCCCTCAACGTGCTGGCGCAGATGGAGGCCTCCGCCGGCCTGGAGAATGTCGAGCAGGTGACCCAGGTCATCGGCTTCGTCCTCTCGGCGGACGGATTCGGCGACCAGCCCAGGGTGTTGAACGGAGCGTCCGACCTGCTGGTGGAGGTGCTCGGCGAGGCCGGCCGCCACACGAGGGCGGCGCTCGGCACGAATGCACTTCCGTTTTCGGTGACGGTCGAGATCGCGGCGGTGGCAGTTGTCCGCACCGTCTGAGGTCCGGCCCCAGCGCCGGCGCCGGCCGCGCCTGCTGCTGATTGGCAGCGTGGTGTACCTCGCACTGATCTTCGGGGTGATGCTCTGGCGCGGAGTCTCGATCGAGCCGGAGTGGACGCTGCTTGCGCTGCTGGTCATCGCGGTTGCCCTGGGCCGCGGTCGCAGCTTCATCGGTGACTGGGCGCCGTTCTTACTCCTCTTCTTCGCGTACGAGGCGATGCGTGGATTTGCGTCGAAGACCGGATTTGCCCCGCACGATCTGTCCGGGTTCGAGCGTGCGGTGTTCGGCGGAACCATTCCCACGCTGGTGCTGCAGAAGGCTTTCTACACACCTGGCGTCGTAGGAGTCCAGGACGTCATCGCCATGATCTTTTACTTCATGCACTTCGTCCTGCCGATCGTGGTGGGGTTCATCTTCTGGCTCAACAGCCGTGACCACTACCGCCGCTACATCGCAGCGCTGCTGCTGATGTGCCTGCTTTCGTTCGTGACCTATCTCTTCTGGCCGAGCGCGCCGCCCTGGTACCAGCTGCACGACGTCGTGAAGATCAACGACCAGACGGTGCACTCGCTGTGGGGATTCACCTACGTGTCGCCGATCTATCACAGCTTCAACCCGAACCAGTTCGCCGCCTTCCCCTCGCTGCATGCCGCGTTTCCCGCCCTTGCCACCGTCTACGCGTGGCCGCGATTCAAAGCCCTTGCGATCGGACTCCTGCTCTGGACCATCGCCGTGGCCGTTTCGATCGTGTACCTCGGAGAGCATTACGTCGTGGACGCCCTCGCGGGCTTTGTCTACGTGGCGGCCGCTGCGCTGATCGTCGAAGGGGTCAGCCGCTGGCGCGCCAACCGGGCGCCGGCCCGGGTGCCTACGCCTGCCAGACCTTCCGCATGATGGTGCGGGCGAGCTTGTCAGAATCGTGGTGCGAAGGGAGCCGCACGTTGACCACGTCCGCCGCGATGAAGCGGACCTCGGGATGCCTGGTCATGTCGGTCGGCTTGAAGACGACCTTCGACTGACCGCCCGTCGGCGTGTGGCTCAGGTTCGAGTTGACGAGCACGAAATCGAAGAGGTTCGCGCCGGCGTGCTCGTAGATCACCCTCAGGTAGTCGTCGACCGTGTAGCCCTCCGTCTCCCCGCTCTGGGCGGCGAGGTTGCAGATATAGACCTTCAGAGCGGGCGATGCTTTGATCGCCTCGACCATTCCCTCGACCAGGAGGTTGGGAAGGATCGACGTGTACAGCGAGCCCGGCCCGATGATGATCAGCTCGGCGCTGAGGATGGCCTGCGCCGCCTCGGGGTTGACCTGTGCGCCGTCGGGCTTGAGGAAGACGTGACTGATGGGCGCGTGCTGCATCGGGATCTTCGATTCACCCTCGACCATTCCGCCGTTGATCGAGGCGACAAGCGTCACGTCTTGAAGCGTGGACGGCACGATCGTGCCCTTGACCGCGAGGACCTTGCCCGATTCACGCAGCGCATGCTCGAAGTTGCCGGTGACGTCGGCCATGGCCATGATGAACAGGTTTCCGAACGAGTGGCCGTTCAGCGAGCCTTCCTTGAAACGATGATCGAAGAGCTGCTTCATCAGCGGCTCGGCGTCGGCGAGCGCGATCAGGCACTGGCGGAAGTCGCCCGGCGGCAGGATCCGGTACTCGTCTCGCAGCCTGCCTGACGAGCCGCCGTCGTCCGCGACGGTGACGATGGCGGACAGGTTCGACGTGTAAGTCTTCAGGCCGCGCAGGAGAGAGCTCAAGCCGGTGCCGCCGCCGATGGCGACGATGCGCGGGCCGCGGCCCCTGACGCGGAAGGCGTGGATGATCTCGACGATGCTGCTCGTGCTGTTGCCGGGAAGGAATGGGCCCAGCACCGACTGGGTGAGCTTCAGGTAGCTGAACAGCAGCAGGCCCACGCCCAGGATTCCAAATATCGTCGCGCGCGCCCAGTAGGGCAGGAACTGGAGGGTGATCCAGTAGAACTCGCTCGGCAGGGGCGTCGCCTTGTAGATCTCCTTCAGGGCATAGGCGACACCAAGCACGAGCACAAGCTCGGATGCCATGAGCAGCAGAAGCCATCGCTTGATCTGAAGACCAGGCGTGAGCCACCGGAGCCATCGCGCAGTTGATTGAAGCCTTGTGGCCATCTACCCCGAGTGCAACAACGGATTCAGAACGTGCAAGGTTACTTTGGTACTACGCTTCTCTGAAGTATGGGGACTTTGCGTATGGTGCGGCGCCTGGCCCGGTTGACGGCGTTCGGCCTGGTCGTCGCGGCGCTCGCGACCGAGCTCATCAAGCCGGAGGCCGAGCGGACCTGGGAGGGGCGGGTCCTGGGCGTGGTTCCATACGATTTCCGCCCTCCGACGTGGCAGCGGATCCGCGACGCCTACTGGAACCCCAGCTCCGAGCGTCTGTTCAGCGACCGGGTTTTCGGCGTCGGCTGGGCGGTGAACCTCTACCGGGCCAAGACCCTGATGGAGGCGGCCTTCAGCCGCCTGATGGGCACGCACCCGGCCCTCTCGATCAGGATGACCGTACGCTCGGAGGGCTCGACCAAGAAGCCGGACGTCGTCATCACCCGGGAGTAGTGGCCAGGCGGCGGTTGGTCGCCAGCCGAACTACCTTCCGCCGGCAACTCATGCCTGCCAGGCGACGGCGCGGGGGAGGCTGAAAGTAGCCCGATAGAATAGGCGGCCCGGATCGGTTCGCTGGGGAGTGGCGCAACGGTAGCGCAGCTGACTCTGGATCAGAAGGTTGAAGGTTCGAATCCTTCCTCCCCAGCCATTACGCCTAGTTCGATCTCTGGCTGGGTAGATTGATTTTCAAATGCAGTCTGATTGGCCCCTTGGCGTGGTCGAGCTGAAGGTCCTCGACCTGGAGCGTGAGGCAGCCTTCTACGAGCGGTTTGGCCTGAGCCGGATCGAAGGGGACAAGGGCACAGCGACCCTTGGCGCCGGCGACGCGCCACTCCTGCGGCTGAGGGCGCTCCCCGGTGGCAGCGAGCGTCCGCGGCATACCGCGGGCCTCTTTCACTTCGCCATCCTGCTCCCGCGGGAGGAGGAGCTTGGGGGCTTCCTCCAGCGCACGCTCGAGCAGCGCCTGCCGCTGACCGGCACCGCCGATCACTACGTCAGCCAGGCGCTTTACTTCGACGATCCGGAGGGCAATGGCATCGAGGTCTACGCCGACCGCCCTCGGAGCGAGTGGCAGTATCCGAACGGCCGGTTGAACATCGGCACCGACCACCTGGACTTCGAGCGGCTGCTGCGCATCGCGGACAGGCCCCAGGAGAGGTTCTCAAATGGCACGGTGCTCGGCCACATGCACCTCAACGTCTCGGACCTCGACACCTCGCAGACCTTCTACGAGTCGATGGGCATGGAGCTGATGGCCGAGGCCGGCCGGATCATGCGCTTCATGAGCTGGGACGGCTACCACCATCACCTCGGAATCAACCTGCTCGAAGGTTCTGGGGCGGCCCCGATCGAACCAGGGGTGCGCGGCCTGCAGAGCTTCGAGGTGAGGCGTCTGGACGCCGCGCGGAAGGATCCCAACGGGATCGAGGTCATGCCCGCGGCCTGACGCAGTCGGTCTGTCGCCTATACCACGCCGCTGTGTCGTTGAAATGTCGTCATTTAGGCTATCCTCGGCCGGATGACCGACCTTCTCTTGGTCCTCCAGTTGGCCATCGCGCTCTCGTTCTGCGCCCTGGCCGTCAGGAGTGCCGCCAGCTGGATCCGAGAGACTGACCGCCGCCACGGCTATTTGGCCCTGGCGCTCGGCTCGCTGGCGCTGCTCATCCTCGTCGCGCCGCTGATCGTGGGAGGCGCGCCGGCCCTCACCGACCTGGCGCTCATCCTCTTCCTGTTCTCCGGCTACGCCCTCCTCATGTTCCGAGACTCGTTCCTGCCGTTCGCGCCCGGCACGCACTGGGCGATCATTGCCGCCCTCGCCGTGGTTGCCACCTGCTCCATCGTGCTGCAGCTGCCCGCGGATCCGCTGAGCGCACATTCGCCGCTGCAGACTGCCGCACTGGTGGCGGTCCTCGTCGCCTGGGCGCTCTGCATCATCGAGCCGACGGTCCGCTTCCGGCTGGCCGCAAGGGAGCGGCGCGCCGTCGAGGCGGCCCGCCTGCGGGCGCTGAGCGCCGGCTATGCCGGAATCCTCCTGGTGGTGATCATGGGCACGCTGGGCGCCGGCCTTGGCGCGGCCTGGACACTCCTCACCGACCTGATCGCCCTCGCGGTA
>Ga0209011_1000280_pt1 | contig 20971 bp, 23 predicted proteins | sample BlaSpr_A8_OM1_M3_FD_187986 | JGI IMG/M metagenome (GOLD analysis project Ga0209011, IMG submission 187986) | Forest soil microbial communities from Thunder Bay, Ontario, Canada - Black Spruce, Ontario site 2_A8_OM1_M3 (SPAdes) (version 2) | ecosystem: Environmental > Terrestrial > Soil > Boreal... | reverse complement strand
CGTGCCGCGGTTGCGGATCTGTGGCGAACCGACGGAGCGCGACGCCTGCACCAGCGGCTTGTACGCCTGCATCTCCCGGACGATGGTCGCGTAGGTCACACCAGAACCGAGGAAGACATGGCCGTTCTCTTCCCCCCAGACCGCCAGCTCGCCGACCCGGCTGAGGTCGACGATCGCCGGCGGTCGCAGACGGCCAAAGTTCAGGTCGACCATCAGATCGGTCCCGCCGTTGAGAGGGACCGCCTCAGGATGCGCGGCTTTGATCGCGAGGGCTTCATCGAGCGAGTGGGGCAGCAGCACCTCCATGGCGGTGCGACTACTTTATCCGCGCCGCGACCGCGCGGACTCCTCGGAGCAGCGCCTGGGCGCCGAGGACCAGGTGTTCATCGGACGTGGTTTCTCGCGGCGAGTGACTGACGCCGCCCACGCTGGGGACGAACAGCATTCCGCTCGGGACGTGATGGGAGAGGACGGCGGCGTCGTGCCCGGCGCCGCTCGACAACCTCGCAGGCCGCCGTCCCAGCTCGGTGCAGGCCTGTGCCAGCGCCTCCATGACGTTCGCATCCATCGGCGCCGGTGGCACCGAGGACAAGAGTTCGACATCGACTCGGCAGCCCTCCTCCGCGCAGATGCGTTCGAGCCGCGTCCCGAACGCCCGGACGGCCTCCCCGACGACACGCTGGTCGAGGTGTCGCACCTCGAGCGTGAACCGTGCGCGACCGGGGATGACATTGACGCCTCCGGGGTGGAACTGCATCGATCCGATGTTCGCCACCGCCTCGGCATCGACGCCCTGCACAAGGTCGCGCAGCTCGGCCGCGGCCCGCGAGGCCGCCCGTCCAGCGTCATGCCGCAGCCGGAATGGGGTCGTCCCCGCGTGGTTTTGCGTGCCCTGGACTTCGATCCGTTGCCGGTGGACGCCGACGATGCCGGTGACCACCGCAAGGTCGCTGCCGTCCGCCTCCATCCGGGGACCCTGCTCGATATGCAGTTCGACGAATCCCTTGATCGAATGCCGGTGCTCCTGGGCCTCGAGCATCCGGTCGAGGTCGCGGCCGGCCGTGGCCAGGACCTGGCGGATGGCAACGCCCTGCCAATCGAGCCCGTCGCGGAGCCGCTCGATGTCCAGCTCTCCGACGAGGGCCAGGCTGCCGATAAGGCCGACCTCGAAGCGAACGCCCTCCTCATCGGCAAAACCGACGATCTCCACCCGTTCGGCGAGAGGATCACCAGATTCGGCAAGGGTGCGAAGGACTTCGAGGGCCGCGACCGCTCCGTAGGCGCCGTCGAGCCGGCCACCGTTGGGGACGCTGTCGAGGTGTGAGCCGGTGAGCAACCAGGGTCCCGTCGTGCCCGGCAGGTGACCGAAGACATTGAGGGCCGCGTCCACTCGCGGCTCGATCCCTGCCTCTCTCATGCGTTCCGCGAACCAGCGCCGCCCCGCGAGGTCGTGATCGGACCAGGCGAGGCGGTCGACGCCGCCGTCGGGAAGGCCGCCGATGGCAGCCAATGCCCGCAGGTCCGCGAGCAGCCGCTCGCCGTTGATGTCGATCAAAGCGCCACCATCTCCGGGTCGAATGGCCGGCACTTCACAAAGCGACCGAATCCGCGGCTACCAACCATCGCGCCGTCTCGGTAGATCACCTGGCCGCGACAAATCGTGGTGTGCACCTTGCCGGTGACCGTCATCCCTTCGTAGGGCGAAAAGCCGGCGCGGCTGTGCAGTTCCGTGGCGGATAGAACACGCTGTGGCCGGGGGTCAAAGAGAACGAGGTCGGCGTCCGAGCCCGGCCGCAGGTCGCCTTTTTGCGGCCATAATCCGAAGATCTTCGCCGGATTGGTGCAGAGTAGACGGACCAGGTCGGGACGCGAGATCCGCTGCGGCACCACGCCGAAGCTGTGCATCAGCAGCAGCGAGGTCTCGACCCCGGGGATCCCCGGGCTGATCTCACGGAAGTCGTTGACACCGGCGCGCTGCGACAGCGAGAAACCGCAGTGGTCGCTGCCGATGCTGTGGATCGCGCCGCGGGAGAGGCGATCCCAGAGCTGCGCCTGGCTCTCGCGATCGCGAAGCGGCGGCGTCATGACGTAGCGGGCGGCGTCGGGCTGGTCGTAAACCGACTCATCCAACACGAGATAGTGCGGGCAGGTTTCGGCGATCGCCTGTACGCCGCCCCGGCGGGCGTCGCTGATCAGATCGACCGCAAGCGGCGTCGACAGGTGCACGAAATACACGGGGCTGCCGGTCGCGCGGCTGAAGAGCAGGCCCCGAGCCACCGCCTCGGCCTCGGCGACGCCCGGGCGAGCCAGGGCATGGTACTTAAGCGATCGCTTTCCCTCGTCGACCAGCTGTTGCGACATGCCTTCGACGATGGCGTCGTTCTCCGCGTGGACCTGGACCAGGAATCCTGTCTCGCCCGACCGTTCCATGAGCCGGTACCAGGTCCAGTCGTCGGCATAGAAGATCGTGCCGCGGTAGGTCGTGTAGATCTTCGCGCTGGTGACACCGGCGTCCACCAGGCCTTGCAGGTCGCGTTCCCAGCCCGCCGGGAGGTGCGCGATGTTGAGGTGGATCGCGTAGTCGATGTACGAGCGGCCCTCGATCAGGTCGAGCCGGGTTTGGAGCGCCTGGGCAAAGCGCTGGCCCGCTTGCTGTGGAGCGAAATCGAGAAAGGTGGTAACGCCTCCCGCGGCCGCCGAGAGCGAGCCGCTCTCGAAATCGTCGGCGGTTCGCGCCGTCCCGGTGTCGAGTAGCAGGTGTGTGTGCGGGTCGACGACGCCGGGCAACACCAGCAGGCCGCTCGCGTCGATGACGTCCGGGTCGCCCGCGATGCCCTCGCGGACTTCGGCGACTTTCCCGTCGCGCACCAGGACGTCGGCTTTCCGCTCGCCGTCGGCGGTGACCACCGTTGCGCCACGAATCAGCATGGGCTCAGCGCTGCTGTCGAGTCAGCCAATCCCCGATCACCCGACCGACCTGATCGCCCTGGTCCTCTTGCAGGAAATGCCCAGCGTCCCGGATCACCGTCAGGTCATCTGCGGTCCGGCACAATCGCTGGAAGGGACGACCAACCGATTCCAGCGGCAGCACTGCGTCGGCGTCCGCCCACAGCACGAGGGCGGGGCGCTGGTCGCGGACCAGCCGCTGCATAACGGCGCGTCCCTCAGACGCCCCAGGCGCCTCCGGGTCCAGAGGGATCAGCTCGGGGAAACGCCGTGCCCCCGTCTTCGAAGCCTCGCTTGGAAAGGGCGCCTCGTACGCGGCCAGCACGTCGGCCGAGGGCGGCGTCTTGCAGCCGCCTCGGATGAGCGGCCGGATTGGGAGGTCGGGGCGCGCGGCGACGAAGGCGCGAAAGCGTAGCCATTCATCACTCATCTGCTGTTCGCCGGTGAACACCCCGGTGTCCATCACAACCAGGCGGTCCACCGACTCCGGTCGTTCATTCATCGCGACCCGTAAACCGATCGGCCCACCCCAATCGTGCATCACGAGCGTCACTCCATCAAGGTCGAGGTCGTCGATCAGCGAGACCATGGCCGCGGTGTGGTTGGCGTACGAGTACCAGGCGGGGTCCACGGGTTTGTCGGAGCGACCAAAACCCGCAAGATCCGGCGCGATGCAGCGAAAGCCGGCATCGACCAGTGGCGGGATCACCTTCCGCCAGAGATACGACCAGGTCGGCTCGCCGTGCAGCAACAAGACGATCGGTCCCTGGCCAACGTCGATGTGGGCGAGTCGCATTCCCTGCCACTCACGGAATACCGGCCGGTACGGAAAGTCGCTGATGCCGTCGAAGCGCTCGGCGGGCGTTCGGAAGAGCCGCGCCGCAAACACCCGCCGCTGGTCGCTTCCCGTGCTCAGGCGCCGATCTCGTACAGGTTGCCCGGGTCGAGGTCGAGGCCGTTCATCACTTGCCAGAGTGCGGCCACGGCTTTCAGAGCATTGCGACGTTCGAACGGAGCCAGGTCTTTGCCGTCCTTCAGCACGCGGACGAGTCCCTGGTAACACTCGACCAGGGAGCGCTCGGACTCGCTCAGCTCGACGCCCATCGCGTTTTTCATGCCGTCACCCTCCGCTCGCCAGCCGTGCCGATGACGATGCGATCATCCTGGAGCCGTTTCGCCTTGAGCTCGAAGCGCGGCAGGCTGCCGTTCTCGACTCTCTTGCAGCCGAAGCGGAGACCTTCATGCGCCTGGGAGAGCGACTTGGCGAGCTCACTGACGATCCGGTCGGCATTGACGCCTTCCCGCTCCGGAATCTCGACCAGCACCTCGATCTCGTCCTGGCGGCCGTCGGCGGTGTAGAGATGGATGCGGAACTCGTCGATCTCCTTGTACTCGCGGACGATCGCCTCGACTGCGCGCGGATAGACGTTCGTCCCTCGAACCAGTTTCATGTCGTCGACCCGCCCGCGAATGCCGCCCTCATAGAGATCGAAGGTGCGTCCGCAGGTGCAGCCGCTGGCCGGTACCCTGACGACGAGGTCGCGGGTGCGATAGCGCAACACCGGGATGAACCCGCGGCCAAAAGACGTGATCAATCGTTCACCCAGCTCGCCGTAGCCGACGGGCTCGCCCGTCTCGGGGTCGACGACCTCCTCGATGTAATGGTCCTCGATGATGTGGGTGCCGCCCGGCTGCTTTTCGCATTCGAAGACCATGATGGTGCCCACCTCGGTCATACCGGCGGTGTCGGCGGCTTTGGCCCCCCATTCCTCCTCGATCAGGTGCTTGGTTGCTGGGATGGAGCCGGCCGGCTCCCCCGAGAGGATGAGGCGCGTGACCGCGCTGCCGGCCAGGTCGACGCCCATGGTCTTCGCCTCCTGCGCCATCCGCAGCGCGTAGGTCGGCGTGGAGCAGACCACGGTCGCCTTCATCGTCAGGATCTGCTTGACGCGCGCCTCGGTCGTCATGTTGCCACCCGGCAGCACCAGGCAGCCGATCTTCTCGCAGGCGTAGTGGGCGCCCCAGAAGCCGACGAAGGTCCCGTAGCTGAAGGCGAAGAAGACGATATCGCGGGGTCGAACACCGAATCCCCAGAAGCCGTAGCACCACATCTCGGCGATCCATTCCCAGTCCTTCATGCTGTCGAGCACCTGGAGCGGGATGCGGCCGGTCGTCCCCGAGGTCAGGTGGTAGCGGATCGCGACCTCCTGTGGGGCGGCGAGCAGCGGCCCATAGGGCGGGTCCTCCAGCTGCGCCTGCATCCACTCGTCGCGCGTCATCATGGGAATCCGCTGGAGATCCTTCAGACTCTTGATCGATTCCGCGGTGACGCCGGCGGCTTTGAGCCGCTTCGCCTGCCAGGGGACCCGGGCCTCCGTCCAGGCGACCAGGTTTTTGAGCTTGCGGACCTGCAATGCCTCGATCTGGTCACGCGGCATGGTCTCGTGCCGCGGGTTCCAGTAGGGTGATTCCTGCACGCATCCCCTCCTTTCTTCGGACTCGTTGTAACACTTTTTTGGAATAAGCTGGAGCCAGCTTGGCCACGGCCGGAAAACCGAAGCAGGAAGGCGCTCCATACCGACTTGGCGGGATGGGCTACCAGGACGCGTCGGGGCGGCGGCTCAGCTACGACTCCTACCTCCACATCCCGCAGCTACTCGGGCTGCAGGAAGGGCTGACCCAGGCCCACGATGAGTTGCTCTTCATCGTGGTCCACCAGGTCTACGAGCTTTGGTTCAAAGTGCTGATCGACGAGCTCGAGAGCGTGCGCGCCTCGATCGAGGCGGACGAGCTGCGCGCGGCGCGGCACGCGCTTGCTCGGGTCAAAGTGATCGAGGACCTGCTGGTCGAACAGGTCGCGGTCCTCGAGACGATGGCGCCCCAGGACTTCCTCACCTTTCGCTCCGAGCTGGCACCCGCCAGCGGTTTTCAGTCCGTCCAGTTTCGCGAGATCGAGTTCCTCTCGGGGTTGAAGGATGCCGGGTACATCAAGGCGCTCGATAGGGAAGGGGATGCGCGGGCCCGCTTGCAGCGTCGCCTGGATGAACCCTCGTTGCACGACGTCTTTACGGCGTTGATCGAACGCCGCGGCGTGACCGTGAGCGACCTCTATCGCCAGGGCGACCGCCATGGGGACCTTCTCGAGCTGGCCGAGGCGTTGCTGGATCACGATGAGGGATTCCGTCTGTGGCGGCTCAGGCATATCGAGATGGTGGAGCGGCAGATTGGTGACAAGCCGGGGACTGGTGGATCAACCGGCGTCCGCTACCTGCAATCGACGCTCAACAAGCGCTTCTTCCCGGAACTCTGGGAGGTCCGCTCCCAGCTCTAGTTCCGCTCCTCAGCGGCCGTTGGCGAACAGGCGGGTGAAGTACGTGATGCCGAGCGGCACGAGCAAGGCGAGCAATGACGTCACCACCGCCAGCGTGTCGGGGAGATGGCCCGGATTGCTCATCCCGATGTAGGTGAAGATCGCGGCGCCGATCGAGGTGCCGATGACCACGATCGTGGCGATGATGGTTGCCCACTCCTGGTGCTCGAGGTAGATGGTGATCGATCGCCGACCCGCCAGCCGGAGCAGCCAGGAGGCGGTCAGCCCATTGAGCACCAGCGAGCTGATCAATGCGCAGACGGCGATGCCAACTCGGAACTGCTCCAGGTTCCGCATCACAAAGGCCGCGCCATTGACGACGAGGATGCCGATCGGCGTGATGATGCCGATGGCAACCAGCAGCAGGCGGCTGCTGAGGTAGCCACGAAGCAGCCGGTCGCCCTGCTTGTCCGTCATCACGTCACGGTTAGGCGGTTCGCATACTCCGGCCGATTCCAGGCGCGCGAGGTGAGCACCTCGCGAAGGGCGCGCACCGCGTCGAAGACGTCGACATAGCGCGTGTAAAGCGCGGCGAAGCCGAACCGCAAAAGGTCCGGCGTCCGGAAATCACCGACCACGCCGCGGTCGATCAGCGCGCGCATCACGCGGTAGCCTTCTTTATGACGCAACGCGACCTGCGCGCCACGTATTTTCGCTTCGCGTGGCGAGGCGACCTCGACGCCGAGGTCGCGGCAGGTTTCATCGACCAGCTTGATGAACAGGTCGCCGAGCGCCATCGACTTGCGCCGCGCTTCCTGCTGGTCGACCCGTAACCAGAGGTCGATCGCGACCTCCAACGCGAGCATGCTGATGATGGGGGGCGAGCCGGCGAGCTGCCGGTTGATCCCCGGCGCCGGTCGGTATTGCGGGTCGAAGGCGAACGGCGCCGCGTGCCCCATCCAGCCGGAGAGTGGTGACTGAATCGCCTCCTGCAGGCCCTTGGCGACGAAGAGATAGGCAGGCGCACCTGGTCCGCCGTTCAAATATTTGTAGCCGCAGCCCACGGCGAGGTCGACCTGGGCGGCATTCAGATCGATCGGCACCGCTCCGGCGCTGTGCGAGAGATCCCAGAGCATCATGGTGCCGACCTTTTGGGCGGCCTCGGTGATGCGCCGCATGTCGTGGATCTCTCCGCTGGCGTAGTCGACGTGGGTCAGCATCAGGACCGCGACGCTGCCGTCGAGCGAGCGCTCGATCTCGCTGCGCTCGACCACGCGCAGCGCGTGGTTGCCGCCGAGCAACTCGATCAACCCCTGCGCGATATAGAGGTCGGTGGGGAAATTCGAGGCCTCCGTCAGGATGAAGTGGCGTCCCGGCTGGACGCGCAGCGCCTCCGCCAGCAACTTGAAGAGGTTGACCGAGGTGCTATCCGCGACGATCACTTCGCCGCCTTTGGCTCCGATCAAGCGTGCGATTTTGTCGCCGATGCGCGCCGGGGCCTCGATCCAGTGGGCCGCATTCCAGCTGCGAATCAGCCCGCTGCCCCATTCCTCGCCGATCACCTGCGTCATGCGGGGCAAGGTCTGGCGTGGTAGCGCACCGAGTGAGTTGCCATCGAGATAGATCACGCCCTCGGGGAGGACGAACTCGTCTCGCACGGAAGCAAGCGGGTCCTGCCGATCGAAGGACAGGCAGGTCTCGCGGTCCACGGAGCGATTATCCCGCCTCGACGAGGCCTAGAAGTGGCTCGGGCACCAGGGCGCGCGGTCCGTCGCGAACATCGCGTCGGCACGGGCGATAGCCCCCGGACGCAGCTCCTCAACGCGTCCGGCTTCGAACAGTGTCCGAAACCGATTGCCGCCAAGGTACAGGGCGGCGAGATCAGCCGCGTCGAGGGCGAGGTCGGACGAGCCACTGGTGGGTTTGCACTCGGCGCCTGCCGGCCCGCCGACCAGCTCGTACTGCCCATCGTTCCACGGACCGAACGCATCACGGACGCGCAGCACCACGCGACCCTCGATCGCATAGCGGCGTCCCGCCAGGGCGGCGGCGACATCCACCAGGCGCAACCAGAGGCCGTCTTCGATCCGGGTCTTCGGCTGCCGCGAGTCGGCCAGCAGGAAGCGCAGGGGCTCGTCCACCGGCCGCATCTCGGCTGAGACCCGTGCCATCAAGTCCACATCCAGCAGGTGGCGCCAGAGCGCCGCGTAGGCCTCCGCGGTTGCTGCGATCAACATCTCGAGTCGGAGCGTCCCGTTCGGGCCGGACGCATCCCAGTCCATCTTCTCGCGGTAAATCGCAAAGCCGGAGGGGTTTTCGCCGGTCTGGTGGAGCACGCGATATTGAGGGCTCGCGCCTTCTCGGTGCAGCTCGAGGTCAGCCATCTGGAGGCGCATCCAGCGCTCATCCAGCCCGAGCATGCCAGGCTGGGCGCGCCGGGCTTGCTCCCAGACCCGGGTGAACGCGTCAATCGCCGTTGGGACGTCCACCATCGAGAGGCGCCCGCTGCCGGTGACCTTTTTTGCGAAGGCTGCATGGGGGCGCTCAATCTCCACGGCGGCCTGATACGTGCTCAGGCCGTAACCGAAACGCCCATAGATCGGCGCCTCAGAGGCATAGAGGGCCGCCAGCGGCTCACCTCGCTGGTGCATGTCATCGAGCTGGCGCCGCATCATCGCCGTCAGCAGCCCGCGCCGGCGATGGGTGGTGAGGACGCTAACCCGGGTGACCCCGCCGCAGGGCAGGGTGCCTCCTGGCACGGTCATCTCGTAGGAAAAGATGCCCGCGGTGGCGACCATCTCCTTGCCATCGAAAAACGCCAGGGTCCGTTCGAACTCCGTCGTTTCCCGCGAGACCGCCAGCTCCTCGTCGGTCGGGAGGGACGCGCCAAAGGCGCGCCGCATCAGCGTCGAATAGGCGCGCTGCTCCTCCTTTCGGATCGGCCGGAGCTCGAGGCCCTGGGGCGCGCTTATCGCTGGACCAGCGCCAGCGCTCGGCAGGGGCTGCCCGATCCTTTGACCAGCTTCAGCGGCGCGACGACCAGGACCGCGCCCGTCGGCGGCAGCTTCGACAGGTTGGCCAATTGCGTGAGCCCATATTTGTTGGAACCCAGCAAGAACTGGTGGCAGGGGAACGGCGGGTTGAAGGAATGGGCCGTGCCCGCGTCGGTGCCAACCGTCTCCACGCCAACGCCGACGAAGGGACTCTCGGCCGCCAGCCATTTCGCCAGCTCGATGTCGATGCCCGGGGTATGCGGGCCGGTCTCGTTGGCATTCAGGAACGCCTTCTGGTCACTCGCCCGGGCATCCCAGCCCGTGCGATACAGCAGCCAGGAGCCCTTCGGCAGTGCACCGTGTTCTCGCTCGAATGCCCGGATGTCGCTGAGGGTTAAGAGGTAGTCGGGATTGGCCTGCGCCTCCTTCGACTTGTCGATCACGACCGCCGGGCCGATCAACCGCTTGACGGGAACCTGGGAGACATCGTCCTTGTCCTTGCCGGTGACCCAATGGATCGGGGCGTCGAAGTGGGTGCCCGCGTGCTCGCCGCCTTCGAACCAGTTCCAGTACCAGGCCGGCCCGTTCTCGTCGTAGCGGCTGATCTCGTGGGTCTTCCAGTTCGGGGTGTTCGCGAACGGCGGTGGCAGCTGGATCATCGGCGTCCGCTCGGAAAGCGGCTGGGTCAGGTCGACGACATCGATCGATCCGGAGATCAGGCCCTCGACGAAGGAAGCCAGGCTATCGACTCGCGTGCTCATTCACTCCTCCCTTTGATTGCCCGCGGAAATTCGAAGCGGTTCTCGAGCATGTGGACGTCCATCAGGAAACTCTTCGGCATCTCGGCCTCCACCTTGGCGACGATACAGCTGAGCTGGTCGCCCCTGATGGCGTCGAGCGCGGCTTCCTCGAAATCCTCCAGCTTGCGGACCAGCTGCGCCCGGGGAAAGCCGGCCGCCTTCGCTATCCCGGCAAGGTCGGTGCCGCTGGAGGTCGCTGTCGTGAACCATTTGTAGCCTCCCGGGGCGCCGCCGCCGACGGAGAGCAGGGTTTCGTTGTCGAAGATGAGATGCACAAGGTTATTCGGACGTGAGCGCGCCATGGTGGTGAGGCCGCCGAGGTTCATCAGCACCGACCCGTCGCCGTCGATGACGACTACCTTGCGGTTCGGCTGCGATAGGGCGATGCCGAGCCCGATCGACGAGGCGAGGCCCATCGCATGCTCGAGATAGAAGAAGTTGGCGCGGTGGCCGAGCGAGTAGAGCTCGGCCGCCACCGCGCCCATGATGGTGACGACGGCGCAGTCTTTGAGCTGCGGGTAGATGGCCTTCAGGCAATCAAGCCGCTTCATTTCGGCTCCTCCCACATCAGGTCGCGTTGGAGGAGCAGTGCCACCGGCGAGAGCGAGCTCTGCGCCAGCGTCATCGCGTGGGCGATCTTCGGTTGCACCTCATCCGGTCGGCTCAAGTCGTCGTGCGCAATGTGCAGCGCATCGAGCACGGGACGGGTGTATTTGCCGCCCTCCGTCTGCCACGGATCCTTTTCACCGAAGCTGCCACGATCGGTGATCAGCATCAAGAGCGGGATCTTGTAGAGGAGCGACACCCCGACGATGCCGTTGATCGCCTGCAGGAAGCCATGGTTCTGCAGCAACATCGCCGACCGGACTCCGGCAAAATGCGCGCCTGCCGAGACGCCGACGCCCTCCTCTTCCTTGGCGAGACGAACCAGCGTCATCGCGGGATCTTCATCGGCCATCCGGATCAGATGAACCAGCCAGGTCTCCGGGAGGGCGCTGACCAGGGTGACGCCGACGCCCTTCATGGCGTCATAGACCGCTTGCGAGTTGGCTACCGATACGGGCAAGGCTCCCTCCCTCGTCGGAACTGAGGCCGATTCTACGCATACAATGGGGCCCAGTGCAGGTCCTGGGCAGCATCCTGGAGGCCGTCGGGCACACGCCGCTGGTGCGGCTCCAGCGCATCACCGCCGGGCTCCGACCGACCATCCTGGCCAAGGTGGAGACGCTCAACCCCGGCGGCAGCGTCAAGGACCGGATCGGGCTGCGCATGATCGAGGATGCCGAGAAGCGAGGCCTGCTGAAGCCGGGTGGCACCATCGTCGAGCCGACCTCGGGGAATACCGGCCACGCGCTGGCGATCGCGGCGGCCCTCAAGGGTTATCGAATGATCTTCGTGATGGCCGACAAGCAGTCGCCCGAGAAAATCGCGCTGCTGCGCGCCTACGGCGCGGAAGTGGTGGTCTGTCCGACCGCCGTTCCCCGCGAGTCGCCCGAAAGCTACTACTCGGTTGCCGAACGGCTGAGTCACGAGATCCCGGGCGCGTTTCAGCCGAATCAGTATTTCAACCAGGCGAATCCGCAGTCTCACTACGAGACGACCGGCCCGGAGATTTGGCAGCAAACGGACGGCAAGGTCGACGTGCTGGTCGGCGGCCTGGGGACCGGCGGCACCATCACGGGCGTGGCGCGGTTCCTCAAAGAGAAGAAGCCGGCGGTGATGATCGTCGGCGCCGACCCGGAGGGATCGCTCTACTCCGGCAACACCATCAAGCCCTACAAGGTGGAGGGGATCGGCGAAGACTTTATTCCCGGCACCATCGATTTGAAGCTGATCGACCGGATCGTCCAGGTCAACGACCGCGACTCCTTCCTGACCGCCCGGCGAATCACGCGCGAAGAGGGAATCCTGGTGGGCGGCTCGTCGGGCACCGCCATGAAGGCGGCGATGGAGGTGGCGCGCGACCTCGACGAGAAGACGGTGATGGTCGTCATCCTGGCCGATACCGGTCGCAACAACCTGAGCAAGATCTACAACGACGAATGGATGCGCCAGAACGGCTTCTTCGAGCGCTTCCCGCGCCAGCTCGTCCACGATGTGGTCGCCACGCGAGAGCGCGAGATCCCCGATTTGATCACGGTGTCGTCCAAGGAGAAGGTGGGCCGTGCCATCGACCTTCTCCAGGAATACGGGATCTCGCAGATGCCGGTCACCGAGGATGGCGGCGTTCCGGGCAAGCGGCTGGTGGGCAGCATCCAGGAGCGCACCCTGCTCGATCGCGTTTACCGTGATCCCGGTTTGATCGACACCACGGTCGGTGCCGCGATGGATGGGCCTTTTCCAACGATCGCCGCCGGCGCCCACGTCGACGAGGCCTTCAATGCGCTGCTCGGGGGCACCACCGCCCTGGTGGTGATGGACGCCGAGCGGCCGGTCGGGATCATCACCCGCGTCGATCTGCTCGAGTTCATGGCTCACACCCGCGCGTCCCGGTGAGCACCGAGCCCACACCCGGGTTCTCCACTCGGGCGATCCACGCCGGCCAGAAGCCCGACCCGACGACTGGCGCGGTCGTGGTGCCCATTTACCAGACCTCGACCTTCGCCCAGGACGCCGTCGGCAAGCATCGGGGTTACGAGTACGCGCGGACCGGGAATCCCACGCGTGCCGCGCTCGAGACCTGCATCGCCGCCCTGGAAGGCGGCGCCCATGGGCTCGCCTTCGCCTCGGGCATGGCGGCGGAGGCGGCGGTCATGCAGCTGCTCAAGCCAGGCGACCACACGGTGGCGGTCGACGACCTCTATGGCGGCAGCTACCGCTTGTTCCGCCGGGTCCTGGAGCCGATGGGACTCAGCTTTTCCTTCGTAGACGGCACCGACCTCAGCGCCGTCGAGAAGTCGTTGACCGACCGCACGCGCATGGTCTGGGTCGAATCGCCGACGAACCCGCTCCTCAAGCTGGTCGATATCGAGGCGGTCAGTAAGCTGGCGCACGCCCAGCAGGCGCTGCTGGTCGTCGACAACACCTTTATGAGCCCGTACTTTCAGCGTCCGCTGTCGCTGGGCGCCGACATCGCCGTCCATAGCGCCACCAAATACCTTGGTGGCCACAGCGATGTGATCGGGGGCACGCTGGTGGTAAACCGGGATGACCTTTTCGAGCGCCTGGCGTTCCTGCAGAACGCGGTCGGGGGCGTACCCGGACCGATGGACGCCTGGCTGGTGCTGCGCGGTTTGAAAACGCTGGCCATCCGGATGCGCGAGCACGACCACAATGCCCGGCAGGTCGCGGCCTTCTTGATCGACCACCCCAGGGTGGCGCGTGTCTTCTATCCCGGATTGCCCAACCATCCGCAGCGAGAGCTGGCTCGGCGGCAGATGTCCGGCTTCGGTGGCATGATCTCCTTCGAGGTCAAGGGCGGGCTCGAACCCGCCCGGCGAGTCGTCGAGCGGACCCAGCTCTTCACGCTGGCGGAGAGCCTGGGTGGGGTCGAGTCACTGATCGAGCTGCCCGCGGCGATGACCCACGCGTCCATCCCGGCGGAAACACGGCGAGCACACGGGGTGGCGGATGGCCTGGTTCGCGTCTCGGTCGGTATCGAGGACGCGGCTGATCTGATCTCAGACCTTGACCAAGCACTGGCCGACACGTGAAGCTCAACCATAAGGAGGTGAGCATTGAAAGTCGAAATTAACTTCGCGAATATCCTGGTGGCCATCATCCTGTTGTTGCTGGGCCTCGCCGTCTTCACCCGTCACCGCATTGCGTCGTACGTCGTCGGTGGATTCCTCATGGTGCTGGCCGCGCTCAGCATCCTGGCGTTTCTCCACATCCTCGCCGTGTCGGGTGGCCCGATCATCATCGGTTAGGGAACCTCCGGCTGCGCTCGAACCGGAGCCGCTTCCCGGGACGTCGTCACGCGCTCGTCACGCTTCGATAGCGTCGCGCGTCAGATCCGCGGGTAGACTCGAAGCGTGGACGTCCTCAAGATCACGCCGCGCGGATATTGCCACGGCGTCGTAGAGGCGATTCGTGCCGCCAAGCAGACGGCGAAGGCGCATCCGGGCGAGAAGATCCGGATGCTCGGCTATCTCGTCCACAACACCCACGTGACCGACGAGCTGCAGGAAAACGGCATCGAGCTGGTGGATAGCGACAACCGGCTCGAGGGCCTGGACACGATCGACGGCGGGACCGTGATCTTCACCGCTCACGGCGTCTCGCCGGCGGTAAAGGCGAAGGCCGCCGAGCGCGGCCTCAACATGGTGGACGCGACCTGCTCCGACGTCGTCGTGACGCACGATCTCGTCAAGGACCTGGTCGAGCGCGGGTACGACGTGGTCTACATCGGCCGCCGCGGCCACCCGGAGCCAGAGGGCGTCGTCGGCGAAGCGCCCGACAAGGTGCACCTGGTGCAGGATCCCCAGGACGTCGAGGCGCTCGACATCAAGAACCAGAAGATCGCAGTCACCTGCCAGACCACGCTGAGCATCTGGGACACGGCGGCCATGATCAAGCGGGTCCGCGACAAATACCCACAGGCCGAGGCCTACAACGAAATCTGCCGCGCGACGCAGGATCGCCAGGAGGCGGCCGTCGAGGCGGCCAAGGACTGCGACGTCGTGATCGTCGTGGGCAGCGAGCGCAGCTCGAACTCCAAGCGCCTGGTGCAGGTGGTCAAGGAGCTGGCGCACAAGCCCGCCTACCTCGTCGATACGGCAAAGGACATCCAGCCGGCGTGGCTCGTGGGGAAGGCCCGCGTCGGAGTGACATCCGGCGCGTCGACACCGACCCAGCTGACCCGCCAGGTCATCGAGTACCTGGAAGCTCTTTAGAAAATCCCCGCTAGACTCGCGAGGTATTTGACGTTCTTCCTCCAGTACCTGAAGGGGTGAATTTCATGCGCCTGTACCCCGATGTCTATGGTCGCCGCTTCGCCTGGATGCTCGCCGACCTGCTGATGCTGGCCTGGATCTACCTGTGCGTTCGGGCTGGTCTGTGGGTCAACAACCTGGTCCTGCAGCTCGACGCCCTCGCCCAGGGTGTGATCAACGCGGGCAAGACCTTCGACAGCTGGATCCTGTCCTTCGAGCAGGGAATCCCGAACAGCGTGCCCTATCTCTCCGACTTCCTGCACCGGACCGCCGAAGCGCTCAAGGTCCACTCTGGCGATTCGTTGATCTCGGCCGGGCAGGCCGGCTCGCGCGGGATCCACCTTTTGGCATTGATCCTGGCCATCATCGTGACCACGGTCCCGCTGCTATTCGCGCTCATCATCTTTGTTCCTCGCCGGTTGCGCCTGATCGTGGACATGCGCGGGATCCACGTGACCGTGCGGCGGGCCCTCGCCCAGCCGGAGCTAGCTCCGCAGATGCTCGAGATCCTGGCCGGCCGAGCGATCTACACGCTCCCGTACAACCGCCTGCTCGAGTACTCCCGCAACCCGGCGGAGGACTGGTACCTGCGCCGCTTCGAGCCGCTCGCCCGGGCCGAGATGGAACGCCACGGCCTGTCCGTGGAACGCTATTTCGGCGTCCGACCGGCCCTCGAGGCCTGAGTTCGATCTAGCAAGAAAGTCGAGCAGCCGCAGGTTGCTCTGGAGAGCCGCCTAGCCGGCAGGCTCCTTTGTTTATGGCCATTCAGCCGCCGCCACAAGCCACCAGCCCGGAGTTCTTCCCGATCGCGCCGGCACGGACCGAAGATTCTGGACTCCCGGTGGCGCGGATGGCCGATCTCCTTCTCAAGCACCTCTATTTCAAGTCGCCGATGTCGGCCAAGGACTGGTCGGCCGCGCTGTGCCTGCCCTACCAAACGGTGACCCCGGCGATCCAGAGCCTGGTGGAGCAGGGCTGGGCCCAGACCATCGGCCGGATGGCGGGACCGTCCCAGAGCCACGACTTCGGGGAGACGCTCGGCTACCTGATCACCGATCCGGGCCGCCTGCGGGCCCGAGACGTGCTGGCGCGCGACCACTACGTCGGGCCGGCGCCGGTGCCGTTCGCTCAGTACGACGTGTCGGTCCGTGCCCAGGTGAGCCAGGCTGACGTGACCGCCGCCTGGTTGACCCGAGCTCTGCAGCACCTCACGCTCAGCCCGGATCTGCTGGTTCAGCTGGGCCCTCCGGTCAACGCTCGCGCGCCCCTCTTTCTCTACGGCGCGCCGGGCAACGGCAAAACCACCATCGCCGAGGCGTGCGCCGAGCTCCTGGGTGAGCCGATTTTCATTCCGTATGCGATCGACATCGAGGGCCAGGTGATGCGCCTCTACGATCCGCTCCACCACCAGCGGGTCCAGCGCCAGATGCCGATGAACTTCGACCCCCGCTGGGTGATGATCAAACGGCCCTTCGTCAAAGCGGGTGGCGAGCTGACGACGTCGCAGCTGTCGCCCTCTTTCGACCCGCTGATGCGCTACTACGAGGCGCCCATCCACCTCAAAGCCAACGGCGGCATCTTCCTGCTCGATGACTTCGGCCGCCAGGACTCTTCGCCGCGGGCCCTGTTGAACCGCCTGATCGTCGCCCTGGAGCGGCGCATCGACTATCTCACCCTGGCGGGCGCGGGGATGGCGGTCGGCGCGCCCTTCGAGGCGATGGTCGTGTTCAGTACCAACCTCGAGCCAGGATCACTGGTCGACGAGGCGTTTCTCCGGCGGGTGCGCTACAAGATCCATGTGCCCGACCCGACCCCGATTGAATTCCGGCAGATCTTCGAGCGGGCGTGCAAGGAGTTCGAGATCGTTTTCAACGAGCCCGGCTACCAGTACGTGCTCGACCGGTACTACAAGCCCTTCAAGCGCCCCTACCGGGGCTGCCAGCCGCGCGACATCCTCAACCAGCTCGACGAGGTGGCGTACTTTTTGGGCCGTCCCTCGCGCCTTGAGCCGGACTTGATCGACCTGGCCTGTCGATCCTATTTCGTGCAGGCCTAGGCTCCAGACGAGTCAGGCGCGGATCTGGTTGTAGAACTCGACCTGCCAGCGCCACTCTTTGCGATCGTCGGCATTCCACCAGCTCTTGAGGATCCCGGCCTCTCCGCCTGGAAGGAGTACCACGCGTCCGATGTCCTTCTCGGTCGGCCAGCCGTCTTCGAGCGTGATCGTCGAGCCGCTCCGGTTCAGAAAACTCATCGGCCCGGGCTGGTGGCGCTCCAGCCCGTCGCCGGTCGCGATCACCTTGCCGCTCGCGTCGCGGACGGTAACCTGCAACTTTGCCGGGGCGGCGTGAACCAGAAGGCGGTCACCAGCATCCTTCCCGCTGATCCGGCTTCGGGCAAACGGCAGCCCCGTCGCGCCCGGTCCCGGGAACCAGAGGTCCCAGGTCTCGAGTCCGTCGCTCATGCCAACGTTTTTACCACTAGGCGAGCCACCTCGAGCCGCGCATCACATCGCGGCCTTCGAGCTCGTCGTATCCCCGGTAGGCCTGGATCCGAGTCGGGCGCAGGCGGAAGAAGATCCAGCCCTTCGCCACCTCGCGAGGATTCCAGCCGACCGCGGCAGCAAACCTGCCGGCCATTTCGGCCGAGTCGTCCACGGCAGGGCTTTCGACGACGTCGGCATCGATCATGATGGCGTCCGCCGGCGACCCACCGGCGAGCCGCACCGCCTGGCGCAATTTCAGGTTTTTGGCCGTTCGGCTGGCGCCCGCCGTCGCGATGACCACGTCCTTGCCATCCCACCACGCCGACACTGGGATGAGGTGGGGCCGCCCGAACGGATCGGCGGTTGAAAGCCACATGTCGCCTTGCTGTTCGAGCGCTGCCAGGACGTCGGCCTTGCGTGTCGGTGTATCTCGCATACCCCAACCCTACCCTCGCCGGTAGCCCCGGGCAAGAAACGTGCCGAGGCCGCCGTGCATCGGCTCGGGCAGCGGGCCGACGTCGCGGAAGCCGACCTTCTCGGCGACACGGCGGCTGGCAAGGTTCTCGACGCCGGCCCACAGCGTGAAGGATTTCACGCCGAGCTGTTCAACACCCCAGCGGAGGATGCACTCGCCCGCCTCGGTCGTGTAGCCGTGGCCGGCGCGATCGGAACGAATCCAGTAATGGAGCTCGGCGCTGCCCTCGGGGTCGCGATTCAATCCGATGACGCCCAGGACGAGGGCGTCCTCGAGGACGGCGAAGTGGAACTCCTCGCCGGCCTCCCAGGAGCGTTCGGCATCGGCGGCGTAGTGCTGGTTGCCCTGCAGCGTGATTTCGATGGCCCATGGCATCCAGGGCAGCAGCTCCGCCCTCGAGGCCCGGGCGGCCTGGTAGAGACCTTCGGCGTGTCGCGCAGCCACGGGCTCGAGGCGCAGCCTGCGCGTGACCAGCGGGCTACGAGGATTCATGGCCTAGACGCAATGACACCCGGGATTACTCCCGGGCGCCACTGCAGGAGGCGAGGCGTTCGAGGTTAGAAGTCGGTCAGGTGCGGACCTGCTTGATGAGGCGGTCCTGCGCCTCGAAGATGATGTCCTGAATGTCAAGGGCGCTGGGGCCGGATTGGTCCATGCGGTAGGCGAGCTGGGGGTCGACGGCTTCGACGATCTGGCGTAGGCGGGCTTGCATTTCGATCGGGACTTCCATCATGTCGCTCTCGAGCAAGCGTTCCACTTGTTCCAGCGCCTGGTAGAGCGAATACCGAAGCGTCCGGCGCGCCGACTCTTCGCGGCGTAGCTGGTTGAACCACTGGTCCTGCTGGTTGATCATCCTGAGCGTGTTCCTGAGCATTGGTCTCCCCCTAGCTCAAACGAGCGCCGGCACACTGTGCGCCGTCCGGCGTCTGCCGCCGCCGGTAGTTCCCCTTTCACCGCGTGAGCCTTGGTTCGCCTACCTCCCCCTAAATATGGGGCTTGACGATCCGATCCAGCACAAGATATAGGTTTGCCGCATCATACCGCCGGCGTTCGACGGTGTCAAGGACGGCGCACGAGCAAACGATTGCAGTCATCCACGAACCTTCCGGTTTCTCCCTGACCTTGCCGACTCTCATCCCCGACGTAGGCCCCGCTCAATCGAGCGGGGACATAAAAATACGACCCGCGCTTTGAACCGTCCAGACGGAACATTTGTTGCGGGCCTTTTTCCACCAGCTGCTAACAGGGCGTGCATAACTCCTGTGGAAAAGTGGTGCAGGATGTTATTGCTCAGCTCGCCGGTCGTATTTTTCGAGCGTCCCCGATAGCGCCGACACGAGGTCGATGCCTAGGTAATTGGCGAGCAGGATGACGATGAAGAGGACATCACCCAGCTCATCGCTGATGGAGCCAGCGGCATCCTTCGCCGCTCGCGGCTTGTCCCCGAATCGGAAATTCAGCTCGCGACCGAGCTCGCCGACCTCCTCCGTTAAGCGCGCGTACTGCGAGAGCGGCGACCAGTACTGCCCGCGTTGTTTGATCCAGGCGTCGACGTAAGCCTGGATCTCGGGAAGGGCGGAGGGGACGTCGAGGTCGTTGCCCACCGGTCAGATGGCCGGCAGACGTTGCCGCACGATGAGGGCGTCGTGGAAGAGATCGCCGACCTCGAGCAGACGGTCGCCGAGCGTTTTGATTGTCCACTTGTCGGGGCGCAGCCGAGGATCGTCGAGCTCTTTCCACGTGATCGGGGTGGAGACCGGCGCGTGGATCGCCGGTCGAACGGAGTACGGGCCGGCCAACGTCTTGTTGATCACGTTCTGCGTGTAGTCGATCCGGATCTTGCCAGTGCGGCGCTTGACCTCCCAAACCTCCGTCACCTTGTCAGGCATCAACTCCGCGATCATGTGCGCCAGCTTGGCGACGAAGCCTCGGCTCTCGTCCAGGGTGTAGCGCCGCTCGATCGGGACGTAGATGTGCAGCCCGCTCTGCCCGGTGGTCTTGAGCAATGCCTTGAGGTTGAGATGATCGAGCGCGGTCTTGAGAACTTTCGCCACCGCGATCACGTCCTTGAAGGTCGCGCCCTCCGCCGGATCGAGGTCGACAACGGACCAATCGGGGTACTCCGGCTTGTCCACCCGCGAGTACCAGGGGTGCATGTCGATCACCGCGTGGTTCGCGAGCCAGGCCAGAGTCGCCACTTCCTCGATGAGAATCCAGTCTTTCATGCTTTTCTGGTCCTGGTAGCGGAAGGTGGGGATCCAGTCCGGTGCGTATGCCGGCTTGTCCTTCACCCAGTAGCTCTTGCCGTGAATGCCGTCCGGGTGCGGGTTCATGGAGAGCGGGCGGTCGCGGTAGTGGGGGATCATGACGGGCGCCACCTGGACGTAGTAGCGGATCAGCTCGCGCTTCGTGTAGTGATCCTCCGGGAAGAGCAGCTTGTCGAGATTCGTGAGATGGACGACCCGACCGCCGATTTCCCAGTCTCCCTCTTTCTGGATGGCGTCGAGGGCCTTCAGCTCGGTGGCGGTCGCACCGCGGATCCCGGTGCCGAGCTGCTTCGCGATCCGAGCGGCCGCCTGGCTTAGTGGTGTATCGGGGATGTCCGCGGCAGCCTTTCTGGGTGCGGCCACGCTGGAGCGCGGCGCGCGCGTCGAAGTCTTTCTGGCGACCCGGGCGCGCGCCGTTGTGGCCCTCGCCGCGGGTTTCGCCGAGGCGCGGCCAGTCGGCCTGGCCCGCGCCATTTCGCGATCCGCGTCGCTGGGCATTTCACGTTGGACGTCGCGCGGGTCGACGTCATCGCGCAGTCCGAGGAAGACCGGCATCCGCATCACGCCGTCGCGCGTCCACTCGGCGAACTTGACCCTCGCGACCACCACCGGTTTCACCCAGGTCGGTTTCTCGTTCGCATGAGTTGGCGGTCCGCTGAAGGGCGGCGTTTTGACGATGAGCGGCTTCATGAGTTTGTAGAGCTCGGCGAGCGTCTTTTCGTCGAAGCCGCCCCCGACGTGGCCGGTGTAGACAAGCTTGCCGTCCTCGTAGACGCCGACGATGAGCGCGCCGAAATATTTTCGGCTGGCGCGCGGCGCGG
>Ga0209011_1000279_pt1 | contig 21020 bp, 20 predicted proteins | sample BlaSpr_A8_OM1_M3_FD_187986 | JGI IMG/M metagenome (GOLD analysis project Ga0209011, IMG submission 187986) | Forest soil microbial communities from Thunder Bay, Ontario, Canada - Black Spruce, Ontario site 2_A8_OM1_M3 (SPAdes) (version 2) | ecosystem: Environmental > Terrestrial > Soil > Boreal... | reverse complement strand
CCACGCCCCCGCGCGCGGCACGCTCCCACTCTGCTTCGGTCGGCAAGCGATAACGCTTGCCACATGCAAGGGTCAGCCACTCGCAATACGCCATCGCGTCAAGCCAGGACACTGCCACCACTGGCTGTTTCGGATGGTTGAAGGCAGGATCATCCCAAGACAATGGCTTGGGGTGACTCGCAGCTTCCAGAAACCTGGAATACTCTTCATTCGTCGTTTGGTATGTGGCCAGTTCGAAGGCATCCACCCAGATTCGATGCCTGGGTTTTTCATCGTCGCGCCCATCCTCGCAACCCATCCAGAACCAGCCTTCCGGAATCGCCAGCATCACCGGTTCCGCTACGGCAATCCGCGGTGTAGTGTTTATGGCCATCATTCCGCCGCTGCGATCGCCCCGGCAAACGGCCATTCGCCGCGTATTCGTGCGCGAACCAAATATACTAAGACTCCCAAGAAGATTACTGCCAAACCCCATAGAGCCGCTTTCCCGGTTCGCGTGAATAGGAACACCCACCCCACAATGGTCAAGACAGCCGGTAATGGATAGACCCACATTTTGAACGGTAGGCGATCCGGCCCCCAGCGTCGTCGCAGCCGCATAACACCGATGGCTTGTCCAATGAATTGCACCAGCAATCGCATCGCAAGAATCGCTGCAATCACCGTTCCCAGCCGGAACAATAGACTGAATAAAAACGCCATGGCGCCAAGAAATAACAGCGAGACGTGCGGAAAGTTTTTTCGTGGATGCAACCGGGCAAACGCCGCAAAAAAATTGCCATCCAGCGCCGCCGAATAGGGCACGCGCGAATATCCGAGCAACGCCGAAAACACCGACGCAAACGCTATCCACAGAATCATTACCGTTGCCACATTCGCGGCCCGCGAGCCATATATACGTTCCACAAACGCGCTTACCACAAATGGCGAATCCTGCGCCTGCTGCCATGGCAATACGCCGAGGATGCTTGTCTGCATCAGCAGGTACAGCGCGGCAATTCCTCCAATCGAAATAAAAATTCCGCGCGGGATGTTTTTTTGCGGCTGGCGTATCTCGCCGCCCAGATGGCAAATGTTGTAGTAGCCCCAGTAGGAATAAATCGTGCTCATCATTGCTGAACCTAGCCCTGCGAAAAATACCCACGAGAGATCCCACGCTCCCGGCGGATATGTGAACACCAGCCGCGAATCGAAATGCCTGGCTCCGCCCCAAATCAGCCACAGCATTGTTCCAATCACACCCACCCACAGCATCAATGAGATTTTTCCGATGGTGGTGATTCGCCGGTAAAGCAATATCACCAGTACCACCACCAGCGCCCCGGATACGGCTTTCTGTTCGTGACGTCCTAACGGCACCAGATAGGTAAGATATTGCGAGAAACCAATCGCTCCCGATGCAATCACCAGCGGTGCTTGAATAAGTGTCTGCCACACAAAAAGAAACGACATCAACCGGCCCCAGCGTCCCGGTCCGTATGCCTCTCGCAGAAAATTATAACTGCCGCCCGCCAGCGGCATCGCCGCCCCCAACTCCGACCACACAAATCCATCGAGCACGGCCAGCGCTGCGCCCGCGGCCCACGCCAACAAGCACTGTGGACCGCCCATGGCCTTGATGACGAGCGGAGCCACGATGAACGGACCAATTCCCACCATGTCAATCATGTTCAGCGCGACCGCCTCCTTGAGTCCAAGGCCGCGCTCTAGCGTTTCGGATTGAGGGTTAGCACCCAATTTGGAAATCCACTAGGGAGAACCCGAGAATAACAGATGCCTGTGGCGCAGCAAAAAGGACTTCAAATTGTGGACGGAATGAAGGTGGCGAAGCTTGCCTGGCGATGGTGCGGTCATCCGCACGGGACGTCGGACGCTTTGTTTTTATGCGCGAAGCGCGTCGCAGCTTGCAGGGCGCGGTGCCCACAGCCAGTTGGGTTGAGTTTCCCTGAGATTCGGCGGAACCGCCTACTTCCAGACCTCGGTAATTACGTCGGCGTCGCCATCGCCTTTATTGAGTGGTCCTACACCAAAATTATCCTCGATAGTCCTTAACACGCTGTAGTGATTGTATTCTTTGCTGACTACCTGCGGGTTTTTTACCATATCCCCCAGAAAGACTGTGTAGATGAGATCGTCACTATTGTGGCTTTCCGATTCGTCAAATGTTACGACCACGAGGGTGCCTTTCATCTCTTTCTCACCCCACGGGAACCATGTCTTCAAGAAATTCTCCAGCCACGTCGAAGCTTTTCGCAATCCCTTTCCCGGAAAAAAATACGGGTCGTGCCCGTCATCATCCATGTTGGGAGCGTAAAACATATATCGCGGCAAAGGATTTTTCTTGGGATCCTTCCGGAACATTTCGACGTCGGTCACGAAGGCATTGTGAGGATCTTTCGTGTTGACCCCCACGACATTGCGAAAGCTCGTTTTTTGTATTTTCTGAAAACTCAAGAACGGTAGATGTTTCCGCACATATTTCCCCGTGCGATCACGCAAAAACGGCTGATCGGTCGATGGATACTCCTCAGCATAAGCTTTCCAGTCGAGCAGATCGGCGATCGTCGGGTGCGCCGGATCATCAGGAAAAGTAACCTGATTGTCGCTATGACTGCCGAAAGAGCTTCCCGCAATCATCGCCAAATAATTCGGGTACGATGGATGATAGAGATTCTTGAATTTACTGAAAGAGGCTCCCCACGTCGCCATTTTTGCCAGAAACGGGTCTCTCATTGCCGACGTGTAGTCCTGATTTTCAAGGACAATTACCAATACCCGGTCAAAATGTTTGCCAGGAGTCAGAATCGGCGGCTTAGGAGGGTTGTCGGCCTGCTGCGGACTGCCTGGCTGAACTTTGCCTGCCTGCTGGCTGCTGGCGGCTAGAGCCCCGCACGCCACCAGCGTACCCAATGCAAAATATTTGGCCAATCGAAACCAACGCGTTGCCTTCATTGACATCCCTCACTTACTCAGATGCTTTCCCGCGTTCGAACGTCTCTCCCTCATGCTCGCAAGACTTCAGCTCATAACATAAAACTATGCTTTCCTCATTATTTAACCACCATTTAGAGCCTGCTGTTGCAACCTGCCCTTTCGAGCAGGTATACGCTGAGCAACTCGACTGGTCACCTCGATTGTCGCCTGATTACCTTGGTTGTTAAGCTGGATTGAATTAGAGGAGTCCACTATGTTCGCCCTAAATCTTGACACCGACTTACTGGTGTTTCTCGTCACGGTCGGCACGATGCTCACCAGCAGTCTTCCGAATCTTCGCCGAACCGCAATCCCCATACCCGCCGACTGTGATTTTGAAGAGCTTTCGCCGGAAGCCTTGACGGAAAAACAGCGGCAATTTCTCGAACCGTACGACAAGAAGCTCGCCGCGCTCAACTACCATCCCGTTCTTACCTACCATATCAAAAATTATGGTATGAACCTTGTACACCGCTACATCAATCCAGGGGATCCGGCGGCCTTCATGATCATCATCGTCGCGGTAAAGACTAAAGTGGGTTCTGTGGAATCCGTAAATCAGTCCGCATTCTTCAACTTCATGACGGAATTTGCAGACGGAAAATCACTCACCACTCGCAACATGAAGCTCAAAACGCTCCTCGATCAGCCACCGGAGCTTCTCGTGCAAGATTGCCCTTACGTGGATGATCCCGCGGCGCTAAAGAATCGACATGATACGCGCGCCCGTTCGCTCGGAACCCCGCTCCCGGCTCCTTCAGACGCCGCGAGAGTTTTCGATCTGTATCAGAAGCAGCACCATCGATTTTCGGATTACCAAGTCGAACGGGGAAGTTATCTCCGCACAAATACAGGCTACCTTGTCAGTGACAAGACCTTTTGGCGCGGCATTCGTAATTTCCTCGTCCCCTTCGCGGAGCGTTTCTCGACGCCCAAATTGCTCCTCGCTGCCATCTTGGGGACAGGTATTCCCTCCGTCACATGTCTCAAACTATTGCCCATGGCGCTGCATGAAATACAAGCGCTTGGCGCCCCCGCGGCACCGAGTTTGACGCTCATTCTCGCCGCCAGCTATGTTCTGGCAGGTGCGATTGTCGGGCTGCTCTTGGACACTAACGTCTTTATCTGGGCCTTCCTGTTCACCTATGTGGGAGTCCATCTGATTACCGGCTGGTGGCCTTCCTTCATTCCTTATGGGGCTATCGCCGCTGTCGCCGCTTACTATGCCACGCAATTGAGCAATCGTCAGCGTCTCATTCTTCGGCCTGCCGTAGTGCCGATCGCAAACCGTCGAATCTGAGAATGTAATGGAATAATTTGCAAGCCAGGCCGGTGAGACTGGAGCGCCCCACCCTTGTTAGAAGGATGGGGCCTCCGCAAGGTCAAAACATTCGAAATGCCTAACTCTTTTCGCTGCCGAAGTGTGTTGCGATGTTCCGAGCCAGAAGCGGGTCCGTTTTCGCACCGGCAAGCGCTTTTTGGAGATGCTCTTGGTGTCCCCGATTCGACGCCCGGTCAGATGCCTTATCCGCTGTGATCACTGCCGCAGCAAATTCCATTTCAGCATCTCCGCCGCGGAGCTTGATAGCCTTCTCAATCCACGCGTAACCATCGAGCCCCGTTGCAGGGTTCACTTTTTCTTCGTGAGTCCACTTCGGAGTTCCTGTACTTGACGCGTCTGACACCTTCTTGAACAACCAGTTGGCCTGCTTGTACGTCTCCACCAGATAGCCCGCATCAAACCATGCCAGGGCATCAGGGCGCCCGTTATGTTCGGCGTCTAGCGCGCGAGTCCTCAACCTGGCAAGCAGTTGCTCAGCAATGGCCGGATTTTTTTGCGCATAGAGTGTGGCGCGACGCATCGTCTCCATGCGTACCAGCGGCGGCATGCTGGGGCCCAGCAAAGCCAACGTATCGTCTATCAGTTGATTGATGTCATACGTCTCGCTTCCCGATAAATTCCACGTATTGCTTGACCATGGCAATGACCGCGCTGCTCCAATGTCGATCGCATGGCAAATCAACGGCGGCCCCGCCAGCGTAATCTGGGGCGGGATGCACGCAACCGTAAGAATCGCAAGTCCCAACCAAACCATTTTCCGTAGGTTCATTTCGGTCTCCTCTTGAGAGAATCGCTTACTGCATCAAGACAAGACGCAATCCCGCCCCAAGCGTTAACAAGGCTGCCCTCAATAGCGCAAGATCCCGCCGACGAAACAACGGCAAGCGAATTACGTATACCTTGTAGATGCGAACTCGCACAATTCTCCGCCTCGTTGCTTGCTGCCTCTTGGCATTTCTGGGTCTCTCATTCGTCGCCGGAGTATATTTGGTCCAAGTAACACTGCAACCCACTCGGCGTTTGTTGTCCGCCGATGGTGAGATGCACGCGCGGGAAATGTCACAGCGCCATGGCGCCGAATTGACCGACGTCGCGATCCCCGCGCGTGACGGAGCAACCCTGCGCGCTTGGATCATTGAACCCCGAAACAACAACGGGAATGCCGTCATTCTGCTGCACGGTCTTAGCGATAACCGCCAGGGTATGATGGACTACGCGGAAATGTTTCTGAGTGACGGCTTCAACATCCTCATGCCGGACGCGCGGGCGCACGGAGCGAGCGGCGGGCAGCTGGCCACTTTCGGCCTCCTTGAATCAGACGATATTCACCGCTGGCTCGATTGGCTCGAACAGAGTGAACACCCCCATCTACTGTTCGGTTTCGCGGAATCCATGGGCGCGGCGCAGCTCCTGCAGTCGCTGCCATCTGAGCCGCGCTTTTCTGCCGTCGCGGTGGAATCGCCCTTTTCAAGTTTCCGCGAGATTGCCTATGATCGCGTCGGTCAGTTTTTCCACACTGGCCCGTGGCTCGGACGAACCGTTCTGCGGTCGATTGTCGAAGCCGCATTTGGTTATGCTCGATTGAAGTACCAGCTCGACTTCGAGCAAGTTTCACCAGAAGCGGCGGTCGGCAGAATACGAGTACCGATTTTGCTCATCCATGGAGTGAACGACAGCAACATCCCCATCCGCCATTCCCGCAAGATCGCGCTGGGAAACCCATCGGTCACCCTGTGGGCAGTACCCAACACAGAACACTGCGGCACAATCAATACAGCGCACCGGCAATTTCAGCAACGACTCATCAGCCTGTTCGGCGGCCATTCCACGGATCAATCAATAAATTAAATTAGGAAGATTGTAGGCTTCGCCTCTATACCAAAAATCGCAGCATATGAAAGACCACTCGATTCACACCATCGTACAGAAAACTCGTTCAGTCTGCCTGCAACTGGCATTGACGCGATTGAGCGCATTCGAACCACGGCAATGCGCTGAGGAACCGTTTACTGCGCTACCATGGAGACTCGGAAATGATGGTTACCTTAGGAATCACAATTACCGCGGCGACGGTGGCGATCGTGGTCGTCAGTTTTCTCGCACGACGTACGCGGCCGCTTCCTTGGCACGGATGGTTCGGGCTCATCGCTTTGGCGAGTGCCGAATGGATGATGTTTCACGGCGTCGAACCGGTGGCCACGTTCTTCACTCCCGTCGCATGGACGGCGTATCTGCTGATTGCGGATGCGGCACTTTTCGCGGTGCGCGGCCGCTCTTATTTGCGAAATGCGCCGCTTGAGTTCGCGCGCATGGCGTTTCTTTCTATTCCTCTGTGGCTTATTTTCGAAGGATACAATCTGCGCCTGCAGAACTGGACTTACGTTGGCGTACCATCGAATTTGCTTCTTCGCTGGTTTGGTTACTGCTGGTCTTTCGCAACGATTACGCCGGGGATTCTGATTACCGCGGAGCTTGTGGAATCATTGAGCTGGGTTCCACGCCGCGCAAAGGCATTTCACCTTTCACGCGCGACAGAAGCTGCATTCATCGTTGTAGGCGCGCTCTTGCTTGCCGCACCGCTTGTTCTGCCGCGGAACATTGCGCCTTATCTGTTTGCTTTTGTCTGGATCGGCTTCGTTTTTCTGCTCGATCCGATTCTGAAACACCGCGACGGTCCATCGTTTCTTGCCGATCTGGAGCACGGTGATCGCGCGCGGTTGTTTTCTGTACTTGTCTCAGGCTGGGTCTGTGGCTGGCTCTGGGAGTTCTGGAATTTTTGGGCCGCCGCGAAATGGCGCTACACTTTTCCGATGTTTCAGGACTGGAAAATTTTTGAGATGCCCGTTCCGGGCTTTCTCGGATTCATGCCATTCGCCCTCGAATGTTTTTTGCTCTATGCTTTGACCTCCGCGTTGTTGGCCTGGAAGCCTACGCCGATGCGCGAAACAATCGGAACCGTTCACTCTAATGCTGAGGCGACATCTTCGACTGTCACTGCATCTCACCGGGATGCCGCGCGATGATCGACCCTAAGCGCAAGCATTCGACGATGATGCAGACACGCCAATTACCAGAAAGCAAGCAAGCGTGGACGAGCAAGATAGTTGAGATAAATTCGTCCGGCTTGGTTAAGATGGTCCTGGAGTGCTCTGGCTTCCTTCCGCCATTCTCGCAAGCGATTCGATTTTCCTCGAGAGTTGGTCCGGAACCTTCCAAGAGCTCAGAAAAAAAGGAGTTTGTTGGATGATGCGGCGTTGCTCGATTCTCGTCGTGATTCTCGCGGTCTCCGCCTTCACCCCAGCCTGCAGCAATTATAGCGGCACGCTTCAGAGCAATACGGGAGGCCTCATATCTTTTCTCGCACCCTCGGATGCACGGGCAGGCGGCGGTGATTTTGTTCTCACTGTCAACGGCGGGGGATTTGATAAGACGACTGTGGTGCGCTGGAACGGCCAGAATCGCACGACCACCTTCGTGAATTCTTCTCAAGTCACCGCAACGATCACCGCCGCGGACATTACCCAACCCGGATCCGCGACCGTGGATACATTCACGAAAACGCTGGCAACCGGCACGGGTTACAATGGTCTCTCGAATACTGTTGCTTTCACGATCAGCACGGTCGGCAATCCCGTGCCGACCATCACCGCTGTGACCCCCAATTCCGCGCCGGCAAGTTCGGCGGATTTGCAGATTACAGTTACCGGATCAAATTTCCTGCAAGGATCAGGCACGACCGGCGCTTCAATCGTTCGCTGGAATGCTATTTCGCTGGTAACAAAGTTCGTTTCCATCTCTCAGCTCGCCGCGACTGTGCCAAAGGACCTTTTGCTTAGTCCTGGGACCGCGACCATCACTGTTTTCAATTCGGCGCCTGGTGGCGGCACGAGTCCTAACGGAATTCGGTTTACGATTACTGCGGCAGCCGCCGCACAGAGTGCGATGAATACTCGCGCGAGTATGGGGACATCACAATCAGCGAGCGCTCCGGCGATCAGTGGAAACGGGCGCTTTGTCGTCTTCACCGCGACTGCTACATCCAGCGGGCAGCAAGACGTGTTCGTGCAGGATACCTGCGCCGGAGTAACTGAATCGTGCAGCGTAACGACGACGCGGCTCTCGGTGGCCGCTGACGGCGGCGATGCGAACGATTCCAGCCGCGCACCGGCGACTAGCGCGGATGGCCGCTACATCGCGTTCGAATCCTCGGCGACCAATCTTATTGCGGGTGAAACTGGCGGCATGCAGATTTTCCTGCGAGACACCTGCTTTGGCAGCGATACGGAGTGCGTGCCTTCGACAATTCTGGTGTCCGTGGATAGCGACGGCGCGCTTAGCGGCAACGACAACGTGCGTCCTTCTATAAGCGCATCTGGCCGATTTGTGGCCTTCCTTTCGATTACGCCGGATCCATCCAAAAACACGACCTCACAGGGCGCCGTGGCGGCCGGCAACGTCGTCGGAGTCCAACAGGTTTTTGTGCGCGACACTTGTTTGGGCGCCACGCGATGCACCCCGCGCACAGTGCGCATTTCTGTTCACCATATAAGGGGCGCACTCGAAAACGAATCGGGCGCTACGAGCGGTGGAGATTCGCAGCCGTTGCGGCTAGCGCTGGCAGGCGACGGGCGAAGCGTGGTGATTTCGGCGCCGGGTGCAAATGTGTTTACCCCATCGACGCCGATCGCCGATCGCATATTTGTCGCGCTTACGAGTCCCGATCGGTAAGCTGACCACCGTTTCATTTTCCCCTTCCAATTTCTCGCTTCTCCTAACGTTAGCGCCCGTGGCTAAATAAAACGCACTTTGGCGTCGCGGCGTTTCTCGAGGTGTACGGTGTCAATAAAACGGACTTGGCGCGTTTCGAGCGTGAGAATCATCGAGTGCGTGCGCGTGCCTTCGCCGAAAAAGCGCACGCCACGGAGTAAATTGCCCTCGGTGACGCCGGTGCAGGCAAAAATAATATTTTTGCCCGGAGCAAGATCGCCGGTGTCATAGACGCGCTTGGGATCTTTGACGCCCATTTGCGCGAGCCGCTCGGAATGCTCGGGTTTGTTTACGACGAGGCGGGCCAGAATTTCTCCGTTCAGGCAACGAAGCGCGGCGGCGGTGAGCACGCCTTCGGGCGCGCCACCGGTGCCCATCACGGCGTGAACGCCGGTGCCAACGACCGCGGCGGAGATTCCGGCAGAAAGATCCCCGTCACCGATGAGGCGAATGCGGGCTCCAGCTTTGCGAATATCCTGGATCAATTTTTCGTGCCGCGGACGGTCCAGCACGATGACGACGAGATCTTCAACGTCGCGGTCCAGCCTGCGCGCGATGGCGCGCAGATTGTCGAGCACTGGCGCATCCAGATCGACCACGCCTTTGCACGAAGGCCCCACAACAATTTTTTCCATGTACAAATCCGGGGCATGTAGCAGGCCACCTTTTTCGCTGGCCGCGAGGACGGTGATGGCATTGGGCGCGCCGGTGGCGCAGAGATTGGTTCCTTCGAGGGGATCGACGGCGATATCGACGGCGGGATATCCTGCGGCGGGGTGGTGACCAGCGGCGCCCACTTTTTCGCCGATGTAGAGCATGGGGGCCTCATCACGTTCGCCTTCGCCAATGACGATCGTGCCGTCCATGGGGACCGAGTCCATCACCTGGCGCATAGCTTCCACGGTTACGTCATCGGCGCGATGGCCGTCGCCCTGACCCATGGTGCGCGCAGCAGCGATTGCCGCTTGCTCCACGACGCGCAGAAATTCCAGGCTCAGTTCGATCTCCATGGCATTGCCACGTTTCATCATCGCGGGTTCCTCATCTGGGTGTCTTCTTCGCCAGCCCTAGTGGAGTCCTCATCCTTCGCCGCTTTGGGTGAGCGGCGGCCTATGATAAACAAAGGGCAGGTCACAGTCGACAGCGTAACAGTGACTCTGCCGCGGGAAGTGCACTGGCATCCCTAGCTCTGCTACGTGGGCGACGAGGAGGGTCATCCCCCGAGGGATGCATTCGGCTTGCTACTCGGGAACAGCGGCGTCGTGGAGAGAATGTTCATTGCTACCTTCCGCCACATAATTAATATCGATAGCAGTTACTTAAGGTAATTGTTAACTTAGCCAGCTCAAAGTTCAAGCGGGGAGGGCCAATGGCGCAGGAAACGGACCCCGAGAATTTCATGTCAGCGTCTAAAGCGTTTGAAACCGTGGCGATGCGCGTGGGACGCGTTGTGCGAGTGGAGGAAAACAGCCGGGCGCGCAAACCTGCTTATAAACTGTGGATCGATTTCGGTGCCGAGATGGGAATCAAGACGTCGAGCGCGCAGATCGTAGCCAATTATTCTGCGGAGAGCCTGCAGGATCGGCTATTGATTTGTGCAGTGAACCTGGGCGTGAGGAATGTTGCCGGGTTTGCATCGGAGGTTTTGACCATGGGCGCGCGCGACGAGAAAGGAAACGTTGTGCTGTTGGTGCCGGAGAGGCGTGTCCCTCTTGGTGGGCGAGTTTTTTGACGCGGTGCTGCAACTGCAGACAAATTGTCCAGGTTGTAAGGGCGGGGACCAGGAGAACGCACCGAAAAGAGTTTTTATCGGAGACGGGCCAGAACTGGAGCCACGAGCGGAAGAAAGCGGCGAAAACTGCACATTTTGCATTAGATTAGTCCCCTTGCCGGGAAGGTTTACCGCTTCCGCTCACCGGGGAATCTACCTCATTCACTCGCCCAGGGAAGTTTCCATGGAACCATTGCGAACGCAGCGCGCACTTGAGCGGGAATATTAGGCTACGCGCTTATGCAAGTCGACGAAAGGGCATGTTTGGTATTCGGGTTTGCGTGGACGGTAGCGCCAGCCCGGGCGAGCGGCGCAACGTGAAAACTATTGCGGCGATGGGAAGAGGGGGTGTATAGCTGGTCGGCAGAAACCTCGACAGCTTTAGATCCAACTTACCGAGATTCCTTGGTTATTAAGGAGAGTGAAATGAGTTTTGAACGTCGTGATTTCATAACCATCGGGGCGTCTAGCCTATTCGGGAGTCTATTCCATGCCAGACCGGGGTTCGCGCAGGCTTCCCAAGGGAGTGCGAGTGGCGGCGGGCAGTTGAGGGGTGGCAGCGGATCGCTGTATCTCGAAGGACGCTTGAGAGCAGGGACGCTTAAATTAGAAGCTCAAGATTTCGTTGAGGGGGCCGACCGAGCAGTCATCATTCATGCTACGTTGAACTCGGCGAAATTGTACCAGGCGATGTTTTCTCAAGATCACGGCCGCGCTGTCTTCGCCCAAGTTCGGGAGGATGAGCACCGCACAACTCTGGTGCTTTCAGATACAGACGCCCCCAAAATCGCGCGCCTGACGGTGTGGCACGACCGGGAGGCTCCGGAAAGTTTCAGGATCGACATAGAACGCTTTTTGAAAACGCGGAATCTGAAAGACAGTGTCCTCGACAGTAAAGCGGCAGCTCTGAATCTACTCGGCAAACGGAAAGCGCCACCTTTCACTGCGGACGAAATCGAAGACGTATTCGGTTCCGACCCAGCATTGTTACAGTTCAGGCGGGGCCGGAAGCCGATCCGTATGCCATCCACTGAATTGTCGGTAGGGTGCGAGGCTGTAAAATATACGCCAGGATTTGAATTACTTCATTTGATGTGGGAACCCATCATATTTTAAGGAGATAAGCGCGGCGCCAGCTCATTTACTTAGGCCAATTCGGCGCAGCAGGTCTTGGAATCGGCCCTCCGGGCGCAGATGTTCGAACAGCGGCGAAACTTTTAGGAGGACAACACCTGGGGAGCGGTCTTCGACCGCTTTTTGCAGCGATTTCAACGCCAGTTCGTTTTCGTCGAGCCCCGCGTAGAGAACGGCTAAGTGGTAAGGAGAAACATGGGAGTGTCGGGATATGTCCTTGAGAGCTTCTAATATCTGCTCTGCCTCTGGTCTTTTTCCCCAACGCCCGAAGGTATGGCCGAGCTCCGCCAGATATTCTGCGCTGCCCCCGGAAAGATCGATAGCCTTTCTATATTCCGCGACAGCTTCGCTGTAGAGTCGCTTTTGCAGATAGACTCGGCCCAGATGCCGGTGGGCTCGATGACTCATCGGGTCGATTTCCAGCGTCCTCTTGCACTGCTCGACGGCCTCGGCGTACTTTCCTGCGAAACACAATACGGCTCCAAGATTTCCGTTTATGAACACGGAGAGCGGGTCAAGCTCCTGTGCTTTTTTTGCTTCCACCAGAGCTTCCGGTAGTCGTCCCAGCTCTAATAACAAGTCAGAATACCAAGCGTGCGCCACCTCATATCCTGGGTTGAGCTCGATAGCGCGCTTATATTCCTGCTCAGCGCCGATCCAGTCCCATTCGTAGTCCTCCTTAACATTCGCCAAGGCGGTATGAGCCTCGGCTAGTGAGTCGTCAATCTCCAGCGCCCGTTGAGCTGCCGCCCTGGCTTTGGAATAGGCTTCGCTTGTAGGGGTATCGGTCAAGTCCGGAAGTAAATTGTAGGAGTCGGTTAAGGCGGCATAGGCGAGAGCGTAAGTAGGATCTTTTGCCGTGGCCTGCTCCAAGTATTTAATGCTTTTTTGCAGGCCCTCTTTCGTCCGTTTGTTCCAGTAATAGCGTCCCAAAAGATAAGCCTCGTGAGCCTCGGGAGGAACGTCGTGGGTTTTGGTCAACCGTGCTCTCTCCTGGGCGGTGAGCTTGATCTGGATTCCTTTCGCTATGGCGCTGGCGACTTCGGCCTGTAGCGGGAGAATGTTGCGAAGGTCACGTTCGTAGCTCGCGGCCCACAGATGGCGGTCGGTCGGAGCGTGGATCAAGTGCGCGTTAATCTGTACGCGGTCGCCCGAACGTTGCGCGGAGACTTCGACGACGGCGTCAACATTCAACTCGCGCGCAATCTCCGGCAGGGTTTTCTTGCTTCCCTTATAGTGCATCGCGGATGTGCGCGAAATTACGCGCAGCTCGCCAATCTGCGCCAAATTGGTGATCAGGGCTTCGGTCACGCCGTCAGCGAAATATTCCTGGTCAGGATCGCCCGAGCGATTTTGCATGGGAAGGACCGCCAACGAGCGGACGTGCAGCGAGGGAGTGCGCATCAACCGATCGCGCCATCCGCCCAAGTTAAAGGCTATTGCGGCTGCGAGCACCAGCAGCCCAGTCGCGGCGTAGCCTACGGCTGGGTGACGCCAGGGGGACGTTGCGGTGCTGGGGGCGATTATCGAAGCAGTCGAGGTTCCGACCATGCGCTGCAGGTCAACGGATAGTTCCTTGGCCGATTGGTAGCGATGCCCGGGCTCCTTGTCCAGACATTTAAGGATAATCCGCTCGAGGTCGAGCGAAATGCGTGGGTTTAGAGCTCGGGGCGGAACGGGAGGCCGGTGAAGGATGGCGTCAATTAACCGCGAGGCGAGCTCTTCTTCAAAGGGTCTGCATTTGGTCGTCATTTCATACAGGACCACGCCCGCGGAGTAGATGTCAGTCCGGGCGTCTGCGGATTCACCCCCCAACTGCTCTGGGGACATGTACGGAAGCGTGCCGGCGGCCGCTTGAGTATCGGTCAAGTTGTCGGTCGTTGCTTGGCTGACGGGCCGCAGCAGTTTCGCCAGACCAAAGTCCAGCACCTTCACATGTCCCTTCGCGGTCATCGCAATATTCGCCGGCTTTAGGTCGCGATGCACGATGCCGCGCTCATGTGCATCTTCCAGTGCTGCCGCTATCTGCATCCCCAAGGCGATGACTTCCTTCTCTGGGAGCGCCCCGCTCGACAGGCGGTCGGCGAGAGTCTTTCCCGGTACATACTCCATTACTAGAAAGTCGATACCGTCTTCGGTATCAAATTCGTAGACGGTTTCGATGTTGGGATGGTTGAGCTTCGCCAGAACCAGGGCTTCTTTGCGGAATTGTCTGCGCGCAGCATCGTCGCGCAACGCGCCGGCTGGGAGAACTTTTAGCGCGACATCGCGTTCCAGCCGCTCATCACGCGCACGATAGACCACACCCATCCCGCCGGCGCCGAGTTTTTCAGTGATGCGGTAATGGCCGAGCGTCTGACCAATCATCGGGGGACGGCGCGTGTGGTCCGCTGGCCGCCATCTTAGGACGTGCCTGAGGGCAAGTCAACGCAAGGAGCACTGGCAGCATTGACCCAACGAACTTCTTGACAGTTGTGCGCGGTGAGACGGAGAATCCTGCCGCTTAATGATGGCAATGGGCAGAGCGCCCTGGGAAACCAGAACCGGAACCGTTAATATGGCATAAACGTGCGTGGAGGCTTCGCGTACCGAACCCGCATGGGGCGAAGAAAGCTAAGGCGTGAGGAGGAGCTATGAAGCGACGAGAATTCATTTCCCGGTCAGCGTATGGAGCCGCAGGGGCTTGGCTGGGCGCAAAGACATTTCCTATTCGCGCGGTGAACTTGCCAAACTTGCGGAGCTTACCGCCCTTGCCGCGCAAGTTCACCGCCGCGGACACCGTCGAGATTGGCAAGACCGGTATCAAGACCAGCCGTCTAGCGATGGGTACCGGGACAGTGGGCTCTGGACACCATTCGCACCAAACCGCGCTGGGCATCGCCGGGCTTTCCGCGCTTCTCCTAAATGGATATGAGCACGGTTTGCGTTTCTTTGACGCTGCGGATTCTTACGGAAGCCACCCACACGTGGCCGAGGCGCTGAAGCACGTTCCACGCGATAAAGTGACTGTGCTGACCAAAACGTGGGCGCGCGATGCGGCGTCTGCGCGGGCCGACTTGGACAGGTTCCGCAAGGAATTGGGCACCGATTATCTCGATATCTGCCTGATGCATTGCGTTACCGAGGGAGATTGGACCCAGCGTTACAGCGGCGTGATGGACGTTTTGTCGGAGGCCAAAGAAAAAGGAGTTATCCGCACACATGGCTGTTCGTGCCACTCGATTGACGCACTGCGAGCCGCGGCGAAATCCCCGTGGGTACAAGTCGATCTAGTGCGCATCAATCCGATTGGGGCGTACACCGATGCCGATCCGGAAACTGTAGTGAGCGTGATACGAGAAATGAAAGCGGCGGGAAAAGGAATTGTGGGAATGAAAATTTTGGGCCAAGGGAAGATGCGCACGCAGCAAGATGACGCGCTGAAGTACGCGCTGTCGTTGGGACTCCTGGACGCGTTCACGATCGGCGCGGAAAGCAAAGCCGAGCAAGAAGATTTGATACAGCGCATCGGAGCGGCCGCCTAAGGCTGGCGCGGAGAGTTGGCCAGGGCGCCACTGGATAAAGGCTGAATGATTGCGTTTACGAGGAAAGGGTCGGCGAACTCGGTGCGGTCGCCGGCTTTTTTCCCCGCTACCGGCAGCAGTCGCGCGGAAAGCGGCTTGTGCCATTTGACGGCGAGGCTGGCGACGTCACCAATGATGAGTGCGAGGCGGTTTTCGCTGGTGTCGCCGGGAAGCGGCACGACATCGAGGCCGGTGCCGCAGACCGCGGAGTAGGCGAGAAGCGCGTCAAGCGAGAATGAACCTTCGCTCCAACGCTGGGCGAGGCGCTCGTCTTCGAGCACCGGAAGCATCAAGCCGGAATAACCGGCGTGCTTGACGGCGACGCTTTTGAGAACTTCAGTGATGAGTGCGGCGGCGGTAAGAGTGCCGCTGGCACCGACAGACTGCTTGGTTAAATCTTCAATCGCGGCGCCGATGGAAACGTCGCGCAACGGAGCGGGCGAAAGATCGATCCCCACATAGGCCCAGCCGGTGTCTTGGTCGATGCGATTGGCATGGCGCTCAATTTCGGCGGCGTGCAAATTCAAGGCATCGGAAAGAGCGCGCTTGGCCGCTTCAGGATTGGGTGCAGCGCGGAATGCGGCCTCAACCACGTTCGCCGATTGTAGGGCCACGGCAAACTGGTGGCCGAATCCGGTGTGATACGACCCCGGATAAAACGGCGTAAGCGTGGGCACCATGGCCATCGCTGAAAAACGGAAGTTGCCCTGGCTGTGCTCGGTGTTTTCCTCAAGAAATTTCATCAGGCGCGCGGCGGCGCCGATTGCTTTCCAGTGGATTCCGTCTTCTCCGGCTACGACGACGCTGCCGTTGAGGATTTTCGTTTTGCTGAGAATTTCACCGAGAAGCTGAACCTGCAGCGGGTCATCATCGTCCTTGAGCATGGCCGGGCCGATGGAGGCGTCGAAATTTTCTTTGCCAGCCAGGGCATCGTAGTCGCGGAAGAAGGCCAGGACCTCTTCGGGCTTCAGGCCTTTTGTGTATTCCGGAAAAGGCTGTGTGGATATGCGGATGGTTTGTACTTCGTAGCCGCGTGACTCGTAAACTGTCTTTGCGTACTTCAGCATTTTGACGGCGTCGGCGATTTGCGTTTGGTATGTGGCGTGATCAAGACGGACGAAGGCGGTAATTGCACGAACCTTGGGTTTGGCAGTGACGTTGCCGTCAGCCGGTCGCGATTCTGCCGTACCTGGAGTCGAGCCCTGAGTCGAAGCGCTCGACGGGACGGGCATACACATCATAGCGGCGGTCGCGAGAACACCGAGAAAAGAACGAGCAGATTGCGGGCGCATGAAAGACGGCGTCATTTTTAAACCAGGAATCATCCCAGGTCCTCCAGAGCTAGAAAACTTCGCTAAAAGTTGTCGTGGCCATCGCTTGGTGTGTCTTCAATAATACGCGGGAATGCCCGTGATGCGTTCGCCGATCACCAGACGATGAATGTCATGCGTGCCTTCGTAGGTGTAGACGGATTCGAGATTGTTCATGTGGCGCATGATGCAGTAATCGTCAACGATACCGTTGGCACCGAGGATTTCGCGAGCTTTGCGTGCCGTCTCGAGGGCCATCCACACGTTATTCATCTTCAGCATGGAGATGTGCGTGTGGTCAACCTTGGTGGCGTCCTTTAACTTGCCGACGTGGAGCGCGAGCAATTGCGCCTTGGTGATTTCAGTGATCATGAAGACCAGCTTATCCTGTACCAGCTGATGCGAGGCGATGGGCTTATTGGCAAACTGTTTGCGAGTTTTTGAGTATTGCAAAGCCGTGTCGTAGCACGCCATTGCTGCGCCAATAGCTCCCCACCCAATGCCGTAGCGCGCCTGGTTCAAGCAGCCGAGCGGCCCCTTTAGCCCCTCGACATTGGGAAGAAGGTTTTTGGCGGGGATTTCGCAGTCGGTCATGGACAGGCCTGATGTAATGGAAGCACGCAGGGACCATTTTCCGTGAACGTCGAAAGCCTTGAAGCCTTTGGTCCCCTTCTCGACGAGGAAGCCGCGAATTTTTTCCTCTTCGCACTTGGCCCAAATGACCGCGACGTCCGCGATGGAACCACTGGTGATCCACATTTTCTCGCCGTTCAGCACATAACGGTCGCCGCGCTTGACGGCGCGCGTGAGCATTCCGCCAGGATTGGAGCCGAACTGCGGTTCGGTAAGCCCGAAGCAGCCGATGGCTTTGCCCTGCTGTAAAAGGGGAAGCCACTTTTGCTTTTGAGCATCGCTGCCGTAGGCGTAGATGGGATACATCACCAGGGCGCTCTGGACGGAAACGAAACTGCGGATGCCGGAATCGCCGCGTTCAAGCTCCTGCATCACGAGCCCGTAGGCCACGTTGGACATTCCGGCGCAACCGTAGCCGCTGAGGCTGGCTCCAAAGAAGCCGAGCTCGCCCAGTTGCGGAACTAAGTGCGCTGGAAATGTCGCTTCGCGGTTGTGCTTCTCGATGATCGGAAGGACCTCCCGGTCAATAAACTGGCGCGCAGTCTGACGAACGAGCTTTTCTTCGTCATTCAGGAGAGAGTCGAAGTCGATGAAGTCCACTCCTGGAAAACTGGGCATGAACTCTCCTAGATTTCACAATTAGATGATTTGGAGCTCGGCAATCCACCGCTGGCCGAAATTGCTGCGGCGGCATCACAACAACACTCCTACACAGATTGGAGCGAATCGCGCATTTTAGCAAGGCGGTTCAGCTATCAGCAAGAACGACCGGTGGACACGACGAATACCTAGGCGGAAGCGGTGGCGCGACTGGTGTAAGTTGCGGCGCAGCAAATTGAACTTCGTTGTGGACATCGGCGATGGAGTATGTAAGATAGGTGGCGCTCATGAGTCCTAGCTTCAACCCGTATCACACCCTGGGGCGCGTCCATATCTGGCGCGTCAACGTTAACGCTCGATTTACGGGCGTACAGTATTTTTATTTTAGCCGCGCGGTGGTGGGCGGCTAGAGAAAATCCGCAACCTGGAATTCTCAGCCCACTCCCAAAGCGGAGCGGGCTTTTTGTTTTTAGGGGAGGAAGACAGCGATGATTGTGGGAATGAATGCGACAGCCAGCCGCGAGCAAATCGAACACGTTTGCCGCCGAATCGAAGGATTGGGATTGCAGCCCAGCGTGATTCAATTCGAGCCGCCGGTTACGATCGGAGCGATTGGCCGGGTCGACTATCAGACGCACCAATCGATTCTGGAAAGCTTACCTGGCGTGGAAAGCGTCGTCGCGATTTCAGAGCCCTATAAACTGGTGAGCCGCACATTGCGCAAGCAGCTATCGGTGGTGCGGCTGGGCGAGGGTCTAGCCATCGGCAGGGGAAATTTCGTGATGATGGCCGGACCCTGCGCGGTGGAATCGGAAGAGCAAATACTGCGAATTGCGCGAAGCGTGCAGCGAGCAGGAGCACGCATTCTTCGCGGTGGTGCCTACAAACCGCGCAGCTCACCTTACACCTTTCAAGGGCTGGGCAAAGAGGGCCTTCGCTTGCTAGAACTTGCGCGCCAGGAAACGGGATTGAAAATTGTAACGGAAGTGATGTCAACCGAGCACTTGGACGCGGTGTGTGACACCGCCGATATTCTGCAAATCGGCGCACGCAACATGCAGAATTATTTTCTACTGCAATGCGTGGGCCGGGCTCGCAAGCCGGTGCTGCTGAAGCGCGGGATGTCGGCAACGCTCGAAGAGCTACTGCTGGCCGCGGAATACATTGCCGCCGAGGGAACTATCGACATCCTGCTGTGCGAGCGAGGCATACGCACATTCGAAACGCATACGCGGAACACGCTTGATTTGGGAGGCGTAGCGCGGCTTCGTGAAATGACGCACCTGCCTATCGTCGTGGATCCCAGCCAGGCGAGCGGGCGCAGGTCGCTGGTGCCGCCGCTAGCGCGAGCTGCCGTCGCCGCGGGTGCTGACGGGCTAATCATCGAGGTGCATCACACGCCCGAGCGCGCACTCTCCGATGGCGCGCAATCGCTCACACTGGAACAATTCGAGCAACTGATGAAGTCGCTGGGACCCTATCTCGCTGCCGAAAACAAAACCATGGACTCGCCAGTCGCGGTCGGTGTTGGAAGCCAACCATGAAGGGCTTTCGTGTGGCGATTCAGGGAGAACGAGGGTCGTTCAGCGAAGAAGCCGCCGGCAAAATGCTGGGGCGCCGGGCAGAAATCGTGCATTGCGCGGCATTCAGCGCAGTGTTTGATTCCGTACGGCGAAAGAAAGCAGATTGCGCGGTCGTGCCCATTGAAAACACACTGGCCGGCTCAGTGTACGAAAACTACGATCTGCTTCTGGAACATGGATTCTGGGTCGAAGCCGAATACAATTTGCGTATCGAGCACATGCTGATCGCGCCGCGGGGCGTCAAGTTGGGCGCTATTCGCGAAGTGCATTCCCATCCGGTGGCGCTGGCACAGTGCAGGAAATTCTTCGCGCGACATAAGAACTTGCGCCCTGTGGCCGCATACGACACTGCGGGGAGCGTGAAGACCCTGGTGGAGCAGGGCCGGCGCGATGCCGCGGGCATCGCCGGACGCGCAGCTGCAGCGGCATATGGCGCGCGAATTCTGGCTCGCAATATAGAAGACGACCGCGGCAACTTTACGCGCTTTCTTCTGGTGCGCCCCGCGATGCGCAGCCGCTCCGAGGCGAATAAAACTTCGATCGTCTTCGCGACCCACAATATTCCGGGATCTTTGTTTCGGTGCCTTGCCGTATTTGCGTTGCGCGACGTGAGCTTGACGAAAATAGAGTCGCGTCCGTGGCGCGGTCGGCCGTGGGAATATCGATTCTACGTGGATTTTCTCGGTCGTCCGGATACAGCCCCCGGACAGCAGGCCCTCGGACACCTTCGAGAACTGACTTCGTTTTTGCGAGTGCTGGGCTGTTATCCTACAAGCAGGCCACAATCCTAAAGTAGGGAGTATCGAGTGGGTGCGCGCAAAGCAAGAGGAAAGCCTCGTCCGGAAATTTTGATCTTTGATGTCGATGGCGTGCTCATCGAGGTCAGTGGCTCGTTTCATCAGTCGATTATCGACACGGTTCACCACTTTACCGGGTGTCGCGTCACGCCCGCGGAAATTCATCAATGGAAAAATCGCTCGGGATATAACGACGACTGGAGGCTTTCGACGGACTGGATCGCATCACTCGGGGGAAACGTCACTTACCAGGAGGTGAAGACACAGTTTCAGAATGTTTACTGGGGCATAAATGGAAAAGGCAATGTCCGCCATGAGCGCTGGCTGGTTACCGCTGGGCAAGTTGCTCGGTGGGCGAAACAATTCGAGCTGGCAATTTTTACCGGCCGGTCAAAGCAGGAGTTGAGTTATACGCTTAAAGGCTCACGGGTGCGAGAGCACTTCCGGAGAGTTGTTACGATGGAAGACGTCGCGCGACTTAAACCTGCGCCAGACGGGCTGTACAAAATCTTAAGTGGCCGCGATCCGGGCACGGCTCTCTATCTAG
>Ga0209011_1000278_pt1 | contig 21102 bp, 23 predicted proteins | sample BlaSpr_A8_OM1_M3_FD_187986 | JGI IMG/M metagenome (GOLD analysis project Ga0209011, IMG submission 187986) | Forest soil microbial communities from Thunder Bay, Ontario, Canada - Black Spruce, Ontario site 2_A8_OM1_M3 (SPAdes) (version 2) | ecosystem: Environmental > Terrestrial > Soil > Boreal... | reverse complement strand
AGGTGAGCGGAGTGCTCAATGTCTACCACGACAACCTCAATCCGATCAAGGCCGGTGACCTCGAGCAGCTCAAGGCTTTTGCCGAGCAGGCGGCGGTGGCGATCCAGAACGTGCGACGTTGGGACCGTGTCAAGGAACAGTTGCAGACCACCGCGTCGATGAACACCCGGCTGATGGGGCGCGAGCGCTACATCAACCAGCTCCTGTTCCGCATCCAGCAGCTCGAACAAGAGCTGGGTCGCTACAAAGCCGCCTGACCCAGCAAACTACCTTGACTCTCCTACGGGGCGATACATTGCTACTGGGGGCAGTCGACATATCCGTTGGGAGCGCCCGTCCAACGAAGACCACCCAATGGCGTTGAATTCGGCGTAGTTACGAACACCCGCGTGCCGTCTTGAAGAGTGGCCACGGCTCCCCGAAAGGTCAGGCATTTCTTGGTCAGCGCTTGCCTTCCGCCATCGGTTGGAGTCTCTAATCGAAAAACCAGGCTCAGGCTGCGGTCGTGGACCTGTAGTGCGAGCGGATACCTGCCATCGAGGCCCGCCTCGACCTGCCTCGCCGTTGCGTCATTCCATTCTCCAGCACCCACACAACCCCGATTGCACCTCGAAAACCCCATGTAGGTCACTTGAAGGTCGCTATCGGCCACTGGATCCATGTGACTGATTGTCGCGGTGCTCCTTCCGGTGTTTGCAATCCGAACCGTGATCACCCCACCCCCGGCCGTCACGGCTGGCACTGGAGCTACTGCGGCCTCAATGAAATAGATTGATGTACTACGCGGAGCTCCCGCGACGGTCGCAGCTGGTGGGCTGGTTGAGCAGCCCACCATTGCTAACCCCGTGGCGACAACGATTAGCTTTTGGAGGCGAAGCAGGCGGCCTTGCCTCCAGAGGCATGACCAAATCTGCACGGCGATGAGCTCGGGTAAGGGCGCTAACCGGTCATGCGACGACGACGTTTCCCTGCGATGTTCAAACGCCCGAGGATGAAGGCGTCGAGGACGCGATGCGAGGCGATGACGCCGTCACCGACGCGCCGGGATCCCTTGCGCCGGTCGGCCTTGAGATCGATTAGATACTTCTCCTGCTGCGCCCACACCATCTCGATCAGGCGGCTGAAGCTGGTGCCATCCTCGACCGTGATGCCTTCCTTTTCAATCCGGGCTTTGACAGCGGCGGGCAGCGCCTTGGCCTCGGCGAGGTTGAGCCGCTCGAGCGCTTCCAGCAGGTCGTCAAGCCGCCGCAGGTGGTAGCGGCGCTCCGCTTCGTTGCCGTATGCGTGAGGTGCTGATGCGTCCAAGCGGTCCTCCTGGTGGTGGTCTACGGTCGTATAACTCCGGAGCCGGCGATAACTTCGAGGCCCTGCGTTTTCAGGGCATCGATGACCCGGTTCATCCCGATGGAGTCGCTCGGCATGTGGCCGGTGATCACGAGGTTCGCCCGGGGGCGCTGCAACTGCTCCAATTCCATCAGGTCCCGCTCGTCGATGTGCATCGCCAGGATGGTATCAATGCCATGCTCATAATACGGGCGATCGACGGCAGCGCCACCATTCGTGCCGGCCGCCATCTGAACGAGCCAGCGTCCAACCGGGTTTTCGGCCTCTCCCAGCCGCTCCCTCCCCGCTTGCGGGGGAGGGTCGGGGTGGGGGCGGTAAGGCCAATTAGAATTCGTCCGTGCCGGCCAATGTGGGAGCCGATCGTCGCGGTGAAGGCGGCTTCGCCCCAACTTTCAAGGAAGCGGTCGGTCGTTGGCGGCGCCGCCACCGTCATCCCGCGCCCAACGAAACCTGGTTCGCCGTCCACTACCGGGTCGGCTGGCTCGTCGAGCGCCTGTCCTTCCTGGAGAGCATTCACTTGCTTCGGCAGGGCCTCGACGTGCGCTCGCTGGCGGCGGAGCGACCGGCCCGGCGCAAGAAGGGTGAGACAGGGCCTGACGACGCGCATCCCGATGACGCCAACCCCCTCGATGTCGAAGACGAACCGGCTGACGCCCTGGCGTCGAGCGAGACAGGCACACCGCCCGGCGATGTCCGATAATCCGGCCATGCGGCGCTTCCGGCCGCGCTGGCTCAGTGCGCTCCTCGGCGGTATTGTTTTGCCCTTCGATCCCGTGCTGGGCATGGTGATGCTGATGGTCGGGTTGTGGCCCAAGCGAAAGGCCGCCCCTAGAGTCGTGAAGTGAAGGTCTACCTCGGCCGTGCGGTCAGCGGCGAGCTGGGTCCCCGCAGCCTGGAGGCGATCCAGCTGGCGCATCGAGCCCTGCGTGAATTCGGCGCCGGTATCCTCGCCGAGCGTGTGGCGGATCCCGATTACCGGCCTGGGCTCGATCGTCCTGAGCTGATCGCCGAGATGATGCATCGCGAGCTGCTTGAGGCGGACGCGGGCTGCATGGAGATGACCGGGCGCAGCACCGGGGTCGGCTTCGAGGCCGGCTGGCTGCTGGGGCGGGGGCGACCCGTGCTGGCGCTCTACGACGCGGACGTTTCGCCGGCTTCTTCCGTCGTTCGCTTCCCGCCCTTCGACCACTGCGTCCCCTTCGGCTATCACGACCTGATGGACGTCGGCGGCGCCGTCACCGACTTCTGCCGCACGATCGCCGCACACGCCGCGTATCGCGCCGAAGGCTGATTCCCGTCTCAGGCGCCACCGCTACGCGGACCGTAAGGGTGGCAAACGTTTGACTCAGTAGAGGGAGGGCCAGACGCCCGAAAATTGAATGGCAACCAAAGAGTTCAGCGCTGAGGAGATCGCTGCCGCCCTTGGCGGCCGCCCGGGCGGGCAGGGGCCGGAGCTTCGGCTGCTGATGCTCTTTCAGTCCGAGGCGGGCGATCCAGTCGACACCGAGCCGCACTTTGTCCCAGATGCCTTGCGTAAAGCTGCCTGACTGAGGCCGGGGGCGCGAGCCGAGTTCCTACACTTCATCTGTGAGCTTCCGTGCGTGTGTCCTGACGGTGAGCACCAAAGGGGCACGTGGCGAACGCGCCGATGAGAGCGGGGAGAAAGTCAGCGAGGAACTCGCGCGCGTCCCCTGCGAGATCGTCGGACGCGCTGTGGTGAGCGACGAGGTCGACGACATCCAGCGCCAGATCCGCGAATGGCGGCAGAAGACCGACCCCGACCTGATCGTCTTGACCGGTGGCACGGGGCTGGGCCCGCGCGATGTCACGCCGCAGGCGCTGGAACCAATGCTCGACTACTTTGTGCCGGGCATCGCGGAGGCGATGCGGGCGGCGGGTCTGCGCAAGACACCTCACGCGATGCTGTCGCGCTCGCTGGCCGGCGTCATCGGCAAAACGTTGGTCCTGGCGCTTCCCGGCAGCCCACGCGGTGTGGTGGATAGTCTCGAGGCCATCATGGAAGCGTTGCCGCACGGCCTGCGGACGCTTCGCGGCGATGTCAGTGACGCTCCCGCCGCCCACCGTCCTCGCTGATGGGTCGCATCAAGGTCGGCATTTCTTCCTGGACGGAGCCGACACTGATCAAGAGCGGTTGGTATCCGCCGGACGCGACAACCGCCGAGGACCGGCTGCGCTATTACGCCACCAGGTTTCCCGTCGTCGAGGTCGACAGCACGTTCTACGCGATCCCCAATGAAAAGACGGCGAAGCTCTGGGTCGAACGCACGCCGAAGGATTTCGTCTTCAACGCCAAGGCGTATGCGCTGCTCACCCAGCACCCGACGCCGGCCGCTAGGCTGCCAAAGGACCTGCGCGAGAAGCTCGGCGATTCGAAAGCCAATCTCTATTTCAAGGACCTGGCGCCCAAGGATAAGGAGAGTGTGTGGGACCGTTTTCGGGAGGGCTTGCAGCCATTGCAGGATGCCGGCAAGCTGGGCGCGATCCTCTTTCAGTTTCCCAAGTGGTTCCTACCTTCGCCAGCCTCCTACCGTTTCATGGAAGACCTGCGGGAGTGGCTCCCGGATTTCGGCATTGCGGTCGAGTTCCGCCAGGCCTTATGGATGAAGGAAGAACGGCGCCAACGCGTCATCAAATTTCTCAAGGACCACGGCTTCACCTATGTCGTCGTCGATGAGCCACAGGGCTTCACCTCGAGCGTGCCGCCGGTGGTGGCCGTGACCGCGCCACTGGGGATGGTCCGCTTTCACGGGCGCAATCGGGAGACCTGGGAGAAAAAGGGGATCAGTACCGCGGAGAAATTCCGTTACCTCTACGAACCGAGCGAGCTGAAGCCCTGGGCCCCCAGCCTGCGCGAAATGGCGAAGGAGGCCAAGGAAGTGCATGCGATTTTCAACAACTGCTACTCCGATTACGCCGTGCGCAATGCCGAGGACCTGACCCAGCTCCTGACCTGAGCCCCGCCGAAAGGTTCCCGGTGCGGGCCGAGTTGAATGGGTAGCGCCGCGGCGCAGCTATGCAGGCCTACCAGTCGCCCCCATGCCCGTATTGCGGAATTACCTGGAACCAACCGGGCGCCCAGGCCTGCGCCAATTGCCGAAACCCCCTGCCGCCGAGTTACACCCCACCCGGCTATCCGCAGCAGAACTATCCCCAACAGCCCCAGTACCCCGGCCCTCCGCCCGGATACCCGGGCCAGCCGGGCCAAGGGTATCCCACTTACGGGCCGCCAGGATATCAGCAGCAACCGGGGGCGTACGGGCCGGACCAGGGGTACGGTGCGTACGGACCGCAGGGGCAACCAGCCAGCGCAGGCACGACGCTCCGGCTTTTTGGCCAGACGTTCACGCTCCCGGTGGCGTTGCCGCCCGCCCTACTCCGGTTCCAGCGGTATGTCCGCAGGGTCGTCGCCGTGGCTGTCGGTCTCCTCGTTCTGCTGGTGCTGTTCGTTGCCATCCTGCCGGCAGCGGCCTCGATCGTCCTTTCGAACGCCAACGGGGCGCTGAAATTGACCGCCTCCCGCCAGGACAAGATCGATACGGTGATCAAGCAAGCGTTCAACGTTAGGGCCAACCCGAGCGACCCCAACGTCGCCAAGGGGCTATTCGACAAGGTCGCGAAATCCTTGAACGATGGGCTCAGCCTGGTCCAATCCGACGAGGCGGCCCTGGTTTCCACCGATCAGCGGCTGACGTTCCTCCAGTGGGTCGTCCCCTCCAAGGGTGCCGAGATCACCGCCGCGCGGCACCGTCTTGAGGCCGCCACGGTGGGCCTCAAGCAAGCGGACCAGGCGCTGACGACCGCGGTCAATGAGGCGAAGGTCATCCAGCCATACCTCGACGCGCTCAGTGACTACACGAAGATCAACGCCGCGCTCGCCAAGAACGACCTGGTCGGCGCCGGCGCCCCCTATCCTGAGGCGCAGCAGAAAATCGAGCTGGCCATCTCAAACTCGCACGCCGCCGGTGTGCCACCGCAATTGGCCAAGCAGGTCAGCAGCTTCAGCGACGTCCTCACCAACACCGAGAGCCTGATCCAGGCCATCCAGGCGAAGGACGCGGCCGGCAAAAAGAAGTACATGGATGCGATGAACGCGGCGTTCAAGGCGATGTCGAGTCCCGAGGAGACGGTGCCGGCGGACTACGAGGCGAAAACCTTCGGGCCGATGCAGAAGGCGTACGACGCGGCGATGAAAGCGATCAAGAGCGGGAGCTAGACGGGCGACGCTGGTCGCCGCTCTTCCCTCCGCGCTTCTCGACGAGCTCCACCCCTTCGATCGTCATCCAGCGGTCGGCGCTCTTGGCCATATCGACCACGGTCAATGCCGCGACGGCAACGGCCGTCAGCGCCTCCATCTCGGCGCCCGTCTTTGCGTCGCAGCGCACGCGCGCCTCGATCCGGATGCCCGGCAGGCGACGGTCGGGGACGCAATCCACATCGATCAGTGTCAGGAGCAGCGGATGACACATCGGGATGAGTTCGCTGGTGCGCTTGGCGGCCTGGATGCCGGCGATCCGCGCCGTCGCAACCACCTCGCCTTTGGGTAAGTTGCCCAGCATGATCGCCTGGAGGGCCTCGGCGCTCATTCGCACCGCGCCGCGCGCCCGGGCCTCGCGGCTGGTGACCGGCTTGGCGGAGACGTCGACCATCCTGGCCGCGCCGCTGGGTCCGACGTGGGTGAGCTTTTTGGCTTTCACCGCAGCGCATCCAGGTCGTCGCGGCGGACGTCCTTCTGGTGCGGGCGGGGAGCCGCGCCGCGGGCGATGACATGATCACCGAAGCGGCCGCGCAGCTCGTCGAGCTGCTCATCGAGCATGACCAGCCGCGATGACCGCGTTTCGAGCAGGTTGAGTTGCGTCGCGCACGGCTCGAGGTTGCTGACGCCGGCCCCGATCAGCCGGATGGCGCGGGAGGGGTCGAGTTGCGTCTCGAGCAACTGGCGGAGCGCGCTGGCCAGCTGGTCGTCGCGATCGGTCGGATAAGGCAGCGTCGCCTGCCGGGACAACGTCTCGAAGGGCTGATAGCGGATCTTCAGGACGACCGTACGAGCCGATAGCTCGTGCGCCCGCAGGCTGTGGGCCACGTCCTGCAAGAGGCCGAGCGCGGTTGCGCGGACCTTGCCGGTGTCGCGCAGGTCACGGTCAAAGGTGACCTCCCGCGAGATGCTTTTCGGATCGCCGGGCGGCATGACCGGGCTCGGATCGATGCCCCGGGCATGGGCACCGAGGAGCCGGCCGTAGTGGCCGAAGAGTTCGCCCAGGAGCGGGTCCGGGAGGGCCGCCAGGTCGCCGATGGTGCGAACGCCGACTCGTTCCAGCCGGACCGCCGTGGCCGGCCCGCAGCCCGGGAGTTTCGCGAGCGGCAGGGGGGCGAGGAACGCCGCCTCGCCGCCGGGCGCGACCACGACGAGGCCGCGCGGCTTGCGAAGCTCCGAGGCGACCTTGGCGACCAGTTTGCAGCTGGCCACACCGATGCTGAGATCGAGCCCGCAGCGGGTCTTGACCTCGTCACGAAGACGGTGCGCCACGGTATCCGGGGGGCCCAACAGCGCCTCCTCGCCGGTGAGATCCAGGTAGGCCTCGTCGAGCGCGATCGGCTCGATGACCGGCGAGTAGCGATCGAGGATGGCGAAGACCGACTTCGAGGCCTCGCGGTACGCGGGGAAGTCACAGGGAACGAAGACGGCGTTTGGACAGAGGCGCCGCGCTCGGCCGAGCGGCATCGCCGAGCGGACGCCGAACGGTCGGGCTTCGTACGAGGCCGCGGCAACCACGCCCCGCTCGCCCTCGACGCCGGCCCCACCGACGATCACCGGCTTGCCGCGCAGCTCCGGGCGTCGCAGTTGCTCGACGGAGGCATAAAACGCGTCGAGGTCGACATGCATGAGGACGCGTTGCACGCGCCTATCTTAGGTGCGTGTAACAAGCGCGTGACAAGCGCGTATATGGCGTGTCGCGGGCGGAATTGCGTTGCTATGATCCCGGGGCTGGCTAGGCCCGCCGGCGTCCCTGATTCCCGTCCCCTCTTCTGACCCAACGACAACCCCTCCTTCCGGCGGGCCGCGCTTCTCCTAGCAAGGAAGGCCGGTACCCGACGTTGCCTCGTGGATGGGCCGTCTCATCACGCTGGGCGTCACTGTCGCGTCCATCCTGCTGATCTGGAAGGGTGGTGTCCTGAATTCGATGCTGCCGCAACAGGGGCCGCCGCCGCTGGATCCCGGACCGGTCATCAGCAAGAGCGGTGACGCGATGCAGGGACTCAAGAGTGTTCACCTGTCGCTGAACGGCATCCTGGTCCTCAACGGCGTCGCCGGCGTCAAAGTCACCGGCTCAGGCGACCTCATTTATCCGCACAAAGAGAACCTCAGTCTCCAGCTGGAGATCCCCGCCGCCAACGGCCAAACCGCGATCGTCGCCATGAATGAGCGGATCGAGGGCGGCCACGAATTCGTGCAGTACCCGTCCCAGGGCCCCGCCTGGAAGGACGTCACCGGCAACTCAAAAGGCCAGGTCGCACCGGGGATGGATCCGATCGCGAACCTCGAATTCGCCCATGCGTTCCGGGCATCGGACGACCTGGGCGACATCACGATGGATCAAATCGCCATGCATCATTTCTCGCTGACTGTCGACCCGGGCAAGTACGTCGGTCAGCTCAAGGCTGATCCGAATAGCGGCGTGACCCCGCAGGACGAGGCCGTCCTGACCAACGCGGGCATCCAGGTGGAGGTCTGGATCTCCTCCAGCGACTCCCTGATGCACCAGATGAAGATCGATATGAGCACGACACAGTTCACCTGGACCCTGACCTATCACTTCTCGAACTTCGTGAGCGGCGGCGGGTCGACCTCTACCTAGCGACCGCTCCGGTCAGACCCCGACCTTCTCGCGCTCCCGCTCCCGCTCTTTTTCGGGCGGCTTGGGTGGCTGGGTGCCGTACGCGCGGAGGTCGTCTTCGGTCAAATGTCCGGCCGCGATCATCAATTCGACGTAGGTGACGCCCAGGTGCGGCGCCGCCCGCCGGAGCACCCAGGGTGGTGGGTTCTCCTTGTTCTTGTTGACGGCCTGGTAGAAGTAGATCTGGTTGAGGTCACAGCGGACGGCGAGCCGGTGCAGGGAGATGTTCTGCTCGCGACACTTGCGCCTCAGATAATCGCGGAAGTCCACCGCCCCACCTACCTCCAGAAACCCATCCGCGAATAAACTACTCGCGCGACGTCACCCCATTATAGGTATCGGCCGCGGGCGCCCTGGGCCAAGACGGCTGACGATCGCCGGCAGCTCACCCAGCCGCTGGATGACAAAATCCGCCACTCCGGGGTCGTCTTCCTGGCGCCATTCCCGGGTCAGGACCGCGCGCATCCCCTGCGCTTGTGGCCCCTGCACGTCTTCCCGCACCCGGTCGCCGACAAAAAGGGTCCGCGAGGGGTCGGCACCGAGCTTGTGGAGCGCGTCGGCATAGATGGCGGGATGCGGTTTGCGGACGCCGACCTCGGAAGAGAAGGTCATGGCGTCGAAATAGTCCGCCAGACCGAGGGCGGCCACCTGCTGCTTCATCAGGCGCGGCAGGTACGCGGCGTTGGAGACGATTCCGAGGCGCAGCCCGTGACCGCGCAGCGTCTCCAGCGTCGGGACGACGTCGGGACCGACGTGGACGCTGTTGAGCCAGCCCTCCTGTTCCAGCTCCATGACCCGTTCGATGAGTCCCGGCTCCAGCTCGAGGCCGACTCCGCGCAGCGCCGTGTCATAGACCGCCGCGATCTCGACCTCCTCCGGCCGGCCGGCGGCGTAGTCCCGCTGAATCTCGTCGTCGACCGCACGGGAAACCTGCTCGATCAAGACGTGAGCGGCCGGCACATCGCGCTCGAGCGTTTCGGCCAACAACTGGTTGACCTTCTCGTAGGCGTCGACCAGCGTCGAGTGCGGCCGTTCATCGAAATAGATGAGCGTGTGCCCGTAGTCGAAGAGCACCGCCTCGAGGGGGGCGCTCACAGCAGGGAGCGCAGCGCTTCGAGATTCTCGCGCCCCTCGAGCATCTCCTCCCCCGGGGTCTCGAGAACGAAGGCGCAGTGGGCGAGTGGCTCGTAGTTCAGCAATGTCCGGAAACCCTCGAGTCCGATATTGCCCTTGCCGATGTTGACGTGCCGGTCGGCCTTCCCACCCAGGGTGACGGTGGTGTCGTTGCAGTGGCAGGCCCGGATCCGCTGCGCGGGAATGATGGAGGTGAGCTGATCGAGGGTGGTGCGCATCCCCTCCGCGCCGGCGACGTCGTGGCCGGAGGCGTAGGCATGGGCCGTATCCAGGGTGACGCCGAGCCGTTCGGCATGCTGCGGTAACCGGCCCAGGATCTGGGCCAGGTCCTCGAAGTTCGCGCCGACATAGGCGCCGCCGCCCGCCGAGGTTTCCAGCAGGACCATGCCTGAACCGCCAGCCTTACTCAGCACGTCGTCGAGAGCGGCGACTACGCGATCGATGCCCACCTGGGCGCCGTCGCCCATGTGGCTTCCGACGTGGGTGACCACGTACTGGCAGCCGTAGGCCTCGGCGCGTTCGAGCTCCGCACGGAGCGCGTCGCGTGACTTCTTCTGGAAGTTGGGGTTGGGGCTCGCGAGGTTGATGAGGTACATCGCGTGGGACATGGCCGGTTGGACGTCGAGTTCTTGCAGCGACCGCTTGAACATCGCGGTGGCCTGGGCATCAACGGGCGCCGACCGCCAGGCGCTCGGGTTGCCGGTGAAAAGCTGGATGGTCCCGAGTTGCAGCGCCTTGATGATCTCGACCGCCTTGTCGAGACCGCGCCCGGTGTGCACGTGCATGCCGATTCGCCGCTGCTTGGCCATCGCTCTCAATTTTAGGTAGCGCGGGTGCGTAGACTGACTGCGGTGTACAAGCTCACGAGCTTCTCGGTAGGCCCCTACGACAACAATGTCTACCTGCTGAGCGACCCGAAGAGCAAGGAGGCGCTGTTGATCGACGCGGCCAACGACGCGCCGCGCATCATCAAGGAGCTCGAGGGCCTGCGGGTCACGCACATCCTCACCACCCACGGACACGCCGACCATGTGCAGGCTCTGAAACCGGTGCGCGACCAGACGCACGCCCGTTTCAGCTGTCACGAGGCGGACGAGTCGATGATGCCAATCAAGGCCGATCACCGCGTTCAAGATGGTGAGCGCTTCCGATTCGGCGAGTACGAATTACTGGCGCTGCACACGCCCGGTCACACACCAGGCAGCATCTGTTTGCTCAGCGGTGAGCATCTCTTTTCGGGCGACACGCTGTTCCCCGGCGGACCGGGGAATACGGCCAACCCCTACGCCAGCTTTCCGACCATCATCGACAGCATCCGCGGCAAGCTCTTCACGCTCCCTGACGAGACCCAGGTGCTGCCCGGCCACGGCAAGCCCACCACCATCGGCCGCGAACGGCCCCATCTCGACGAGTGGATCCAGCGGGGCTGGTAGCCGCCCGGCCGGCGCGCCCAGCCTCCGACTTCCTGCCGCGCGATCCCCGATCGATCCAGCTGGTCCGCAGCCTTCAGGGGCGTGGAAATCGAGTCGACATCGCGGCAGAAGATGACAGGGGCGCACGGATTCCAATTGAGATCCGACCGGTGGCGCCGAACATCGTCCGGCTGCATTTTGGAGTCGGGGCAACCAGGCCATCCCGACTGCTCGTGGACGATGCGCCATCCGCCACCGACTGGAAGATCGATGAGAAAGGCGATGGGTGGTCCGTTTCAACCTCGGCGCTGACTCTCGAGGTTGACCGGGCTCCCTTCCGCGTGCGCCTGAAGGACGCGGTGGGCACCGTGCGCTTCCTCGACGAGCCAAACGATCGCGACATCCGCGGCGGCTACCATCATTTCCCGACCGGGCACGCTCGGGGATTGCGCTGGCTGACGGCCAGTCTGAAGCCTGAAGAGGCGCTCTTCGGCCTGGGCGAGCACTTCGGCGCGCTGAACCGGCGCGGCCAGGCGTTCGCCTCCTGGACGGTCGACGCCTTCGGCGTCCGCAGCGACCGGGCTTACAAGAACGTGCCGGTCTTGTTGAGCTCTGAAGGCTATGGCGTGTTCTTCGACATGACGGGGCCACTGTATTACGACCTCGGCCAGGCATCGGTCGCCGCCTGGCAGGCCACCGCCCGCGCCGATCACCTGCGCGCCTATTTAATCGTGGGCGACGGGATTGCACCGATCATGCAGGCCTACCATCGGCTGACCGGCCCACCCGCAGTCCCGCCGGACTGGTCCTTCGGCTTCTGGATCAGCCGCTGGGGCTATCGCAACCGCGATGAGGTGATGGAAGTCGCCCGCCGGATGCGACAGGAACGTGTCCCCTGCGATGTCATCCACGTCGACCCCTATTGGATGCGCTACCACGAAGGGCACCACGGCGATCTGGAGTGGGATGAGTCGGCGTTCCCCGATCCCAAGGGGATGATCGCCGAGCTGAGGGCGCTCGGATTCCGCCTCAGCCTGTGGGAGAGCCCGTACGTGCCGCTCGATTCCGAGATGCGAGCCGAAGGCGAGCGTCGCGGTTTCCTACTCAAGAGCAAGGGGCAGGGTGGGGGCTTGGCCCTCGTGCGTGGCTTCGCCAAGCCGAGCGCGGCGATTGATTTCACGAACCCAGATGCAGTCGAGTGGTTCAAGGCGAAGAACCGGCGCCTCCTGGAGATGGGCGTCGCGGTGATCAAGACCGACTTTGCCGAGGATCTGCCCGACGACGCCCTGCCCCATGACGGCACGACCGCCGAGCAGCTGCACAACTTCTATCCCCTCCTATACCAGCGGGCCGTGTTCGAGGTCACGAAAGAGGTCCACGGCTACGGCCTCATCTGGGGGCGTTCCGGTTATGCGGGGTCGCAGCGATACCCGGTGCACTGGGGCGGCGATCCGGGATGCACCTTTGAGGACATGGCAGCCAGCCTGCGTGGGGCGCTGAGCTGGATCCTGTCGGGTGCTTCTTTCGCCAGCTTCGACATGGGTGGCTTCTTTGGGATTCCGACGCTGACCGACCCACCCAGCCCCGAGCTGTACGTGCGCTGGTCACAGATGGGGCTGCTGTTCTCCCACGCGCGGGCTCATGGCCACACAGCTCCGCGTGAACCCTGGGCCTACGGCGAGCCGGCGCTCTCAATCTTCCGCCGCTACGCGCAGCTGCGCTACCGACTCCTTCCTTATCTATATGCCGCCGCGCGGCGCGCGCCCGAGAGCGTGCCCTTAGCGCGACCACTGGTCTACGACCATCCCTCGGACCGGACGACATGGAACATCGACGACGAATATCTCCTCGGCCCGGATCTCTTAGTTGCCCCGATGTTCATGCCACGCGGTCGGCGCGATATCTACCTCCCGGCTGGCGGATGGTACGACTTCTGGAGCGATCGGCGATTCGACGGCGCGCGCTGGATCACGTACGACGCAGAGCTGGAGACGCTTCCGTTGTTCGTTCGCGCCGGCGCGGTCCTCCCAATGGGTCCAGAGCTCCAGTCCGCGAACGAGCGGGCCTGGGACCCGTTGACCTTTGAGATTTACCCGGGCGACCTGGGCCGGACCGAGCTAGATGTCACTGACGACCGGCGTCGGCTGCGCTTCACGCTTACCGTCAGCGGCCAGACCGTCCTCCTCGAAGGCGGACCACTCGACTACGCTCCCGTCGTTCGGATTCACCGCCCAGACGGGGTACCGATCGAAACCCGCCTCGGCGAGCGCATCCAACTGAGCCAGTCATAGCTCTTCCCCGTGGGTCAATGGCGTTTCCGCTCTGAAACGAGCCAGACAATGAAGAGCGTGACGACGCCAACAATGAACGCCAACCACAATCCTTGAAGGAAGAAAGCCATCGGCTCCCCTAATCCATCGTAGTTTTGCCTGAGACCGCTTCGCTCAACCGAACGAAAACCTCGGAGGCCTGGAGGATCTTCTCAGTGCGACTGTTCGGGATGTGGATCCGCACCCCAGGATGTGCCGCTGTCCCGAAGTCCCAGCCCTCGAGATAGCGCGAACGAATCTCGGCAACGGTCTTGACGCCGGCCGTATTGCTGCCGTTCGTCATCCAGACCGTGGGCTCGCGCGCCGTCGCGTAACCGAGCCCGACTTCGGTTCCGCTGTCGCGAAAGAAACGCAGCCCGGTGAGTGCCGTAACGGGTGGGACCAGGTCGTTGGAGCTCTCCGCGACCTGTTGCAACGTCGGCATCTGGCCCTGGGCGACGTTGGTCCGGACCTGCATCCTCGCCTTGAGGTGTTGCGAGCGCTCCCGTTTCTTTTGCTCGCTGGCCACCTGTTGGATCTGCACCCGCAGCCGACCCAACGCCTCCTCCAGGGGCGCCATCTCCGCCATGATTTCCCGAACTCGCCGGGCCAGGTCTTCGTCGGAAGCCTGGTCAAGGCTCGCATGCTCTGCCATCGACATACAATTATTGGCCAGCGTGTCAGTCGCCCAAGCGTCGACCGGCCAGGTGAAGGATGCCATAGGCACCCGGATCGACGCCCTGCGGCCCGAGCTCGAACGAGTCAGTCGAGACATTTACGCGAATCCTGAGATTGCCTACGAGGAGCGCCAGGCCGTCGCCTGGTTGGCCGAGCTCCTCAAGAAACACGGCTTCAGCGTCGAGGTCGGCGTCGCCGACACTCCGACCGCGTTCGTCGCAACGCGCCGGAACGGGACCGGGCCGACGGTGGCGTTCCTCTCTGAGTACGACGCGCTACGCGGTCTCGGCCACGGCTGCGGCCATAACCTGATCGCTACCGCCTCCGCTGGGGCCGGGATCGCGCTGGCCGATGCGCTCGACCGCTTGCGCGGACGGGTGCTCGTCATCGGCACTCCCGCCGAGGAAGGTGGCGGCGGGAAGATCCGGCTGATCCGCGCCGGCATCTTCCAGGAAGTCGATGCGGCGATGATGTTCCATCCCGACACGCGGACGCAGGTGCTGCACTGGGCGCTGGCGATCACTCACATGCACTTCGAGTTCATCGGTCGGGCGGCGCACGCGTCGGGGGACCCGGAAAAAGGCATCAACGCGCTCGATGCCTTCGTCCTCGCCTATAACGGGATCAGCTTGCTCCGCCAGCAGACGAAGGACGGTGCCCGGCTTCATGGCTTCCTCAAGGAAGGGGGGACGGCGCCGAACATCATTCCGGAGCGGACCAGCGGCGAATTCCTGGTGCGGGCCCGCGATGAGGCGTACAAAGAGGAACTGGTCCAGAAGGTGAAGAACATCTTTCAGGCGGCGGCCCTCGCCACCGGATGCAGCTTGAACCTCACTTTCGATGAGGAGCCCTACTCCGACCTTCGTAACAACAGCGTGTTAGCCCGGCTGTTCGACGAAAACCTGCGCCGGGTCGGGCTCGACCCGGTGGAGGGCGTGCCGTGGGAAAACGCCGGCTCGACCGACATGGGTAATGTCAGCCACGTGGTTCCCGCGCTTCATCCCACGGTGGCGATCGCGTCGGCCGAGGTTCCGGGCCATTCGCAGGCCTTTTTGGAAGCCTCCGGCTCGCTGCGCGGCTACCAGGCCATGATCGACGCGGCCAAAGCGCTGGCGATGACCGGCGCGGATTTGCTCGCAGATCCCAGTCTCGCCGAGCAGGCGAAAGTGGAGTTCCGCCGGACCTGAGCCCGGTTCGGCGAAACTAAGCCCATGATCAACGAGCGCTATCGCGAGGATCGCGAGCGCCGCCGCCTCGGCAGCCTCACGGTGTTCTCCGGCCCGACCCATTCCGGTAAGACCAAGAAGCTCGAAGCCGAAGCCGAACGGGCCCAGCGGCAGGGCCGCCGGAGTCAGCGGCTCGCCGGTCCGGCGGACGCCAACCAGCTGCTGGACCAGCTCGACCCCGCCGCCGAGCTCGTCACCGTCGATGGGGCGCAGCAATATGACGACCGGCTGGTGGAGGTGCTCAACGACCTGGCCACCATCCATCGGGTCGATGTCGTGGTCGCCGGCTGGGAGCTCGACTACACCGGTCAACCCGCCGGCCCGCTGCCGGAGTTGATGTGCGCCGCCGATTTCGCCCTCAAGCTCGACGACGGCGTCTGCGCCCAGCCGGGCTGCCGAAACTTGGCCAGTCGCACGCAGCGATTCCATGCCGTGAATGGCACACCCGAGCGCTACCTGCCGGTGTGTCGCCGACATCACAGCCCGGAAGCACGCGCGGTCAGTTTTCAGGAGGTGTGGTTCGACGAACCCTCCGGCAGTCTCGACCTGATCAGTGGTTGCATGTTCAGCGGCAAGACGCAGGAATTGATCCGGAGGCTCGACCAGGCGCGCTATGCCGGATCCACGATCCAGGCGTTCAAGCCGGCACTCGATGACCGCTACGCCATCGAGGCAGTCGCCTCGCATCGCGAGGTCCGCTTCCCGGCGATCGCCGTTCCGGACGTGGCGGCGCTCCGCGACCAGCTGCGGGAGGAGACTCGCGTGGTCGGCATCGACGAGGCGCAGTTCCTCGGTCCGGAAATCGTGAACCTGGCTGAGGAGCTGGCCGATCGCGGCTGCCACGTGATCGTGGCCGGCCTCGACCTGGACTTCCTCGGCCGTCCGTTCGGACCGATGCCGCTCCTGGCGGCCTATGCCGACCGGCTCACGAAGCTGCAGGCATCGTGCCAGTACCCCGGGTGCGGCTCGCGACAGGCGAGCCGTACGCAGCGCCTCGTCGACGGCGAGCCTGCGCCGGCGGATTCGCCGCTCGTTGTGATTGGCGGCTCGGCGACCTACGAAGCGCGCTGCCGCCATCATCACCGCATCGGCGTCGCGGCGAGGCCGGAACCGGTATCGATCGTCGAGGAGTCAGCCGAGCTCTAGGCCGCGCAGGCGCTCGTTGCCGATCAGCACGCCGAGGACCGCCACGGCGACGGCGCCGCCGATCGACACCGTCATCGCCGCCAGCCAGGTGCCCAACACCGGGTAGCCGGTCGCTCCTGCGAGCGCGAGCGAAATTGCCAGCAGGAGGGCGCTCCCGCCGGTGATCAGGGCAAAAAATCCCATACCGATGAAGGCGCCGACCGGGTTCAACATCCGCCGAGCGTCGGTCCAATCGAAGCGGGCGAAAACCGCACCGATACCCACCATCAGGGTGGTCACCGTCACCGCCTGGGCGACCGCGAGCAGAATCGCCGTCGCCGCCCACAGCCAACCGGGCCGGATCAGGATCTCGGCGGCGAGGGCGACCAGCGCGACCAGGAATGCAGCGGGCAGAGCGGCGGACCAGCACTTGCCCTGCAAAAATCGCAGTGTCGTGTTCGGCGACACCGCATAGACCCAGATGCTCTTACCCTCCAAACTGACAGCGGTGAGCCCCAGCGAGATGCTCAGGGAGAAGAGCAGGATCCAGGCCGGGACGAGGCCGACCATCGCGGCCGCCGGGCCTTCGCCGAGGCTCTGGACGGCACTGCGCAAGCCGCCAAAGCGCAGCCCGAAGATGACGAAGATAAAGACGACCGGCATCACAAAGCGGACGAGTTGGGCGAGGTCGCGGGTTCGCATGCGCCAGTCCTTGACCACGATCGATGCCAGCACCGGGCTCAGCAGTGGGAGCGCACCGCTCAGCCGGCGGGTCCTCACGGCGCTCGGTTGCCGCCGTCGCGGGAGGACCGCCTGGATCCATCCGGCAAAGTAGAGCCGGCCGCTGAGGATCGTCCCGGCGACGAAGACCGCGGTCGAGACGGCGAGGAGCACGAGCGTCCACTCCGCCATGGCCAACCAGTCGCCGCGCAGAACCGCCGACGCGCTTCGTCCCGCCCATCCGGAGGGCAGCCAGCTCGCGCTGGCGGCTGGAACATCGGGCAACGTCGGTGGGACTCGCGGCCGGCGGGCGAAGCCGGAATCGCGGAAGGCCGGGTTGAACAGGAAGTTGAGCAAGTTGATAGCGAGCGCCAGGATGACGCCGAACACCGTCACGACCTCGCGGCCTCGTCCCACTGGAATGAAGCGGACGAGGAGCAGGGTCAGTAATGAAACGATGACGACCACGGGGATGGGATAGAGCAGGTAGAGGGCCGCGAAGACGATGGGGATCAAGGGATTGTGATTGGCGATCGCGAGGACGAGCAGTGCCGGCAGTGTGAACACCAGGCCCAGCAGCATCAGTCGCAGGACCTGGACCACCATCCGCCCAGCGACGACGCTCTCGACCGGCAGCGGCGCGGCGAGCAGCAGGTCCAGGTCCGGATTGAGGAGCAAGGCATTCAGGCTGAACACCAGGCTGCTGAACACCAGGACGCCGGTCCATGCGAGAAACGCGAGGCTCAGCAGATGAACGGTATCGATCTGGACCGGTGCCCGCTGTGACGCCTGCACCCCGATCCAGGTGATGATCGCCTCCCATGACCAGGCGACCACGATGATCGCGGCGCTAACGATGGTGCCCACGATTCGCCCGGCCTTACGGCTGCGGAGGGTCTGGTTGAGGAACATCTGCAGCTGGGCGCGCCAGAGCAACAGTCCGACTTCGAGCCCAGCGATGACCCGGTCGATGGGATTATTCCTCGAGGCCACGCAAGACGGCGCTGACATCTTCTTCCCGGCTCCCGGTGAGCTCGAGGAAGATCTGCTCCAGCGATTGTCCGTCCTGTCCGACCATATGTCGCAGCTCCTGCAGGCTGCCCATGGCGACCAGCCGGCCGCGGTTGATGATGGCGAGCCGCGTGCACATCCGCTCCGCGATCTCCAGAATGTGGGTGGAGAAGAAGACGGTCTTGCCCTCCTTGCAGAAGTCCTGGAGGATGTCTTTCATCTGGCGGGCACTCTGTGGATCGAGCCCCACGGTGGGCTCATCGAGGAAGAGCACCTGCGGGTCATGGAGCAGGGCAGCGGCCAGTGACACCTTCTGCCGCATGCCGCGGGAGTAGCCGGAGAGGAAGTCGTTGCCGCGCTCGTGCAGATCGAAGAGTTTCAACAACGCCTCGATCCGGCGATCGCGAAGGCGTCGCTCGACGTGATAGAGGTCGCCGGAAAACTCCAGGAACTCTCGGGCGCTGAGCTTGTCGTAGAGGGTCGCGGCATCCGGCACGTACCCAATGCGGGCCTTCGCCCGCTCCGGCTCCGCCATGATGTCGATGCCCGCCACCCTGGCCGTGCCGCTCGTCGGCCGGAGCAAGCCCACCAGCATCTTGATGGTGGTCGTCTTGCCGGCGCCGTTGGGCCCCAGGAAGCCGAAGAGCTCCCCTGGTCCCACCTCCAGGTCCAGGTCCTCCACGGCGGTCAGACTGCCGTAGCGCTTGGTCAGGAGCCGGGTGGAGAGCACCGTGCCCAGTCTAGCGGGGGCGCCCGAAAAACCCGCCTAAAATGACGCTCGAGGGGTGGGCTAACCTGAATTCAGCCCGAATTGGGCCGGTGGCGGCCTCCCCGTAACAGGTTTTGCGCTGTTACAGCGTTGTTGCTTTGACCCATACCGAAAAGGCCGGTCAGCATGATGGAGGCAGAACCGCAGGAGGGCGAGCTCGGCGTCCTCGTCAGCAGCCCGGAGTTCGCGCGGATGGTGGACCGGTTCCAGGCCTCCACCGGGCTCAAGCTCCAGGTCTTCGACCTTGACGCGCACCCGCTGACGCCGGTCGAAGACTACCCCCGGTATTGCCGGTTGCTCCAGGAGCGGAAGGTCTGCCCCCTCTACAACAACCCCGAGTTCCTCAAGCGCAACGAGGAAACGATGGGGGTCTGCAAGTCGGGCGTCGGGCATTTCATCGCCCCGGTCCGCAGTGAAAAAGAGGTGCAAATCGGTGCCGTCGTGGGCCCCGCCGTGAAATTTGCCCCGAACGCGGTTGAGGCGTTGGCCGAGCTGGCGTTCCAGCTCCGGGTTTTCCCCGACGACCTGATCCAGGCTGCCGATGCCATCCAGGAGCAGGATCCGGAGAAACTGCTGGGGGCCGGGGAGCTGGTCTCCGTTGGCCTCAACCTGCTCGCCGAGATGCAGGCCGAGGAGCGGGTCGGTCACACCCTGCGCCGGCTGGAAGCGCAGATCGCCGAATCGAACTCCCAGATGCTGTCGCAGCATGTCGTCGATGCCATCCTCTATCTGACCCGCGCCGACTACGGCCTGGTGCTGATGCTGGACGACAACGGGGCGGACCTGGCCTCGGGCTACGACCAGCCGGCCCCTGACCACCTGGTCGAGTCGAAGCGACGGTTAGTCGAGGGGATCGCCGAGTGGGTCAGGCATGCCGACCGGAGCGTGAGCGTCCCCGACATTTCGAAGAGCGCGTGGTCGCGGTATCTGACGGACGACGTCGTCAAGGAGGGGAGCATCGTCGGCGTGCCGATCACCGACCAGAAGGGTAAGGGGACTTTCGGCGCCATTGTGGTCGGCTTCGACCGTCCGCGCGAAGACCTGGAGGAGCCGCTGGCCGCGCTGGAGAGCTTCGTCGCCGAGGGTCTTTATGCCCTGATGATGGGCCGCAAACTGATGCAGGCCGAGAAGCTCGCGCTGCTCGACCCGCAGTCGGGAGCCTACAGCCAGCCCTTCCTGGAGGAGCTCCTCGACAAAGAGATCAGCCGCGCCTCGCGCCACAACCATGATCTTGCTGTCGTCCTGTTCGAGATCGAGGCCTTCGAAGTCCTGCGCGGTAAATACGGTGAGAGCGGGCTCAGCAGAATCTTGCGTGAATTCGTGGCGGTGATCCGCTCGAAGACGCGGAGAGTCAACACCCTCGCCCGCATCAGAGACGGACGGTTCTGCCTGGTCGTCCCTGAGGCCGATCGGGCAATCGCGGTCCGGCAGGCCGACCGTCTTCGCGCCATCCTGGAAGAACATCCCTATGCGGCCAGCCCTAATGGCGACATCGTCCGCCTCGTCATCGATACCGGCGTGGCCGCCAGCGAGCGCGGCCAGCTCGATCGCGTTTCGCTGCTGACCCTGGCCGAGGAAAGCTTGCAGCAGGCTCGCACCGAGCGGCGCACGCGTAGCTTCAACCCCTGACGGCTCGCTGATCAGGCCGTGGCCCGATCCCCGCGCTGACACCGCTGGGCGAGCATAGTAAGAGGATGAAAGTCCTGATCAGCGGTGGATCGGGCTTTATCGGCAGCCACCTGGTGGCGAGCCTGGTGAACGACGGCCATGACGTTGTCGTCCTCAGCCGGCGTCCTGAACCGATGAATACGGCGCGGGGCGTTCGCTACGTGACATGGGACGCGCGCAGCGCGAACGGCGATTGGGTCAAGGAACTGTCGGGAGCGCAGGCTGTTGTCAACCTCGCGGGCGCCAGCATTGGCAGCTGGCCGTGGACGCGGCGGCGCATGGCTGAGCTCCTTTCCAGCCGGCTATCCGCGACCACTGCCCTGGTGCAGGCGCTCGAGCAGACGGCCGCCCAACGGCCGCCGGTGCTCGTCAGTGCGTCGGGCATCGACTACTACGGGGACCGCGGCGACGAGGTCATCACCGAGGAGAGCCAGGCCGGCGATTCGTTCCTCGCCCGCCTCAGCCAGCAATGGGAAACCGCGGCGCAAAAAGCTGAACCGCTTGGAGTCCGGGTCGTCCGAATCCGCACCGCCATGGTCTTCGGCCGCGAGGCGTTCGCTTTTCGACTCCTGACCCTGCCATTTCGATTGTTCGTTGGCGGCCCGTTGGGGAACGGTCGCCAGTGGTTTACCTGGATTCACATCGACGACATCGTTGGGCTCTACCGGCTCGCCCTGGAGGATCCGCGGGTGAGTGGGGCGGTGAACGCGGTGGCGCCCGATATCCGGCGCGAGCGGGAGGTCGCGAAGGAGATCGGTCGCGTGCTCCGTCGTCCGGCGCTGATCCCGGTGC
>Ga0209011_1000277_pt1 | contig 21182 bp, 19 predicted proteins | sample BlaSpr_A8_OM1_M3_FD_187986 | JGI IMG/M metagenome (GOLD analysis project Ga0209011, IMG submission 187986) | Forest soil microbial communities from Thunder Bay, Ontario, Canada - Black Spruce, Ontario site 2_A8_OM1_M3 (SPAdes) (version 2) | ecosystem: Environmental > Terrestrial > Soil > Boreal... | reverse complement strand
GCGCGGAGATACGACCAAGCCCTGCGCGTCCTGCAGCACGGCGAGAAACTCCGTCCGCTCGAGCAGCTCGAGCAGTCGGCGCTGGGACGGCGGGAAGTGCTGCGGATCATCTGGCATCGGACTGTCCGCCGGCAAGAATACAGCGAGGGCATGCGTCGTCCACAACGCGACCAGCACCTACCCGCGGTTCCAGGCGGCCCTCGTCGCTGCGCCGTCCGCGCGGTTACTCTCGCACCTGGCACGCGTCCCTGTCGCCCAGCGCGCAGGCGCGCTTGCGCAGCGCCGTCGCCCGCTCCTCGTCGCGGGGCACGCCGGCCCCGTCCTGGTACATGTCGGCGAGGTTGTCGCACGCCTCTCCCGCGCCGCCCGCGCAGGCCTTTTCGCAAGGAGCGCGCGCGAGGCGCGGCTCGGCGAGGACGTCGTAGCCGGCGAGATAGTCGGAGCACAGGTCGGAGAGGTCGAGGCATGCCTCGCGGCCCTCGCACGGCTTGTCGAGCGCGAGCACCGTGCACGCGTCCTTCTCGTCGGCGGCGCAGGCTTTCTTGTATAGATCGATCGCTTTGGCGGACCCCGGCACTTCCAGGCGCAACACATCGGCCAGCTTGGTGCAGCCCGAGGGATGGTCGAGCGCGCACGCTTTCTGGTAGCTGGCTTGCGCTCCTTTCGCGTCCGGCTCCGGGCTGGTCCAGCGCGAGTCGCCGAGGAGCTGGCAGGCGTTGGCGTCGTCGGCAGCGCACGCCTTGTCCAAGAGAACCGCGGCGCCCTTGGGGTCCTGCGGGACGCCGGAACCGCCTTGCAGCATGAGGGCCAGGTCGAGGCAGCCCGCCGAGGTGCGCTGCGTACAGGCGTCGCCGAACAGTTCTTTGGCGAGCTGCGGATCGGGCTTCACGCCCTCGCCGCGCAGCACGGCGCGCCCGCCCTCGACGCAGAGGGCCGGCTCGCCGGCCTCGCAGCCGTCCAGGAGCGCCTCGACGAAGCGGGCCATGTCGCGCGGCACGCCGTCGCCGGCGCGGTAGCGGCGCGCCAGCTCGGCGCAGGCGCGTGCGTCCTCGGAATCACAGGCGCGGCGCAGCGCGCCCACCGGATCGGCCTTGTTTCGGGCCGGCCTCCCCGCCGCGGCGATGACCAACGCGAGGGCGGCAAGGGCGGCGGCCACGGCGCTAGTCGAGCGGCTCGAGGGGCACGTGCTGCACGCCGTCCGGAACGCAGAGGTCCTCTACGCGCATCCACATCTCCTGAACCTCGCTGTGGTCGTGCGCCAGCGCCGGAGCGCCCTCGTGCGCCCACCAGAACGACTCGACGAACCTTCCCGGCACGTCGGGCCGGGCCGCGACGAAGTGCGGCCGATCGGCGATGAGCCCCAACTCACGCAGCCGCGCGACGTGCGTGCGCAAAAGGCCCGCAAGCTGCTCCTCGTGTCCGGGCCGGGACTGGTAGGTGACGAGGGTCAGGAGCGGCCTGGGCATGCCGCGATCAGGAGCACTTCATGGCGATGCGCGCAAGCTCCCGGGTTCAGCGCGGGCGGCGCGGGTGGGGCGGGTGGGGCTTCACCTTGTGGTGGACATGATGCATCTGGGTCCGCTGGCGATGCACTCCTTGGCGCTTCTGCTGGACCCCGCGGTGCACTCCGCTGGCCGCGATGAGCACCGCGCCGGCAGAGGCGATGGAGACGAAACCGAGCGGCGCGTGCCACCAGAACGGCCACGGGTTCTTCTCGACCAGCGCGGGCGCGGGCCGCGGATGGATCAGGCCGTCGATGTCGCGGACCACTGTCTCGACGAGCATGACACCCGCCTGGAGCAAGGCGCGTGCCGATCGTTTCAGTCCGGTAATTTCCGCTGGTTGGAACGCCTCGGGTGCAAGGACCCCCGCCACCCGTCTGCTTATCCGACAGGTCCGCCGCCGCCCTTGTGCTCATCGCGGAAGAACCAATCCTTCAACGCCTGCTTGGTGGCCTCGCGCGACATCTCCGCGATCGACGACGTGAGCGGGATCCCCTTCGGGCACGCCTGCACGCAATTGGCCGCCTTGCCGCAGTCGCCGACGCCGCCCTTGCCCATCAACCCGCGCAGCCGCTCGCTGGCGTGCATCTTCCCCGTGGGGTGATTGTTGAAGAGGCGCGTCTGCGAGATGGCCGCCGCACCGATGAAGGCCGTCGACTCGGCCACCTGTGGACACACCTCGAGGCAGCACCCGCAGGTCATGCAGGTCGAGAGCACGTAGTTGATCTCCTGATCCTCGGGCGACTGACGCGGCCCGGGGCCGAGATCGTACGTGCCGTCGACGGGGATCCACGCTTTTACCCGCTTGAGCGCGTCGAACATCTTCTGCCGATCGACCGTCAGGTCGCGCATCAACGGGAACTTCTTCATCGGCTGCAGCACGATGGGCTGCTCCAGCTTGTCGATGAGCGCCGAGCACGCCTGCCGCACCTTGCCGTTGATGTTCATGGTGCAGGACCCGCACACCTCCTCGAGGCAGGCTGCGTCCCACGCCGGCGGAGTGGTCTTGCGGCCGTCGGCCGTGACGGGGTTTCGCTGGATCTGCATCAGCACCGAGATGACGTTGGAGTTGGGCCGGCGCTCGACGCGGAACTCCTCCCAGCGCGATGGCTGGCCGGGCCCGTCGGCGCGCTCGATGCGGACGGCGATCCTGGCGTCAGTCATAGTGCCGCGGCTCCGGTGAGAGGATCGGGTTCTTGAGGCTCTCGAGCTCCTTGAACTCCACGCGGGGGCCCTCGGGCGTCCAGGTGGCCAGGCTGTTCTTGAGCCATTTGTCGTTGCGCGCCTTCCATGCCGCCATGAATTCCGGGTCGTCGGTCGGCTTGGGCGTCTTCGGCTTGGGCAGGACGAAGTCGGGCTTGTAGTGCGAGCCCCGGCTCTCGTCGCGCAGGCGCGAGGTTTTGAGGATGACGTGCGCCAGCTCGAGCATGTTCGAGAGCTGGTTCAGGTAGGCGGCGCTCTGGTTGACCGTGCGGCCGGTGTCGAGCACATTCGACTTCTTCCAGCGCTCCTTCATCTCCTGGATCTTGACGAGCGCGTCGTCCAACTCGGGGTTCTTCTTCACCACCGTGGCCACCTTGACCATCATCTCGCCCATCTGCTGGCCGATGACGAAGGGGTTCTCCGGGCCGTCCATCTTGTAAATCTTGTCGAACCGCTCGACCCATTGCTGCCGCGCATTTTGCAAAGTCGTCGAAGGAACGTCGCCCTTCTTCGGCGCCGCGTTCTTCGCATAACTGATCATCGCCGGGCCGGTGATCATTCCCGCGTAGATGCAGCTCAAGAGTGAATTCGCGCCGAGGCGGTTCGCGCCGTGATAGGCGTAATCACATTCTCCCGCGGCATAGAGTCCGGGGATGTTCGTCGCCTGCTGCCGCGGGCTGCCCGGCACCATGTTGTTCCGGGCGTCCGCCTCGTAGTCGACCCACAGCCCGCCCATCGAGTAGTGCACCGCGGGGAAGATCTTCATCGGGTTGTGGCGCGGGTCGACGCCCTGGAACTTCTCGTAGATCTCCATGATGCCGCCCAGCTTGCGGTCGAGCACGGCAGCGGGGATGTGCGTGACGTCGAGATAAACCACGTCCTCGCCGCCCACGCCCATCCCCAGGTCCTTCACCAACGAGAAGATCTCGCGCGAGGCCACGTCGCGCGGAACGAGGTTCCCGTAATGGGGGTATTTCTCCTCGAGGAAATACCAGCGCTCGTTCTCGGGGATCTCCCGGCCGGGGCGCGTGTCGCCCTTCTTCTTCGGGACCCAGATGCGCCCGCCCTCGCCGCGCGCCGACTCGGACATGAGGCGGTGCTTGTCCTCGCCGGGGATGGCCGTCGGGTGCACCTGGATGAACTCGCCGTTCGCATAGGTGGCGCCGTCCCGGTAGCTGCGGCCGTTGGCGCTGCCGGTGTTGATGGTCGAATTGGTGCTGCGGCCGTAGACGACGCCCGGCCCGCCCGTCGCCAGGCAGACCGCGTCGGACGCGAACGGCTGGATCTCCATCGTGCGCAGGTCGAGCGCCACGATCCCGCGGCAGGCGCCCTGCTCGTCCTTGATGAAGCTCAGGTACTCCCAGTATTCGAACTTGCGCACCAAGCCTTCGCTCTCGTAGCGGCGCACCTGCTCGTCGAGGGCGTAGAGGAGCTGCTGGCCGGTGGACGCGCCGGCGAAGGCGGTGCGGTTGTAGAGCGTGCCGCCGAAGCGGCGGAAGTCGAGCAGCCCTTCGTTGGTGCGGTTGAAGGGGACGCCCATGCGGTCGAGCAGGTAGATGATGGACGGCGCGGCGTAGCACATGCCCTTCACCGGCGGCTGCTCGGCGAGGAAGTCGCCGCCCTTGAGCGTGTCCTTGACGTGGATGTCGGGGCTGTCGCCTTCGCCTTTGGTATTCACCGCGCCGTTGATTCCACCTTGCGCGCAGACGGAGTGACTCCGCTTCACGGGGACGATGGAAAAGACGTCCACGTGTTTCCCCGCCTCGGCCAGCTTGATGACCGTCATGAGCCCGGCCAAGCCGCCGCCCACGACGATGTAGCTCTCCGCCATTCTTTCTCGACCTCCCGGTGGCGCGCGGGTCATAGCGCACTGCCCCTGAGCCCGCAACGCCGGTCTCAGAAGTGGCCTCGGACCTCAGGCGAAACGCAATGACGAACGGACGACGATCCGAAGCCCGCGCGAGCGCAGCGAGCTACAGATCGTCATCCTCATCGAAATCCTTGCAAGCCCCAATGACAACGCCGAAGGCGACCGCCGAAGGCGTTGGCGCGGGCTTGCTCCCAATCCAAATCGCAATCGCAAACGGGTACTTTTAAAGTCCGTTTACGACGAGGTTCTGGTTCTCGTTCTCGTTCTGGTCCTAGCTTTCTTTCCGGCGCAGCCAGTGGCCCTGTTTTGCGCGATCGCCGAGGCAGGCGCCCCCCGACCGGCGGAGCGCCGCCAGCCGCCAATGGCTCGGCTTCAGTTGCCGACCACGCGCACCACGGCAGTCGAGCCTGGGTAGCGCTCGCCCCGCATCGGCTCGGCACGCCCGCCCAGGCACTTCGCGAGGAACTGCTCGGCGCGGGCGTTGAAGTCGGTGCGGTTCTCCGGGCGGGCGAAGCCGTGGCCCTCGTCGGGGTAGAGCACGTAGGTCACCTTGCCGCCGTGCTTCTCGATGGCCGAGACGATCTGCTCCGACTCGCGGACATTGACGCGCGGGTCGTTCTTTCCCTGGCCGATGAGCAGCGGGCGCACGATGCGGTCCGCCTTGAAGAGCGGCGAGGCGTTCTCGATCAGCTGCGCGTCGGCCGGATCGTCGGGGTTGCCCATGCGCAGGTTGAAGGTGCGGCGCACCACTTTCCAGTACGGCGGGATGCTCTGCAGCAGCGTGCGGAGATTGGAAGGGCCGACGATGTCCACCGCGCAGGCGAAGACCTCGGGCGTGAAGGTCAACGAAGCGAGCGCAGCGTACCCGCCGTAGGATCCGCCAAACACCGCCACCCTCTTCGGATCGGCGTAGCCCTTCTTCACCGCCCACTCCATCGCATCGAGCAGGTCGGTGTGCATCTTGAGGCCCCACTGCTTGTTGCCGGCGTTGAGCAGCGCCTTTCCATAGCCGATCGAGCTGCGGTAGTTGACCTGGAGAACCGCGTAACCGCGGTTCGCCAGCCACTGCGCCGTGGGGGCCCAGCCCCATTCGTCGCGCGACCACGGCCCGCCGTGCACGAAGAGCACCATCGGCAGGCCTTTCTCCCCAGCGCCAGGGGGTAGCGTCAGATAGCCGTTCAGGCCCAGCCCGTCACGCGCCGCGAACGAGATCGGCTTCATCTCGGCGAGCCGGTACCGTGAGAGGGCCGGCTGCTGTTCGAAGAGCAGGAGCGCCTTCTTCTGCCCGCGGTCCCAGACGTACCAGCGATCGCCTTTGTCGCTGGCGTAGCGGACCACCCAGTGCCCATCGGCGTCGTCGCGCGAGACCACGTCGAAATCGCCGTCGAACACCTTCGCCAAAGCCTTGAAGTCGGCCTCCACCGAGGGGTCCACCACCACCCACTGCCGCCGCCCGGGCGCAAAGGGCACCGCCTGCACCCGATTCGATTGCGGATGGAAGAGCGGCGCCACGCGGGAAGTGGCCAGCGCATCGCCTTCCTGCGACTGCGCCAGCACCTGCTCCGCGCCGCTGGCCGGATCGCGCGCCACCATGGCGGCGGTCGCGCGGCCCACGTCGGAGATGAGGAGCACGCTGCCCAGGTCGGAAATGGTGAAGACGTCGAGCGTGTCGTCGGGCGTCGCTTTCTGCAGCAGGCGCCAGGGCTGCCCGGGAGCGTCGCGATACCGCACTTCGATGCTGCCGTCCTCGAGCGTGGCGTGGGCGGCGCGCACTTGCAGCTTGACGTCGCTGGCCCACTCGTCGACGTCGCCCGGGTTTTGCGTGTCGAGGACCAGCGCGCCGGTGGAGAGCGTCAGCCGCCACACGTCGAAGACCTGCCGGTCGCGGACGTTGAGCGTGACGAGAACCTGATCGGGCGCGTCGGCACGGAGGTCGATGACGTCGGCGCGCACGCCCTCGAAGGGCGTGTAGTCGCGCACGTTCGCGCTCTCGAGATCGGCGCCGTAGACGTGGAAGTTCTCGTCGCCGTCGTTGTCCTGCAAGTAGAGCAGCGTGCGGCCGTCGTGGGCCCAGCGGTAGCTGCGGATGCCGCGCTTCTTGTCGTGGGTGATCTGCTTCGCATCGCCCGACTGGCGATGGTGGGTGCCTCCGGCTTCCGGCTCCGGCTCTTTGCGTACCCACACCTGGAGGACGTTCTTCGAGTCGGGCGCCAGCCACGCGACGCGCTTGCCGTCCGGGGACAGGCGCGGGCTGGTGCGCTGCGGGTTGCCGAAGATCACCTCGCGCGGAATGAACGGCGGCAACTCGGCGCGAGCGGCGGAAGCGAGCAGCAGCAGAAGAGCGATGGACCGCATTCACCCTCTTAGATCTTGATTTCGTCGACGGTCTTCTTCACCGACTGGAACGACTTCTCGAACATCGCCTTCTCTTCCGGCGTGAGATCGAGCTGATGGACCTTTTCGACGCCCTTCGCGCCGATGGTCACCGGGACGCCCATGTAATAGCCGTCCACGCCGTACTCTCCCTCGAGGAACGCCGCGCAAGGCAGGACGCGCTTCTTGTCCTTGAGATACGACTCGGCCATGGCGATGGCGCTGGTGGCCGGCGCGTAGAATGCCGAGCCGGTCTTGAGCAGCGCGACGATCTCCCCGCCGCCCTTGCGCGTCCGGTCGACGATGGCCTCGAGGCGGTCCTTGGAGAGCATCTTCTCGAGCGGAATCCCGCCCACCGAGCACATGCGCGTGATGGGCACCATGTCGTCGCCGTGTCCGCCCAGCACCAGCGCGTGCACGTCCGCGATGGAGACGTTCAGCTCCTCGGCGACGAAGAGCCGGAAGCGCGAGCTGTCGAGCACGCCCGCCATGCCCACCACGCGCGACTTGTGGAAGCCGGTGATCTGCTTCATGGCGTAGACCATGGCGTCGAGCGGGTTGGAGATGACGATGACGAACGCGCCCGGACACTTCTCCTTCACGTTGGTGGCTACGTCGCGCATGATCTTGATGTTGACGCCGAGCAGGTCCTCGCGGCTCATGCCCGGCTTGCGCGGCACGCCCGCGGTGACGATGACCACGTCGGCGCCGGCCACTTCGTCGTACTTGTTGGTGCCGATGATGCGCGCATCGTACCCGTCGGCGGCGCGCGACTGCATGAGGTCGAGCGCCTTGCCCTGCGGGATGCCCTCCACCACGTCGTAGAGGACGACGTCGCCCAGCTCCTTCTGGGCCACGAGCAGCGCGAGGTTGCCGCCGATCTGACCTGCGCCGATGAGGGCAATCTTCCTGCGAGGCATGGATCCTCCAATGCTGCGGCCTTCGGCCTCCGCCCGGACGCCGGCCAAGCCGGCGTCCTCCCGATGCTGTGGCCGCGGGCTACCTAGCGCACCTGCGCCGCCGCCGCAACAGAGGTAAGCTCGCCGGATGCCGCAGACCACCTTGCATGCTTTTTTCGAGACGGCGCAGCGATTGGGGCCGCGTCTCGCGTGGAAGCATGGCGCGCGTCAATTCAGCTGGAGCGAGGCGGCCCATATCGTCCGGCGGGCCGCGCGCGCGTTCATCGCGCTGGGCGTCGAGCCCGGCGAGTGCGTATCGATCATGGGCCCCAACCGTCCGGAATGGGTCATCGCCGACCTGGCCGCCATCGCGGCCGGCGCGGTGCCGGCGCCCATCTACCCGACCTTGACCGCCGAGCAGGCCGGGTACATCGCGCGGCACTCCGCCGCCGCCGTCGCCGTCGTGGAGGACAGGGCGCAGCTGCAGAAATTGCGCGCGCAGCGGCCGGCCTCGCTGCGCTGGTTCGTGCTGATTTCCAACGCTCCGGTCTCAGGCGTGGCCCCGGGCGGACCCGACGCGCCCGACGTGCTCAGCTGGGACCAGTTCCTCGCCCGCTCCGCCGACGCCCCGGAATCGGCCGTCGACGAGCGGCTCGCCGCCCTGAAGCCGCGTGGGCTGGCGACGCTCATCTACACCAGCGGCACCACCGGCCCGCCCAAGGCGGTGATGCTCTCCCACGAAAATCTGGTCTTCGCCGCGCAGGCCGGGCAACGCATTGCGCAGGTCACGGCCGACGACATCCTCATCAGCTACCTTCCGCTCAGCCACATCGCCGAGCAGATGATCAGCGTCCACGGCCCCGCCATGAACGGCTCGCAGATCTGGTTCTGCGACGACCTGCCCAAGGCGCCCGAAGTGATGCGCGCCGCGCGGCCGACGATCTTCTTCGGCGTGCCGCGCGTCTGGGAAAAGATGCAGGCGCGCATCGAGCAGGGGCTGGCGGCCGCGCCGCCGCTGCGGCGCGCGCTCGCGTCGTGGGCGCGCAACTCGCGCGGGCGGCTCGCCGACAAGCTGGTGCTGAGCAAGATCCGCGCGCTCCTGGGGCTCGATCGCGTGCGCTTCGCCCTCACCGGCGCGGCCGCCATGTCGCTCGCCACGCTGCGGTTCTTCGAGTCGCTGGGCATCGACATCCTCGACCTGTGGGGGCTGAGCGAGAGCACCGCCATGGGCACCTCGAATCTCCCCGGAGCGCGCAAGGCGGGCACCATCGGGCGGCCCACCGAGGGAGTGGAGATCCGCATCGCCCCCGACGGGGAGAGCCTCACGCGCGGCCCGCACGTCTTCCTCGGCTACTCCAGGGACGAGGCGGCCACGCGCGAGGCGCTCGACGCCGAGGGCTTCCTGCACACCGGCGACGTGGGGGAATTCGATGACGACGGATATGTGAAAATCACCGATCGCAAAAAAGATCTCTTGATCACTTCCGGCGGCAAGAACGTTTCGCCGCAAAACATCGAGGGGCGCCTCGTGCAGATCCCCGGCGTGGCGCAGGCGGCGGTCCTGGGTGACGCGCGCAAGCACCTGGCGGCGCTCCTCACGCCCGACCCCGATGCGGCGCGCCGCTTGCCCGGCGTGAACGACGGCACCATCGCGTCGCTGGCGGTCGACCCGGCCTTCCTCGCGCACATCGGACGCGGGGTCGAGCAGGTCAACGCGCAGCTCGCCTCGTTCGAGACGATCAAGAAGTTCCGCGTCCTGCCGGTGCAGTTCTCCATCGAGGGGGGCGAGCTGACGCCGACCATGAAGCTCAAGCGCAAGATCGTCTCGCAGAAATTCGCCCGCGAGATCGACGAGCTGTTCCGCTGATGTGTCGGACCTCAGGCATCAGGGCCTCAGGCAATGCCTGAAGGAGGTCGCCTTTCCCGAGGCCCGGGGTCCGAGGCCCGAGGTCCAGCGCAAGCAGAGCGCGTGCTGGCCCGGCCGCTAGAAGTGCTGGATGATCGCGTCGCCGAACTCCGAGCACTTCACCTCGCGGACGCCCTTTTCTCCCTCGGCGATCATCAGCCGCGCGAAGTCGTACGTGACGGTCTTGGCGGCGATGGCCCCGTCCATGCCCTTGATGATCAGTGCGGCCGCCTCGTCCCAGTGCATGTGGCGCAGCATCATCTCGCCGGAGAGGATCACCGAGCCGGGGTTCACCTTGTCCTGGTTGGCGTACTTGGGCGCCGTGCCGTGCGTTGCCTCGAAGACGGCGTGTCCCGTGACGTAGTTGATGTTCCCGCCCGGCGCGATGCCGATGCCGCCCACCTGCGCGGCGAGCGCATCGCTCAAATAGTCGCCGTTCAAGTTGGGCGTGGCGATGACGTCGAAATCTTCGGGGCGGGTGAGAACTTGTTGGAGCGTGATGTCGGCGATGGCGTCCTTGACGACGAGGCCGCCGGGCAGCTTGCACCACGGCCCGCCGTCGATCTCCTTCGCGCCGTAGAAGTCCTTCGCGACCTTGTAGCCCCAGTCGCGGAACGCCCCTTCGGTGAACTTCATGATGTTGCCCTTGTGCACCAGCGTCAGGCTCTTGCGCTTGTTCTGCAGGGCGTAGCCGATGGCGCTGTGCACCAGCCGCTCGGTGCCGAGAAAGCTGATGGGCTTCAAACCAACTCCCACCTGCACGGTCACGTCGCGCTTGGGCGTGCCGATTGCCTCGAGCGTCTTCTGCCACTCCCGCGACGCCTCCGCGCTGCCGAAGCGGATTTTTTTGAACTCCTTGGGGAACTCGCGCGCCCAGAAGTCGAGGACCTTCTGCGCCTCGGGCGTGCCGGCCGCGTACTCGATGCCCGCGTAGATGTCCTCGGTGTTCTCGCGGAAGATCACCATGTCGACCTTCTCGGGCCGCTTCACCGGGCTGGGGACGCCCTTGAACCAGCGCACGGGCCGCAGGCAGACGAAGAGATCGAGCATCTGCCGCAGCGCCACGTTCAATGAGCGGATGCCCCCGCCCACGGGCGTGGTCAGCGGTCCCTTGATGCCGACCAGGTACTTGCGGAACGCCTCGACCGTCTCGTCGGGGAGCCAACTGTCGAAGAGGTTTTTCGCCTTCTCGCCCGCGTAGACCTCGGCCCAGGCGATCTTGCGCTTCCCGCCGTATGCTTTGGCCACCGCCGCGTCGAACACGCGCACCGACGCCCGCCAGATGTCGGGCCCGATGCCGTCGCCCTCGATGAAGGGGATGATGGGCCTGTCGGGAACGCTCAGCCGGCTTTCGCGGTGCGTGATGGGCTGTCCGTCCTTGGGGATCTGCGGCGCGGGGCTGGGCATGTGAAAGCGGCTCCGTCTGAAGGGGCCGCGGAAGATATCGCCGCGCAAGCGGGGAGTACAGACGGATCAGCTCGCGCGCTGCTTGCGCTGAAGGTCCGACCTCGGACTCAGTACCTCGGGTAAAGCGACCTCTTCAGTCATTGCCTGAGGAGATGTCTGAGGTCCGACCGCCTGCGCGGCTCCGTGCAGACTCAACTTCCAGGCTCAGCCGCGTCGCGTCAAACGGTTGACTGGCGGACCGAGTAAATTTTTTCGTGCCGACCTCTTCACCTCTGCGCGGCCGTGACTATGCTGTCCCTCCGTTGGGACACGTACCGCGGGGAGGACCCATGCAACTCGACTTCCAGTGCCAGAAGTGTGAGGAATCCTTCTCGCTGGACGTCTCCGATGTCCAGACCGATCCCGTGCTGCGCTGCCCGGGATGCGGGACGCGCGCTCCCGAGGAACAGGTGGAAGCGGTGTTGTCCGGGCTGGAAGAGTTGTTTGCCGCGCTCGCCCCGATGCGACGCAAGTTCAGCTGCTCCGTCGAGGTGAACAGCGAGGACATGCCGCCCCCCTACGACGAGACGCCCGCCGTCACGCCCAAGACCCCCGCTCTCCTCGACGAGGAGGACAGCGAGGACGAAGACGAGGGCGAGGAAGACGACGAAGAAGTGGCCGAGCTGGAGTAGCCGTCCACTTTCAGCACTTCCTTCGGCGGTCCCGCTCGCTAACTTCCGGGTATGGCGGGAGGGCCCAAAGGGTCATACGTTGGTTTGGTCCTCCTCGCCTGCGCGAGCGGCGCCGTGTATGGGCTGGTGCAGCCCGCGCCGCAGGCGTCGGTCGTCGAACTGCAACCGCGCGAGGTGGTGCGCGTGCACGGCGGCCAGCCCGTAATGGTGCTGATGGAGAAGGGCGGCACTCGTCTGCTCGGCGTGCCGCTGAGCGGCTCCGAAGCGCTGCTGATCGAAGGGCGGCTGCGCCGCGACAACGGCCCCGGCCTGGCCACCGAGTCGCTGCGCGCGCTGGGCGGACAGGTGTTGCGCGCCTGCATCGACGGTGTGTCGGGCGAGTTGGCGTTCCGCGGCCACCTCGTCCTCGGCAGCGGCGCGCGCGAGCTGCGCGTCGAGGCCGGCGCCGGAGAGGCGCTCGCGCTCGCGATCGAGGCGGGCGCGCCGGTCTTCGTCGAGCCGGAGGTGCTGGAGGCCGCCGGCTTCTCGCGCGACGAACTGCGCGCGGCGCGGTCGCTGAAGCGCGATCCTGGCCCGACGCCCGTGCACGGGATGTGAGGGCGCCAATTTCGTAACTTGCGGGGCGTGGGGGTTCACCCTACGCTCCGGCCACTCATGCGCAAGGCGAAGATCATTTGCACGATGGGGCCAGCGTCCCGCGAGGAGCCGGTGCTCGGCCGCCTGGTCGAGGCAGGGATGGACGTCGCGCGGCTGAACCTCTCGCACGGCACGCAGGACGATCACGCGCGCGCCATCACGGCGGTCCGGCGCGCCGCCGACATGGCGGGCCGGCCCATCGGGCTCCTGCTCGATCTGCAGGGGCCCAAGATCCGCGTCGGCCGCATCGAAGGCGGCAAGGTCCGGCTAGAGGCGGGCAGCGAGGTGATCATCGCCGTGGGCGGGAGCGAGCCGGGAACGGCGCAGAGTTTTTCCTGCTCGTACGAGGGACTGCCCGACGATGTCTCGCTGGGCGACCCGGTGTTGATCAACGACGGCGCCATCCGGCTGGAGGTGATCGGCATCGCCAAGACGGGGGTGAAGTGCCGGGTGGTGGTGGGCGGGTGGCTCTCCGATCACAAGGGGATCAACCTGCCGGGCACGCCCGTGTCCATTCCGGCCATGACCCCGAAGGACATCGACGACCTCCGCTTCGGCCTCGAGAAGGAGGTCGACTACGTGGCGATGAGCTTCGTGCGCTCGGCCGACGACATCCGGCTCATCAAGCGCTACGCGCCCACCACGCCGGTGATCGCCAAGCTGGAGAAGCCGCAGGCCGTCGACCGCATCGACGAGATCGCCCAACTCGCCGAGGGAGTGATGATCGCGCGCGGGGATCTGGGCGTGGAGATGCCGCTCGAGCGCGTGCCCCTGATCCAAAAGACCGCCATCGAGCGCACCAACTACTATGGCAAGGTCGCCATCGTCGCGACGCAGATGCTGGAGAGCATGATCGTCTCGCCCCAGCCCACCCGCGCCGAGGTGAGCGACGTGGCCAACGCGGTGCTCGACGGCACCGACGCGGTGATGCTCTCCGCCGAGACGGCCACGGGAGCGCATCCGATCGAGGCGGTCAAGACCATGGCCGCCATCGTCGAGGAGGTCGAGCGCAGCGCGCGCTATCAAGCGCTGCCCGAGGCGATTCTCGACCGCAGCGAGAGCACCTTCGCCACCGCGGTGGCCAAGGCGTGCGCGGCGGCGGCGGGACAGCTCGGCATCGGGACCATCTGCGTCTACACGCGCACCGGCGAGACGGCGCGGCAGGTGGCGGAGTACCGGCCGCAGGCGCGCATCGTCGCATTCACGGCCTCGGACGCAGCATACCGGCGCATGGCGCTCTACTGGGGCGTCACCGCGCGCAAGGTGCCGCGCGCGTTCGAGACGACCGACGAGATGATCGCCAACATCGCGCAGACGCTGGTGGGCGCGGGAGAGGCGATGCGGGGAGAAGCGATCGTCATTGCTTCCGCGATCCCCCCGAATCGCCCGACGTTCGGCGCGTCGATGATGCAGATCCACCGGCTCTAGCGCGGCGTGAGAAGGACCAATGAGCCCGCTCCTGACACGTACTCGCCCCGTTGCGCCAGGATCTGCCCCTTGGCGTTGATGGCAAATGCCGAGTGCAGCGGCGTCGGGGGATCGACGGCGCCCCAGAGGTCGACCAGCTTCCCGTTCTTCCATAGGATAGCGGTCGCGGCGCCACCATCGGACATGGCAATTCCTGTATCGCCGACGGCGGCGCCCGATGGGGCGACGGCCCGCAGCCTGCTCACGAGGTGAGTGCCTTCGGGCAATCTCAGTGTCGGCGTCGGCCACAGCCGCGCGGCGGTCTCCGCCTCCAGCTCTTTCGTAACGCCGGCCGACCATACCGCGGCGACGTGGTACTCCGACCAGAAGTACAGCGGGATTTCCCCCACCACCTGGCCCGCTGTGTTCATCGCGTAAGGGTACATCTCCATGTAGCGCTGGTCGGGCAGCGCTCCCAGGTCGACCTTCGCGTCGTCGGTCATGACCATGGCACGGCAACCCGAGTTCGACATCCACTGGTCGCAGGCGAGCACGCCCACCTTGCCGTTTTCGTCGATCGCCATGGCGACGCTTTCGGCCTTGCCGGTGCGAGCGTTGAGATCGTGGAGGACGCCGTCCCTCCACAACACGGCGTGCTGCTCCCCGGACGGGGTGAAGGACCCGCCCACCACGACGCCCGACGCGTTGACGGCGCTGGCGAAGCTCCTCTTGCCGCCGAGCGTCGGCAGCTCGACGATCTCCTGACCGCGAGTGACGAAGGCCCTCACGACGCCCGAGGCGGTCGCAATCGAGCCGACGATGCGGCCGCCAGCGGTGGCCGCCACGCTGGCGGTGAAACCGTCTGCCACGTGGATCCGGTGGAGCACGCCGTCCCAGAGAAAGAGGTCACAGGCCGTGTCGTAGCGCACCGGGGCGGCGCAGATGCTGCCCGCAATTGCACCGGTATCGTCGAGCGCCCAGGCGAAGGTGACGGAGTTCGGCCCGCCGAGCTGCGTCACGTCCACCGCGTCGTAGACTGTCTCATCCGGCGGCTGCGGCTGCACTGGTCGCTCGAAGCCCAATGTCACCTGTTGGAGGCCGTCAATCCGGATCGAACAGCCCTCCGCCCAGCTACAGCCGCCGGGATAGGATTTCACCCGCCATCCCGGGCCGGGCTCGGCGGTGACTTTCGCGGTCGACCCTTCGTCGAAGTGCAGTGCGCAGGCGTTGCGCATGCCGCTGCAAGTCTGAGTCGACGGCGCGCCGGCGGAGATGCCCTCGACGCGGATGGATCCTACGCCCCAGCCGATGGCGACCAGCAGCGTGGCTGCCCGCGGGGATTCCATGAAGCGCGCTGCCACCGTCTGGCGGCCGCCGATCCGGATCGAACAGCCCTCCGCCCCGCTGCACGCGCCGTCCCAGGTTTCCAGGAACCAACCCGTGGCGGGAAAGACGGTGAGCTTCGCGGTCGACCCTTCGTCGAAGCGCATCTCGAAGTGCCCGCCAACGTAGGACGTCGCTGTCCCGGCGGAGATGCCTTCGGCGCGGACGCTACCTTGTCCCGCGGTATCGATGACCAGCAAGGCGGGGTCGGCGGGCGGCGGTGTAGCGTCAGGCCCAGTCGCCGGAGGCGTCGCGGCTGACCCGCCCGGGTCCTTCCCGGAAATCGAAACTTTCCTGCCGCACGCTACGACAAAGGCGGCCGCCGCGAGGGCCGCCGCCACTCTTGAAACGCAGGTCATGCAGTTCCCCCCTGCGTCCCAAGGTGTCAACCGCTGGATCAGGTCGCAACCCTGACGACCGTGCGAGCGGTTGGACGATCGCCGCTGTTGCCTGAGGCCTGAAGCCCGAGGCCTGAAGCCTGCTCTACTTCACCTGGTGCGCGATCACCTGGCCCTTGATCTTCGCGTAGGTGGCCTTGGGGATGATCTTCTTCTCCCACAGCTCGTCCTTGGCCTTGTACGGCCGCCCGTCGACGATCTTCTTCGCGTAGGCGTCGCCGATGCCGGGCAGCGCTTTCAGCTCGGCCTCGCTGGCGGTGTTGATGTCCACCTTGGCCGACTTCTTCGAGGCGGCGTCGGCCGGTTTGGACTTGGCCCACGACACGGCCGGGGCGGCGACGAGAAACGCGAGTGCCAGCGCGATGGCTGAGAACAGTTTCCTCATGTCTTCCTCCCAGAAGAGAGGCGATGCTCTTACGCGACGCCCAGTTCCTTGGCAACGGCGTCGCGCGCCCCGGCGAAGGCCTTCTGGTCCGCCTCGACCTGCGGGGCGTAGCTGGTCGCGAACTCGACGGCCGCGCGCCCCGCGGCGGCAGGGTCCCAATGCGCGCCCAGCATGATGGGCGCGTTCTGGCGGCAGTGGAGCCGCGCCAGCACCTGGCCGCACTGGCGCGAAAAGGAGTTCAATTCCTCGTGGCGGGCGTCGCCGGCGGCGAATCGAACGCAGGCGACCTTCTCTTCCTCGGGCTCGTTCTCCCGCCCCAGCGCCGGAGTTTCCTGTCCGAACGACGTCGACGAGACGCGCGGCCAGGGGTCGGCCTGCAGCCGGCGGATCGACGCGGTCTGCACGCGCGCGCGCTCGCGCAACGGCTCGCGCCCGCGCGCGTCGTCCATCGCGCTGGAGCGGGCCTCCTTCATCTCGATCAGCCGCCGCTCCGCGCCGTTCCCGATGAGCGCGCTGAAGCGCAGCCGGCCCAGCGAGCCGGTGCCCTTGAAGCGGTAGGCGACGTCGAGGATTTCCCAGCCGCGCGGCGGGTCGGGCGCCTTGAGCTGCTTGAGGCCCTCGAGGTACTGCGCGAAGGCCTTCTCGACGATCTCCACCCACGCCTTCGCGGGCCGGACGAACTTCTCGCCTTGCTCGATGCGTTTGTGGTCTTTCTCGGGCGCGATCTTGGCGATCATTTCCGCGCGCGTCCCGACACCGCGCTCGCGCATCAGCTCTCGCACGCGCCCTTCCGCCTTTTCCTCGCCCCACGGCGGAATGGGAAAGCGGCCGCCGAGCTTTTCGATCTCCTCCGCCCAGGCGCGCGCGATGGCCCGCGCCGCGTTGAGCCGCACGCCGGGCGCCACTCCGGTCAGGAGCAGCGCGCTGGTGCAGAGGCGCTTCAGATCGAGATCGAGCGGCCCGAACCCGACGTCGTCGAAGTCGTTGACGTCGAAGCACAGGGCGCCGCTCGCTCCGCGATAGACGCCGAAATTTTCCAAGTGCAGATCGCCGACGATGAGCCCCTCGGGCGCGGCGGCGTGGGCGCCGGGCACGCGCCCCTGAAAGAGATCCCACGCCATGAGGTGGAACGTGCCGCGGAAGAAGCGGAAGGGCGTGTCGGCGAGCGCGGCCAGCTTGCGCCGCAGCGCCTCGGCGGTGCACTCGCCGGGGCCTTCTGCGCGCGGCACGCGGTGCGCCGGGTCGGAGAGCGGTTTGTGGTACGCGACGATCTCGGCGATCGGGTCGCGGGCCAAGACTACTCCATGGCGGCGATCGCGCGCCCGATGCGCTCCACGGCCTTGCGAATCACCGCCTCGGAGGTGGCGAAGGAGAGCCGCAGGTACCCTTCCCGGCCGAACGCGCTGCCGGGGACCACCGCGACGCCGAACTCCTCGAGGAGCAGCTCCGAGAGCCGGACGGAGGTGGCCACCGCTTCTCCGCGGCGCCGCTTGCCCAGGACGCCCGAGACGTCGGCGAAGACGTAGTAGGCGCCGTCGGGCGCGTGGCACGCGACGCCCGGCAGCTTGCGCAGCAGCTCGACCATGAGATGGCGGCGCTTCTCGAACTGCACGCGCATGTCCTCGAGCGGCTGCTGCGGCCCGCGCAGCGCCGCGATGGCGGCGTGCTGGCTGAGCGAGCTTGGGTTGGAGGTGCTCGCGTCCTGCACTTTGTTCATGGCGGCGATGAGGTCGGCGGGCCCGCACGCCCAGCCGAGCCGCAGCCCCGTCATGGCGTACGCCTTGGAGCAGCCGTTGATGAGGATGGTGCGGCTCGCCAGCTCGGGCGCGACGGTCAACAGATTGACGGCCTTCGCGCCGCCGTAGACGAGCTTGTCGTAGATGTCGTCGGAGAGAACGATGATCTCCGGGTGGCGAGCGAGGACCCGCGCGATGCCGCGGATGGCCTGCTCGCTCCAGACGGCGCCGGTGGGGTTCGACGGGCTGCCGATGAGCACCACGCGCGTGCGCGCGGAAATGGCGCGCTCGAGGTCTTCCTCGCGCGGCGCCCAGCTGTCCTCGGGGCGCAATTCCAGCTCGACGGGCCGCGCGCCGGCGAGCTTCACCATCTCGGGGTAGCTGACCCAGTACGGGTTGGGGATGATGGCTTCGTCGCCCTCGTCGAGGATGGCCTGGCACGCGTTGTAGATCGCCTGCTTGGCCCCGGCCGTGGCGACGATCTGCGCGGTGGGCCAGCGCAGGCCGACCTCGCGCTCCATCCAGTCGGAGATGGCCTCGCGCAACTCAGCCAGGCCGGGCGAGGCCGTGTACTTGGTGTAGCCCTTGCGCAGCGCCTCGACCACGGCCTCTTCGACATGGGGAAAGACGGGGAAGTCGGGCTCGCCGACGCTGAGCGACGCGATGTCGTGGCCCTCGCGGCGAAGCTGGATGGCGCGGGCCGCGATGGTCATGGTGGCCGACGGCTTGACTGCCTGCACTCGACGGCTGCTGCGGTCGCTCACTTGCCAAACCTCTTCTGCAACGCCGCCAGCACGTTGGCGGGGACCAGTCCGCGCACGTCGCCTCCCATCTGCGCCACGTCCCGGACGAAGCGGCTCGAGATGTAGAAGTAGTCTTCGCCGGTCATCATGAAAAGGGTTTCGATGTTCGGGTCCAGCTTCCGGTTCATGTTGGCCATCTGGAATTCGTACTCGAAATCGCTCACCGCGCGCAGTCCGCGCAGGACGGTATTCACTTTCTGCTGCTCGGCGAACTTGACCAGCAGCCCTTCGAAAGTCTTCAGCGTCACGCGCGGGTCGCCGTTGACGGCGCCGCGCAGCAGCTCGACGCGCTGCTTGACGCTGAAGACGGCGTCCTTGGCGGGGTTCTTCAGCACGGCCACGATGAGCCCGTCGAACATCTTCAGGCCGCGCTGGATGATGCTGAGATGGCCGTTGGTGGGCGGGTCGAACGAGCCGGGGTACAGGGCAATGCGGGCCATCGGTGGCGCGCATCCTGCGGTAGCCCGCGCCGGAGGTCAACGACGCCGGCGGGTCAGACGTGCCCGCCGGGCGCGATCAGGAGCTCCGCCCGACGAGGAGGACCCGCGTGTCGCCGTAGGTCCGCGAGGCGAGCTCCGACAATCCCGCGGGAAGCTTCGGCGCTCGGTCGCGCCGCGACGACTCGAGGACGGCGCGCGCCTCCTTCTTGAGGAGATCGTTGGAGCTCAAAGCATCGATCACCGTCTGGGAAGCTTGCAGCGCGTAGGGCGGGTCGGAGAAGACCAGGTCGAAGCGCTCGCCGCGCAATCGCGCCAGCGCGCCGGCCACATCGTCGCGCAGCAGGCGGCACTTGCCCGCGTATTCGAGAGCGTCGATGTTCGACTGGATGACCGCGCAGGCGCGCGGGTCCTTCTCGATCAGGACGGCGGAGGCCGCCCCCCGCGAGACCGCCTCGAGGGCCATCGCCCCCGTGCCGGCAAAGAGGTCGAGCACGCGCAACCCCTCCATCCGCTGCCCGAGCAGGTCGAAGATGCTCTGCCGCACGCGGTCCGCCGTGGGTCGCGTCGAGCGCCCCGGCACGGCGCGCAGCGGCCGCCCGCGCGCCTCTCCCCCGACGATGCGCAAATTCAGTCCTCGCCTTCGTGGAGGGCCATCAGCGCCGCCTCCAGCCGCGGTCCGCTGCCCCGCGCGCCGCACACCTGGAAGAGCTCCAGCGCCTCGAAGCAAGCCAGCGCCTCGAGCCGCTCCTGCGCCGCGGCCGGCAGATCGCGCAGCAGCCGCTGGTGGCGCGCTGCGGCCTGGTCCAGAGTCGCGCCCTTCTCGTCGGCCCACGCCAGCAGTTTCTCCCAGACATCGGGAGGCGCGGCCCGCCTGAGCGCGCGCAGAAAAGGCCCCGACGCCACCAGCTGCTGCACGCGTTGGTATAGGAGTTTGCCGCCCAGCGACTCGGTGGCGGACGAGACTGCGATTCCTTCGGCAGCCAGCGCTGCTGCCTGGTCTTCGAGCCCCGTCAGCCGCACCGCGCTGGGCGGCGCGCCGCGCGACTTGAGCTGGCGAGCCAGCTCGGCCGCGGCCTGCGCTCCCCCGAGCGGAACCACTTCGAGGCCCAGCTCCAGCTGGCAGACCATGCTCGCCGCCAGCGCGGCGTCGCGCGCGCCCACCGCGCTGTCCTCGGCGGCGAGCGCCACGCCGGTGAAGCCCGCCTCGATCTCCCGCTGCACGCGCTCGGTCTCCGACACGGCGCTCCCTGCCCGGGGCGGCTCTTTGAGAAGCGCCACCGGTCCGCCGAAGTGCAATTCGTCCGCCGCCCGGAACGCCGCCTCGACGAAGGCCGAATCGTCGCGCGCCTCCTCGGGCCCCTTCTCCTCCGCGGCGCCGCTCGGCCGCACCAGCACGAGAGGCGCGTCGGCGTCGCGCGCCGCCCGCGCAAAACCGGCCATCGCCGCAGGCGAGGGCGCGACCAGCGCCACCAGCAGCACCTTCTCCCGCGCCGCCGCCTGGAGGAGGTCGCGCGCGCTCAACACCAACAGCGCGCGCCCATCGAGCCGCGCCACCGCTTTGGCAGGCCTTCGGAACCAGACAGGGTTCAGTGCACGACCTCTTCGTGGCGATACGTGTCGCTCTCGAACTGGATGGTGGTGTGCTCGATGCCGAATTTCTCGCGCAGCGCCGCCTTGGCGTCGGTGAGGATCTGGTCGTGGCTGCGGCAGCCCGGCCCCTCGCAAATCACCACGATGTGGCAGCTCAACGCCACCAGCCCGCTGGTGATGGTCCAGACGTGCAGATCGTGCACCGCCGATACGCCGGGCACCTGCTCGAGGACTCCGGCCACCTCGCCCACCACGATGTGCCCGGGGGCGCCTTCGAGCAGCACGTCGACCGCCTCGCGGCAGAGCCGCACGGCGCTCCAGACGATGGTCGCCGCGATGAGGAAGCTGACGATGGCGTCCCACGCCGGCTGACCGGTGAAGTAGATGATCGCCGCCGAGACCAGCACCCCCACGGAGTTGACGAGATCTCCGGCGAGATGCAGGAATGTCGAGCGCAGGTTCATGCTCGCGTTCTCGCCGGTGTGCGTGATCCACATGCCGACGGCGTTGAGCGCGATGCCCACCAGCGCCAGGGCGACCACGGTGGGCACGGCCACCGGCTCGGGATGAACG
>Ga0209011_1000276_pt1 | contig 21206 bp, 15 predicted proteins | sample BlaSpr_A8_OM1_M3_FD_187986 | JGI IMG/M metagenome (GOLD analysis project Ga0209011, IMG submission 187986) | Forest soil microbial communities from Thunder Bay, Ontario, Canada - Black Spruce, Ontario site 2_A8_OM1_M3 (SPAdes) (version 2) | ecosystem: Environmental > Terrestrial > Soil > Boreal... | reverse complement strand
CCCTCCTTCGGCGCTGCTGACTTTGCTTATCTCTCATCTGAGAAAACTCAACTACCTTCTTTTCAGGAGCCTGTACTAGGTTATGCAACAGCTTCTAATCGGAGAGCGGTCACCACATGTTTAGTTTGAAGGAAAAAGTGGCGGTAGTAACCGGAGCATCCCAGGGAATCGGGTGGGATATTGCTCAGGCGCTCGTTGTAGCTGGTGCCAAGGTTGCCGTGGTTGCACGAAGCGAAGAAAAGCTGGCTTTGCTGGTTGGTGAGATTGTGACCGCAGGCGGCGAAGCACTGGCCGTGAAGATGGATGTAGCAGACGCGCAACAGGTGAAATCGGGATTCAAGAAAGTCGTGGAGGAATTTGGTCGGCTGGATATCTTGGTGAATAACGCGGCGATTACTCGTGACGGCTTGGCAATGCGCATGAAGCTGGAGGACTGGGAAGCGGTGCTGCGTACGAATCTAACCGGCGTACACCTGTGTATTCAGCAGGCGTTGGGCACCATGGTGCGAGCCCGGACGGGGCGCATCATCAATATTGCGTCGGTGGTGGCCCAGATGGGCAACGCAGGCCAGGCGAATTACGTGGCCGCTAAGGCCGGTGTGATTGGATTGACGAAAGCGATCGCCATCGAGATTGCTTCGCGGAATATCACCGTAAACGCGGTGGCTCCGGGATTTATCGAAACGCCGATGACGGATGTACTGTCGGACACTGTTAAAGAGGAATTGCGGACACGCATTCCGCTGGGCCGCATGGGCGCGCCGAAAGATGTTGCCGCAGCCGTTGTTTTTTTGGCGAGCGACGAGGCTGGTTACATCACCGGGCACGTTCTAGATGTAAATGGGGGGATGTATTTGGCGTAGTCGGAAACGCCGTCGATGATAAATAGCTGTTAAAGTTGACCTTACGGGAAGGCGTGTCTAGAATGAACAAGCTATCCGGACAGCACGAATAGTTTGAAGACCCCAATGGTGCGAGTCGTGGCGGTGTAAGCAAACAAACTTTACGAACGACCTAAAGACAGAAACAAACCAAGCGATAGCAGATCGCGGAGGACATGGAATGGCCAGCGTGGAAGAACGCGTGAAACAGATTATTGTCGAGCAGCTTGGTGTAGATGAAGCGGAAGTTACGCCCACGGCGTCCTTCGTGGACGACTTGGGAGCGGATTCGCTCGACCAGGTTGAATTGGTAATGGCCTTCGAAGAAGCGTTCGGGATTGAAGTGCCCGACGAGGATGCAGAGAAGATGAGCACAGTGAAGGACGCAGTCGAATACATCGACAAACACTCCAAGGGAAAGTAACCACGGTTTTACCACCTCATCAGGGAGCATTGAAGAGTTGACTCGCCGGGTAGTCGTTACGGGCGTCGGGTTGGTCTGCGCGCTGGGCATCGGCACGGAGGAAAGTTGGAAGAACCTCGTCGCCGGGCAGAGTGGCGTGGGCCTGATCACCTTGTTTGATACAACCGGATTCGACTGCAAGATCGGCGGTGAAGTAAAGAACTTCGACCCATTCCGGTGGATCGAGAAGAAAGAATTAAAAAAGATGGGTCGCTTCATTCAAGTGGCCCTCGCTGGCACGGATTTTGCGATAAAAATGTCCGGATGGAAGCCGCAAGATTCGGACCTCGATGAAGTCGGCGTCTACGTTTCCTCTGGCATCGGTGGCTTCGACATTATTGAACGCGAGCACATAAAACTCATGCAGGGCGGGCCGGGCAGGATTTCTCCTTTCTTCATTCCTTCTGCAATCGTGAATCTCGCTTCCGGACACATTTCGATTCGTTACGGGGCGCGCGGGCCGAATTCGGCCACGGCGACAGCCTGCTCCGCATCAGCGCACGCCATCGGGGATTCGTTCAAAATTATCGAACGTGGCGCAGCGGAGATGATGATTTGCGGCGGAACCGAAGCCACCATCACGCCCATGGGTGTAGGAGGCTTCGCGTCTATGAAGGCACTTTCGACACGAAATGACGACCCGGCGCACGCCAGCCGCCCCTTCGATATCGGCCGCGACGGATTTGTCGTCGGTGAGGGCGCAGGAATTCTGATTCTGGAGTCGCTGGAACATGCGCAGAAGCGCAGTGCGCCTATTCTGGCGGAGGTTGTTGGTTACGGAATGTCCGGCGATGCTTACCATATCACCCAACCGGCGGAGAATGGCGACGGCGCATATCGCGTTATGAAGGCCGCCATGAAAGACGCCAAGATCACGCCAGAAGATATTGGATACGTGAATGCCCACGGCACTTCCACACCTTTGGGAGACGTAATCGAGACTCGGGCTTTGAAAAGGGTTTTCGGCGAGCGCGCCAAACAAGTTCCCATCAGCTCGACAAAGTCCATGACCGGACATTTGTTGGGCGGAGCAGGCGGGCTTGAAGCAGGCATTAGTGTTCTGGCGCTGCGCGACCAGATTTTGCCACCAACTATTAACTTGACGAGCCCGGATCCGGAGTGCGATCTGGATTACGTACCGAATACCGCGAGAAAAGTATCCGTGGAATATGCGCTCTCGAATTCTTTCGGATTTGGGGGAACCAATGCCGCGTTAATCTTCAAGCGGTGGTCGGGGAAGTAACAACCTTTTTTCTCGCGAATTATTTTTTGGATGTCAGGATTCCGTCAAATTTCCTGTCCGCAATGACATCCGCTAGACAAGGAAAGTCCCGTGAAAATTATCGTATGCATCAAACAGGTTCCCGCGAAGGATGCGCCTCTGTCCATCACTGGAAACTGGATAAAGGAAGCGGACATCGGCTTCGAGATGAACGAGCCGGACAGTTATGCCCTGGAAGAAGCGTTGCGGCTGAACGAAAAGCACGGTGGAGAAGTGATTGTGTTGTCGATGGGCCCCGAGAGGGTCAAGCAGACGATTAAGGAAGCGCTGGCCAAGGGCGCTCACCGCGCGATCCACATTGCTGATGACAATTTTTCGCAGCTCGATCCGCTGGGATCAGCCCAGACGCTTGCAGCGGCAATTCAGGAAGAAAAAGCAGACCTTATTTTGACCGGATTGCAGAGCGATGACCACGGATTTGGACAGACCGGCGTGCTCCTGGCTGCGCTGCTGGATTTGCCCCACGCGACGCTCATCATGCAGATCGAAATTCAAAATGGCACTTCATCTGCTGCGAGTGCACCGCGTTCTATGCGCCTGAAGCGCGAGTTGGAGGCCGGATGGTTCCAACATATCGAGTGTCCGCTGCCGGCGGTGCTCTCGATTCAATCCGGGATCAACAAAGTACGCTACGCCACACTGAAAGGAATCATGGCGGCGAAAAAGAAGGAGATTACCACTATCACCCGGGAGTCATTGGGCGTTTCACTGCAGCCCACACAAAAGATTGAAAAGATTTACGTGCCGACCAAAACGAAGAAGACCGAGTTTCTGACGGGCACGCCGAAGGAAGTGGCCACAAAGTTGGTCGAGAAGTTGAAGTTCGAGGCGCGAGTAATTTAGGGACGCATCTTTGTTGACAGCAACCGCGGACGAAGATGGCTCGCTTCGTTGGGAATAACAGTTTCGTTTCTCGTGAGTTAGGAAGACAAATGAAGATTTTGGTGGTTACAGAACAGCGCCAGGGAAAATGGAATAACACGAGTTTTGAAACACTCGCGGCGGCACAACAAATTGCTGCGGATGCCTCCAGCACGGTTAGCGCGCTGGTCATTGGCAAGGGCGTCGGTCATCTGGCGGAAGAGTTGGCAGCGAGAAATGTAGCCGAGGTGCTGTTAGTCGAACATGATTTGCTTGAGGTATATACGCCTGATGGATATTGTGTAGCCCTATCGCAGGTAATTAATGCCGCGCAACCGGATATGGTTTTGTTTCCCCACACCTATCAGGTCAGAGATTTCGCGCCCAAACTTGCCGCGGCGCTCGCAAAAGGGCTAATCGGCGATTGCATCGGTTACCGTAATGACGGTGGGAAGTTGGTATTCGTGCGGCAAATGTTCCAGGGTAAAACCGTTTCGGACGTCACCTTCCAGGGCGCCGCCCCGTGGTTCGCCTCCTTCCAATCGGGAGCGTTCCGCGCGGATTCCTTGGCAGCGCATCCATCAGGAAAAGCTCCGGTCAATAAAGTAGCGGTGGAATTGAAAACCGAGCAGATTCGCACCAAGCCACTGGAACTTTTCAAAGAAGCAAAGTCGTCGGTGGACCTGACGCAAGCGCCGCTGATCGTGGCGATCGGACGCGGGATAAAGGCGCCAGAAAATATACAGCTAGCGCAGACTCTCGCGAAAGCGCTCGGCGGCGAGATTGCTGCGTCGCGGCCGATTTGCGATGAAGGCTGGCTTCCCATGGAACGCCAGATCGGTAGTTCCGGTCAGACTGTCGCTCCGAAATTGTATTTGGCGCTGGGCATTAGCGGGGCCATTCAGCACGTCGTGGGAATGAAAGGTGCCCGAACCATTGTGGCGATTAATAAGGATCAGAATGCGCCGATTTTTGAAATTGCGGATTATGGCGTGGTCGGCGATATTTTCGAGATCATGCCGGCATTGACCGAAGCACTGGAGAAAGCCAAATTCGCTTGACGTGTTTTAGATCCAGCACCCCAAATTCGAAAAAGCTGCACACCTGCCGACGCAACGAATCCATCTCGTAAAATTGAGTAAGATAAGCCTATGACCGTACAACGGGAACGACTGGAAGCGGACGTCCTGATCGTTGGAGCGGGCCCAGCCGGCCTTTCTTGTGCGTTGCATTTGGCCAATCTCATCAAGAAGCACAACGAGTCAGGCGAAGTTGCCGCTGGCGCTCCGCAGTTATCCGCGGAAAATATTTACGTGTTGGAAAAAGGCCGGGAAATAGGGGCTCATCAGCTTTCCGGCGCGATCATGAATCCCAAGGCGCTGGCGGAGTTGGTGCCCGATTTTCAGAAAAGCGCGCCGCTGGACACCCCGGTGACAGATGACGCTGCGCTGTTGTTCACCAAGAGTAAGTCTTTTCGGTTTCCGCTCACTCCCCCGCCCTTCAAGAACCAAGGCAATTACGTCGTCTCGCTCAACAGAATTGTGAAGTGGTTGGGTGGGCTGGTAGAAAAGGCCGGAGTGAATCTGTTCACGCAATTTGGCGGAGCATCGCTCGTCTATGAAGGCGAGGGAATCGGAGGTGTTATTACCGAGGACAAAGGCCTCGACAAGAACGGAAACCCGAAAGACAACTACACCCCAGGCTACGAACTGCGCGCAAAAGTAACCGTCTTGGCTGAGGGACCGCGTGGCTCGCTGACCAAGCAGCTTGTTACGCAGAAAAAACTCGACAACATCAATCCGCAAAGTTACGGCCTTGGAATCAAGGAATTGTGGGACGTGCAACCCGGGCGAATTGCCCCGGGGTATGTGGCGCATACGTTAGGATGGCCCATCTCCACGGATATGTACGGCGGCGGCTGGATCTATGGCCTGTCAAACAATCGGCTTTCCATCGGATTAGTTGTCGCGCTGGAATATGCGGATCCCCTTTTCGATCCGCACGCGGCATTTCAGATTTGGAAAACGCATCCTTTTGTGAGAAAGATTCTCCAGGATGGAAAGTTGGTCAGATATGGCGCGAAGTCTTTGCCCTACGGCGGTTGGTATTCTATGCCGCGAAATTATGTGGACGGCGCGCTGATTATTGGCGATGCAGGCAGCTTTCTCGATTCGCAGCGCTTAAAGGGCATCCACCTGGCGATGAAGAGCGGAATGCTCGCGGCCGAGACGATTTTCGAAGCGCTGAAAGCTAGCGACACATCATCGAAAATGCTCAGCACATTTCCCCGGAAGATCGAGCAGAGCTATATCAAGACAGAACTATGGCAAGTACGCAACTTCCACCAATCATTCCAACACGGGCTGTTTCCGGGATTACTCCATTCGGGGTTGCAGTTCATCACCGGCGGACGTGGGCTAATCGATCCCATGCGCGCGCACGCCGGTTACCAAGCCTACAAGAAAATCGATGGGCAGCCGGCGCCACCCAGATTCCAAGGCGATGGAAAACTTACGTTTGACCGTTTGACGGACGTTTATCACTCCGGAACTCGACACGAAGAGGATCAACCGTGTCATCTCATTGTCCGGGATTTAAACGTCTGCTCTACTAAATGCGTCGTGGAGTATGGCAATCCATGTCAGTACTTTTGCCCCGCGGCCGTGTATGAAATCGTAAAGGATAATGACGGCCAGCCAAGATTAAAGATCAACGCTGCGAACTGCGTGCATTGCAAAACATGCGACATTGCCGACCCCTATCAAATTATCGATTGGGTAGTGCCCGAGGGCGGCGGCGGACCGAATTACGATGGGATGTAATCAACAAGTTCATTTCGAATCGTCAGGCTCCAATCCAACTGAAAGGTCTTACGACCGAAAAGCGGCGCGAGGCGTCGTCGACACGATCTCATAAAGATCAAGCGGCCTCGATAATCTCGGGGACCCTCAATATTTCCAGTCGAGGTGGTTCAGTTTGGTTTCAGACCGTAAACCGATACTTCATTGCGTGTGCCCACGTAGACCTTGCCGTTCGCCACGGTGGGCACCGTGAACTTTACCGCTACCCCGGCGCTGCTGCTGCTATTCCACAGTTCAGTAGCAAGATTGGTTGCATCGTAGGCACGCAGGACGGCTGCAGACCGATTGTATTGCCCATTATCCAGTACCCACACAATGCCACTCGAACTACCGTTCGCGGAGACGGAGGGAGTCAGGCCAGGGAACCCAAAAAAGGCGCTGGATTGTGAAGTAGAGGCCGTGTTGAAAGTTCCAGTGTTTCCATTCAGCGCAAACGCCCTCAATGGCCCGCCGTTACCTGCAATGTACATTGTGTTCTGCCAGAAAGCCGCTGACCCAAAAATACTGGCTCCCAAGGGGAACTCTTGGACAATTTGTGCATTACTTCCAGTTCTTTGTTTGCCCATCGAATCCCGGTTCAGTACGTAAATTTGCCCCGAATTACCGCTTCCTGCTTTTCCGCCGCCTACCAGAAGATGTTGCTTCCCAACGGGTGCGTTCGGCAGATCGACGATGACTACCGCTGCCCCAGAGCCCACGTCCAGATCCTGAACATCCAGCGCCGCCGCATCGAAGGGCGTGAACCAATCCGCTACCGCCAGTCCTCCCGCCGTGCTGAGCTTAAGGAATGTATCGCCGAAGTCCTTCGTGCCGTCGTAATCACCGTTGCCCGTAATGACGTAAAGATTGTTGTTGTTGTCTGCCGCCGGTGCCCCTCCGGACATCCAAATGCCGCCCTGTCTTCCATTGGGTGAGACATTCAAGACACTGGATATGCTGAGCGTAGTTTTGTCGAATCCGATGACCCAACCGTGATATGGGCCGTTGTCGCCGTGCGACGCCCATGAGACGTACACAATTCCGTTAACCAACGCGAGTCCAGGTCGTTGATTCTCTCTTCGGGATTCGAACGGCACCATTCCGCCGGAAGATCCATCCCCTGTTCCGGGCACTGTGATAGCGGCGGTGATGTCCACGGGACTACTAAATTTTTCGCTGCCATCTGCAAGGCTAAGAGCATGCAGGCGTTGATGGCAGTTTGAAGATGGCGAACAGCTGCCTCCGTAGTTCTTCGATTTGGAAACCACGTATAGCGTGTTGGTGGCAAGGTCGATGGTAGGTGTCCCAACGATACCGATGTCAGGAGCAATGTGATCCGTGCCGACATCAGTAGAGCTTAGCCAGGTTTCCCCGCTTCCCAGCAGCGGCTTGTTCCAATAGGTCACGCAGGGACTGGCATCAGCGTCGAAGGCATACACCGTATCGCGCGAGCTTGCGGCGAAGATCACGTTGTGATTGCCTCCGCTGATGTTCAAATTGGCCACCCACAGAGGTCGTGCATACAGCGCTCCATCGACCGCGCAAGAGAAAAGTTTGCCAAAGGCAGTACTTACGTTTGCTGGAGTAAGCGCATATTCTTTTGCGTTTACGCCGTCGCGTGCCAGATCATTGTGATATGTAGTGACGCCCGCCAGGTCTGTCACGCCGATTTGCGCCGAGGCGCTCTTCGAACTATCGACTAAGCTTGTGGCAGTTATGGTGAAGACTCCGGCCGCATTCGGTGCCACCAAGGTTGCGGAGGTCGTGTTCTGACCGCTGAACGTTCCGCCCGTGGTCGACCACTTAACACCAGCGTTGCCTACATCATTTGCAACATTGGCGGTGAAATCGAGTGTTTGCGAGACTGTGAGCCCGCCGCGTAGAGGTGAGATGGAAACAGTAATGTTGGTTGGGATTACCGCCGTAACCGTGATAGTCGCCGCGACGGTCTTCGTGCTGTCGGCTGCGGATGCAGCGCTAAGAGTGACCGTGGCAGGGGAAGGCACGCTCGCCGGAGCAGTGTAGGTGATGGCTACGCCCGACGCGCTGGAAGTAGCGGACAATGCGCCGCAGGTCGCGCCCGAACAGCCCGCGCCAGAAAGTGACCAGCTAACGCCCTTGTTCTGCGCGTCATTCGATACTGTCGCCGTAAACGCTTGTGATCCGAAACCTGCCAGCAAACTAACATTAGCAGGAGACACCACTACCGCAACGGCTGGCGCTGGAGCTTGGGCTGCAGTAATGGTGATAGTCGCCGCAACGGTCTTCGTGCCATCGGCTACGGACGTAGCAGTAAGAGTGACCGTGGCAGGGGAAGGCGCACTTGTCGGAGCCGTATAGGTGATGGCTGCGCCCGACGCGCTGGAAGTAGCGGACAATGTACCGCAGGTCGCGCCCGAACAGCCCGCGCCTGAGAGTGACCAGCTAACACCTCTATTCTGCACGTCGTTGGATACGTTTGCGGTGACGGTAGTTGGCTGCCCTATTTGCACGGAAGCGCTCGGCGGAGCGATGCTGACCGAGACGCTGTGGGCTGGGGCATGGGATTCGCTGTTGTAAGGGAAATGCAGCGACGAGCAGCCGGACATACCGGTAAGTATGAACACGAGCGCGACACCCAGACATGTCTTGCGCGACCCCTGTCCAAGAACAGAAGAATCCATCCAGAAATACCTCTGAAGAGAATTTTTCCAGCTTATGACCTGATTGGCCCGGGGACAGGGAATTAAATTATAAAGGGTCCTGAATCAAATACCTAGATAATCCATCGGCAAAAATTATACGGCGCAGAGTGCGATCAATCGTCACCACGACCTAATAAAATCACGAGCTCGGCCGCCAAAGCTTGCGCACAAAATTGCGGACACGGCCCACAACGGACTCAGTGGTGGCAGGTACGGGTTTCGCGGGCGTCGCAGTCGGCGGGACATGAGCTATAGGAGCGCCGCCTGCGATGCCATTGCCCTCCACCTTTCCTTCGAAAATCAGTGTTGGGCGAACCCTCACGCGACGCATCAGCACGATCATTCTTGGATCGACCTCGGGTTGGACTTTAGCGTTGGCGTCGAACATTAGCGGCGGCACGTAGACCTTATAAACGGGCTCTTCTTTGATTACAGGTTTAATTGCCGGCGCCGACGGCGGAGCTGGCTTCGCTTCCTCTGTTTTTTTACGCACTTCTTCGGCACTGGCTATCTGGCTTACTTCCGGAGGAGGCGGGGCGGCATTTGCTATTCTTAACTCGCAGGAACACTGTCCGCTACTGCCATCGCCATTACTAAGAGTGTCAAGCTGGCCGTCGATGAGCAGAATGTCCCCACCCTGCGGCACCAGCACACTTTGTCCCGTAAGCTGCTGTTCGATGCGTACAGCGCCCGTTTGCGCACGGATGCACATCGCCCCTGCGGCATCAAAACCCACCACCGTGTCCTGTGCGCCACCGCCGATGGCTACAGGTTGGGCTTGAATTTGCGGAGTATAGATCGTCAACGCAGGTTCTCGTTCAACGTGCGTGTGGATGCTGCCGGTATCAAGCGCAATCGTGAGCGCTCCTCCAGATTTGAGAACGGAAAGATGCGCTGGCCCGCATACACTGATTTGTCCGCCTTCGACGAGATTTATGCGAGCACTGCCGGATTTTACGCGTACATCGCTGCCGCTGCGGAGAACCGTGACGACCTGTCCGCCGACCATTTGTGCAGTCATGGGTCCCGTCACCCCGATAGCGTCGCCGTCTATCGTGCCGACAGTGTCGCTGGTGGGGTTATCAGAGAGCGCCGACCCAATTAGAAAGAAAGGCAGGCACAAAGCCAAGCAGAAAAAGGCTATAGCCGCTGTAAATCGCTTCCAGCTGCAAGGCGTGGTTTGCACATGGTACCGGATCCGCAATTCGAATCGACTCCCGGACAATCAAACGAGACTCTCACCTATACTATACGCCGATGACCACACCTGGCGCAGGAAGCGAACCCTCAGGACGGGCCCAAGAGCCGAGGCAGCCAGTGCCAGAACCGCTAAACGCACATTATGATACTCGCCTGCCCAAGCTACGATGGTCCAGGCGCATACAGATCCCGATTATCGCGGCAGTCGTATTCACCGTTATTAGAACATTAGGGCCCACTCTGCGTTATGAGGTACTTGGCGAACACTATTCCAAAGAGGTGTATGCCTCCGGACGCAGGTGCATATGGGCATTCTGGCACCGCGTAATTATTCCAATCGTATGGTGGGGGCGTAACCGCGGCATAGTGGTTATGAATACCACCGCGTTTGATGGGCAGTGGACCCGCAAAGTTATCGAGTGGTTGGGTTTCGGCACCGCCCAGGGAAGTTCCTCACGCGGCGGGCTGCGCGGCCTGGCTGTGATGGCCAACCGTTTGGAACAGGGAGTCGATTGTGGGTTTACGATTGACGGTCCGCGCGGCCCGCGGTATGTCGCTAAACCCGGTCCGGTAATGTTGGCGCGCAGGACCGGCTGTCCGATTTGCGTCTTTCATGTCGGCGTCGACCGCGCAAAGACGTTTGAAAAGACCTGGGACCATTTTTTGTTGCCCATGCCGTTTGCCCGCGCTGTGATCCTAGGAGCGCCACCAATTTATGTGCCCGGCGATGCCGATGCCGAGATGATGGGGAAAAAACATGCAGAGATGCAGCGGGCACTGGAGCGCGTGCGGGATATCGCCGAAGCGTGGTTTACACTTAGCGAAGCCGAGCGTGAAAAGTATCGCACGGAGTTTGAGAGGTAATTCCTTTCAGAATAACAACGGCCATGTCTATTCGGCCTAACTGCCAGGGCGTTCGGCAAGTTTCACCGGGACATCCAACTTCTTGCCGCCGCGATACAGAGTTACCGTGACGGTGTCGCCCGGCCGCTTGTGATTCATGATGACGTTGATATCGAATTGATTTGCGACTTTCTGCCCGTCGATGGCGGTGATCACGTCGCCACCAATGGCGATCCGGCGCATTCCAGCCTGCGCGACGCGATCTCCTCCGCGGATTCCTGCGAGCGCCGCGGGTCCACCGCGAGTAACAGTTTCCACGAGCAAACCTTCTTCCACCGGCAAATCCAGCGCGTTCGATAAGTACCCTCCGATCGGGAGAGATTCGATGCCGAGAAAAGCGCGATGAACCCGCCCATCGTTGATGAGGTCGCTCGCTATGCTCTTAGCGGTGTTGATTGGAATTGCAAAGCCGATGCCGGCCGTAGTTCCAGTGGGCGTATAAATAGCAGAGTTAATGCCGATAACTTCTCCGCGCGTGTTGATCAGTGGTCCACCAGAATTTCCACGGTTAATGGGCGCGTCGGTCTGGATAGCTTCATCGATTAAGGTGGTCTGGCTGGTTTGCACCGTGCGGCCCACGGCACTCACGACTCCGGTCGTCAGTGTGCTCTGAAAACCAAAAGGATTGCCGATAGCGAGAACTTTCTGGCCAACTTGAAGCGCCCCGGAATCACCCAGAGGAAGGACGGCAAGCGATTTGCCCTTCGGATCAATTTTCACGAGAGCCACGTCATTGCGCTGGTCGGCGCCAATAAACTTTGCTGGATAACGCGATTGGTCCCCAAGAACTACTTCAATGGATTGCGCTTCCTGCACCACGTGAAAGTTAGTGAGGATGTAGCCTCGCGGATCGATCACAAAACCGGAGCCCGCGCCTTCCACCGGAACCGGATCCATAAAGAAATCATATTGCGTGGCTTTCGTAAGAATATTAGCGACGGCAGGCGAAGCCTGACGATAAATGCGCACGTTGATGGATTCATCTTCGGTCAGCGCTGCGTCGCGCTGGGCCATGTTGGTGGTGGAACGTTCTTTGCCGGAAACGCCAGGGAGCGCTTCCACTTTGGTCGGCTGGCGCGCACTAAATCGTGCGCCCGCCCAATAGGTTCCCAGCAGAACCCCTAGCGCGACCAAAATAATGCGCGCCCGGTTGGAGCTATTCGCTGCGGTCATGTTCGTTATCCTTCCCGAATAATCCTAGGCACCTAGTATAAAAGAAATGCGCGGCATCAATTCATGCACTCGTCAGTTGCGCCTCAAGCGCGCGCGTCACGACTCGGCGAAGCGTGTCGCAACTTAGCCGTCAAGGCTTCGACCTGGCTGCGCGTTTCTTGCAACGTGCCCGAGCAGTCGATTTGCTCCGTAGCGTGACGCAATTTTTCAATGACCGGAAGCTGCGCGTCAAAGCGACGTTTTGCCTCCGCGTTGCTCAGGCCACGCGCCACGAGCCGCTCCAATTGCTGCTCAGGCTTGCACCACACCACCACGACGCCGTCGACTCTCTTATGCAACCCAGCTTCTACGATCAGCGCGGCTTCCAAAAAAGCGGCATGGTAAGTGCCGGCACGTTCCCATTCATCGAATTGGCGAAACGCAGCTTCTGCAACGCGCGGATGCACAATAGCGTTCAGACGGTCGAGCTTGGCGCGATCGGCGAAGACTAACGCGCCAAGCTTTCGGCGATCAATGCGGCCCTCGCCGTCCACAATGGTAGACCCAAACTCCCGCAGGATCTCGCCATAAGCGGGTCGTCCGGTTTCTATAAGTTCGTGTGCGAGCAAATCGGCATTTAGCACCGCGAAGCCCATTTCGCGAAGCATGGCAGCGACAGTGCTCTTGCCGCTGGCGATCCCGCCGGTAAGGCCGAGTTTGAGCATCGTTGGGTTAACGCGCGCCAGCCGTGGACGGAGTGACATGGCCCCTCGTTGCTGCTTGTGAACCGGCGCGGCGACTCCGCGCCGCCTTGACCGTGTTACTCATGAGCATGGTGATGGTCATGGGCCCTACGCCGCCGGGAACTGGCGTGAGCCATCCGAAGGTGTTTACGGCATCGGGATGCACATCGCCCACCAGTGCGGATCCCTTAGCGCGGAATTTCTCCTGGCGCTCGGGAAAGTTGTGGAAGAGGCGCGCGGCCTCGGCTTCATCGGTCACGCGATTGGTGCCCACATCAATTACTGCGGCGCCGGGGCGTATCCAACTAGCCTCGACGTATCCTGCCTTGCCCATCGCCGCCACCACAATATCGGCGCGCCGCACGACATCCGACAGATCGCGCGTCTTCGAGTGGCAAATCGTCACCGTGGCATTGGCATGCATCAGCAACAGCGCCATCGGCTTGCCGACGATGTCGCTGCGGCCAAGCACCACGGCGTTGGCCCCTTCGATCGCAATGTTGTTGCGGCGCAATATTTCCATGCAGCCCGCAGGCGTGCACGCCACCAGACCGGGACGCCCGCTTACCAGACGCCCCAAGTTCATAGGATGGAAGCCGTCAACATCCTTGGCGGGACTGACAGATTCGAGAATACGTTTTGTATCCACGTGCGAAGGCAACGGCAATTGGATAAGAATGCCATCGACGGCGTCATCGTTGTTGAGATCATGCACGAGTTTCAGGAGTTCGCCGGTTGTGATGGAGGCCGATGGAGTGTGCATCCAGCTTGCCAGCCCCAGTTGTTCACAAGCGGCGATCTTGCTGTTCACGTAGAGTTGCGAGGCCGGATTTTCGCCCACCAACACGGCGGCAAGCCCAGGACGCATGCCTTCGGCTGCAAGCTGCGCAACTTCGCTCTTCAACTCTGCGAAAATCTGGTCGCGGATTTTCAGGCCATCCAGGATGCGTGTCGTCATCGGTGCTCGCTTTCGCTGAAGGCGGGAACAAAAGCAAGAATAGCATAGGGCAAAAAGAGGTTATTCCGAGCATTCGGAGCAACCCTTGCCGCAAGCGCTCCGCTGGGAACTCCCTTCGCGTCTAATAGATGTCGTACTGCTCCCAATGCAGCGTGGCGTCGGACTGAATGATGATGTGCTTGTGCGAAGTTTGCTCGAGTTCGTCGATCAACAGAGACTCGCGAGTTTTTAAGGCTTTCGCGATTTCCGGGTTCACGCGGATGGTCAGATTCGGGCCTTCGTGCCCGGCAGCGGCCATCTTCCTGGCCTCCGCTTGAATTTCATAGCACAGCGTCGGGATGGATTTGACCATGCCGGACCCTGTGCAATACGGGCAAGGTTGGCAGAGCACACGCTCCAGCGCCTGTTTGGTGCGCTTACGGGTAATGCAGACCAGGCCGAATTCGTTGAAAGACAAGGCTTTGGACGGAGCTTTATCTTCTTCCAGGGCTTGCTGCAACGCGAATAACACTTTGTCCCGATTGCGGCGTTCTTCCATATCAATGAAATCGACCACGATGATGCCGCCCAGATCGCGCAAACGAATCTGCCGAACAATCTCCTTCACGGCTTCAAGATTGGTCTTGACGATGGTGTCTTCAAGACGCGTCGAACCCTTCCCAACGAACTTGCCCGTATTGACGTCGATCGCCACAAGCGCTTCCGTATGGTTGATTACGATGTACCCGCCGGATTTCAGCCAGACTTTGGCGCGCAGAGCTTTATCCAGCTCGTGCTGAATACCGAATTCCTCAAAGATCGGCTGTTCCTTTGTATAGAACTTTACTCGATTGACGAGCTTGGGCTGAAAGCGGCTAACAAACTCAACGACCTTGCCGTACTCCTCTTCGTTATCGATCCAGATGGCAGTGAAATCATCGCTAACGTAATCGCGCAAAATCCGTTCAACGAGGTTTAAATCGCGGTGCAGCAGCGCTGGTGCTTTCCTTTGCTCGCTGTGCTCCTTGATCTCATTCCACGTTTTGCCCAGAAACTCAATGTCTGTACGGATTTCCTCGTCGGTGGCTCCGCCCGCTGCGGTACGGACAATAAATCCACCGGGATAGCTGCCCCGCGCTTCGCCGACCAAGCGGCGCAGACGCGAACGGTTATCGGCGGAAGCAATTTTTCGCGACACGCCGATATGATCGATGGTTGGCATGTACACCAGGAAACGCCCAGGAAGCGCGACGTGGCTGGTGATGCGCGCACCTTTCTTTCCGAGAGGTTCCTTGGCGATTTGGATGACGATGTCCTGACCCGCCTTCAGCATCTCGGAAATCAGTTGCGGACGGCGCGACGCTCCCGAATGGCTACCTTGATGTCCGCGGTCATGCCTCGGGCCGCCGCTGGGCCGCCGTTCAAATCGCGGTCCTGACGGACGTCCGCCACGCTCGGGTCGCCCACCACGACTGTCCTTACCGCGGTCCCGTCCGCCGCTGCGGAATGGCCGCTGGAAGCGTGAGCGTGGGTTACCTCCGACGCGAGCGGAATCACGTGGAAAATCCTCTCTTGGCGCGGCACCGCCGCTGCGCGGCGAGCGCGTTTCACCTGGTAAAAGAATTACATCGTCCTGTATGGTGGCAGCTTGCGACACCCTTTCCTCAGCGGAAGCTTCGCTTGTCACGGATTCTTCCAGATGCTGAGGCTCGCTGCTTGCGTGCTCCCCAATTTCCTGGTCGACGCCGTGATCTTCGCCAAGGGCCGCGGCATGCTCGGCGCTTTCGTGTGCGGCGTCGGCTTCGGCCTCTGCGCGCGCCGCTGCGTTGTCCTCTTCGACTTCTTCCGTTTCTTCTTCGGTGAGTTCAGAAGGATCGGCGAGATGTTCCGCTTCTGATTCCTCCTCCTCGACTTCATCACCGCCAACTAAGGGAGCTTCTACTTCTTCCTGTGTTTCCTCTTGCTTGGCTTCGATGAATCCAGAGGCTAGCGCGGCGACCTGATCTTCGCTCAGTTCAACATCACTGCGGTTCGCGGCCTCATGTTCAATTTTATCTGCATTTGCGATAGGCAGCTCGAGCGGAGACGCTTCGTGTCTGGCTGCCAACGCGCCGTGCGCCGAGGTGGAACTGTCTTGTGCGACGCCTATATTCTCTTCCGCGGAGATGGCTGCTGCTTCTGATTCCGAGCTAGCATCTGCAAGGAGCCAACGGGGCAAGCCACCAGAGAAGCGGCGAGGAACGTTCGTGCCGCCCGCACCGCTAACGCCCGTTCCGCTAACGCCCCCTCCGCTGATGGAAGTGGCTGGCACACTTGCTTCCGCTTCCGGCTGCTGCTTAGGGGTTTCGCGATTATCCACGATAGCGGAGCTGCTGGCCGCGTTTGACTTGCCGCGATACTTCGCCAGCGATTCTCCGGGAAGAAGAATTGGTTCTTCTCCCACATCGGGTGGCGTGGAGGCCTGGCCGGAGCGGATATTGTCCGGACGGCGATTCTCGAAACCACGTTGCTCTCCGCCGCGTTGATCTGGACCACGGGGTTCAAATCCGCGGGGTTGAGCACCGCGTTGGTCGTAGCCTCGCGACTCGCCGCTCTGAGCGCCTTGAGGCGAGGCGTACTTTGAAGGAGGCAGATTGCGGCCTCCGGGGCCCGGCGGCCGGCCACCGCGCCGTCGTCCGCCTCGTCGCCCGAAGCGTCCTCTGCCGCGGTCTCCTCCTACACGTTCCCCACCGCTACGTTCGCCGCCCTGGTCGGAACCGCGCCCGTAATTCTGGCCGCTCCCGCCGCGAGCTGGGTAGTTTTGCGTGGGATTGTAGTGAGGTGCAAAGTTCTGGGGCGCAGAAGCGTTGGAGTCCGGTTGGCGCTCTTCAGTAGCCTCGACTTCGCCGTCCGCATGGGTCGTTGCCGCTAACTCACCTTGATGTTCTTCGGGCCGTTCAGCGTTGGCAGAATGAATTTCTTCGTGAGTGGGCTCATTCTCATGAGCTTCCGGAGTATCGCTAGCAACCAAGGTCACTTCGCGCGAACCGCCAGCGCGCGCCAACGATTCACCAGGCAAAACGTCCATGGAGAGTTCCGGCGCGGCAGGCCGCGGCGGCAAGGGGAGGTGCTCCTCATGCCCCTGGCCGTGATCGTAGTCCTCGAGATTTTCGAAAACATCGCTGACGTACAGGAAGGCGTCGCCGTCCAGGCCAATGTCCACGAAGGCTGATTGCATGCCTGGAAGGACGCGGGTGACTTTGCCTTTGTAAATGCTGCCGACAAGCGCGAATTCTTTTTCGCGCTCAATATAAATTTCGACTAACTGGCCTTCTTCGAGAATCGCGACCCGCCGTTCGTGGGAGGCCGCGGAAATAACCAATTCTTTCGACATGAAAACTCCTTGACCGCACTGCGGTCAATGGGACACATCGCCGCGAGCTTTTGCCCGTCGGATGTCCAGAAAATCGGCGCCCGCCCCGGCGTTGCCGGAGCACACGCAGGCCACACTTCTAGTGAAGTGGCTTGGCGTTCGAAGCCAGAGGGAAGAGACTTCCTCAGTCTATCGAGGCTGGTCCGTTGCCGGATACTTCCAGGGCAAACGGCGGACGATGCTGTCCTCACTCTAAAGTTCCTTATTACTGGTGACCGCGAGACGCGGTCGATTTAGTGGTGACCGCTAAGCGGTCATCATTTGGTACCCGGTGCGGCTTGCCGAAGCAGGCACGTCACGCGGACTGGCGGTTCGTCAGTTGACGAAGCGGCGAAGCCGGACATTCATGACCAGACCAATCGCCAGGAAAACAAACAACGTGGCCGATCCCCCGTAGCTCATCAACGGCAACGGGATACCGGTAACCGGCATAGCGCCGATCACCATAGCCACGTTTACCAACACATGGAAAGCAAGCGCCGCTGCGACGCCCATCACAAGAAACATTCCCGCGCGATCCTTCGCGCGCTGAGCATTCTGCACTAAGCGCAGCAGAAGCGCCATATACAGCCCTAACGCAACCAGCACGCCTTTGAATCCCTGCTCTTCAGCCCACGCCGACATGATGAAATCCGAATATCGGACGGGGATGTAGCCCAGTTGATTCTGACTGCCGTTGCGAAATCCTTTTCCCCAAAAGCCGCCCGAACCCACGGCAATCTTCGATTGCAACACTTGATAACCAGAGCCTTTCGCGTCCTGCTCAGGATGCAGGAATGACGTTACCCGTTCTTTCTGATAGGGCTTCAAGACGCGCCATCCGATGGGAAGCATCAAGATGCCAATCAGCGCTATAGTCAGAGCATGCTTCCATTGCAGCCCGGCAAGAAACGCACCCACCACCAGCACTGGCATCAACACCAGCGCTGTTCCCAAATCGGGCTGTTTGAGAATCAAGCCCAAGGGTAACCCTACAAAAAGCCCTGCCTTAATCAAATCCTGTAGGGACAGTTCGTCTGAGCGCACTTCCGCAAAGAATCGCGCCACCCATATGATTATAATCAACTTTACGAGTTCTGACACCTGAAGAAATTCGCCCAGGACCGGAATCCAGCGTTTTGCGCCAAAACGCGTATGACCCACGAGCAGCACCGCCAGCAGCGCAATCACCCCAACAAGATAAAGCAGCCAAGCCTGGTCGAGGATCAAGTGATAGTCCAGCCGGGAAAGCGCAAACATGGCTGCAAAACCTACGGCCAGCCAGCGGATCTGCTTCATGTGCATGCCGGCGAGTGAGCTGCCGTACGTGGCCGAGTAAATCTCTATTACCCCAATTGCACAGATGGCCGCAATAATCGCCAGCAGCCACCAGTCGTAATCGCGTGTTCCAGGTGCGTCTTTCATTTTTCGTTTATTCGTTCATGCTAGGAAGAAAAGCTTGCTCTCACTTCACTCCGCACGAATATTTCTTACGTCCAAGCATTTCTAATGCTGCTCCGTAGCGCTCGCAGGGACAACCACCGCGGCACGCTCCGGTTTTAATATCGGTTCGGGTTGCTTCGCTGCCGCGGGGGCAGCGTCGTTGCCAAAATTATAGCGTTGATAGTCTACGGTGTATTGTCCTTCTGTCTTCTTTGCCTTCTTGTCGTAATACATCTTGATGATGTCGCGCGCTACCGGTCCTGACGCCTCTCCACCGTGCTTGCCGCTCTCCTGAACCAGAACGGCAACTACGATTTCCGGGTTGCGCCGTGGTGCATAGCCCACAAACCAAGCGTTGTCTTCAAACTTTTTCTGTTTTCCCATGCGCTCCCGTGTCGCATAACCGATCACTTGCGCAGTTCCCGATTTTCCGCTGAGCTCTATTCCCGCCAATTTGAGTGACGCTCCCGTGCCACCCTCGTTCACGACGCCGTACATCGCGTCCGTTACCTTTTGAACCGTCGGCTCGGAAATTGCGAATCGGTCTTCGCCCACATTCTGCGGATCTTTCAGCAGATGCGGTTGCTTGAAAATGCCGCCCGTTGCGATTCCTCCGATGGTCCGGGCCAGTTGCAAAGGTGTTGCTGTCACTGCTCCTTGACCCGTGGAAACCGATATCGTTTCACCGGCGTACCATTTCCGATGAAAGACCCGCTGTACCCATTCTTGCGAAGGCATTAACCCCGGCTCCTCCGAAGGAAGATCGATGCCCGTCTTATGCCCAAGGCCCATTTTGCTGGCGTAGTAAGAGAGGCGGTCAATGCCCAGCTGCATACCCACGTTGTAGAAAAAAACATCGCATGACTCCATAATCGCCTTTTTCAGATCCACCAATCCGTGCGAGCTTTTCCCGTACACCCAGCATTTGAATTGGCGGCCGTAAAACGTACCGTAGCCCGGACAAAATGCCCTAAAGCTTTCGGGTGGCACCTTATCCTCTAACATCGCGGTAGCAGTGATGATCTTAAAAACGGAGCCCGGAGCAAGTTGTGCCTGGATCGCACGGTTCAGTAGCGGGCGCAGCGGGTCTTCGTTGAGGCGTCTCCATACATCTTGCGGAATTCTTACAGCGAAGTCATTCGGATCCGGTGTCGGACGGCTGACCATGGCGAGCACTTCACCCGTGCGGGGATCTAGCGCAACCACCGCGCCGGGCCGCGCTCCCAGAGACTGTTCGGCCATCTGCTGTAAGTCGTAATCGATGGTCAGCTGGATCTGCTTGCCGGGAATGGCTTCTTGCGTTGAAAGGCGTCCCACTTCTTTGCCGACGCTATTGACGATTACGCGCCGCATTCCGTCGGTGCCCATGAGCACGTCGTTGTACTGCTTCTCCAGGCCGGTTTTGCCTGCGAAGTCGCCGGGACGGAACCTGCCATTGCTGGCTTCGATCTGCTGCTCGCTAACTTCCCCGACGTATCCCGTGGCGTGCGAGAGAAAGCCTCCGGACAAATAACGCCGTCGCGAAACGGAAATCATTTCTAGGATAGGGATATCGGAGCGATGTGACTCAATGAAGGCAATGTCTGCCTGTGAAGCTTCCGGCTTGATGATGATCGGCTGAAATTTGGGAAGATTTTTGGTGGTGCCGAGCTGTTCCTTCAGGTCCTCGACGGCGAGGCCTAGGCCTTCAGCTATGGCGGGAAGATTATTATCGACTAGCACGGGGTCGTCTCGGAGGAGGAGAACGCTGAACGAAGGGTGATTATCAACAAGCACGCGCCCATCGCGATCGAGCATACGGCCGCGCGGGGCGATTACGGGAATAGACCGCACGCTATTGCGCAGGGCCATGGACGTGTACTTCTCAGCGTCAATTACCTGCAGCTTCCAGAAACCCAGCAGGATCACGCCGACCATCCCCACGATGATGTAGGAGGCTACCGCCAGCCGACCCTGCGGCAATCGATTGTCGTTGCGAAACCAGTAAGACACGAAGACTCCGCGCGCGATTATTCTGGGTCAGGGCTGGGCTAGCCCGCTCCGATTTTTCCGGAGGTAACTCGCGTCACGCAAGTAATTCAGCGTGGTTTCTGTAGCTCCGTCCGAACTGCTTTGAAAAATGAGGATGTAAGACCCCGGAAATTTCCCAAAGCGCCGTCGAACTTTGGCTCGCCACGCAGCAAAAGCCTTATCAACCGTAACATCCGCAATTGCAGCCCGCAAGCCGCCCGGAAGTACAGGTTCCAGGATTACGTCGATCTATTTTGCGGGATTTTGTGTCGTGATTGTTGCTGTCGGCGGCGTCTCACGCTATCGTTAGCAATTCACTTATGCCCACGGAATCGCCCATAGGCAAGCCTCTGCGAATTGCTTTGACCGGCATGTCCGGTGTGGGGAAAACATTCTGGACAAAGAAGTTAGACGTG
>Ga0209011_1000275_pt1 | contig 21222 bp, 22 predicted proteins | sample BlaSpr_A8_OM1_M3_FD_187986 | JGI IMG/M metagenome (GOLD analysis project Ga0209011, IMG submission 187986) | Forest soil microbial communities from Thunder Bay, Ontario, Canada - Black Spruce, Ontario site 2_A8_OM1_M3 (SPAdes) (version 2) | ecosystem: Environmental > Terrestrial > Soil > Boreal... | reverse complement strand
CGACCGATAGAATCGAACGACGACGCGCTGACTCCCCGGGGAGGTGGCTGAGTGGTCGAAAGCGCGTGCCTGCTAAGTGCGTAGGGGGTGTAAAGCCCCCTCGCGGGTTCAAATCCCGCCCTCCCCGCCATTTTCCTCTGAAGATTCGACGAATCGGCACCCGGTAGACTCGGATTGGTGACGAGTCGTGTCGCAGCGATCCTGGTGCTCGTTACTTTCCTCGCCGCGGGCTGCACGCTCAATCCGAAGCAGGCCGCCCAAAGCAGTCCAACGCCGTCACCTTCCGCTCTCAAGTGGATCGATTGCGGTGGCGGATTTCAATGCACCACAGTGCAGGTCCCGCTGGACTACGCGCATCCGGAGGTGGGCACGATCGCGATCGCGATCAGCCGCAAGCCGGCGACTGATACAGCTCGCCGCATCGGCTCAGTCCTGACCAACCCAGGTGGCCCCGGGGCCTCCGGCATCCAGTTCTTGCGTGGCGAGGTGGCCGCAATGGCAAACCTCAACACGCGGCTCGACCTTATCGGATTCGATCCGCGCGGCATCGGCCAGAGCGCCGCGGTGCGATGTCTCGATGGGCCCCAGGAGGACGTGTTCAACGCGCTCGATCCTGTCCTCGACGATCCAAGCGAGAAACAGACGGCCATCGACGCCGACAAGAACTTCGCCGCCGGCTGCCAGCAGCGCAGCGCGAGCGTCTTGCCCTTCGTCGACAGCGTCAGCGCGGCGAGGGACATGGACATGATCCGCGCGGCGCTCGGCGACCAGAAGCTGACCTACCTCGGCTTTTCGTACGGAACGTTCCTCGGCCAGATCTACGCCCATCTTTTTCCGACTCACGTTCGAGCGCTCGCGCTCGATGGCGTGATCGATCCGACTCTCGCGTCCAACGACATGCTCTACGCGCAGCTCGTGGGCTTCGAGCAAAACCTGCAGTCGTTCTTGAGCGATTGCAGGGCGCACAAGACCGTGGCCCCGACATGCACCTATGCACAGACAGGTGATCCCGGAACCAAGTTGATGGACCTCATGCAGCGCCTCGACACGACCCCGCTTGTAGTGGGGAATCGCTCCCTGACGCGCGGCCTTGCGGTGATTGGCGTGCTCACCCCTCTCTATGACCAGAGCACCTGGCCGTATCTCGACCAGGGTCTTACGCAGGCAAATCAGGGCAACGGCACCCTGCTGCTGCGGTTCTCCGACCTCTACCTCGGTCGCAAGACTGACGGAACTTACGACAACCAGACGGACGCCAACCTGGCGGTCAACTGCATAGACCGACCGGTGCCGGCCGACGTCGCAACCTATGACGCGCTCGGACCAAAGTTCGCAAGCGCCTCGCCCCTGTTCGGCCCGGCCTTCCAGTACTCCAACCTCATCTGCGCGTACTGGCCGGTCAAACCGAAAGGTAATGCCGGCCCGATCACAGCAGCCGGCGCACCTCCGATACTTCTGGTCGGTGGAACAGGCGACCCGGCTACCCCTTATGTCTGGGCGCAGGCGGTCAGCAAGGTTCTAACCGGATCAGTCCTCCTGACGCGCGAGGGCAACGGGCACGTCTCTTACGACAAGAGCGCGTGCGCCAAGCAGGCCATCGACGCCTACCTGATCGACCTCACACTTCCGCCGGCTGGAACGGTCTGTAGGTAACTTCGCTTAGCTGGCGGCTGAGACAGGTGCGGCGGAAGGGACCTTGGTGAAAACGAACGCCCCATCTTTGGCGTCCACCTCGACCGTATCGCCTTCGCCGAACTTGCCTTCGAGCAGCATCATCGCCAGCGGGTCCTGCACCAGCCGCTGGATCGCCCGCTTCAGAGGCCGCGCGCCATAGACCGGGTCCCAGCCGCGCTGCGCCAGCAGCTTGCGTGCCGCGTCGGTTACCACAAGAGTCACCCTGCGGTCCGCCAGCCGCTTTTCCAGGTTCTTCAGCTGGATATCAACGATGGCTGTCAGCTGCTCTTGCGTCAGCGACTTGAAGACGATGACCTCGTCGATGCGGTTGAGGAACTCGGGACGGAAGTGCTCGCGCAGCACCTCGATCACCTTGTCGCGGACTCGATCGAAATCCTGGCCTGACATCTCCTGGATGACGTGGCTGCCAAGGTTCGACGTCATGATCAGGACGGTGTTGCGGAAGTCGACAGTCCGGCCCTGGCCATCGGTCAGACGCCCGTCGTCGAGAATCTGCAAAAAGACGTTGAACACGTCGGAGTGCGCCTTCTCAATCTCGTCGAAGAGAATCACCGAGTACGGCCGCCGACGAACCAACTCGGTCAGCTGACCGCCCTCGTCGTAGCCGACGTAACCAGGCGGCGCGCCGATCAGGCGCGCGACCGTGTGCTTCTCCTGGTACTCCGACATATCAAGGCGAATCAAGGCGTGCTCGTCATCGAAGAGAAATTCGGCGAGAGCGCGGGCGAGCTCGGTCTTGCCCACGCCCGTGGGCCCGAGAAAGATGAACGAGCCGATAGGCCGGTTGGGATCGGAAAGTCCAGAACGTGAGCGGCGCACCGCGTTGGCGACCGCGCTGACTGCCTCGTCCTGGCCGATGACTCGGTCGTGGAGCCGCTGCTCCATTTCGATCAGCTTTGCGACCTCGCCCTCCATCAACCTGGAAACTGGGATGTGGGTCCAGCGGCTGACGATCTCAGCGATGTCCTCCTCGGTGACCTCCTCCTTCAAGAGCGCGTGGCCACCCTGCAGCTGGGCAAGCTTTGCATTGGCGTCAGCGATTTGCTTTTCGAGCTCGACCGCCTTGCCGTAACGCAGCTCGGCAGCCTTCGCGAAGTCGGCCGCCCGCTCGGCCCGATCGGCATCAGCGCGAACTTCTTCGAGCTTCGCCTTGAGCGAGCGAATCTTGCCGATGGCCTCTTTCTCCTGGTCCCAGCGCGACCGCAGGGCGGTACGCTGAGTCGAGAGCTCCGCGAGCTGGCGCTCGAGCGCGGAAAGTCGCTCCTTCGAGGCCTTGTCCGTCTCCTTCTTGAGCGCCTGCCGCTCGATCTCGAGCTGGCGGATCTGCCGCTCGAGCTCGTCGAGCTCAGCCGGCAGCGAATCGATCTCCGTGCGCAGCCGCGCCGCAGCCTCATCGATCAGGTCGATCGCCTTGTCGGGTAGGAAGCGGTCTGTGATGTAGCGCTGCGAGAGCACCGCCGCGGCGACGATCGCCGAATCCTTGATCCGCACGCCGTGGTGCACCTCATATCGCTCGCGCAATCCGCGAAGGATGCTGATGGTGTCCTCGACCGAGGGCTCGCCGACCATGACCGGCTGGAACCGGCGCTCCAGCGCCGCGTCCTTTTCTATGTGCTTGCGGTACTCGTCGAGCGTGGTGGCGCCGATGGCGCGCAGCTCACCTCGGGCTAGCGCCGGCTTGAGCAGGTTGGCAGCGTCGATGGCGCCCTCCGCGGCGCCCGCGCCGACGAGGGTGTGCAGCTCGTCGATGAACAGCACCACCTGGCCGTTCGAGCTTTCGATCTCCTTCAGGATTGCCTTGAGCCGGTCTTCGAACTCGCCGCGGAACTTGGTTCCAGCGACGAGAGCGCCAAGGTCGAGAGCGACAACGCGCTTGCCCTTCAGACCCTCGGGCACGTCGCCCTGCGCGATGCGCTGGGCGAGGCCTTCCGCGATGGCGGTCTTGCCGACGCCGGGCTCACCGATGAGAACGGGGTTGTTCTTGGTGCGGCGAGACAGGACCTGGATGACGCGCCGGATCTCCTCGTCGCGGCCGATGACCGGATCGAGCTTGCCGTCAGCGGCGAGCTTGGTCAGGTCGCGGCCGTATTTCTCGAGAGCCTGGTACTTGGACTCGGGGTTCTGGTCGGTGACTCGCTGGCTTCCGCGAATCTGGCGCAGGGCCGTGAGCAGCCCGTCATGAGTCGCACCGGCGTCTTTCAGCGCCTTGTCGTCCGAAAGTGCCAGCAGCAGGTGCTCGGTCGAGATGTACTCGTCCTTCAGTCGCTCGGCTTCCTGCTCCGCCTTCTCGAGGGTCTTGTTGAGGGCCGGGCTCAGATATGGCTGCCCACCCCCGCTGATCTTCGGAAAATGCTCCACCGCCGAAACGAGGGCCGGCTCCAGCGCCCGAACGGACGCACCGGCGCGCTCGAGCAGGGTCCGCGAGACCCCTTCCTCCTGGCGCACGAGTGCGAGCAGGAGGTGCTCCGGTTCGATTGCCTGCTGGCCGGTCTCCCGCGCCAGCTCGGCAGCCTCCTGCAAAGCTTCTTGAGCCTTTTCCGTAAATTTGTCCAAACGCATGTTCTTAAAATTACCCCGGCATTTCGGTTGCTAAACCGCAAATCCGTATGGTGGCGACATGCCTGAACTACCCGAGCTGGAGGCCGTCCGAATCAGCCTTGCTCCCCGCCTGGAGACCAAGCTGATTACGGCCGCCACCGTCAACCCCAAGAAGGCCCACATGCTTCGTTACCCCGTCGAGCACTTCGCCAACGAACTCCCCGCTCGCCGCATCGTCTCACTTATCCGGCGTGGCAAGCACGTCGTTTTCGGCACCGAGCTGGGCGGCGGTGGATCGCCGCGGTGGCTGGTCATCAACCCCATGCTTGGTGGGCGTTTCCAGATGGTGGACGGCCAAGCGCCCGTTCCGGCGACGGAGGTCTTCACAGTGCGCATCGAGGGGCGCCAGGAGCTGCGCTACCTGGACCACCGGGACATGGGCCGGATCTATTGGGTTGCGGACTGCGACACAGAGGTGCCTGGCTGGGCGGACCTTGGGCCGGAGGCGGATTCGGTCCGGGAGATGGGTTTCGAGGCGTTTCGCAAGCGCCTCCGCCGGTTTCGCGACGAGCTGAAAGATCTGCTCCGGAACCAGGAGTTCCTGGCCGGGGTCGGCAACGCCTACTCCGACGAGATCCTGTTCGAGGCGCGATTGCTTCCCCTGCGCCGGCGGGCGTCTCTCAAGCCGGCCGAGGAGGAGGCGCTTTTCGAGGCAATCCCCGCGGTCCTGAAACGCGCGGTCGACGCGATCCTGGCCAACCCGAACTACGACGAGTCAAAGCAGGATCGCTCGTTCATGTCGGTCCACATGAAAGGTGGGAAGACCTGCCCGCGCTGCGGTCACCGGATCAGCCAGCTCGGGTCCAACCGCGAGCCGTTGAACTTCTGCCGAGGCTGCCAGCTTTAGACGGGACCCGTTGGCGCCGAATGAGTTGAATTAGCCGCTAAGAGGCCCGGCTCGCCGCGAGTTTTCCCGAGATGCTCTCCAGCAGCCGCTGCGAGGCCAGAGCGATCTCGTCGACCGCTCCTTCGAAAGCCTCGTGGTGCCGGCTCGACGGCTCGCGGAACCCGCTCACCTTGCGCACGAACTGGCGGGCGGCGGCGCGGATCTCATCATCGGTGGCGACGACTTCGGCGTGACGCAGGGTCTTGATGCTTCGACACATGCCAACAACGATAGATGGCCGGAGCTATCGACCTCGGTGCGGCGGCAGCTCGGGCAGGTCGTGCGGCGCCAGCCGCGTCGGATCGAGCCCCGCCCGCTTGATCATCGCGTCGGCCAATCGGTCGTACCGCCGCTCGGCGATATCCCCCACGGGGTCGGCGCTCGCTGACATCAGCGCCCGGAAGCTCAGCGTCGAGACCGCACGGTAGGCGAGTACCGCCCGTGCCTGCTCCGCCCGCCCCGTCATCGAGGCGATCCGCACAAAGGCCAGCGCCGCGCCGGTCTCCCGCATGTCCCGCCAGCGCCACCCCGCATACGGCAGCAGCACAAGCAGGATCGGCGGCACCGCCACCAGCAGCGCGAGCACTATCGCGGTCTGAAAGATCGCGTCGTGAATCTGGTTGCCGGCGGAAATCAGCGGGTCCCCGGAGTACTTTTTCAGCGCATTGGCGGCGTCAATCAGGAACTGGGTCAGGAGCGGAATCCCTCCCGGCACCGCGTTCTTGAACGATGCGATCCAGCCGTTGAAGGTGAGCCCGGTATTGCGGATCCCGTCCGCGATCACCTGCAGGCCCATCACCGTCTGATAGATAAGGAAGCCCAGGTAGGACCAGACGATTGTCCACGCGACAGTCACGGTGTCAGCCAGCACGCGCAGGAAGGCCGGCCAGCGGCGGTCCGGATAAGCCTTGATCATCACCCGCGACGATAAGTCACTTCAGATGAAGGACGCAGGCCGGGTTTAACTCCTGCGCCGGGAGCCGCACGAACCCCTCCATACTCGCGTCGTGATCATGACCTGGCGAATCGCTGACGCGCTGTCATCCCTTCGACTGATCCTGATCCCGCTCATCTCGCTCGCCGCGGTGGCTCACCAGGGCCGTCTCGTCGCGCTCGGCCTTCTGGCTGCCAGCGCGACCGACTTCCTCGACGGCTACCTTGCCCGGCGCCTACATCAGGAGTCCGTCAGGGGCGCGAGACTCGATTCCATCGCTGACACCCTGCTGTTGATCGCGGCAGCGGTCTGGATCCAGATGCTCCACCCCGAAATCTTCCGCGAGAACACAGCGCTGGTCGCAATCACGCTCGCCCTCTACCTGGCCTCCCTCACAGCCGGCCGGGTCAAAAGCCTCTCGTCGAAGGTCGCCGGCGGCCTCCTCTACTCGTTCGCGGTCCTCACCCTTGCGGTCGGGACGTACTCGCCCCCGTTGCTCTGGCTGGCCGCCGCTGCCTTGACGGTTTCTTCCGCGGAGACCTTCATCCTGCTGGTTCGCAGAAGACGCCAGGACATCACGAACATCCACACGACCGGCAAGGCCAGGTAACAGCGCTCCCACAGCCCCCACGCCGCAAATGTCGTGCGCAGTAGGACCAGGCCGACCAGAAGCACTCCAACCTCAGCCGCCCCAAACGCGAGCGAAACGCGCCCATGACTTCGTGCCAAAGCAAGCGGCGCCGCGGCCAGCGCGATAACTGCGATCGCCGCGGCCGAGTCATGTTCGAGGGTCGCCCGGATGGATCCAGGATCCAGTCGCACGGCCGCAGCCAGGAGCAAAGCCCCACCTGCGACTGCGAGAACGGATCGGCCGCCAGACGAGCGCGGACCCAGCCCCATCGCCAGCGCGATGGCGGTGACTCCCACAAGGCAGATGCCCAGCACCACAAGGGAGGCCGCAGGCAAGCCAGAAACCGCCATGCGGCTGATCGTTCTTTTCATCGGGTCGTATCCAGGAGTCAAGAATCCGGCCGCGACGATCAGGCCCACCGCGACCGGCGGCGCAACAAGGCCGACGGCGCCGAAGAAGACTCCCGACCTAGATCGCGAACTCAAGCGCCACTTCTGGGTATTGATGGTGACCCTAGGCGATGGCGTACGCAACCTCGACCGTGACCGTCAGATTGAGCTCACCAACCGGTATCTGGGTCGAGTCTGCGGCGGCGGCTCGGCTGAAGGACGCCGAGGGGTTGCCCGAAAACGTGACGTCGCTGACCCGGACGACCTGCCCCAGCTTGACCCCGGCTGCCGCCGCCATCGCTTGCGCGCGAGAGTGAGCGTCGACGATGGCGAGCGTCCGCGCCTCGGCTTTCGCAGCCTTCGGGTCGGCCAGACCAAAGGAAACCGTGACATTCGTGGCGCCGCCCTCATGGACCAGCGCATCCAGCGCTTTGCCAACGCTGTCGACGGCGTGCCACTTGAGCTGCAGCTGCTCTGAGGCGCGGTAGCTGGCGATCGTCTGGCCGCCCGACGAGTAGTAAGGACCGACCCAAAATCCAGAGGTGTTGGTGTCCTTGTCCGCGATGCCCAGCGCTTTGGCCCGCGCGATGAGCTTGCCCGCCTTGGTCGCCAGGTCGCTCTGAGCGGCGGATGCGGTGGACTGCTGCGACTCGACACCGACGGACAGGAATGCGATGTCAGGCCTTTTCGAAACTGTCGCATCGCCGCTGGTGATCACGCCCGACTCAACGACCGAAGATGCCGCAGGCGCAGACATGAGGACAGGTGGCCGGCCGGCCGCCACGACGACCACGGCGACGACCAGTGCGCATACGGTCGCGATGGCAACAGAGACGACGACGAGGGGCAGCGATTGGGGCATTCTCGAAATCTCCATGCGACGCCAACGACGCGGTTGGCAGCGAGGTAACAGGTGCGCCAGACTTGGATGCGTGGGTTCGCCCTCTCCCGACGAAAACAACGACGCCCCGCTTTCTCGGACCGAGTACACGCTCAGGGCTGAGGTCGCGGGCGGGTTAGGGCCGCAATCCGTGCTGGATTCGACCACCAACCCGCCAGTCGTGAGCGTGCTTCACTACGACTTCGTGAGCTGGCTTGGCGATGACATAGTCGCGAGCTTTCCTTGCAGCATCGTGACCGAGGCACTGGCCAAGGCGATTGCCGATGAAGGATTGACCGGCGCCCAGATCGACGAGGTGATCGTGACCAAGAATCCGCAGTTCGAGCATTTCTTCCCCGACATAGCCGCTCTACTCCCGGAGTGGAAATGGTTGCGACCCACCGGCCAACCGCACGACAGCGATTTCTGGCAGGACGAACAGGGGATCCTGATCGTCAGCGATCGCGCCCTCAACCTACTGCGGAAGTTCAGCCTGGAGAACTGCCGCATCGGCACTTATGGCGATTCCGCCTTCGCCTAGCTAGCCGCCTTCTCATTTGAACGCATCTCCGCCCGCACGCCGCTGAGATGAGCGCTCCGAGCCAGACCATATCAACATGGGCACCGCTTCGCATTGGCGTGTTTCGGGCTCTCTGGCTCGCGGTGCTGGTCAGCAACGTCGCCGTTTGGATGCAGACAGTCGGGGCGCAATGGCTGCTCGTCAGCCAGCCGCACGCCTCGATCCTGGTCGCACTGGTGCAGACCGTCGACTACCTGCCCGACGTGGTCTTCGGTCTGGTCGGCGGCGTGCTCGCCGACACTTTCGACCGGCGACGCCTCCTGATGGCGGTCCAGGCATTCCTCGTCATCGTTGGAGTGGCACTGGCCGCTCTGACTTTCGCCGGCCAGATGCCTCCAGCGCTGCTGTTGACCTTCACGTTCTTGATCGGTTCCGCTTCGGTGGTGACTCTGCCGGCGTACCAGTCCCTTGTCCCCGACCTCGTACCGCGAAACCATCTGCACTCGGCATCGGCGCTCTCGTCGATCAGCATCAACATCGCCAGGGCCGCTGGACCCGCACTCGCCGGCGTGGTGATCGCCCGTGCCGGAGTCGCCGCGGTTTTTGCCCTGAATGCCGCGATGTACCTGCTCTTCCTTGTGGTGCTGGTCGCCTGGCACCCGCCCGTGCGCACAGCGCCGAAATTTCCCGAGCCATTCATCTCGGCGCTTCGCGCTGGCGGCCGCTACGTGCGCTACGCGCCCGTCGTGCGCCGCATCCTGCTCCGCTCGGCGCTCTTTCTGGTGCCGGCCAGCGCGCTCTGGGCGCTGCTTCCGCTCATCGCCAGCCGGCGGCTCGCGCTGGGCGCCGACGGCTACGGGTTGCTGCTCGGGGTACTCGGGGTCGGCGCCATCTTCGGCGCGGTCATCCTCCCTCGACTCCGCGCCAGGATGTCGATCAACGCTCTAGTGGCTGCGAGCGGGATCACCTATGCACTCGTGTTGGCCGCGGTGGTCCTCATCGACAACACGGTCGTGGTCCTCATCGCGCTCCTGCCGGCGGGCATTGCGTGGATGGCCGTCCTCTCAACGGTCAACGCCGAGCTCCAGCTCTTCCTTCCGGCATGGGTGCGCGCGCGTGGCCTGTCCGTCTATCAGATGGTCCTGTTCGGAGCACAGGGTTTCGGTGCTCTCATGTGGGGAGTCATTGCCGCCCCTGCTGGAATCGTGCCCACGTTTCTGATCGCCGCGGGGGTCATGGTCGCCGGAGTCGCGACCATGCGATTCTGGCCGCTCATCGACACCACCGGCATGGACCGCAGCACGGTTCAGTACTGGCAGGAACCAGACTTGGCGATGGATGCCGACCCCGAGGACGGGCCGGTGGTCGTCCAGACCGGCTACACGGTCGCGCCTGAAAAAGAGGAGCCCTTCCTCAAAGCAATGGCACACGTGCGACTGTCCCGCCTTCGCACGGGGGCGACGCAGTGGGGACTGTTCCGGGATGGAGAGACGCCGAACCGGTTCGTCGAGCTCTACGTGGTGTCGTCGTGGGAGGAACATTTAAGACAGCATTCCGACCGGCTCACCGCCACCGACCAGCTTTACGAGGAAGCGGCCCAGGCCTTCTCCGACCGTCCTGAGACATCGCACCTGATCGCCGTCGACCTCCCCGACTACGAGCTCTAGCGCATGCTGATGGACATCAAAAGCCGGGAGGAGCGCGAATGTTCATGAGCATCAGGCGGTACAAGGTGGACCCTGGTCAGCGCGACGAGGTGGTGCGCATGGTCGACGAAAGCTGGGCTGATCTGTTGCGTAAGCAGCATGGATTCCTCAGCTACCACCTGGTCGCGACAGCCCCCAACGAGCTGGTCTCCATGACGGCATGTCAGGACGAGGAGACGCTCGAGGAAGTCGTCCAGAAAAGTGGCGAATGGGTGGGCACGCACCTGACGGCCCTCAATGTGAAACTCGAGGAATCGCGCCTTGGCAAGGTGGTATCGCATCTCGGCGACACGTAAGAAAGGAGTCGTGAATGGCAACCCAGACATCCGGCATCCGGCGCCTCGTGCTCGGCGTGGATGGATCAGAGTCGTCAGCCGCCGCCATCAAGTGGGCGCTGCGACTGGCGAAGGGATTGGGCTCGCAGGTGATCGCGGTCTACGCGGTCGACATCCCGGTTTACCTACCTGAGCCGTACGGCCTTCCGGTTCAGTTCGATCCGGAGTGGCGGGCGGCCCTCAAGGACGAATTCGAAAACAAGTGGTGCAAGCCGCTGAAGGTGGCGGGGATTCGGTACCGCACGGTGATGGAGGACGGGCGGGCCGCGTCCGTGATCAATGACGTGGCCGACCGCGAGAATGCCGACATGGTGGTCGTCGGCAGGCGCGGCAGAGGGGAAGTCGCCGAGCTCTTGCTCGGAAGCACCAGCCATGAGCTCGTTCTGCACTCCAAGCACCCGGTGCTTGTGATCTCGGCCAAAAAAGCCGCGTGAGCTCGACCGCCAAACGCGACGAAGCCGTAACCCGGCTGCTGGAGGCGTGGCGGGGAGAGATCGAAGCGCGTGCCGTGTACACAATCCTCGCCGCGCGGGTAGGGGACCCGCGGCGGGGGCAGATCCTGCGCGAGATCGCCGAAGGCGAAGGTCGCCACCGCGCGCGGATCGAGCAGCGATTGACCGAGCTGGGCCAACCCATCCCCGATCCGTCAACCGTTCGGATCTCACCCTGGCTGCGGCTGCAGGCCCGCTTCGCCCCGGTGATGAGGATGCTGGCGCACATGGAGTCCAACGAGCAGGTGGAGATCACAGACCGCTACAAGCGATCCACCGGTGACGCCGAAACAGACGCGGTGCTGGCCTCCATCCGATCCGAAGAGCAGGGCCACTCGAGGTCGCTGGACGCGATCCAGGCGACCCATGCCACGGGCGACCCTCCACCCTCTGGCGCCGAGGGCAGGCTGAATCGAATCCTTGGTCGCGAGACCTGGCACCGCACCGGATCGGGATGGATCTCGGGCGCGATCTACGGCGCCAACGATGGGCTCGCGGCGGTCTTCGGCATCGTCGCCGGCGTCTCCGGCGCGACGGGCGGCTCGAGCTTCGTGCTCACAGCCGGGTTGTCGGGCGCCGTGGCGTCGGCGCTCTCCATGGCTACCGGCGCGTTCCTCGCCGAGCGTTCCGAAGCCGAGGTCGTGGCCGCCAACGTGGCGCAGGAGCGCAAAGAGATCGAGGAGCAACCCGAGGAGGAGAAAGACGAGCTGTCGCTTTTCTATCAACTGAAGGGTATCGACGCGACTTTGGCGAACGAGCTCGCGGACAAGCTGGCCGAGAACCCGGAGGCGATGCTCAAGGTGCTCGCGACCGAGGAGCTGGGCGGGACCGAGGCGGGCGGCAATGCCGTCCAGTCCGCGATCGCCGCCGGCGTCAGCACGTTTATCGGCGCGATGGTGCCGGTGATCCCGTTCTTCTTTTTGCGCGGGACAACGGCCGTGGTGGTCGCCGCGATCGTCTCGCTCATCGCCCACTTTCTAGTTGGCGCAGCGAAGTCGCTCTTCACGCTTCGCACGTGGTGGGCGGCTGGCCTGGAGATGACAGCGGCCGGGGTCATCGTCGGGGCGGTGACCTACGCCCTGGGTCTGGTGCTTAAAGTCTCCGGAGGCTGAGCCGGATAGGAGCGGCGGTCGATCCCCACGTGCGAGACTGTCGTTCCTTTGACTCTGTTGCATCCCTCAACTCGGCAGTTGGCCGTGGTGGGGGGAATCTGCGCGATCGCCGATGCCGTGCTCACGATCCTCAACGGGTTCGTCATCTCGCCTGGAGGTCCAGGAGATCCAAGCCTGTCAGCAGCGGAGATCGTCAAGAGCGCCGCGGGCATGCATGAGCGCATTCAACTTGGCGCCTTCCTCGATGCTTTAGGGGTTGGCCTCTTGCTCGTGTTTGTGTTGATCCTTGGCCGGCTCGCGGAACCGGAGGGAGGATTGTTCTCCCGCGCGGCCGCGTTCATGACTGCCGTCTTCTTCGCCACGGATGTCGCCTGGTCCGCCGTCGAGTTCGCTTTCGCCGACGCAACGGTACGGAACACCGATCCAAATGCCGCGAAGGCCCTGTTTCTGCTCAGTCAGTCACTACTCGCTGTAATCGCGATACCCATCACTCTTCAATACGCCGCATTAGGGCTGCTCATTCTCAAGACACGTGTGCTGCCCGTCGCCTTGGGCTGGATCGCACTTGTGGCAGCTCTCGTTGCGGTGGTGTCAGTGATTGCGACCATCTACTCGGTGCTTGACGTGGCCGGCTTCGCGGCGTTCGTCGTCTGCGCCATCCTGTGGCCGTTGGCAGCTGGCGTCATCCTCTTGGTACGCCGGCAGCCGGCGGCGGCTGCAACCTGACATTTCCATGGTCGGTCCCCACCCAGCGGGATACCACATAGGCCAGGCCTGACATCGACGGGACCTAAGGCACTGGATGTTCGGAGTCGTGGGTCCTACTGACCGGTCTCCGTTTAGTGGTCCAACCTCAGTGAGGGTTCGGGGTTGCAATCGCGGTCGGTCCCCAAACAGGCCGCACGAGCAGAAGGACAGCCATGGCGACGAGCCATAAGAGCGCGAAGACAACACTGATGGGTCCAGTGATCCCCCCCACCGTGCCCGTGAGTAGCAGTTGCGCCGGGACAGCCACGAAATGCACCAGAGCGACCACGAGGCCGAGCCATGCGATCGGCGCTGGGAGCAGGCGCGTGAGCAAGATCAGCGCGGACACGCAGCCGAGAGCGATCGCGAAACAGAAGCCGTCCGTGAACGTCATTACATGGACGAGCTTGAAGAGTGCGACCACACCCGCATCGCTCCCGCTCTGCTCAGCCGTGTCAGCGAGCGCCCACGTAGTCCCCGCTTTGACCCAGCCGATAGCCATGAAGGCGGCCACGGACACATACGCCGCCGCAGCAAGAACGCCGCGGCCACGAATGAGCCGGACCAGAAGCAGTACGGCGACCGCAAGGAGGCTGTTCTGCAGGCCATCCACGAACCCAGTGACCGAAATGCCGGGTCCGTTGTGAGCCGCCCAGTCAACTATCTGCTGCGTCGAGAGCGTCGCGAAAGCTTGTTGCTAGTACCGGCTGGGTCCACGAAGTTGGCCGCCAAACTGACCAGCAGAAGGACTCCAGCCAGGCGCCCGATCAGTGGCCTGCGGCCGTCTTCCCACTCCGCCACTCGTAGAAGGTACATCGGGCGCCACGGCTGTTGCCGCGATATTCAGTGGCCCGAACAGACTGAGCGGCGCAGTGGAACCCGCATTCCTCAACCCACTTCTTGAGGTCGGCAACGCTCGTCCACGGGTCGAAGGTCACCGTCGCCGTCTGAGACACGGGGTTGGCCTCGACCTTCACCACGCCCGGGCGCTTGACTAAGGCGCGTTCAACAATCGCCGCCTGACCTGAATTAACTGAGTCCGCCGATGTGGAGCACGACGATTGTCGAAGCCGCTCCATGCGTGCCCCATATCGTGTCGCTGCTGGGTTGCGCGGCGCGTTCAGCCATCGACCCACCCACCCCGGATCAATCCTAGGTCCGGAACGGAAAACCCGTACTCAACCCGTATTTCTCGGGGTGACCGCGGCCGCAGTCACCCGTACGGTTCCGATGACTCAGGCAGTCGCCGGTAACAGATATGAGGATTTGCAAATGAAGACGCTTACGAGACGGGCCGCGCGGCTGGCAGTTTTGACAGTGGGACTGGCGGGGCTCTTTGTAGCCCTCAGTGCGATTCCTGGGGCGGCGACACCGTCGGATGGATTCTCGAGTGAGCCCTTGGGCCGAGGTACCCTCACGTCCCACGGCACCCTTCCGCTACGCCAGGGTTTGGACGTCGTCGCCGTCAGGGTCACCCTCTCCCACGGTGGGTCTTCAGGCTGGCACACTCACCCGGGGGGCGGGATCACGATCGTGGTGAAGGGCGAAGTCACTGTCTATTCGTCGCGTGGAAACGGCGATGGCGATGGCGAAGGAGATGGACGCTGCGTGATCACCAGGTACACGCCGGGCCAGGCATTCCTCGAGCTCCCCGGTGAAGTCGTCGACGCCGTGAACACCGGGTTGACCGACACGATCCTCACCGTGACATTTCCCGGCGTGCCGGTAGGCGGCGCGTCGAGGATCGACCGAAACAATCCTCGGACCTGTCCGATCTGACGGCTGACCGGGCGGGCGGCGAGCTCGCGCAACGAGACGCCGCCCGCAGGTCCAAGATCAGACCGGGCTCTTGGCCACCTCTTCTTACGCTTCGGCCTTGGCGAGCGAGACCGCCAATGTAGGTGTCAGCGCTTCGCCCTCGGCTCGGAGGGCTGCGACTGCCTTCGGCCCAGCTTCAGCCTCCAGTCGAGCGATAAGGTCGGCTTCCTTCCGGGTGATCGGCTCGGAGTAATAGCCCTCGAGAGTTGCCATAGCTCGCTCCGCGAAGTAGTGAAGTCGGAGGGCTACTTGATTCTTACCGCGCAGTCCAGCCACCAGGGCCAATCCGAAGAACCCACTCTGGATGAACATGTCGTACCCCCAGCCCAGGTCGCCGTTGAATTCGCATACTTCGATCCAATACAGCTTCGCTTGGTCAAGCTCGCCCAAGAAGGCATGCGCCTGGGCGAGCGTATCGGTCGCGTGCATCACGTACTCGGGGTTCACGCGGCGGAAGATTTCCACTGCATGTTGCGCGGCCTCCCGGGCTTCGGCGGCTCGGCCCAGGAACAACAAGCTCATCGCCGTGTGGTTGAAGGCAACCGATAACAGATGCTCATTGCCATTCCGGCTGAAGATTTTGATCGCTTCATCGAGCAGCTCGAATGCGCCCTGATGGTCGCCTAGCGCGTCGTGACTCCTCCCACGGGCGAGCAGCGTTAGGGCTCTCAAGTCGGCATTCGTCGGCGCGTCCGCCAGAGCCTCCGCTTTCGCGAGCCAGAACCAGGCCTCGTCGGTTCGACCTAGCAGGGCCAGCAATGTGGCATGCGTGATGAGGTTCCAACATCGCTCCGGCGATGGGTCCGGATTTGCTTCCAGGGCGCGCTCGCTCCAATGGACGGCTTCGAGCGCTCGACCGGTCCCGGCCCACGTCTCCGACATCGCCGCACAGAGCCAGGCAGCGCGTCTGGGATTCGAGTCGAACAGCAATGTCAGTGCTGCTCGGACGTCATCCACCATAGCCGCGACCTTGGCCCTCGAAGGGATGGGGCCTCGGTCGTGGATGATGTCCAGCCGCTCCGTCAGCGAGACGATTCTCTCGGCATGATCGAGTTGCGCAGCCTTCAGCTCCCCCGTGATTGCAAGCTGTTCGAGCGCAAACGTTCTAAGGATTTCGAGCAAGCGGTATCGCGCATCCACCTTCGTTTGTTCGTAGACCAGCATCGATTGCTCGACGAGAGCGCTGAGCAGAACCGGTACAGGGGTGCCGGAAGGGGCGACTGCGGCTGCGTCATCGGCGTCGAGCCAGCCGGCGAAAACCCCCAAGCGGCGAAACAGCGCTTGCTGTTGAGGCTCCAGCAGCCTGTAGCTCCATTGTGCGAGAGAGTGAAGGCTGCCATGCCTTTCGTCTGACTGGACCTGACGTGCCGGATCGAGCACCGCCGCCGCGAGCTCCTGTGCGCTCTGCACACGAAGGCGAGGAACTATGAGCTCGATGGCGAGGGGAACACCATCCAGGTGCCGGCAGATTGCCGCCACGGACCCCGCATTTGCATCGTCGATTCTGAACCCGGGCGTCGCGGCCTCCGCACGCTCCCTGAACAGGTCCACGGCGTCGCCCTGATCCAGAGGCTTGAGCCGGTAGACCGCCTCTCCGAGCACGCTTAGAGGCTTTCTGCTTGTCGCGAGGATGCGAACGTAGGGACAGGCTTGCAGAATGTCGCGAGCTACCGCCGCGGCCGTCGGCGCAAGGTGCTCGCAATTGTCGAGCACGATCAGAGCTGAGCTCTCTCGCAGGTGTTCGCGCACGGCGCCGACGCGATCTGGTGCGGTTCGGTTAAGTCCCAGCGCCTGTGCGACGGCGTCGCCCACAAGGGCCTCCTCTGCCACCGGCGCAAGGTCGCAAAACCAAGCGCCGTCTTTGAATTCGGGCTGGATGACCTCTGCAACTAGAACTGCGAGCCTGGTCTTGCCGGTACCACCTGATCCGATGAGCGTGACCAGGCGGTTGTTGTGAATCAGCTGCGTAAGGGTGCTGGTATCAACATCGCGGCCGACGAAAGATGTGAATTGGGCGGGCAGGTTCCCGTGGGGCCGGGGACGTAATACGGCTGACGGCGAATCAGCCGTTGAACGCCCAACCCATGCCGCGACCTGGCTGCGGGACGTGAAGCCGAGCTTGTTGAGAATCTGCTCTACATGCCACTCTGCAGTGCGCTTGGAGATGAAGAGCCGGCCGGCGATCTCCCGATCGCTCAGCCCGAGGGCGACCAGCTCGGCTACCTCCTGAGCCCGCCGCGTGAGCGTCACCTGTATAACCACGAGTCAATTCTGGGCCGTGCCTTGTCGGGTGCAAGCCTTTCCCTGAATATTGGGCCGGCTCTCACAAACGATCCAACCGGGGGGCGTCCAATTTCGCCCCGCGGTTCTAGTTACCAAATATTGCTGTCTACCTGAACCGCCGGAAATCGCCGTGGTTCGCCGAAATGGCTGTCAAAGTCAAGCGAATTGATCCGGTCACGAACGTGGGGGCTCGCTATTCGCTGCCCATCGCCCCTTTCCGCCATTCAGCCGTTGAAGCGGGATCGCCACCAGAAGCTCTTTGCTCGTTCCGTACCTGTCGCCGGCAGCTCTTCTCGCTTGGAATATTCGGGTCCGTAAGAGCCTAAAGACGTCGATGGTCGCGCGATCCGGTGCGGCTGGACGCCAAAACTCTGCGCCCAGCCGCTACCCATGGGCTGCGATCAAAGAGGACTGACTGGGATGCAGATCTCGCAGTCGAACGCTCCTGTCTTCGAGTCGTATGTCGCGTCGATCGGATAGTGCTCGAAGAACGGACGCGAGTCCAGTTGCATACCGCTGGCTGATAACCAGTCGCGGAGTAGCCAGGCCCATGCCTCACCGACCTCTGCGTCGGTGCCCTTTAACTTCGCAACGGCATACTTCCCGCCCGGAATGACCGTCTTCTGATGCTTGCCGGCGCCAACGAAATCCGGTGGCACTTCCACCGCGGCGTCATAGCGCAACTTCTCGGGCGAAGTGATCCCCGGATCGTCGTGGCTGATGCCGTAACGGGCTCTTCCGTACAACCCGTTCATTTGCATCCATGGATCGACTTCCTCGATCCAGAAATTCGAGAGCGGTTTGCCGTACGGCCCAACATGACGGAGATAGGCGACGCTGGTCGGTTGTCTGTCGACGATGGTGACTTTCATGCCTCCATGATTTCGAACCGGCCGCGCCAACGCCTGATCGGCCTTGCTTTTCAACTGATCGCGATTGCTGACCTGCGCCTTACGCCACGCGGTCGGCGTGCTGCCGAAGCGCGCCCTGAATGCGCGCCCGAAAGCCTCTGTGGATCCAAAGCCGACGGACAGAGCAACCTGGAGCACTGGCAGCCGTGGCTGCGCGATCAGTCGCTGCGCAGCCACCTCGAGCCTGCGCCGGCGCACGTAGTCGCCTAGCGTCTCGCCCATCCAGGCGCTGAACAGACGGTGGTAGTGGAACGACGAGAAGTTGGCCACCGCTGCTAGCGCTTCGAGCTCGAGGTGCTCGTCTAGGTGCCGGTCGATGTGCTCAAGCACCCGGTGCATCCGGCTCGCGTACTCGGTGGTGCTGTCTCGATGGGGCATCTGTGCCCCGATCGTACGCAACGCTGTGGGGGCCGAAGCGTGTCTTACAAGATCGCGATAAGTTCGCCTTATCACAAGTAACGACCGACTAAAGGCGTGCCTTCAGCAGAATATCTTTAGCCCACTCGACGATACGGCCGGCCCTCTCAACCCCGTCGCGGGCGTCCTTGGCACTTGCTTTCCTTGATTCGTATTCGACTGCGTTCTTTCGCGCCAAAAGCACTCTGAGCTGACGCGCCCGCTCGCGAATCTCAGGAGCAGCAGCAGCAACCTCCTCAAGAAGATCGACGGCGCGTTGATGGTCCGGGTCAGTTGAGCGAACACCGCCCAAGGCGACGGTTACGGTATCCGTGCCGCTGATGGCCGCATGAATTGCGTCTAACAGCACTGCGTCGTAGCGATTCGCCTCGAGCCCGGAGCGGGCCTGTTCAAGGAATTGAACGGCCTTTTCCAAGTAGAGGCGAGCCTGGCCGCGCCGGACCTGGGCAGTCTTGCCTTTCGCCATCACGCACCGGCCTTGGATGCGGCTAGCACATCTATCCCCTCACGCTCGATGGTCTGCCAGACGCTCTGGCCTGCTCGTCTGCTCTTGCTCAAGCTATCCAGCGACGGCGACCCAACGAGGACGTTTATTCGCATCCCAAAACGCTGCCGGACTGTCTCTGCTATCTCTTGCGCTGCAGCCTCCACTGCGGCAACCCTGTTGGCCGCTGTAACCAACGCGAGGTCGACGTCGCTATCCGGAGTCATTGTTCCTCGAGCAGCGCTTCCGAAAATCCTGGCCTCCGTTATGGGCAGCTCTCGGCGCTTCAGTTCGTTAGCGACAGCCGAAAGTAGGTCAGACTTCAACCTCGATTCCAACTGGAAGAGGTTGATGAGTGGTTCGGCAAACGCATTCTGCCGGTTTGCCCGATAGAGATCGGTGCGCGGAAGTCGTTGGACGGTTACCAATCCCTGCTCGCCGAGGTCAGCGAGGACTTGGTTTGCGCGTGGATGTGAAACACCTGCACGCCTTGCCAAGTCGCGACCGCTTACGCCCATCTCCGAGGGCAGCGCGAACAACGCCCTGAGTACCCTTACGTGGCTGGCGCTAGCAAAGATGTCATTCAGAGGTTCCTCTAAACGCATGGTAGGTAATGTTACCACATGGTAATGAGGACTTCCATTTAGTCATCCTGGACCGCACAGTTAGGTCCCTCCGACCGCATCGGTCGTCTCGCCGGACCTCAGTGACCTTTCGGCCATGGGGCATCGGACAGATTCATGTAAGCGACGCCCGGGCTGACTAGGCCGACCTCGTATGCGACCACAACAGCTTGGACCCTGTCTCGAAGTTCGAGTTTCATCAGGATCCGCGCCACATGAGTCTTGACAGTGTTCTCGCTCAGATTCAGCTCACTAGCGATCTCGGAGTTTGAGCTTGCAGAAGCGATCAGTTTGAGCACTTCGAGCTCGCACACCAACTACCTAGACCGCAAAAACGCTCTGAGCTTGCGGGCGTTATCGAGCTGTGCGGTGCATTCGACGCGAATTGGCGGCAGCCTGGATTACGTGGCCCCGTATCGTGTTCTTGGCCTAGTGGGGATCAGGCGCGGCCGGGTTTGCCGGCGTTAACCCCCGGACCGCGCCATTCCTAGGAAACCTAACTACAGCTGCGGCTGCGGTTCCGAGTGCTGCTCCGACGATCGCGAAGAACAGGACATCCACGTAGATGCCCGCACCTCCAAGGGCTTGGAGGCCGGGGGCGTCGGGTGTTCCGTATCCCAGCGCATGGAGGACGCCTAATCCAACTAGAGACACGCCGATGCCGTGCGCCGTTCCCAGAAGGACTCGGCGTGTTGAGTTCGCCGCAAGAATCCCAACGAGCGGGAGGTATAGCTGCTGCGCGAAGAAGAACAGCTCAACGGACCGCGCTGTCGCGAACTTCGGATACGTGTAATTCGCGACAACCACCGCCGCTATGCAGAGCATGAACCGGAGGAAGTCGATGCGGTACGGACGCCAGAGGACTCGAACTGCCCCGGCAGCCCAGCGGAACTGCGCGAGACCGCCGTCGATCACATCGAACTCCGCGCGCATGGCTGCGATCCACTCCCGATCGACCGGGTCCGCATACCGCTCCACCAACCAGATCAGATAACGCGCCATTTTTCCGAGCATCACTCTCCTCCGCTCATATGCTGATCGTGCGAGCGCGCACCATTGACAGCGGTTGCGGACGGGAATCGATGCGCTCGGCAGCCGCACGCGCGCCAGTGTTGGTGAGGCGGTACGTATGTCTCGGCGGAACGCCCGGGCGGTCTGCTTCAGTCCATTTCGTCTCGAGCCAGCCCTGCTCCGCGAGGCGGATCAGGATCGGATATAGCGTCCCTGATTGGAGTCCGGTCTCGCGCGCCAGCGCGTACCCATAGTGCCAGTCGTTCCGCCGCTTCAGCAGCTGCGCCAGGACCCTAAGGGTCTGCAGTGAGACGTTCGTCGGGCGAGGCATGCTGGTAACTCTACATAGGTAGACCTACCTTGTCAAGAGCGCGCTGGCACGGTGGGAATTATCCCCGGCGGCCCGATGGATTTAACTCGCCCGTCGAGAGATTTGCGCAGACGCTCCTCGCGGTGCCGGTCGCCGAGTCCGTGCCGTCCATTTACCTCTGGGTCCCTGCCACCGGGGTTGGACTGCATTCGTGTGGTCGAACGCGACAACAGCGTTTACAAATTTGGCTGTCAGATTGGCTGTCAAGTTGTCCTAGCAAGGTCGGCCTCCCAGCAAAACTCAAGGAATTTCGAGCGATTTTGAATACGAATTTGGCGGAGGGGCAGGGATTTGAACCCTGGAAAGGCTTGCACCTTTAACAGTTTTCAAGTCCGGGTGGCATGTGGTTGTGGCAGTCCATGGAGGTCCGCCCAAGATCGA
>Ga0209011_1000273_pt1 | contig 21284 bp, 20 predicted proteins | sample BlaSpr_A8_OM1_M3_FD_187986 | JGI IMG/M metagenome (GOLD analysis project Ga0209011, IMG submission 187986) | Forest soil microbial communities from Thunder Bay, Ontario, Canada - Black Spruce, Ontario site 2_A8_OM1_M3 (SPAdes) (version 2) | ecosystem: Environmental > Terrestrial > Soil > Boreal... | reverse complement strand
CGCAGCTCCGGACGGCGATGCAGATAGATCAGCACCAAGCCGCCGATCGCCGGAAGCAGGTAGCGCGCGACGATCACTGCCGCTAACCACAGCGGAAAGATCCCGCCCAGGGCGAGCCCGATCGCGACCCCACCCAGCAGCACGCCATCGACGACCGGATCCAGTCCGCCCCCGAACGTCGAAGGCCGTGCGAACCGGCGCGCGATGGTGCCGTCCACGAGGTCGCTCAGTCCCGCCAGCGCCAGCACCGCGGCCAGCAGGCCCAGGTGCCCTGGCGCCACCGAGTAGACGAATGCCGGCGCCGCCAGGTGCGCCCGCGCAAAGGAAACCTGATTGGCCTCGCCCGGTATGAAAGCCTCAACCAAAGCCAGCAAGCCAAACCACGCGGCCAGCAGCCACGCCGGACCAGGCGGACCCGCGAGCCACACCCACAGCAGGCCGAGCACCAGATAGATCGCGCCGCCGGCCATCCCGACCCGATTGAGCCGCATGGCTCCTAGTGTGCGGGCGGCGACGGGCTCACCGCGGGCGACGGAGCCGCCGGCGGCTTGTATGGTTCCGCGCCCGGGTGCGGGTTCGCCCCGCACGGGAAGCTCGGCTCCCCCGCGCCTTTGAGGAAGATCTCGTTGTACCCACCGGTCGCGATGGACCCGCCGTCATACGCGCACACTTGCCGCGTCACCACGCCGGGAGGCTGAGTCCACATTGCCGGCCACGGGTGCGACGAGTAGTACTCCTCGAGGAATGGCTTCCACACCGAGTTGCCCACGTTCTCGCCGAAGAGAACTCCGGTCGGGCACATCCAGCCGGACGGCGGAAAGTTCGTCGCGAGGTATGCGTATCCCGAGTTGCACGTGGCGCCCGCATCGATGTGCATCAAAGACGCGGCCACCGCAAGGTTCGGCGTGTACCCGATGAAGATCGATCCCGTATATGCCTCTGTCGTGCCCGACTTTCCCGCGACCGGGTGCGACGCGAGACTCCCACCCAGCGACAGCTTCACCGGCCCGCGCAGCAGATCTGTCATCAGGTATCCCAGCTCCGGGCTGACGACCTGCACCCGCCCCGCGTTGGCGTCGAACGCCTCGAGCACCTTGCCTTCGGCATCTGTCACACGCAGCACCGGGTGCCGCGTGATGCGGTATCCGCCGTTGTCGAATGCCGAGTACGCGGCCAGGTGCTCCGCCATGGAGAGCGGGTCGTGACCCAAAGTCGTCGAGACGCCATCCACGTTCTCGATGGCCGCTGTGACCCCGAGGTTGTGCATGAGGCTAACCACCCGCGCGCCGCCCTCCGATCCGTACGTCCACAGCGCCGGCAGGTTGCGCGATTGCGCCAGCGCGGTTCGCAAGGTGATCCACCCCTCGTGCTTGCCGTCCCAATCACTGAACGTATGACCGCCGATCACCCCCACCTCGTCGTTCAACAGGCTTGCCGGAGTGACCAGCCCGGCCTGCAGTGCCGCGGCGTACGTGTAGACCTTGAACGACGACCCGACGCCTCGCCAGCCGAGCGGGTCGACGCCGGTCAGGTTGATCTGGCCGCGAATCGCCGCGTTGTTGTAATCGGCGCTTCCGACCATGGCGAGGATCTCGCCGTCCGCCGGGTTCATCACCAGCATCGCGCCGGTGTTCACGCCGCGTTTTGCATAAGTCCCCACTCCGGACTTCACCCATTTGTCCGCCATCGCCTGCGTGGAGAGGTCAAGCGTCGTCGTGATGCGCAGGCCGCCTTCGTACAGCGCTTTGGCGCCGTAACGCTGCGTGATGTATTTCACGATGTAGTCGACGAAGTGCGCCGTGAGCGGGTTGTGCTGCGCCGGCTGTGTCTTGCGAGCCTCGATGATCTTGGGGATCAGGTCGCTGTTGAACATCGCGTCGGTCTCGGGTCGCGTCAGGTCGCCCATCTTCACGATGCCGTCCAGGACACCTCGCCACCGATGCTTCGCCGCCGCCACCTGCTCGGGCGTGCCGAGGACGTCGTAGTCCGAAGGCGCCTGCGGCAAGCCCGCGAGGAAGCTCGCCTGGGCCCAGGTCAGGTCGCTCGCGGGAACCTGGAAGTACATCTGGGCGGCAGCCTCCGCGCCATATGCACCGCTGCCGTAGTTGATCGAGTTGAGGTACAGCTCGAGGATCTGCGCCTTGGTGTACCTCCGCTCCATCTCCTCAGCCAGCAGCAGCTCCCGGAATTTCCTGTTGATCGTCCGCCTCTGTGCCTCCTCGGTGTCGAGCACGTCGTTCTTCACGACCTGCTGCGTGATCGTCGAGCCTCCCAACACTGAGGAGGGGTGCGTGAGGTTATAGACAACCGCGATCGCCATCCGCCGGTAATCCACTCCAGAGTTCGAATAGAACGTGCGGTCCTCGGTGTCGATGGTCGCCCTCTGAAGCTTCACGCTGATCTTGGTCAGCGGGACCACAGTGCGATTCTCGTGATACAGCGCCTCGATCAGATTGCCGTTGCGGTCGAGGATGCGCGTCGTCTGGTTGAGCTTGGTCGACTGCAGCGATGTGATCGACGGGAGGTCTCCCGCGAAGTAGTCGACCACGCCGATCGTCCCCGCCGTGGCGACGATCCCCGTCGAAGAGATCACGATCAGGCTCACCAGGGCGAGCCGCATCAGCCAGTGATGCGAGCGGCGCTTCGTGCGGCGCGTTCTGGTTCGGGCTCGAACGCGGCGGCTGCGCGCCTCGGGCGCGCGTTTGCGAGAAGCCAAGGTCGGCGGGACCTCCAGGGACGTTTTCTAGGACGCGTGCTGCGACCGGTAGCCGGGAGCTTACCGCAGTCCTAGCGCTTCTGCTCCCTGGTCCGCCAGACCCAAGATCGGGCTGGAGAAGAGGCCGTACAGGGCGATCACCACGCAAAAGGCGACGGCGCCCGCCGAGGACACGCGCGTCAGAACGGGCAAAGCCGCGCCTCGCCGGGCCTCCTCGAGCGGGCTGTGGACGTAAATCAGGCGCAGTGTGGCCGCCGCGGCGGCCAGGCTCAGCACCGAGCCCAGGAGGCCGAGCGCGAGCAGTGCGAAGTGGCCGCTCTGGGCCAGCGCCGCCGCGACAGCGAACTCGCCGAAGAAACCCGCAAGCGGCGGAGCACCCGCAAGCGACAGCACCGCCAGCGCCACACCGGCTGCCCGACCGGGGCGCAGCACGCCCATCCCCGCCCACGACATCGCCCCACCCTCCGCACGTCCCATCACCGCTGGACCGCAAGTCGCCGCCACGGTGAACGCGCCGAGCAAGAACAGAGACCCTGCGATCCCGGCCCGATAGTGCGTGACGAGACCCGCTGCGACCCAACCGATCTGGCCCACGGCGAGGTACGCGATCCGGGTTCGCGGCGCCCGCACCGCCAGTGCCGCGGCGCCACCGCCCACCATCGCCACCGCCGCGATCACCTGCAGGTAGGACGAGAACGCATCCGGGATCGGAGTGAGCGCGGCGAGCAGCTTGATGGCCACGGTCGCTGCAGCCGCCGCGACCAGTCCCAGCACCAGCCCTGCTCCAAGCGGAGACGCACCGAGGCTCGCAGGGATGCCTGCCAGGTGGAATGGCGCCACCGACGCGCGAATCGCCAGGCCGGTAAGAAGGAGGAACACCGGGATTGCCAGGGCGAGGGTTGCGGTGCCGCCGAACAGCACCTGCCGCATCGCCGCCAGCTCGATAGTGCCGGACCACGCATAAACGAACGCGAGACCTGTCAGGAGCAGACCGCTGGCCACCGCACCGGTGAGGAGCAGGCGGAGCCCCAGGTCCGGTCGCCGCAGGGCGACGAGGACGACGCCCGCCGTCGCCGCCAGCTCGAGCCCGGCCCACAGACCGACCAGGTCTCCCGCCGACGCGGCGACCATCACTCCCAGAGCCGCGAGCAGCGGCATCGCCAGTGCGATTGAAAGCGAGTCCTCTGCCGTCCAGTCCGCGACAGCGAAAGCGATAGTCGCCGCAAGGAGGACGGCGGCCTTGGCGAACAGTGCAAATCGGTCCTGGATCAAACCGCCTCCGAAATAGGTCCCCAGTGTCGCGCCGGCCCACAGCTCGACCACCAGCGCGATCAGCACCACCGCCGCGGTGGCAGTCGGAACATGGCGGCGTGCGTACGCAGGGATCCAGCCGAACCGGCCCGCGACGAGGAGGATCACCGCCGATGCGGCGACCAGAGCCTCCGGTACCAATGCGAGGTACTTCACTGGCCGGACGCCGGTGTTGGCGTTGGCAGGTCGTATGGCGCGGCCAGCTCGCTGATGCCCGCAGACATCGTCTTCATCAGGCCCGGGTCGAAGATCGGCGCGTCGGTTCCTGGCAGCTTGGGACCGGCCGGAAACACGCCGACCCACAGCAGTGCGCCCGCGAGCAAGCCCAGGTACCACGACTCGCCGAGCGAGGCGTCGGACACGCCGGGAGCATCAGGATTCGGCACCCCGAACAGAACGCGCCGCAGCAGCATCGCGAGCGCGACGGCCGCAACCGCCAGGCCCGCCGCCACCGCGAAGGCGCCGATGGGCTGTGTCTTGAAGGAGCCGAAGAACGTCATGAGCTCCGCCGGGAACGTCGCGAGCAGCGGCACGCCAAGCACCGCGAGCCCGCCGATGATCAACAGCCAGGTCAGGATCGGCATGCGGGGAGCCAGCCCGCCCAGGACCAGCAGGCTGCGCGACTGCGCACGCTCGGCGAGGGTCGCGCACACGCCGACGATCAGCGCCGCCGCCAGGCCTCCCGTGAAAAGGGAGAACACCGCCCCCGCGATCGAAAGGGGCGACAGCGCCGCTAAGCCTAGGACCGTGATGCCTCCCGGGATCATCGCCAGGTACGCGGCGGAGTGCCGGATGTCGGCCATGCGCAGGGCCGCCAAAGCGGCATACCCGACGGTCAGCGCGGCGAGCGCCGCCAGCAGCGGTGCCAGCAGCTGGGCTGCCGCCGGCTCGGCGGCAACCAGCGCACGTAATAGAAGGTATGCGCCGAGCCTTGTCGCGGTCCCAGCCACGACCACGGTCACGCCGATCGGCGCCTCCGCATAAAGGTCGCGAGCCCAGCCGTGAAACGGGAACAGCGGCAGGCGGGTGGCGGCGGCGAGGATCACGAGGAGACCCACGATCACCTGCACGCGTGGGCTGACGCTGCCCACCTTTAGAAGGACGTCCATGTCGAAGCTCGTGCCACCGGTCGCCGCGTAAAGGGCCAGGGTCGCGACCACCAGCGCGCCGGTGCCGAGTCCCCAGTAGCCGACCAACCTCCACGTCGCTGCGTTGCGTCTCGGCCCGCCCCAGCCGAGGATCAGCAGCGCGATCGGGATAGCCGCCGCGCTCCAGAAGAGGATGAGGACGAACATGTCGCGGGCCACGATCGCCCCGTTGATGCTCGCCTGCACGAGAAGAAGCAGGCAGAAGTAGGAACGGACTCGCTCGCGGATACCGACTGAGGCCAGGACCGAGACGATGCCGATCAGCCCGGAGAGGAGGAGCATCGTCATGCCCGGCCCGTCCACGCCGAGGTGGTACGAGGCGCCGATGGCGGCGAGCCACGGCTGGCTCTCCGCGAACTGCGGGGTGCTCAAGAACGATTCGAACTGGTTGTAGGCGATCCAGAGCACGAATACCAACCCGACGTTCGTGAAGAACGCGATCTGCTTCATCAACATGTCGAAGCGGCCGCGCGGGTTGGGCATGGTGGCGATCGCGATCGCCATGATCACCGGGACCCAGACGATCACGCTGAGCAGCAGCGGCGACGAGAAGATGTTGGCGCCGGGCACCGCTGCCGGCGTCGGCGTCGGAACGGCCAGTCCCACGATCCCGAGCCACATCACTTGAAGACTCCCGGCGCCGCCAACCCGACGACCAGCGTCAGGACGACCGCAATGGCGACGACGACCGGGAGCACTGGCAGCCGGGTGCCCGCGACGGCGAAGCGCCCGGTGGTCTCCACCGCGCTGCCGACTGCGGCATCGCCCGCCGGGATCCAGCGGTCGCCGAGCCGGATCGCGATCTCTGTTGCGGGCGCGACGATGAAGCGGGCGAAGCTCCTCGAGCCGGCACCGCTGATCCTGCCGAGCCACGCCGCCGCAAGCGCGGAAGCTTTGAGTGCGCCGTCCTTGTTGCGTACGTAGGCGAACGCGGCCGAGGCGAAGCCGATCAGGGCCACGGCGACCCAAAGCACATACGCGCCCACAGCGGGAGCCGGATGCTTGCTCCCGTCGAGGAAGTCGAGCCCGACGCGAGGTACCAGCATGACGATCCAGACCAGGGCGCCCCCCGCAATCAGCAGGTAAGGCCAGCCGCGAGATGCACGCGGCGCCTCGCCGACCCGATCCGGCTCGAACGCGCGGCGCCGCCGCAGAGGTCCGAACGCCACGCCCATGAAGACGCGGAGCGCACCGATCGAGACCAGCAGCAATCCTTCGCCCAGCACGAGGCCCACGCGGGAACGGGTGCTGAACGCGAAGGCCAGCCCGGACGCCGAACCGAGAGCGAGCACAAGCCCGGCTAGAAGAAGCGCTTGCGCGCTCACCCGCATGCGAGTCCATGCTTCGCCCATCTCCGTGAGGCTGTCGGTGCGCATCGCCGCGGCGATCGCCGATGCCGCGAGCACGCCGGCCGCGCGTGCGGGCGCGATCGCGAGGACACATGCGATCCCGGCGACGGCAAATGTCGCATTCGGCACTTCAAACCCGTGGATCACGATGGCTGCCGCTACAGCGGTGGCCCCGGCGCCGAGCAGGGTGACGATGCGCCTGGGCTCATTTCCGACAAGCGCCAGCAGAGGAGCGACAACGGCAGCGACCCCGCACGCGTACAGGAAGGCCCGCACGGTCTGCGTGTTGGACGCGACGATGATCGGCATCAGGCGATAGAGGGCGACGATTGCGATCACGGACCAGACCGCCTGCGCGAGCGCAAGGGCGGCAGGTGGCGCGGTCACCGAGGTATGCGTCAGCCAAGAATGCAGCGGCCAAAGCGCCAGGCGGCCACCGATACCGATGAACAGCAGGATCGCCGCCACGACCAGCGAGCGCACCGTCCATCCGGGATTCGTGTGCAGGATCGGAACGAGCGACGTCAGGTTCTGCACCCCGTACCTCGCATAGAGCCACGCGACACCGCACAGCAGGGACAGATCTGTGACGAATGGAAGCGCGAGCGCCACTCGCGCTCGAATCGCAGCTTCGTCACTGCCCCAACGGTGTGCCAGCAGGAGGTACGTCGCCGCGCCCGCGAGTCCCCAGAACGCGAGCAGCTCGGCGAGATCCCAGCTGACAAGCGCGCCCACGCACGCGAACAGCAGAAGGCTGATCAACGCATGGAATCGCGCTGGCCCCGGCTCCGACCGGCCCATCACCTGGTTCCAGCCGAGGACGCCGATCACGCAGAGCTCGACGGCGACAAGAGCCGCCACTGTGATGTGGTCGACGCGCAGCACGATGTCCACCGCGAAGCTCTGGAAAGCGGTCGGCCCGCTGAACGCGACAGGCATGTTGATGTACTGGTAGGCGTGTAGAAATGGGATCTTCGTTTTCGCGAGGCCCCAGCCGACGAGCAGAGTGAGCAGCATCGTCACGACCGCTCCGAACATCGCGAGGCTAGCCGACGATCGGCGCGTGCGGACGCTGGTCAAGGCGATGACGAACGCGGTGAGAGGCGTGATGACAAGAAGCGGGACCGCCCACCCGAGAGTGTTCGCGGGGTCGAACGTGAAACCCGACGAGCGCGACCCCGAGGCCGCGGTGGCGATTTGTGCCAAAGAGAAATTCAAGACGGCGAGCAGGCTCAGCGAGGTGTCCCCCGGCCCGCGATCCCGACTCCGAGCGCGACCAGCGCCAGCGCGACCACGGGCAGCAGTGTTGCCACCTCCTGGCCGAACAGCGGAGGAGCACCGGTCGCGGCAAAGCGCGAGACCCCCGCGAACGCGACGCCTGCCCCGCCGAAGATCAATGGAAGGCTCGCCAAAGCCGCTGTCAGGTCACGCTTCCATGCCGCGACGAACACGCCCGTAGCGACCAGGGCCGCCGCGACGAACAACACCGCGACGAGGTCCGGGCTCACCGCCCGCGCCCCCGCCCGCGCCACATCACCGTCGCGCCGGCCAGCGCTGCCAGCACCAGCGCGCCCACGGCCTCGGTCGCTAGCGCGTCATGCGTAAAAAGGAGCCGCCCGATTGAGGCGCTGCCGATGTCGCCGCTGACGTAGAGAGCGTGGAAAAAGTCACCTCGCCAAGCGGCGTACGCCAGGACGGCGAACAGCCCCGCGGCCGCCACCGCGGCGACCTGGCGCCACACCGCCCCGACCGCAGTCTCGATGACGCGGTAGTGCGGCGCGGCAAGCAGAAGGGCGCAGCCCGCGTAACACACCAGCGCCACCAGACCGGCGAAACCAGCCGACAAGGAAAGGTAGAGGCCGGCGATTCCCAGCCCAGCGGCCGCCAGCGCTACGCCGCGCGAACCACGTCCTGGCAGGAATGCCAGGGCAAGCCCGCCCCCAACCGAGATTGCGGCGGACACGTAGAAGCCAATCGCGTGGAGGGAGTCCATCGGCACTCCGTGGTTGTTGAGAGTGGTATTACCGGCTAGTCGACGCTGCCGCCGGCTCCAGGGCGCCAAGCATACAGGAGCCCAGAACCGGCTATGGCGAGCAGCGCGAGCGCCGAGACGACGCCGCCGGGAGTGGCTTGCGTGGTGGCCGCGCCGACCGCGTAAGCGGCAAACAAGAGGATCAAAGCCAGGCCGAGCGCGGCTGCTGCGACTCGCATCGGGTCCCACCGCTGCAGCGCTCGCGACAATGTACGCATGCGGGCAGTATCGCAGGCGCTCCTCGAGTTCGCCAACCACCACCGTCCACGGCCCGAGCCGGGGATGGAGGTCATCGTCACCCCCCGGTACCTGATGACGCTGCAGCCAGACTTTCCGCTCCCGGGACCCAACAGCGTCTGCTTCATCCGCTGCCGGCCCGAAGAAACGGACGAAGTCATTCGCGAGGCGCGCGCGACGTTTGCCGCGCGACGCCTACCTTTGATGTGGCAGCTCGACCCGGAAGTGGAACCGCCCGATTTCGCCGACCACCTCGAGAGGCATGGCATCCACCCTGACCCGCATGGCTCGGAGTTTGCGGTGATGGTCTTGCCCGTGGACGCGGAGGTGGATTCCCCTGAGGTATTGGGTCTCGAGATTCACGACGCTCTCTCCGACCTCGCCACGTACAGGAGCGCAAATGCGGCCGCTGCCGAGGCCTTCGAATCGGACATCCCAGGCGACGGGCCGGAGGTGATCGCCATGCAAGAGCGTCGCCGGCTCAACCTCCGCGCGGCCGGCCACCGCCACCTTCTCCTGGCCACCATTGACGGCGAGCCGGCGGGCTCCGGTGGGATCGGACTGTTTCCACCTGGAGGCGCGGCGATCAACGGAGGTTCGGTGCGGCCGAAGTTCAGAGGTCGCGGCATCTACCGCGCGCTGGTGGCAGCGCGTCTCGAGATCGCACGCAACGGAGGAGTCGACGGTCTATGCGTGTGGGGCGGCGAGATGTCCGGCCCGATCCTCAAACAGCTGGGCTTTGAGACTGTCGGCTGGCGCCGCTTCTACCTGGACACGAACACCGCTGTATGAAATGACTGCGCCGAGGCTCAGTTGAACCTCGGCGCAATCTCTAAGCGAAGAAACTACTTCTTCTTCTTCGCTGCTTTCTTCTTGGCTGCAGGCTTCTTCGCTGCCTTCTTCTTGGCTGCCATTGCGCTACCTCCTTCGCGTTTGATACGACCCGAGTGATAAAAATGTTGGCGCGCATCGCCATTGTGCACCAATGCACGAAATCATTCAACTGTTGTGATCACATGCAATTGACGCGAGTGGTAGTGAGGCGACTCAACGTTGACATGCGAACCGGATGACATTGCTTCAGTGGGTCAGAGATTTATTTCATTCTCGACACGAAGCACGGAGCATCGAAAGCAAGTCTCTGCGGCCGCCGTCGAACGTGGCGGACTCGACTAGACCTTCAACCTGGCGGAATCGCGACTCCACTCCACGTACGAATAGACGACGAGAACGACGATCACGATCGGCACCCCCGCCACCAGCGCGACGACGCCGGCCCACGGAAAGATCGGAGTCACGACCGCCACCAGACCTAACAAGACAAGTAGTCGCCCGCCAAGCCGGTGAGTCCGGTTCCAGGAGCGTTCGCTGGAGAGAGTCCAGGGCGTGCGTATCCCCAAGAAGAAATTGCTGCGGACCTTGCCCAGGTAGTTTCCGACGACCATCAGCACCAGTCCGACCCCGGCCGGCACGAGACGCGCCCCCACATCCGATCGCGCAACCCCTACGGCGCTCAGCACTATCAGCGCCTGCACGCCAGCCATCAGCAGCAGGACCGAAATCCACGTCGCCCTGTATGCCGTTCCACTCAGATTCAGATTTCGGCGCCGCGGCTCAATGCTTGGCACAAGGGCCAGCAACGCAGAAACCGCCAGAGTCAAAAACGGAACGAGAAGGAAGGCCCAGAACGCGGCGCCGTACCCGTTCGGGTGACCGCCGGCGTCCCAATGAACGGCGACCCGAGACCCGAATGGCACGCGTGAGAAACCGTATCCGGCGATCCCCAGCTCGAAGGCCAGCACCGCACAGGTGATGACCAGCGCGGTCCTCCGGTCGATCGACGGCTCTACCGGCGAATCTTGAAGCTTGCCATCAGTGCCCATAACGCCTCCTCCAACACCGATACGTTCAGCCGGTAGGTGATCGTGGTGCCGGCGCGGTCTCCCTGGATCAAACCCGCCTCCCGCAAGACTGCGAAGTGACCCGACAGGGTCGGTTTGGCGAGGTCGAACTGCGCCGCGATCTCGCCTGCGCTCATGTCGCGAGTCCGCAGCATCTCGAGGATCCGCCGCCGGGTCGGATCTGACAGGGCCCGATAGACACCGTTCAAGCCACTCCTCTCATATTCGGTATTTCGCTAACGACCGAACAATACACCATCCGGGTGCAAAGAGGTCATCGAACTACGCCAGCGATTCCATCCAGGCACGGTGCAGCAAGCCGTACCGCCCGGCCGTCTTGCGGAGGTCCGCAGGCGCCCCGTCCTCGACGACCCGCCCGTCATCGATCACAAGCACGCGGTCCGCGATCTCGACCGTCGACAGGCGGTGCGCGATGATCACCGCGGTGCGTCCGCGCAGCAGCGTTCGCAGCGCGCGCTGCACCAGTCGTTCAGAGGGCAGGTCCAGAGACGACGTGGCCTCGTCGAGGATCAGCACCCTCGGGTCGGCAAGAAAGGCGCGGGCGAACGCGACCAGCTGGCGCTGACCCGAGGACAGGCGCACGCCCCGGCGCCTCACGTCGGTGTCGTACCCGCTCGGCATCGCGTTGATGAAGTCGTGCGCGCCGATCGCACGCGCGGCGTCGAGCATCTCTTCGCGCGACGCGCCCGGCCTTCCGAACAGGATGTTCTCGCCCACCGTGCCGGAGAAGAGAAAGCTCTCCTGCGTAACCATCACGACCGCCCTGCGCAGATCCACTACTCCGATCGACCGCAGGTCGACGCCGTCGAGCGTGACCTTCCCCAGCGTGGGGTCGTAGAACCGCGCCATCAGGCGCGCCATGGTCGTCTTCCCCGCACCCGTCTCCCCAACCACGGCGACGATCTGCCCGGCTGGGATGAGCAGGTCGACGTCGTGCAGCACCGGCTTTTCGCGGTACGCGAAAGTGACGTGCTCGAAGCCGATCGCCCCTTTCACGTCACTCATCGCCACCGGTGTCGTGGGCTCCGGGACTGTGGGCGTCTCCTCGATCACGCCGGCAAGCTTCTCCAGCGCAGCGCCCGCGGCCTGAAACACGTTGTAGAACTGCGACAGGTCCTGCATCGGCTCGAAGAACTGACGCAGGTAGAGGACGAACGCAGTCAGCACACCCAGCGTCATCTGGCCCTGGACGACGAGGTAGCCGCCGAAGAGCAGCGCTGAAATGGTGGTGAGCCGGCCTAGCAGGTTGATCGCCGGACCGAACGTCGACGCGAGGCGGTTGGACCAGATGTTGGCGTCGCGATACCGGCCGTTGACGTCCTCGAAGATCTCCTGATTGCGCGCTTCGCGCCGAAACGCGTGGACGGCTCTGATCCCGCCCAGCGACTCGACGTAGTGCACGATCACCAGCACGATCGCGCGGCGCACCGCCCGGTACGAGCGGGCCGAGTTGCTCCGGAACCAGTAGGTCAACACGAGCACCAGCGGCATCGCGACCAAGGTGACCATGCCAAGACGAGCATCGAGGTGGATGAGGATCACCGAGATCGCGACCACAGAGATGAGCGAGGTGATGACCGATGTCAGGCCGGTCGCGAGCAGCTCATTGAGCGCGTCGATGTCCGAGGTGAGGCGCGAGATGATGCGTCCTGAGTTGTATCGCTCGTAAAAAGACAGCGAGAGCTCCTGCACGTGCGCGAACAGAGCCTTGCGCAGGTCGAAGAGCAGGTCGGCGCCGATCCTGCCCGACAGGCGCAGGAACGCGTAGTTCGCGATGGCATTGATCGCCAGCGCGCCAAGGAGGGCGGCAACGATTAGCTCGAGGGTCGTGAGGTTGCCACTTCCGCCTGGACGGATGCCCTTGTCGATGCCAAGTCCAACGAGGTACGGCAGCGCGAGGTACGCCGCCGAACGGATGCAGATGAGCACGGCGGCCAGCGCGATCTGCCAGCGATACGGCCGGGCAAGAGTCGCGAGCAGGCGCCGGCTGCGCCGCCGAAGCAGGCCGGCGACGCTCGGGTTGAACTCGTCGATCTCCTCTGAAGCGACACCCCGCCAACTGTCCGCCGGATTGACGGTGCTCATGCCGGCACCTCCTCAGGGCTCCGCTCGTACTCCTGCGAGAGCAGCGCGCGATAAAGGTCGTTCGACTTCATCAGCTCGGTGTGAGTCCCGATGGCTGCGATGGTTCCGCCTTCGAGCAGCGCGACGCGATCCGCGAGCGCCAGCGTCGAAGGCCGGTGCACGACTAAAAGCCCCGTGACGCCTTCGAGTACTCGGGCGAGCGACTCTTCGATGACGGCTTCGGTGTGCACGTCTACCGACGAGAGCGGATCGTCGAGCACCAGCACAGGAGGTCTGCCAAGCACGGCTCGAGCCAGCGCCAGTCTCTGCCGCTGCCCGCCGGAAAGCGTGTAGCCCTGTTCTCCGACACGAGTCTCCAGGCCCCAGGGAAGGTCCCACACGAATTCCGCCCGCGCAATTTCGAGCGCGCCCTTCAAGTCCTCATCAGACGTGATCGGCCGGCCCATGACGAGGTTCTCGTGGACGGACGCCGAGAACAGGATAGGGTCCTCAAAAGCCACGCCGATGTGCGAACGGAGCGAGCGAAGCTGGATCTCGCGTACGTCGACGCCGTCGAGCAGCACGCTGCCCTCGTCGACGTCGTACAGCCGCGGCAGCAGGTAGGCCAGCGTTGTCTTGCCGCTTCCGGTGCGACCCACGATGCCAACCGTCTCGCCCGGCTCGATGACCAGGTTCAGGTGCCGCAGGATCCACTGCTCGGACTTGGGATACTTGAACCCGACGTCGCGCAGCTCGATGCGGCCGCTGCAGTGCTCGAGGACTCGCGCGCCGTGGCGGTCCGCGATCTCAGGCCGTGAGTCGAGCACCTCGTTCAGCCTCTCCGCCGCGGTCACGCACTCCTCTCTCATCGAAAGGATGTAGCCGATGGCGTCCATCGGCCACGTGAGCATGAAGACGTAGTTCATCAGCGCGACCAGGCCGCCGATCGTGAGCGTGCCATGCACCACGTTGAACCCACCCAGCAGCAGCACCGCGACAAGCGATAGGTTCGGCAGGAAGTTGAGCTGCGTCCACAGGATGGATCGCGCCTTGATGCCTTCGAGACTCGTGGCGCGCAACAGCTGGGCCTGGTCTTCGAAGCGCTTCTGCATCAACGGCATGCGGCCGAACGCCTTGATGATCCGGACCCCGGTCGCCATCTCCTCGATGATCGTGGTGAGGTCGCCCTGCTGATCCTGCAAGCGCCTCGCAATCACCTTGTACTTGTCGTGGAACTTGTTGCTGAAGTACGCGATTGGCAGCATGCAGATCGACACGACCAGCGCCAGCTTCCAGTCCAGCTGCAGCATCAGGACGAACACCACCACGAACGTGACGACCGTCTGCATGAACCAGATCAGGCCGAAGCTCACGAAACGGCGAACTGTGCCGATGTCCGCGATGGCACGCGACAGCAGCTGTCCGGACTGCCAATTGTCGTGGAATCCCACGTGCAACCCCTGGAGGTGCGCGTAGAAGTCGTCGCGCAGGTCGGTCTCCATGCGCAGCGAGAAGATGCCCGAGTAGTTGCGGCGCAGGTAGACGAAGACGAACTCCAGAAGACCGATCAGGACCAGAAGGCCGGCCAGCTGGACCAGCTGGTCGAGGTGGTGATGGGTCACCGGCCCGTCGATGATGTACTGGATGATCTTCGGAATCGACGCGGCCGCGGCGAGGCTTCCGAGCTGCGCCAGTCCGAAGACGACGACCAGCCCGGAGTACGGCCGCAGGTACGGTAGATAGCGCTTGAGCGCCCTCAGTCCCAAGGGCGTTGAACTTTACCGAATGGTCAGTCCGTGGTCAGTTCCGCCAGGTCACGCATCGACACCATGCCGATCACCTCTCCCCTCTCCACCACCGGCAGGTGGCGGAACCCGTTGTCGAGCATCGTGCGCAGCGCGTCATCTACCTCGATGTCGGGACTCACGGTCCGCGGGTCGCGAGTCATCCACGATGAAATCTCGTGCGTGGGCGCGTCGTGCGATTGCGAGATCGCCCGCACTGTGTCGCGCTCGGTGAAGATGCCGATCAGCTTGCCGCCTTCCATGATGAGGGCCGAGCCGATCCTGTTCTGCGCCATCAGGGAGATCGCCTCGCCAACCGTGGTCGAAGGGTCTACTGAGTAGAGAGTCTTCTTCATGACCTCGCGGACGGTCGCCACCCTGGGATTCTATGCCGGTGTGGGAAAGCTGGCGAGCAGCGCCGTCGCCGCAACCACCAGCACCATCAGTCCCGCCTCGACGCGAGCCACCGGGAGCCCGCGCCGCCAGGCGAGCGACGAGAGCACGAGCATGATCCCGACGCCCACCGCCTTCAACGCGAGCAGCATCCCATAAGGCGTTTGCCACAGGTCGCTGAGACCGTGGAGCTGCTCGGTGGCCCGGAGCACGCCCGTCAGCGCCGTCACGGCGAAAGCGATCAGCGCGACGCCGCCAAAGCGATCGAGCAACATTCGCGCCTCGGCGCCGCGCCACCCATCGGGCGGCTTTAGCGTGGCCAGGGCGAGGATGCCGCCGGCCCACAGGCTGGCGGACAGTACATGCAGCGCGTCGGCGAACTCCGCGCCGGCGGGCGGCTGGACGGCCGTAGCATGGCCGGCAAACGGAAGCAGCGTCGCGGCCAGCGCCGCCGCGGGGGCGACGTACGAGATGCCGCGGACGCAGAACACAAACGCAGCGACCTCCGCCGCGACCCGGGCGAGACTCGCCCACCCCGGCATCGACCCGGCATGAATACCTTCAACGGTGACCACCGCGAGGCCGCCAAGGACTGCAGCGCCCAGGGCAATGTGCATCGGCGGCCGAGCCCATTGAATCGCGGGATGGTTGGACGCCAGGCGCCGGATAACGATCGAACCGAGCCCGCCAAGCAGGCCGAGGAATTCGATCCAGTGAAATGCCGCCAGAAAGAAATCGGGGCGGCCGCTCAAGACGCGGACCTAAGGGGTCCCCGCGAACTCAAGCCGAAGGCTACGAGTTCGTGGGGCTGACGATTGTCCCCCCGCCGAGGACGCGGCTCCCCGAGTAGAGCACCGCGGCCTGCCCGGGTGCAGCGCCGAAAAACGGCTCGTCCAGGGTCAGCCGTCCCGCGCTGTACTCGCCTGGGATCGGCGCCGCGTGGTACCGAAGCCTCGCTTCGCATTTCACTGGCTCCGGCACTGACCCGTCGACGAACGTCATGTCCCGCAGCTCGACCTCGCGCACTGCCAGCTGCTCCTTGCGGCCGACGACCAGCCGGTTGGAGGGCGCGTCCACGCGCAGCACGTACCAGGGCCCGGCCTCGGCCAGGTCACCGAAGCCGCTTCGCTGCCCGACCGTATAGAGGGCGGTGCCGCGATGCGTTCCGAGCTCCCGCCCGTCCGGGTCGACGACCGCGCCGGCCCGCACCGGAAGCCGCTCCGCGAGGTACCGCGAAGTCTCTCCGCGCGGGATGAAGCAGATCTCCTGGCTCTCGGCTTTGTTCGCGACCGGCAGCCCGAACTCCCTCGCGTGCTCGCGCACCTCACCTTTCGTCATCGCGCCGAGCGGAAACAGGATGCGACCTAGTCGCTCGCGGTCGAGGTGATAGAGCATGTACGACTGGTCCTTGGCGTCATCCACAGCCGTGTGCAGCTCGGCACCGTTGACGATGCGAGCGTAGTGACCCGTCGCGAGCCGGTCGAAGCCGAGTTCGAGCACTCTCGCGAGCATGAGATCGAAGCGCACGAACGCGTTGCACCGTACGCATGGATTCGGCGTCCTGCCCTCGAGATAGTCACGGTGGAAAGGCTCGATCACCCGCTCCCCGAACTCCTTCTCCAGGTTCCAGCAGTAATAAGGAATGCCGAGCAACGACGCAACGCGCCGCGCGTCCTCCACCGCATTCAAGGAGCAGCATCCCCCGTGCTTTGCCGACTCCTCCATGTCGTCGCGCGGCCACTGCTGCAGCGTGACCCCGACCACGTCGTGTCCTTGCGCCTGGAGCAGCGCAGCGGCAACGGACGAGTCGACGCCGCCCGACATGGCGACGGCGATCCTCATGACCGGTTCTCGATGATGTGCTGTGCTACCAACTCTGCGTCCTCTCCTACACCGTAGAGGATCGCCGACTTGAGCTTTCGCATCCATGGGACGCCCATGAAGTAAAGGCCATTCACACTGGTGCAGCCGTCGCTCTGTACGGGATATCCCATCTCGTCGAAAACGGGCAGGTTGATCCAGCCGTTTTCGGGTCGATAACCGCTGGTCCAGATCACAGCTCCGATGTCTTCGCCGGCCACGTCCAACTCGGTACGAGTCTTCAACCGCAGAGGCTCCGGCAACTCGAAGTCCAGCGGCTTCCGACCTATCGCTGCACAGTGAGCCTCGAACGCCTTGAGCATGTCCATGAGCCTTGCGTCACCAAAGTCGACGCTGGCCGCCAGGTCGTCGGCGAAGTAAATCTTCGAGCCGTCCGCTCCCGCATACCGTCCAAGCAGTTCGACGCCCCTTGCGTGAAGCGTGCGGTAGTGCACATCGTGCCCGCCGCCGTGTCCGGTCGACTGTGGATTCGCCATCAGCCGCGCCGATGGCGACGGGAGCTTGTCCTTTGGACGCTCGATCCAGCCCGACGCGCGCGTCCACCAGATCCAGTCCTTCCCTTCGAACTGTCGGGGCACCCACGGGGCGCGGCCGCAGGCCAGGAACACTTTCCGACCCGCGTCCTGAATCTCCTCCGCCAGCTGGCAGCCTGTCTGGCCGCTGCCGACGATCAGCACTGCTCCGGGCGGAAGCTTGCCCGGGTTTGCGTAGTCCTCCGCCAGGACCTGATGCACGCTCTTCGGCAGCTTGTCTGCGCCCGGCGGCCGGTGAGCGCGCTGGAAGGCGCCACTGGCGACCACGACAGTCCGGGAACGCAGCTCGGTCCCATCCAGCTTGAGGATGAAATCGGCGCCGTCTTTGTCGAGCGCCGAGACGCGAGTGTTCTCCTGAACGGGAGCTTTGAATGAGTCCGCCCAACCTTCGAAAAATTCGACGAGCTCAGCCAGCGGCATGAACCCATCTGGCTCCCGCCCGGTGTAGCTCATTCCTGGCAGGTTCACACCCCAGTTGGGAGTCACCAGGCAAAACGAGTCCCACCTTCGGGTCCGCCAGGTCTCTGCGACGCGCCCGGCTTCGATCACGACGTGTTCGACTCCAGCCTGTTTCAGATACCAGCTGGTCGCCAGACCCGCCTGCCCGCCACCGATGATTGCGACGTCGACGCTTTCGGTCATTCGGCGGCCATCTTAGCCTGGGCTAAGCTGCGACCCGATGAAGCTCAGCGATGTCCAGGCGGGCCGCATCGGCGAGTACTTGCTCACCGTGTACGCGATGCTCACCACCGGCGGCGAGCTTGTGCCCTTCCAGGTCGATGCCGACGATGACCACCGCGACCTGGTCGTTGCCGTCAAGGGCAAGAACGCGTTTGTCTCGCTGCAAGCCAAGGCTTGCTTTTCGCTGGGTGCGTCTGGCTTCGTGCAGTCGAACGCGACGTATTCGGTCACCTCGATCCCGGACAACCCAGCGTGGATCTACGTGGTTGTGCTCATCCTCGACCTCGCGCCGGTCGTCTGGTGGCTTGTGCCCGCGCCTGACTTCAACCGCCTCGCGTCGCGCGCGCCGGCGCGTCGCGGTCGGAGGGTTGAGCTCCACTTTCGCGCCCACCCGGAAAAGACGGATAAGTTCTCGCCCTACCGCACCGAGACCAAGGACGTTGGGCCGCGTCTGCTCGAGCTCATCGCCGCCCTACCCCCGGCGACCAAGCCGCTCGTGGGCGCACGCCTCTTGATGACTACTCGACCAGGTCCCCTTCGGCAGGCTCGACCTTGACTCCTCTCGATTCGAGATAGGCCACCCCTCGATCCAGCTCCTCCTGCTCCCCAGTGATCTCGAGCAGCACCCAGCCCTGATCGCGGGTGACGTCGGCACGGCGAATGTTGGTCACCAACGAGAACTGCTTGCCGAGCTGGTAGATCACCGGCTCCTTCACCATGGCCGGGCCAAAGATCAACTTCAGGCGCCGTCTCCCCATAAGCGGGAGTTTAAGGTCGGAAGGCACCTCCGGCGACGGCCGGCACGATCGAGATCTCGTCCTTCTCTTGAACCGTGGCCCGGAGTCCAGCCCCAAGCCGAACGTCTTCGTCGTTCAAATAGACGTTGACGAACTGACGAAGCTCGCCCTTCTCGTCGAGCAGCCGGTCCCTGAAGCCTGGATAGCGGGTGTCCAGGGCAGCGATCGCCGTGGCGAGGTCGGTGCCCTCGACGTCAACGGTCACCTGGCCGTCGGACAGACGGCGGAGTGGGCCTGGGATGCGAAATTGCGGCATTCCTAAATTTTCACCTGTTCGCGAAACGACTTTAGCGTGGGTTCTATTTCCACGCGATGCGCGTGGCCGTTCGCCGAAGCTAGCACGTCGGCGGTTTTGAGGCCGTGCCCGGTGACGTAGGCGACCACCACCTCGTCCCCATTCCAGCGCCCGGCCCTGGCCAGCTTTGCCAGCACCCCGATGGTCACGCCGCCCGCAGTCTCGGTGAAGATGCCCTCGGTCCTGGCCAGCAGCCTGATCGCGTCGACGATCTCCTCTTCGGTGACGGCCTCGACCACGCCACCTGTCTCCAGAGCGATCCGGTTGACGTACATGCCGTCGGACGGGTTGCCGATCGCGATCGAGCGGGCGATCGTGTCCGGCTTGACCGGCAGCACCCGCTCCGGGGTGTCGGAGTGGAACGCGTTGTAGACCGGGGCGCAGCCGAGCGCCTGGGCGCCGGTGTACTTGGGCACGCGGTCTCCTTTGACCAGTCCGTACTCGATCAGCTCCCGGGCTGCCTGGCGGTGCCTGACGAACTGGCAGCCGCTCGCGATCGGGATGATGATCTCGTCCGGCAGCTTCCAGCCCAGCTGCTCCGCCGTCTCGAACGTCAGCGTCTTGGACCCTTCCGCGTAGAACGGCCTGATGTTGATGTTGCAGAACGCCCACGGGGTCGACTCGACAAGCTGGCTGCACAGCCGGTTGACCTCGTCGTAGTTCCCACGAACCGCGACGACATTCGGATCGAAGACGCCGATGCTCACGAGCTTCGCCGGCTCGAGATCGACTGGAATGAACACGTAGCACTCGAGTCCCGCCCGCGCGGCATATGCGGCGACCGAGTTGGCCAGGTTCCCGGTGGACGCGCACGCGATGGTTTCGAAACCATTCGCTCGGGCCCAGCTGATGGCCACCGAGACGACCCGATCTTTGAAGGAGTTGGTCGGGTTCATGCTGTCGTTCTTCAGGTAGAGGTTCTTCAGCCCAAGCTCGGCCCCAAGCCGGTCCGCCTTGACGAGCGGCGTAAAGCCCTCGCCGAGCGTGACTACAGGAGTCGACTCCTCGATCGGCAGCAGGTCGCGGTACCGCCACATCGACTTCGGACCCTGCTCGATCCGCTGCCGGCTCACTACCTTCTTCAGCGCGGCCTGGTCGTACACCACATCCAGTGGCCCAAAGCACATCTCGCAGACGTGCGTCGCCTGCAGCTCGTACTCCGCTCCGCACTCACGACAACGCATCCCAAGGAGCTTGGACACGCGTGTCAGTTTAGGACGGTCCCCGCACTGGAGGTCCAAAGGTCACCATCGGCGGGATCGTTAGCATCCGGCCGTCATCACCGCGGACGATCTGCCAGTTGCCCTCATGAACCATCCAGTGATGCCGGTAGCAGAGCAACGTCAGGTTGGGCGGTTGATTGTCGCCGCCGTGAAACCAGTGCTGCAAGTGGTGTCCCGCGGTCCAGCTCGCCGGCCGCTCACAACCCGGCCAAGTGCAGCCTCGGTCGCGGGCATTGATGGCTTTGCGCGCCGGTCCTGAGATCGTGCGCTTGGCCCGCCCGACGTCGATGACCACGGACTCCGAGTTGAGAAGGATGCGCGTGACCGAGGCATCGCAGGCCAGCCGCTCGACAGTCTTGGACGAGATCGGGAGCGCCGCGTGCTCCAACTCAGCACCAGGCGCGCCCGGCAAACCGAGCAGCGTCTCGAGTGAAGTGGTCACGTTCAGGTGAGTCCGCTGCGATCCCTGCTGCGGGATGAGGCCCGAGTCCAGCGCGTGCATGGCGACATCGACCACTGCATCCGCCATCCGCTTCTCCCGACTCCGATCGTCATCGGCGCCTGATTTGCGAGCCAGCGGCTCCAGCGTCGTGATGATGGCAGCGCCCCCTTCGGGGTCGAAGTTTCCAGTCAGAAGCACTGTGCCGTCGTCGCATTTGGTGATCCAGACCTTGCGGTTCTCGACCAGCTCTGCCTGCTCCGCCTCATAGCCTTTGCGGTCGGCGGCGTGCCGGTAGTGCTGGCAGATGTAATAGAACTTGCCCGGCGAGTTCTCGCGCGCCTTCTCCAGAAGTGGCGCTTCATGGAACTTCGTGCCAAGTGCATTCGCCGTCCGCGCCATAGCCTTGGTGTGGGCATACCCGATCTCGCCCGCGCCGACGGCCTGGACGCTTTCCGGCATTCGGTGAAGGTTTTTGC
>Ga0209011_1000272_pt1 | contig 21298 bp, 17 predicted proteins | sample BlaSpr_A8_OM1_M3_FD_187986 | JGI IMG/M metagenome (GOLD analysis project Ga0209011, IMG submission 187986) | Forest soil microbial communities from Thunder Bay, Ontario, Canada - Black Spruce, Ontario site 2_A8_OM1_M3 (SPAdes) (version 2) | ecosystem: Environmental > Terrestrial > Soil > Boreal... | reverse complement strand
GAAGCACAGCTTCTACATGAAGCCTGGCGAAAAGCGCCGGGCCAAAGAAGCGCTTTCGCGGAAGCGACTGCGCAAGAAGCAGCGGCGCGAAGCGGACTAACCTCCCTCCTCGCCGCGGCTCGGCGCCGCACTTCCGAGAATCAGGCCCCTAAGGCAGAGACGTTTGGGTTTCTGTTGCAGCTTCGTGCCCGCAGGCCCAAGGGATCCCTCTCGGTTCCCCACGAGAGAGGTATCCCCCATGTTCCCAGGCCCATGGTGCAAGGTGCGCCCATCTCCCTGCCCCTTCCGGGTCTAGGGAGAGCGGCTCATGGAATACCACGACAAGGTCCTGAAGTGTGCGGAGTGTGGCGCCGAGTTTGTTTTTACTGCGGGCGAACAGATGTTTTTCGCGGACAAGGGCTTCAAAAACGAGCCCAAGCGCTGCAAGGCCTGTAAGGCCAAGCGCAGCGAAGGTGGCGCGAGTGGAGGAGGTGGCTCCCCGATGCGCGCCGAAACTAAGACCAATTGCTCTCAGTGCGGCAAGGAGACGACGGTGCCCTTCCGTCCAACCCAGGGCCGCCCGGTCTTCTGTCGCGAGTGTTTCCAACAGCGCCGCGCCATGGGCGCCGCCTGATTCTCTAACCTCGCGGCGCCTTCAGCCGGCCGCCGCACAACTCATCCCGCCGTCACAGCCTCAAGCTAGGACTGCCACGGTACGTCGACTGCCCATGCGATTCGGCCTCGCGACTGCCCCACGCCAACGCAAAGATGTAATTTCCCCAAGCCCGGGGTATGATACGCGCTTAGCCGTCCCCTACAACCCAAGGACCGAGGGCCACCCCATGGCTCACCGCTTTACCATCGGCGTAGAAGAAGAATTTCAGATCATTGATCCCGCCACGTATGAGCTTCGTTCTCATGTCATGCAGCTCGTCTCCGCCGCTTCGCCGGACATCGTCGAGCAAGTCAAGCACGAGATGCACCAGTCGATCGTGGAAACCGGCACGAAGATTTGCGAGAACGTCAGCGAGCTGCGTATCGAAATGCATCGCACTCGCGGCGAACTCGTTGCTGCCGCAGAGCGCGCCGGCCTGCAAGTGGCCGCCGCCGGCACGCACCCCTTCTCCAGTTGGATCGACCAAGTCATTTCCCCCGGTGAGCGTTACCAGCACATTGTCGAGGAATTGCAGCAGCTCGCGCGCTCCCTGCTCATCTTCGGCATGCACGTCCACGTCGCCATGCCCGACAAGCAAACCACCATCGATATGATGAACATGGTCCGCTACTTCCTCCCGCACCTGCTCGCGCTTTCCACCAGCTCTCCTTTCTGGATGGGCCGCAACACCGGACTGAAATCTTTCCGCACCACCGTCTTTCGCCGCTTCCCGCGCACCGGCGTCCCCGAGCAATTCGAATCCTGGAGCGCCTACGAAAATTTCCTCAGCCTACTCGTCAAGCTCAACTGCATCGACAGCGGCAAAAAAATCTGGTGGGACGTGCGCCCGCATCCGACGTTCGGCACGCTCGAATTCCGCATGTGCGATGTCACCACGAAGGTGGAAGAAGCTGTGGCCATCGCCGCCCTCACGCAGGCCATCGTCGTCAAGCTGCACCGCCTCTACACCTCCAACATGAGCTTCCGCGTTTACCGCCGCGCGCTCATCGAGGAAAACAAGTGGCGTGCCGCCCGCTACGGCATCGAAGGCAAGCTCATCGATTTCGGCAAGGAAACCGAAGTGCCCATGCGTGATCTAGCCGTCGAGCTGCTCGCTTTCGTCGACGACGTCTTAGACGAGCTGGGCAGCCGTAGCGCCGTCGAATACGTTCACACCATCCTCAACGAAGGCACCAGCGCCGAGCGGCAACTTCGCGTTTACCAGCAGACCGGCGACTTGCGTGCCGTCGTGAAGCATTTAGTGGAAGAGACTCGCGGGGGTGTCACCGCGTCGCGAGCCTCCTCCGCGCATGCGATTAATTGAATCGAGCCCAGTGCAGCAGTAATCTTCAGTACGCATCCGGAGTTCCATTAGGAGTTCATCATGAAGAAGGTTGGCCTTCTCTGCGGGCGCGAATACAGTTTTCCTCCGGCGTTCATCGTCAAGGTGAACCAGCTCGGCAAAGCCGACGGCGTCGCCGCCGAATTCGTCAAGCTCGGCGGCACACGCATGAATGAGGCCGCCGAATACTCCGTCATCGTCGACCGCATCTCTCACGAAGTCGAATATTATCGCGGCTATCTCAAGCACGCCGTACTGCAAGGCACCTACGTCATCAACAATCCGTTCTGGTGGACCGCCGACGACAAATTTTTCAATTACTCCGTCGCCGCAAAACTCGGCATCGCCATTCCCAAAACTGTTCTCCTCCCGCAAAAAGGCTATCCCAGCGACGTCGACATCACCTCCGAATCCCTTCACAATCTCACCTATCCAATTGACTGGGACGGCCTTCTCGACTACGTCGGCCGCCCCGCCATCCTCAAACCCTTCTCCGGCGGCGGCTGGAAGCACGTCTACAAGGTCAACAACAAGGAAGAGCTCCTCGCCGCGTACGACAAGACTGCGCCCTACTGCATGACCTTGCAGGAATTCATCGACTTCACCGGCTACGTGCGCTGCTTCACTTTCGGCAAAACCGACATCACTCCCGTCCGCTACGATCCCAAGGAGCGCCGCTACCTCATCGAGCACGAATATCTTTCTAAAGATCTCGGCGCGCGCATCGTCAAGGACGCGCAAACGATCAACCAAGCGCTCGGTTACGAAATGAACACCATCGAATTTGCTGTCAAGGACGGCATCCCGTACGCCATCGACTTCCTCAATCCCGCACCTGACATGGAGCGCGACCGCATCACTGAGTTTTATTTCGAGCACGTGGTCGACAAAATGGCCAAGCTGGTGATCGACCGCGCCCTGCACGGCAACGTCGCCAACACTTGGCCTCGTTGGGAAGAGATGCTCGGTATCGGCGCTGCCGCGGGCTTTACCGCCGCTCCGAAGACCGCTTCCAAGCAGGTGACTGCCTCTTCCTCATCCCCTGTTCAATCGACGGCTGTCTCCCAAACCGAGCGCCCTGGAGCCAAAGTCAGATGACCAACACGGCCGTTCCCTCAACGGCCTCGAAGTTCGTCGAGCATTGGCGCGACGCGCTGCTGCCCATGCTTGGCAGCTCGCCGGGCTTCACCGATCAGTTTTTCGCGCGCCTGCGCAATGCCAAACTCACCTTTGGCGATCGCGTCCATTGCCCCTTCCTGCGCCCCTTTTTTCTCTCTGAGGAAGACGAACAGCACGTTCGAATCGTCGCCGAGACCATCGCTTCACTTGGCGAGCGCGTGGTCGCCGCCGCACTGGAAGATCGCGCCCTGTTCGCTCAGTTTCATCTCCGTCCCGAAGAAGAGCGCCTCGCGCGCTTGCACGCGGGATACGGCTTCGCCAGCACCGCTTCGCGCCTCGACGCTTTTCTTCTTCCGGACTCGCTGAAATTTGCCGAATACAACGGCGAATCCCCCGCCGGCGCGGGCTACGCTGAAACACTCGCGGAAATTTTCCGCGCTTTACCGGTAATGGCCGAGTTTTCGAAGCACTACGACGTCCACAGCTATCCGCTCAGCGCCAGGCTGCTTGATGCGCTGGTGATGAGCTACATCGATTGGGGCGGCACGTCCAAGCGGCCGCAAATCGCGATTGTCGACTGGCGTGAAGTCCCCACCTGGAGCGAATTCGAAATCTTAAAAGAGCGCTTTGAAAGAATAGGCGTGCCGGTAGTGCTCGCCGATCCCCGCGACCTCATCTTCGATGGCAAAACGCTCACCGCGCACGGGGCAAAAATCGATCTGGTCTACCGCCGCGTGCTCATCAACGACATTGTCGCGCGGCCCCAAGAGTGCGAAGCGCTGGTCAAAGCCTACGCCGCGAATGCCGTCTGCGTCGCCAACACTTTCCGTTGCAAGATTCCCCACGTGAAGGCGTTCTTCGCCGTCCTCACCGACGAGCGCAACGGCGCTTTATTCTCGCATCACGAACGCGAAATCATTCGCCGCCACATTCCCTGGACACGCGTTGTCGAAGACGTTGGCACCGCGCATTACGGCCAGCACATCGATCTGCTTGCCTTCATTCGTGAAAGGCGTGAAAACCTCGTGCTCAAGCCCAGCGATGAATACGGCGGTACCGGCGTCACCCTCGGCTGGGAAACCAGCGAACACGATTGGGATGAAGCTATCGGGCGCGCCATCTCCGCCACCAAGCCCGGCGCCACCAAGCCTGGGGAACAACGCTGCGCATGGATCGTGCAGGAGCGCATTCCCATCCGCCGCGAAGTTTTTCCTTACATCATGCCGAACAAAACCGTCGAATTTCGCGACATGCTGGTCGACTTCGCCCCCTATTTGTTCCGCGGCAAACTCTGCGGCTTCCTCACCCGCCTCAGCGCCACCGGCCTCGCCAACGTCACCTCCGGCGGCGGCCAAGTCCCCGCCTTCCGCGTCACCCCCCGCACTGTGAGCAACTGAACAGCCGCGATGCTTGATTCGCCCCAAATTGCCAGATACGCTTGGTTTAGATGACGTACTACACCTTTCCAATAACCATCGAAAAAGAAGACGGTCAGTATCACGCCTACAGCGAGGATCTGCCCGGCGTGTCTGGTCTTGGCGATTCCATCGATACAGCTAAATCCAGCATGCTTGAAGGAATTCGCCTCTACATTGAGGAATGCAAGAAGGATGGGAAACCGATTCCCACAGCGAGGACCGTCTATTCGGAGACCGTTTCGGTTGCAATCGAATAATGGCGAGTGCTCGCGAACTCCTGGGTTTTCTTCTACGCAACGGATACACCGAAAGCCGCCAAACCGGTTCGCATCTGATTCTGAAGCATCCCGAGCGAAAGACTGTAGTCGTGCGGGTACACCGTGCGAAAGATTTGCCCAAGGGTTTATTTTCTCCGCATCCTGAAGGACGCGGGCTTCACAATCGAAGACTTTCATGAAGGTTGAAGCTTGAACTAAAATTAGACATGACCTTTGGAGCTCCACAATCCGAATTGATGCCCGGCGCAAAGAATGCCGTCGAAACTTGCCTGGGCATAAAGCCCGGCGAACACGCCGCGCTGATCGCCGATGAACGAAGCCGCGCCGTCGCCGCAAGCCTGGCTGCCGCGATGGAAAATGTGCATGCGGCATGCACCGGCCTGCTGCTCGAAGATTTCGGTCCGCGCCCGATAAAGTCGGCGCCCACTCCCGTACTCGACGCGCTCGAAACCGCCGACGTCGGCATCCTATGCATGAACCCGCAGCCCGGCGAACTCGGTGCGCGCATGGCCATCGTCAAAGTCGTCGAGCGCCGCCAAATCCGCTACGCGCACATGGTTGGCGTGACCCCAGAAATCATGCAGCAGGGCATGCGCGCCGACTACCGCATGGTCGACCGCCTCAGCGACAAGCTCCGCGAACGCATGCTCCGCGCCGAAACGCTCACGGTCAAAACCGGCGCAGGCACCGAATTTGCCGCCCATTTCGATCGCGGCCTCGACTGGGTAAAGACCAGCGGCCTCATCAGTCCGCGCTACTGGTCGAATCTACCCGCCGGCGAAGTGTTCACCACGCCGGCCACCGTCGACGGCACTTTCGTATGCGACGCCACCGCCGGCGACCACTTCAACGGCAAGTACGGCGACTTGCAGCGCACGCCGCTGATCCTCGAAATCAAAGGCGCGCGCCTGCGCCATGTCGACTGTGAGCGCAAAGACCTCGAGCAAGAATTCTGGGACTACTGCCACACCGACGAAAACAGCGACCGCGTCGGCGAGCTGGCTTTCGGCACCAACCTCGGCCTCTCCGAAATGATCGGCATCCTTCTTCAGGACGAAAAATTTCCCGGCGTCCACATAGCCTTCGGCGACCCCTACGGCAGCCAGACCCACGCCGACTGGAAATCCCGCACCCACGTCGACGTCCTAACCCGCAACTGCGACGTCTGGATCGACCAGGACCAAATCATAACCAAAGGCCGCTACCAACTCGACCACCTCGGCCTCTAGCTCTCTGCGCTCCTCCGCGGTCTCAGCGCCTCAGCGTTATCTTCTCTTCTTCTCTGTGCCCTCGGTGCTCCGACCTCCGTGGAACTCTGCGTTGATGCCTCTTTCTTCGGACCTCAAAATACTTCTTGACATTGAATCTACTCTTTTGGTAAACTCTCTCCCGTAGAGTAACGCGCCCAGCCTCGAAGAGCCTCACTCCCATCTTTTTCCCGTTTTGCCGTCTCCCTGCTCTCTGTGTTTCTGGGCTCGCCTGCCCAAGCAGGGCAAATCCATCTCTAAAATCCACCTCTAGAGGTCTACATGAACACAAATCCGTCCGAAACGCGCCGCAATCTCTGTCAACGCCAATTCTCCGATGGACGCCGTTGCCGCATGCTCCGTATGGAAGGCCATCCCAGCCTTTGCCCCTTCCACGTCCGCGAAGAAAAGCAGCTTCTCGAAGCCGATAAACTCGGCGCCGAGCTTGCCTCCCTGTCCGGTAACCTCAACAACGGCACCGACATCAACCACAACCACGTCCTCGCCAAAGTTTTCAAAGCCCTGGCCGAAGGCCGCATCTCCGCCCGCGATGCCTCCGCCTTCGCCTACTTGGGCCAGCTTCTTCTTCAGACCCTCTCCTACGTGAAAAACGAACTCTACTGGGTCGCCCAAGATCCCTCCGCCTACCACAACATGGTTCGCGATTCCATCCCCCACCTCCGCAACATGCCTAGACGCCGGCCGACTGCTGCTGCGCCCGTCACACCGTCACACTCCGCATCCCCGTCCGCAGGAGCCTCTCCGGCCCAACCCGCGTCCGCCCTACCGTCATCACCGAAGCCTTAGCTCTCGCTCCCCTTCGATTTCCCAATCTCTACTCTTGGAGGATGGACTGCCGAATTTCCCCGCAACTCCTTTAGAATGCGCAGATCCGAAAATCGCACTTGCAACCCCTTCAGAATGAACAGATCCAAAATCCCTAGACTTAAACTCCTTTGTAATGAACAGATCCAAAAAAACTGGGGGGAGGGGTCGTAGGGGCGCAGCACTGCTGCGCTCCAGCTTGCCCCGACTTCGAATAACGAGCTAGGTTTGCAATTTCTCGTCGCGAGGCCAACAATATCCTTGCGGTAGCGGTCCTCATATCCGCGCCGCGAGGTGATTTACAATGCCAGAAGCCGTAATCGTTTCCGCCGTACGCACGCCAGTCGGCCGCGCCTATAAAGGCTCGCTCCGCGCCACGCGCCCCGACGACCTCGCCGCGCTTGCCATCAAAGAGGCGCTCGCCCGCGTGCCTGCCGTCGACGCAAAACAAATCGACGACGTTATTCTCGGCTGCGCCATGCCCGAAGGCGAACAAGGCATGAACGTCGCGCGCATCGCCGCGCTCCGCGCTGGTCTCCCCGTCGAAACTTCCGCGATGACCATCAATCGCTTCTGTTCCTCCGGCTTGCAGGCCATCGCCCTCGCCGCCGAACGCATTCGCGGCGGCTCCGCCGAAATCATCATCGCCGGCGGCACCGAATCCATGTCTCTCGTGCCCATGGGCGGCAACAAAATCTCCCCCAATCCCTGGCTCGTCGACCATTATCCCGACGCCTACATCAACATGGGCCTCGGCACGGAAAATATCGCACGCAAATTCGGCATCACCCGCGAGCAAGCCGATGAATTCTCCGCCAACTCCCACAAAAAAGCCCTCGCCGCCATCGCCGCAGGAAATTTCAAGGACGAGACCATCTCTGTAGAGGTGAAAATCACCTCACTCCCAACCAACGGCAATGGCGCCTCTTCCAAATCCAAATCCTCGCCCTCCAAGCCTACAACGCAAACGTTTCTCTTCGACACCGACGAACTTCCCCGCGCCGATACTTCGCTCGAGGTCCTCGCCAAGCTAAAGCCCGCCTTCCACGCCAAGGGCACAGTCACCGCCGGAAACAGTTCCCCCATGAGCGACGGCGCCGCCGCCACCGTGGTAATGAGCGAAGCGCGCGCCAAAGCGCTCGGCCTCAAGCCGCTCGCACGTTTCGTCGCCTACGCCACCGCCGGCTGTCCTCCCGAGGAATTCGGCATCGGCCCCGTCTTCGCCATTCCCAAAGCACTGAAGCTCGCTGGCCTCTCTCTCAGCGACCTCGCCGTCATCGAACTCAACGAAGCCTTCGCCGCGCAATCCCTCGCCGTAATCCAGCAAGCCGCCCTCGACCCAGCGCGCGTAAATCCCAACGGCGGCGCCATCGCCCTCGGCCACCCGCTCGGCTGCACCGGAGCAAAACTCACCGCCACCCTGATCCGCGACCTACAGCGCAAGAACAGCCGCTACGGCATGGTCACTATGTGCATTGGCGGAGGCATGGGCGCCGCCGGCATCTTCGAGCGCCTCTAAATCAAATGTGCCCCGACTGCCGCCCAAGCCACGGAGCGGAAGATGGGAATGCGAACTTGCTTGAGGGAAGTTGTCGCAAGCCGCAAGCGCACTGCGCTGAAGTGCCGAAGGCCTGACTAAACCGGAATTGCCTCGATGACCGCGAACTCGGCTGCAGTTGGAACGACCTTATTGAGCCGAAAGCCCGCGCTGGCCAGTAGCTCGCGGTATTCGTCGACCGTGCGCTCCCGGCCTCCGGTCAATACCAGCATTGCGAGGTCGATGAACTTTCCCAGTGAAGGGAGATTCTCTCCTGACAGAGCAAACTCCACTAATAGTAGTGCGCCGTCCTGCGCAACCGCTTTCCGGCAATTCACGAGTATGGCGCGAGCTTGTTGATCGTCCCAGTCGTGAATCACGCTCTTCATAAGGTACGCTTGGCAGCCGGAAGGAATTCCGCGGAAAAAGTCGCAGGGCTCCATCGTCGTCCGTGCTTCCAACTCGCCGCCAAGAAACCCGCGCTGCCGCGCCCGCTCGAGTACGTGCGCTTGGTCGGCTAACACGCCGCGCATCCCACGATGCGCGCGTAAAATGTGCGAGAGCAAGATGCCATTGCCGCCGCCGACATCCATGAGACTTTCCCACGCTCCAAAGTCGTACGCCGCGGCAATTGCAGGACCGGCAAGCTGCGACCCGGCGGTCATTGCGTCGTCGAATATGCGGGCCTGCTCGGGATTTTGACGAAGGTATTCGAATCCATCCATGCCAGCCAGCTTCGCTCTGGACGGCTCGCCGGTCTCGATGCTGTAGAGAATCTCTCCAAAGCAAGGGTAATAGAATTCGCTCCCCCAGAAGATAAACATCGGCCGAAGCGATCCAGGGACGCCAGTGCGCAGAAAGCGGGAGAGCTCGGTGTTGCTGAATGCACGCGGGGCCGTCTCTTCGAAGATGGCTTGGCTTGCGAGCAGGCGCAAGATGCGGTACAGCGCGCTTTCCTTCATCTTCAGTTTGACGGCAAGTTCGGAGCTATGGTGCAAACCCTCTTCCACTAAGTCCGCAACACCCAACTTGGCTGCGGCGTATAAAGCTTGACGCAGGATGAAACCCTCACGCGCGCGCAGCAACTGTGTTGGCGCAATGCTCGACGCAACTTGTGCGCTCATAGTTCTCCTTAGGTTCACACGTACAGAAACGAGATCCGCACCACTGCGATTACGTGCTGGTGGCCGTCTGGACGAGCCGCGAGGGCCGACTTTCTCCCGGTTCCGCGGCGTTGCGGTATGGTCCGAGGCGCGCAAGCAGTCCCAGCGCCGCCACCATTGCGCCAAAGAACCAGGCAAGAGGGACGCTATAAGAATGAGTCCAGTCGTAGCCTGCGCCCATCAGCAGTGTGCCAATCGCTCCCGCCAGCATGAAGGCGCCGAAGCAGTGTCCAAACGCCGTGCCGAAGGCCCGCAAACCGAAGTAGCGGCTGATCAGGTAGGCGATGATATCTGACTCCGCTCCCATGCCTAGGCCAACAAGAAATGCTGCGGCGAGCGCAATGTTTCCCGTGCTGCCCATCCAAAGTATCGCCATTCCCAGCGCTGACGCGCCGAAAAAGAAGATCGCGACGCGAGGAGCAAAAATGCGGTCAAGAAGGTACCCAGAACCAAGTCTGCCGGCCAGCAGCGAAAGCCCGATAACCGAGCTCGCCACTGCAGCGCGCTCCGGACTAAGGCCACGGTCGGTAAGGAGCGAGGGCATGTGCAGCACGCCCGCGTGTACGCTCGCGCCCGTGAGGAAGAACGCGGAGATCAACAGCAAGAAAGTTGGACTGTGCCAGATCTCGGGCCAGGTTAGACCTTGGCTCTCCAGTTGGCGTTCAGATGATGTTTGCCTCGGCTCGACTCCATCCGCCAGCAGGCCTCGTTGTGCGGGGTCGTTCTCCAGGAAGGCGGCAATAACCGGCAATGGGATGAGCAGGATAATGAAGCCAAAGATCGCATAGGCCATGCGCCAGCCGAAAGCAGCTATCAAGCGTTGCGCTAAGAGCGGAGCCGTGATCCCGCCAAGACCAACCCCAAGCATCATGAACCCGAGAGCCAAGCCTCGGTGCCGGTTGAACCAGTGAGACACCACTACTCCGTAGGGCACCGGACTCGTGCTGCTGCCCATAAGCCCCAGCGCTGCGTAAAAGAGATAAAACTGCCAGATACTGCCGCCCAGCGCTCTGCCCGAAATCAGAATCAAAGCAAGCGTCGCGGTCGCGGGAAGGATCACTCTGCGTGCGCCGAAGCGATCGATCAGCCGGCCCATCAGCGGAGCGCACATCGCGCCCACGATGTTGTGTATTGTAAAGGCAAATGAAATCGCAGCGCGGCTGGCATGGAATTCATGAACCAGCGATTTGAAGAAGACCCCAAAGGAAAATACCGCAATGGGGGGACCGCCGAGGCACAAACCTAACGCAGCGGTGAATACAATCCACCAGCCGTAAAAAAACTTTGGACGCTTGCTGATCAATATGACTCCAGTCGCCGACTCCAGGCATGGGTTCGCGTTGCCTGGCTCGGCCTCTGGCTCCGCCGAATGTTCGTGGGTGTTGGCAAACGGTATAACGGTAAGGGCAACGAGTCAACGGGACAGCCGGCAACTTGCGTGGTGTCGGGATTCCCGGCCGTCCTCCAGAATCCTCGGACGCGACGCGCCGCGCCGCTTGCGCACCTTCTCAATAGTTGGCGCATGGATCGGCCGATATCGATCGAATTCCTGACCATTGGCGAGCGTCCACCTATACCGGAGCGCAGGATTCCGAGTCGCCGGTACGCACGCTGCAATGACGGACTTATGCGTTGAACTTGTCATGCAGCCATCGGCCGAGTACGATTCCTGCTCCATGAAACCAGTCCTTGCTCTCATCTGGGCGCTCTTGTGCTGCTCCGCCATGCAGAATCCCACCGCACCGTTAGGACCTGTCCCCATCAGCGAAGAACCGCATCACCGCCTGGTGCTGCAAAACGATTTCACGCACGTCTACAATGTGATGGTTCCGGCGCTGGACGCCACGCTACTGCATCAGCACGATCTCCCGTATCTGTACGTCACGCTGGGCGCCGCGGACATCATCAACGCCATCGTAGGCAAGCCCGAACTGCACCAAACTTTGCAAGATGGGGAAACGCACTACTCACCCGGGCATTTTGCGCACGTCGCGCGCACCGATTCCGGTCTGCCCTTCCATAACATCACCATCGAACTAGTGCGCCCGCAAGGCGCGACAAAGAATATTTGCAAGGAGGTGATCCCAGGGCAGCCGACCGATTGCCCGCAGCAGCACGGCGCAAGCGGCGGTACGTCCGCCAAAAAGACGCCGTCAGATGCCGCCGAAGAACCTGTTCCCTATTTTGAAAGCGATGAGATTCGCGTCGATTTGTACAGAGTAGCCAGCGCCAGAGACTACGTCGACGCCGCACCGAAGGTGCATGCGCTTCTGGTTGCGCTCAGCGATGCCAACCTCGACGCCAATCTCGGCGGCGAGCACAGATCGTTTCTGCATGGCGGCGACGTGCTCTGGATGCCTGCAGGCCAGCACCGCCGCATCGTCGATTTCCTCGGCACCCGCTCCAGTTTCCTGTTGATTTCCTTCAAGGACAGCGCGCCCGCTCCCGCAACTCAGTGATGTTCCGACGCTCTGTGACTCCGCGGCTGTGCGGAGCCACGCAGGCACGCCGGCAAGATGCCCTTCGAGGCTCAGGACAAGCTGGCGCGACTGCTGCTTGGGCGCATAGAATTGGCGGCCGGGAACGTGGATTGCCTTGAATACACTTGAATTCACTACTCTGGTTGGATTGAGTTCGCTCGTGGCGGGATTTTTAGGGGCGCTTACCGGGCTTGGCGGCGGAGTGGTGATTGTGCCGCTGCTGACGCTGGTGTTCGGCGTGGATATTCACTATGCGATTGGCGCGGCACTGGTTTCGGTGATTGCTACTTCCAGCGGGGCGGCGGCAGCGTATGTACGTGAGGGATATTCCAATGTGCGCGTGGGGATGTTCTTGGAGATTGCCACCACGACGGGGGCGCTGGTGGGAGCGGCGCTGGTTTTGCACCTGCGCGTTTCGGTGATCTCGATCATTTTCGGGGTGGTGCTGCTCTACTCCGCGTATGCGTCCATGACGGAACACGCAGATTCCAGCGCAAACACGGGACCCGATCGCATCGCTACCTGGTTGAAGATGGACAGCGCGTATCCAACCCCGAACGGACTGCAAAGCTACCACGTGCGCGGGGTGCCGCAGGGATTTGGGCTGATGTTTGTGGCCGGAGTGCTTTCGGGGTTGCTGGGGATTGGTTCCGGCGCGGTGAAAGTGCTGGCGATGGATAAGGTGATGAAGCTGCCGTTCAAGGTGTCGACCACGACTTCGAATTTCATGATTGGGGTGACGGCGGCGGCGGGCGCGGGAGTTTATCTGCGGCGCGGCTACATCGATCCGGGACTGGCAATGCCGGTGATGCTGGGAGTGCTGGCGGGGTCGCTGATTGGGGCGCGGATGCTGGCGGGAGCGAAGGTGAAGGTTCTGCGGATGGTGTTCAGCGGCGTGATTGCGGTGTTGGCAGTGGAGATGATCTACAACGGGTTGAAGTAAGGACGTAAGGAAGCGAAGATGGAGAAAACCGAACAGCGCATGGACGAAATCATGAGCCGGCTGTTGCGGACCGGGGTGATTTTGGCGGCGGTGTTTGTGCTTGCCGGCGGGGTGGTTTACCTTGCGCGACACCCGACACCGGTTACGAATTACCGGGTGTTTCAAGGGGAGCCGGAGAAACTGCGCACGGTTTCCGGAATTTTCCATGAGGCGCTGGCGCTTCATGGGAGAGGGCTGATTCAGCTTGGGCTGCTGATTCTGATTGCCACGCCGATCGCGCGGGTGGCGTTTTCGGTGGTGGCCTTTTTGTACCAGCGAGATTGGACGTATGTGCTGGTGACGTTGATTGTGCTGGGACTATTGGTCTATAGCCTTTTGGGCGGGGCTGGGTGAGGATGGCGACAACACATTTCAGAGAAAGGCCGCAGGGCTCCGCAGACTCCGCCCTGCGCTACCGGGAACGTAAGTTGAGAAATTGTGCCTAGATGGGGCGCAGCAATGCTGCGCCCCTACGCCGGTTGCGGGTCTTGCTTTTGCGAGCGTAGAATTGTTTTCGCTGACCGTTAGACGAGTGTGAGTCAAAGAAAGAGAACAACGATGGCTACTGCAACCATAGCGAAGCCTGCAGCGAAGGGTGGGAGTTTTTTGCTGGAATCGCCGTTGCCGAGTGATGTGTTTACGCCGGCGGATCTTACCGATGACCAGAAGCTGATTGGTCAGACGGCGGAAGAGTTTGTGGTGAAGGAAGTGCTGCCGCTGGTCAAGGACTTGGAGAACAAGAAGGCAGGCTTGATGGCGTCGCTGGTGAAGAAGGGCGGCGAGCTGGGCCTGATGGGCGGCGGGGTGCCGGAGCAGTACGGCGGGGCCGGCCTGGACAAGATCGCGACCACGGTGCTGACGGAGAAGCTGTCGCTTTATGGCGGTTTTGCGGTGACGCACGGGGCGCACGCGGGGATTGGAACGCTGCCGATCGTTTATTTCGGGACGGAAGAACAGAAGAAGAAATATCTGCCGAAGCTGGCGACGGGCGAGCTGATTGGCGCGTACTGTTTGTCGGAGCCGCAGGCCGGATCGGATGCGCAGAATTCGTTGACGCGCGCGGAGCTCAACAGCGAGGGCACGCACTACATCCTGAACGGGCAAAAGATGTGGATCACCAATGGCGGTTTCGCCGATGTCTACATTGTCTTTGCCAAGGTCAATGGTGAGAAATTCACGGCGTTCATCGTGGAACGCACGTTTCCAGGGTTCAAGCCGGGCAATGAAGAGCACAAGATGGGGATTCACGGGAGCTCGACGACGCCGATTTTCCTGGAGAACTGCAAGGTGCCGAAAGAAAACGTGCTGCATGAAATCGGGCGCGGGCACATTGTGGCGTTCAACATTTTGAACGCGGGACGATTCACGCTGGGGGCATCGTGCGTGGGCGGTGCGAAGAACGTGTTGTCGACCTCGTCGAAGTATGCGAAGGAGCGCAAGGCGTTCGGCAAGCAGATTGGAGAATTTGGATTGATCCGAGAAAAGCTGGCGGAGATGGCCATCCAGATTTTTGCGGTGGAGTCGATGGTGTACCGCTCGGCGGGGAATATTGAAGCGGCGATGGCGGCGGGTGCGGCTTCCGGAGGGGACAAAATCCAGAGCGCGATGAAAGTGCTCGAGGAGTACGCGATCGAGAGTTCCATTGCCAAGGTGTATGGCAGCGAAATGCTGGACTACGTGGTGGACGAGGGCGTGCAGATTTTCGGCGGATATGGATTCCATGAAGAATATCCAGTGTGCCGCGCGTACCGCGATTCGCGCATTAACCGGATTTTCGAGGGCACCAACGAAATCAACCGCATGCTGATCATTCAGATGCTGATGAAACGGGCGATGGGCGGGCAACTGGCGCTGATTCCCGCGGCAATAAAGCTGGCGGACGAGATTCTGGCCGGCCCATCATTCGAGGAAGCGCCGGAAGGCGTGCTTGCCGATGAGGCGAGGGTAGTGGCGAACGCGAAGAAAATGTTTTTGCAGGCGGCGGGCGGAGCGGTGCAGAAATTCCGGGAGAAGCTGGCGGAGGAGCAGGAACTGATTGCCGCGCTCGCGAACATCGTAATGGAGATTTACGCGATGGAGTCTTGCCTGCTGCGCGCGCAAAAAGCGGCGGCGGCGAGGGGCGAATCTGCTACGCAAACCATGATTGATGCGGCGCGAGTGTTTATCGCGGAGGCCGCGGAACGCGTGGAGCATGAAGCCAAACGGGCGGTGACCGCGGTAAATGAAGGCGACATTTTGACGACGCAGATGGCGGTGCTCAAGCGGTTTGGCAAGCGAGCACCGGTGGACACAATTGCGCTGCGGCGCAGCGTTGCAGCGGCAATACAGGCACAGGACCGATATCCGCTCGAGGGGCGGTAAAGCGCACCTAAGCTCTGCAGCCTAATTTTTCGAGCGTCGTGGTTAGGAATAGCGCGGTCAATTGCTTCTCAGCGGCCGGGTCGCGCGCAAGCGGATAAACAGATAAATCGAAGTTAGCAGCAACAGAGGTGATGAGTAGAAGCCCGGAGCGGGGCGTTGAAAGTGCACCGAGGCGACGGTCTGGCCGAGCACGGTGAAAATAGTGTGGCCCAATCCATTGAGCAGCATTACGCCAGCATAGAACCAGGCCAGCGGCCGAAGTGCGCGAGAATTGCGATAGGCGAAGGGCGTGAGCGCCAGCAAAACCAAATTGGCAATGATGAGTCCGACCAACCAGTCGCGATACTCGAACGTGGGCATGGGGAACCAGCGTAGCTTTGCGTGGATGGCGATAACCGTAGGATTGTAAACGCCGAGGAAGCCGGTTAGCGCCTCGTCGGCCACGTGAGCGCAAAAGGCAAGACACAACATGATCCAGGCAAGCGCAAAATTGTCGGGCAGGGCGGAGGCACGCGTGGAGGCTGGAGCCACGGCTGGGGATTGTAGCGCGCCGAGGTTCACAGCGGGATGGCTGTTTGCTCTTGGGGTACGAGGGGGCAAGCGGAGCTTTGGCGGGTTAAGCGCTTACCTTACACTTTTATCGTAAGCGATAATCGTAACCGCGATTGAAGGAGCATCTTGGGATGTTCCGAAAGCTGTTGGTCTTGGCGCTCGTCATTGTTGCACTGCACATTTTGGCGGTGCTGACGCTCGGAACCTCTCCTGCAGGATCCTTGATCGGAAATTTGCTGCAGGTTGCGGCTTGCGCGCTTGCGGCAGGGATGTCTTTTGCTGCATCGCGCCGCGCATCGGGCCTTTGCCGGCCGTTCTGGTTGTTCGTCGGCTGCGGATTGGCGATCTGGGGCGTGGCGAACCTAGGCTGGATGTATTACGAAACCGTGCTACAGGCGGAACCGCCGGCGGGTTCGGTGGTGCGCTTTCTTTTCGGGACGCAATCGATTTTTTTTGCGCTCGCGGTATTTTTGAATCCCGACAAAGACTCCTCGAACCTTGACCCAGAGTCAGTGCTCGATTTCATGCAAATCGGCATCGTTTTCTTTTTCATTTACATCGGCTTTTACTATTTGCCCGCGCATCACCTGGACGCGCGCAGCGCATTCGAGCGCGAGATTTGGGTGGAGGCCGGAGAAAATACAGCTCTATTGGTCCTGGCATTGATCCAAGTAGCGCGCGCGCGCGTGAAACATGTTCGCAAGCTGTATTCCGGCTTTGCTCTCTATTTGTTGATCTTTACGGTATCAGCGTGCGGCGCTAGCTATGTGCAGTTGGTGCGAGATCTACCGGCGGGAACCTGGTTCGACTTGGCTTGGACACTACCACTTTTGGGCGCAGCGTTGTGGGCGGCGCGCTGGCAACCACCGAAGACTGCGCCTCAGGCGATACCGCGGTTGAGGCCCAAGGGCTTCAGTGACTTGGTTTTGACGAACGCTACGCTGGCGCTGGCGCCACTGATCGTCCTGCTGCAGGTGGCGGAGCTCGGAACGGAATGGCGAACTGTGCGGTTCACGCTGCTGGGCGTTTCGATTCTGTGCTATGCCGCGCGGCTGGGCATCACGCAGTATCGGCAGAACAAGACGGAAGACACGCTGCAACGCCACAATCGAGCGATGGATTCGGCGGTGAACGGAATTGCGATCGTGGACGCGAAGGGCCAGCACTCGTACGCAAACGCAGCATTCGCGCAAATGATGGGGCACGAGACTGCCGAGTCCATCGTCGGCCGGCCGTGGCGGGATATTTACGCGCCGCAAGACGTCACTAGGGTCGAACAGGAAATCCGCGAATCACTGCGGAAAAGCGGCAAGTGGCATGGACCAATGAATCTTCACCGGCCAGATGGGACCGTGCTGCCGGTGGAAATGGCGGTTACGGCGTTGCCGGACGGCGGAGTGGTTTGCGTCAGCCGGGACATGACGGCAAAGCGGGACGCGGAAAACGCGCGCGCGCAGGCGGAAGCGAAGTACCGCATGCTGGTCGAGCAGGTGGCCGCCATCAGCTACATCGCGGAGCTGGGCATGCACGGAGAATGGCTATACGTCAGTCCGCAAGTGGAAACGATGTTTGGATTTTCGGCGGAAGAGTGGCTGACGGATTCGAGGGCGTGGACGCGGCACGTGCATCCGGAAGACCACAAAATCGTGGAAGCCGCGGAAGAGGCGAGCCAGCGCGGGGAGCGTTTTCAGGCGGAGTATCGTGTCGTCCGCAAGGATGGGCGAGTAATTTGGGTGAGCGACACCGCGGTGGTGGTGGAAGGGAGCGATGCGCATCCGTTGATGGAAGGAATTATTGTGGACATCACGGAACGCAAGCAATTGGAGACGCAACTACAGCAGGCGCGGCGCATGGAGGCAATTGGCAGGCTGGCGGGCGGAATCGCGCACGACTTCAACAACCTGTTGACCATCATCAAGGGGTATACGGAGTTGGCGCTGAAGCGGCCGAGGGTTTCGCCGGAGCTGCAGGCGGATGTCGAGCGAATCGAGGATGCGTCCGAGCGCGCAAGCACGCTGGTGCGGCAACTGCTCGCGTTTAGCCGGCGGCAGGTGCTGCAGCCGAAGTTGGTCGACTTGAATAGCATTGTGTTGGGGTTGGACAAGCTGTTACGGCGATTGATGGATGAGGACGTTCAGATGTCCACCGTTCCGGGACAGAATATTGGGACGATCAAAGCAGACCCTGCGCAGATGGAACAAGTGATTATGAATTTGGTGGTGAACGCTCGGGATGCCATGCCGAACGGCGGCCAACTCACGGTGGAAACGGCGAACGTGGACCTGGATGCAGCATACGCGAGCGACCATGCCACGGTAAAGCCGGGGCGTTACGTGATGCTGGCGGTTTCCGACACCGGGACGGGGATGAGTCCGGACACGGTGGCACATATTTTCGAGCCGTTTTATACGACGAAGGAAAGCGGGCGCGGAACGGGCCTGGGGCTCTCGACCGTATACGGCATTGTGAAGCAAAGCGGCGGATACATTTGGGTTTACAGCGAGCCGGGGCGCGGGTCGTCGTTCAAGGTGTATTTGCCGCGCGTAGAACAGGCGCCGGAGGAGCTGCCCGCAATCAAGAGGGCGAGCGGAGATCAAAAGGGATCAGAGACGATTTTGCTGGTGGAAGATCAGCCGCAGGTGCGCGAACTTGCGCGGATGGCGCTGTCCGAAAAAGGATATACGGTGCTGGTGACATCCAACTCCGAAGAGGCGGAGAACGTGTGCGTGAGGCACGGCGCGGAGATTCATTTGTTGCTGACCGATTTGATCATGCCGGGAATCACCGGGCGCGAGCTGGCGAAACGGTTGACGGCGCGGCATCCAAAGATGCGCGTGTTGTACATGTCGGGCTACACGTTCGGCATCACTACACAGACAGGGACGCAGAGCGGGTTGCTGGAAGACGGCGTGGCGTTTCTGCAGAAGCCGTTCACGCCTAGCGCGCTTAGCGAGAAGGTGCGCGAGGTGCTGGACCGGAGCGTTGTTGCAATTAAGAGCTGAGGTTGATGCTTCGCCAGCTTGCTAGCGGGGCTTAGGATGGGTGCTTTCGGCGGCTGCAGGCGGATTGGCCGAGCCTTTGGGCTTGGCGATGGAAGCAATGCTCTCGACGTTGAACTTTTTGTAGTCGGAATAGCGCGTCACTTCATTCACTTTGAAGGCTTTCACTAGAAGGACGCGCACGCCGACGTGAGCTTCTTCATAGGTGGGCAGCCAGACTTCGTTGTTGATGTAGGCTTGTTCGAACACGAAGCTCGTGCCTTTCTGCAGGTTGGCGATCAAGCCGCCGCCGAAGCGGAAATCTCCCACAAAATAGGCTTCCAGGCGCGCAACGTCGCGGGCTTTCTCATCGATCCAGACAACGCCGGCAAGCTCGTGCACTACCTTCTCCACTAGTTTGTGGGGCTTGAATTCGGGATTGGGCTCGAAGTCAAAGACCAGGACGTCTTGCCCGCGGAAGCGCTCGCGTCGAGGGTTCACAAATTGGCAGGCGCGAAGAAAAGTCTCGATGCCGACTTCGTCGTCATCTTTTTTCCCTTTGCCTTCCTCCTTGGCTTTCTCTTCCTTGACCTCTTTCTTGGCGTCGCGCTTCTCGATTTCCTGAATTTCCTTCTGCACTCTCTCGTTTTCTTTCTTTTGCTCTTCCTCGCTGAGCGGCTTGCCGTCTCTTTTGACCAGGGTGGAGACCTCGTGCCCGTTCAAGTAGAAAAAAGTGGATTCGCGCAGTTCACGCTTGGCGATTTTTCCAGTCTTATCGAACTGGGTTTCTTCCTCGCTGCGGGTGCCGGCGTAATTCTCCTTGAGTTTGTCGATGGCTTTTTGGTTTTCGTCGATCTCCTTGAAGAGCGACTTCAAGTCAGGTAGTTGGACCTGCGATTTTTTGGGGAAGTCGAAGACGCGCTCACCGACCGCTCCATTTACCTCCGCGCGCGTCACCGCAATGTCGTAGGTTTCTGTTCCACGGTGCAGCTCGATTTTGTACGGGATTTTCAGGCCGTTTACGGGGCGGTAGTCGTCGTAGAAAATCTGCTCGTCGATCCCGCCGACGGTGGCGGCTTCTTTCACGATGAGGTGCGTCTGGGGATCGAAGAAGACGTGCCGCTTCACGCCGGTCATAGTGGTGACTTCGAGTTCCAGCGCATCTCGGCCCCGCACCTTGGAGAAGGCGGCAAAACCGAGGCCGAGCTTGTTTTTCCTGGCATCGACGAGGTGCGAATTGTAGTACTGCCCGGCAGCTTCGAGCTGGCTGCCCTCCGCGCCGACCAGCGTGGCGAATTCGCCGTTCGTGGTGCGGTGCCACGCGGATTTGCCGTTGTACGCTTCGATCAAGCTGGTGTCACCGGCGACCAGCTCGGAGTAATAGCGGTTGGGCAGCCTGGTGTTGAGCGTATAAGTTCCAGCTTTGCCATCGGGCGTATGGAACGTGCCTTCGATGGTGATGGTTCTAGCCTCAGAAAGAGCCTTGGAGCCCCCTGCAGTTTTGATGTACTGATCGACGATTTTCTGCGGGTCCTGCGCGGGTACGCTCGCAGCAAAAACGGTCAGGCAAAATGCGGCAGTTAGGGCGAACTTGTGGGTAGGCATGGCGTTCAAAGATAGGAACGCAGATTCCCTGGAAAAGTTTCCCCTGATTTGCAAAATCAGGCGGAAACGCCTTGTGCTGTGGCGCAGCCTGCTGCGCCCGACAGGAGAGACCTCGGCTTATTGTGCTTTGGGGCGCTTGAGATATCTTTCGTAGAGGGCTTTCTGCTTGTTCTCGAGCGAGGTGAGCTGGCCCTTGATGAAAAGGTAGCGCACTTCGGTAGTGAGCTCGAGGGGATCGCCGTTGGTGACGATGACGTTGGCGATTTTGCCGCTTTCGAGCGTGCCGACTTGATCCGCGAGGCCGAAGATCTGCGCGGGGTATAAGGTCACGGCTTTTAGAGCTTCGTCGTAGGGCAGACCATGGGCGACGGCGTTTGCGGCTTGCTGGCCGAGGCGCCGGGAGAACGAGTTGTCAAAGCTGCCGAAGGCAAATCTTACGCCGGCGGACGCGAGTTCCGCAGGCTGCGTGAGCAAGCGGTCGTACGGATCGTCGTCTTCTCGGGGCAACGCCAGTGTGGGGCCAAGAATCACGGGGATGCTTTTTGAGCGCAGCAGGTCCTTTACTTTGTAAGCCTCGGCGCCGCTGCCAAGAATCATTTTCAGCTTTTGCTTTTCGCAGAACTCCACGGCATTGCGAATGTCGCGCGCTTTGTCCGCAAAAACCAGCACGGGTAGCTCGCCGCGGGTGACAGGCACGAGCGCTTCCAGCTTGATGTCGCGCTGAAAATCGCCGGGACCGCCATGGCCCAGCGCTTGCGCATAGTGGCGGGCACGGTC
>Ga0209011_1000271_pt1 | contig 21310 bp, 23 predicted proteins | sample BlaSpr_A8_OM1_M3_FD_187986 | JGI IMG/M metagenome (GOLD analysis project Ga0209011, IMG submission 187986) | Forest soil microbial communities from Thunder Bay, Ontario, Canada - Black Spruce, Ontario site 2_A8_OM1_M3 (SPAdes) (version 2) | ecosystem: Environmental > Terrestrial > Soil > Boreal... | reverse complement strand
CCACCAAGGCCCGCACGCACGCGGGATGGGTGATGCCCGGCTACACCCACCTTCAACGCGCGCAGCCCGTGACTGTCGGCCACCATCTGCTCGCGCACGCGGAGCCGCTGCTGCGAGACGCGGAGCGCTTCCGCCGCGCATATGAGGCGGCGGGCGACATGCCTCTCGGGTCTGGAGCGCTTGCGGCCACGACGCTTCCACTGCAGCGGGAAACTGTGCGCAGGGAGCTTGGCTTCGAGCGCCTGACCGCCAACAGCATCGATGCGGTCGCCGACCGCGATTTCGCGCTGGACCTCATCTACGCGTGCATGTCGGCCTCGATCCACCTCAGCCGGCTGGCCGAGGACGTCGTCCTCTGGTCGAGCTCTGAGTTCGGCTTCGTCCGGCTTGCCGACGAGGTGTCGACAGGGTCGAGCCTGATGCCGCAGAAGAAGAACCCGGACATCGCCGAGCTGTTGCGGGGCCGCGCCGGCCGCGCGGTCGGCAGCCTGGTCAGCCTGGCGACGGTCTTGAAAGGCCTTCCGCTGGCCTACGACCGCGACCTGCAGGAGGACAAACCGGCGCTGTTTGCAGCCGTCGACAACGGGCTGGACTCGCTGGAAGCGGCGGCGATCCTGGTCCGGCACCTCGAATTCGACCGCGAGAGGCTGGCCGCCGCCGCCGCGGACCCAGGCCTTCTGGCGACCGATGCCGCCGAAGCGCTGGTGAGATCGGGAACTCCCTTCCGCAAGGCCCATGAGGCGGTCGGCCGCCAGGTGCTCGACAGCACCCTGAAAGTGCCCTGGAACGCGCGGGTTTCGCTCGGCAAGCGGGACCTCCCCGGGGCGCCCCACCCCCGGCGGGTGGCCGGGAGGGCAACGGCGGTCCGCCGAGAGGCCGCCGCCCTCCTTCGGTGGACAAAAGGACACCCCCCGCGACTTCCGAGCTAGAGTTCGGATTCCCTGTGCTGTTAGCCGTGGACGTTGGCAATACGAATGTGACGCTCGCCCTGTTCGACGGGGAGCGCCTGGTCGCCGACTGGCGGGTCAGCTCCCACCGCGAGCGGACGGCTGACGAGCTGGCGATCGAGCTGCGGCAGCTCTTCGAGCTGCGCGGCCTGGAGCTCGGGGTGGTCGACGGAGTCGTGATCGCGAGCGTCGTTCCCACCATCAACCCGGCGCTGGTCGAGGCTTCCAAGCGCTATCTCAACTGCGAGCCCGTGATGGTCGGCCCGGGGGTCAAGACCAGCGTGCGCATCCGGTACGACAACCCCAAGGACGTCGGCGCCGACAGGATCGCGAACGCCCTCGCCGCGTATACGAAGTACGGCGGTCCGGTGATCGTGATCGACTTCGGCACCGCGGTCACCTACGACGCGATCAGCGCCGACGGGGACTACCTGGGTGGAGCGATCGCGCCTGGCGTCGAGATCTCCCTGAACGCGCTCGTCTCCCACACCGCGATGCTCCGGCGGGTGGAGCCGGTCGCGCCCGACTCGGTGATCGGCCGCAACACCGTCGCCTCGATCCAGTCAGGCCTCGTCTGGGGGTTCGTGGCGCAGGTCGAGGGCATGGTCGCCCGGATGTCGGCGGAGCTCGGAGGGTCGGCCAAGGTCGTCGCGACCGGGGGGCAGGCGGCGCTGGTGGCCGAGCTGACCCACGTGATCCAGACCACCGACCCGCTGCTGACCCTCGACGGTTTACGTCTTATCTACGCTCAAAACGCGAACGGCAAGCCGGGATGAAGACAGCCCAGGTATTCCACGTCTACCTCCTGGGCGATCTGGAGCGCTTTGGGTTTCCCAAGCTCCTGGCCGAGGTCGGCTTGGAGGCGGAGCAGCTGACCGACGCGGTACAGGTTGTGTACCCGGCCATGATCCTGGCCGCTCCCGGCCTCAGGGCGCCCGACGGCATGGCCGACATCACTATCAATCCTCCGGTCGACTCGTCGCCGGCGGCGCTGCGCGTGCTCCTGCGCATCGCGATGGAGAACATCGTGCTGAAGCGCCGGGTGACCCAGCTGGAAGAGCGGCAGCACAGGCAGTTCAGAGAGCTCAACCGGATCGGCATCGCGCTTTCCGCCGAGAGGGACATCAATAAGCTCCAGCACCTCATCCTCACCACGATGCGTCAGCTCACCAACGCCGACGGCGCGAGCCTGTGGCTCAAGACGGTCGGACAAAATGGCGAGCCGCTGCTGTTTCTCGCTTCGAGCGAGAACACCTCGATCGACAACACCTACCAGGCCTTCACGGTTCCTGTCGACGAGAAGAGCGTCGTCGGGTACACGGTGACCGTCGGCACCCCACAGATCTACGACGACGCGTACAACCCGCCGCCTGGCAAACCGCAGGGGGGCAAGGGTTTCGACGCGCAGTTCGGCTACCGGACCAAGTCGATGCTGACGGTGCCGATGAGGAACTACGACAACCAGGTGGTCGGCGCCATCCAGCTGATCAATGCGAAGCGCAGCTATGAGACTCACCTGACCGTGGACACGGTCGAGGCGGAGGTCGTGAGCTTCCGGCCGGAAGACCTCGAGATGATCGAGTCGATTGCCAGCCAGGCGGCGGTTGCCATCGACAACAAGAACCTGCTCGATTCGATCCAGGCCCTGTTCGACGGCTTCGTACAGGCGAGCGTGACCGCGATCGAGCAGAGAGACCCCAGCACCGCGGGTCATTCAGGACGCGTTGAACGCCTGACCTCGGCCCTGGCGCATGCGGTGTCCGGCCTGGGTGCGGGCAAGTACCGAGACGTTCATCTCACCGAGGACCAGTACAAGGAGCTTCGTTACGCGTGCCTGCTGCACGACTTCGGCAAGGTCGGCGTGCGCGAGCACATTCTGATCAAGGCGAAAAAGTTGATGCCGGGCCAGCTCGAGGTGATCCAGGCTCGTTTCGAATCAGTCGAGCGATCGGTGCAGGTCAAGTACGCGAGCGAAAAGCTGGAGGCGATGAAGAGTGGGCGCGGCAGCGCGAGCGTGCTCGATGCGATCGACAAGCGTCTCGAAGAAGAGCTTGCGCAGCTTAGGGAGTGGATCGGGAACATCGCGGTGGCCAACGAGCCCAGCGTCCTGCCCGAGGACAAGGCGTCGATGCTCGAGTTCCTGTCGCACCAGACCTACTACGACATGTCAGGGACTCCCCACCCCATGCTCGATCCCCAGGAGTTCCGTTTCCTCAGCATCCGCAAGGGCACCCTCGATACGCAGGAACGCCTCGAGATGGAATCGCACGTGACGCACAGCTTCCATTTCCTGACCAAGATTCCATGGACGCCAGTGATGAGAGGAATCCCGGACATCGTTTACGGGCACCATGAAAAGCTCGACGGATCGGGATATCCGAGACGGCTGGCGGGTACCCAGATCCCGGTGCAGGCCCGGATGATGACAATCTGCGACATCTACGACGCGCTCGTCGCACAGGACCGGCCTTACAAGAAAGCCGTACCAACGGAAACGGCGCTCGAGATCCTTCACGCCGAAGCGGGCGAGGGGAAGCTCGACCAGGACCTGCTCGACGTATTCGTCGGCAAAGAGATCTATCGGGCGACCGCGACACGATGAGGATCAAGTTCTGGGGCACTCGCGGCACCCGGCCGACCCCGGGCAGGAGGACTCTCAGGTACGGCGGCAACACGACCTGCGTTGAGGTCAGAGACAAAGAGAACAACCTGCTCATCATCGACTCGGGGTCGGGCATAGCGGAGCTGGGGAATGGGTCCAGCGCGACGGAACCGCTCCAGGCGCACCTGCTCATCACCCATACCCACCTGGACCACATCCAGGGCTTTCCGTTCTTCCTTCCGGCATTCGTGCCGGGCACGCACCTGACGATCGTCGGGCCGTCCGGGTCGGCAAAGTCTTTGCAGGCCGCGTTTGCGGACCAGATGGACCCTGCTTACTTCCCGGTGCGGTTGAGTCACATGCCGGCGGAGCTGGAGTTCATCGAGCGCAACGCGGGTGAGACCTTCGAGGTTGGCGCACTGCGCATCACGCCTCACCTGCTGATGCACCCCATCCCGACCTTCGGCTACCGGATCGACGAAGGCGAGTCGCGATTCTGCTTCGCCACCGACAACGAGATCGCGATGTTCGCCAACCAGGAGAACGGCACGTTGAAGGACCTTGCGAACTGGTGCCGCGACGCCGACCTGCTCGTCCACGACGCGCAGTACAGCACCGAGGAGTACAAGACCCACGCCGGCTTCGGGCACTCCACCTATGAGGAGTCGCTTGCGCTGGCGGAGCAGGCGGGCGTGAAGGAGCTGGCCTTCTTCCATCACGACCCTGTGCATTCGGACACCGACATCGACGCATTGATCGAGGAAGCGATGGGCAATCACCGGGCGGGGGGCGGCGGCGACGTGAGTGCCTTCCCAGCAGCCGAAGAACAGGAGCTGGCGCTCTAACCCTTACCCTTTCCCGATCGTGCCTGAAGAGTTAGAGCTCGACCTGCCGGCGGTGATGCGCGACCGCCGCGAGAAGCTCGAGCGATTGCGGGCGTCGGGGGTCGAGCCCTATTCGCGCGGGTTCAGGCCGACCCACACGAGTGTGGCGGCCAAGGCGCTGCTCGGCGATGCGGAGCGAACCGAGCCCGTCTCCGTTGCCGGTCGCCTGATGGTCAAGCGGCTGCAGGGCGGCGTGGTTTTCGCCGACTTGCAGGACGGCCACGGCCGCATCCAGCTGATGGCGAGCCGCGACAAGATCGGCGAGGAGGAGTTCGCGCGCTTCGCCGACCTCGACGCCGGAGACATCATCGGAGTCACGGGGCCCATCTTCAAGACGCGGCGGGGTGAGATCACACTGGAGGTGCAGTCGTTCCAGCTCCTGACGAAGTCGCTGCGGCCGCTGCCCGAAAAGTGGCACGGGCTGAAGGACGTCGAGATCCGGTACCGCCAGCGGTACGTCGACCTGATCGCGAACCCTGCCATGAGGGAGGTTTTCCGCGCCCGGACCAAGATCATCACCGCCATGCGCGGCCTGCTCGACGAGCGCGATTTCCTCGACGTCGACACGCCTGTGTTGCAGGAGGTACCTGGCGGCGGCCATGCGCGGCCGTTCGTGACGCACCACAACGCGCTGGGCCGCGACCTGTTCCTGCGGATCGCGTTGGAGCTGCATCTCAAGCGCCTGCTGGTCGGGGGCTTCGAGCGCGTGTATGAGTTCGGGCGCGTTTTTCGCAACGAGGGACTTTCGCCGCGGCACAACCCGGAGTTCACGCTGCTCGAGTGCTACCAGGCGTACGCCGATTACGACGACGTGATGCGGTTGGTCGAGGACCTGATGGTGGTGGCGGCGATGGCTGCGGGCCGGCCGCTGGAGACGACGTACCAGGGGGAGGAGGTCAACCTCACGCCCCCGTTCCGCCGCGAGCGGATGGCCGACCTGGTGCTGGAGCACACGGGTAAGCACGCGGTCGGAGTGGAGCTGAACGAGCTATTTGAGGAGCACGTCGAGCCGCGCCTCCGCCAGCCGACCTTCGTCATCGACTATCCGGTCGAGATCTCTCCCCTGGCGCGGCCTCGTGAGGACGACCCACGGTTTGTCGAGCGCTTCGAGCTGATCATCCTGGGTCGCGAATACGCGAACGCGTTCACCGAGCTGACCGATCCGGTCGACCAGCGCGCTCGATTCGAGGCGCAGGCCGCTCAGCGCGCGGCGGGAAATGTGGAAGCGCACCCGATGGACGAGGATTTCTTGCGCGCCGTGGAATATGGGCTGCCTCCGTGCGGCGGTCTCGGGGTGGGCATAGATCGCCTGGTGATGCTGCTCACGGACCAGCCGTCGGTGCGGGACGTGATCCTGTTCCCGGTTATGAAAGCCGAGAGCTAGGCGTGCTGCCGATCGAGCTCATTCGCAAGGACCCGGACCGCGTGAAGCGTGCCGCGGAGCTGAAAGGTGAGACGGCGCCGATCGACGAGATCCTGCAGCTCGACAAGGAATGGCGCGAGCACGTGCACAAGGCCGAGCTGATCAAGGAGGAGCAAAACAAGCTCTCCAAGGAGTTCGCGAAGACAAGAGACGAAGCGTTGAAGGAAAAGCTGCGCGCGATGGCCGACACCGCCAAAGAGGAGATGGCAAACGCGGAGAAGGTGAAGCGGGACCGAGACGACCTGCTCCTTCGCGTGCCGAACCTCTTCGACGACTCAGTGCCGATAGGTAAGACAGAGGCCGACAACAAGGTGGCGAGGGAGTGGGGGACCAAGCCCGAGTTTGACTTCACCCCGCGAACGCATTACGACCTGGGCGAGTCGCTGGGCATCATGGATTTCGAGCACGCGGCCCGAGTGACGGGATCGCGCTTTGCTTTTCTTCTTGGCGACGGCGCGCGCCTCGAGAGGGCGTTGGTCCAGTTCATGCTCGACGTTCACACGCGCGAGCATGGCTATACCGAGGTGTGGCCGCCGATGCTGGTCAACAGCGCCTCGATGGTGGGGACCGCCAACCTGCCGAAGTTCGCCGACCAGGCCTTCAAGGTCGAGGACGAGGACCTGTGGCTCATTCCGACCGCCGAAGTGCCGGTGACGAACTTTCACCGCGATGAAATTCTCGATGGCGATCGCCTGCCGATGAAATATGTCGCGTACGCGCCTTCCTGGCGCACGGAGGCCGGCGCGGCGGGCAAGGACACGCGGGGGTTCATCCGGATGCATCAGTTCTCCAAGGTCGAGCTGGTCAAGGTGACCACCGCCGAGACCTCGATGGACGAGTTCGAGAAGCTCGTCGCCGACGCGGAAGTCATCCTGCAGCGGCTGGGTCTACGGTACCGCGTGCTGTCGATGTGTACTGGTGACATGGGCTTCGCGCAGTACAAGAAGTACGACCTGGAGGCGTGGTCTCCGGGGCTAAATCGGTACCTGGAAGTGTCTTCGTGCTCGGTGTTCAACGACTTCCAGGCCATGCGCGCCAACATCAGGTATCGCCCCGAACGGGGAGCGCCACCGAAGTTCGCGCACACGATCAACGGCAGCGGACTCGCCCTCCCGCGCACCATCGACGCGATCCTCGAGACGAATCAGCGCGCTGACGGGATGATCGTGGTGCCGGAGGTGCTGAAGCCCTACATGGGCGGGGTTGAGCTGATCGGAGCCCGCTGACTCCTAGAATCGCAGTTGCCTCGCGGAGGGGTGGCCGAGTCCGGTTGATGGCGACAGTCTTGAAAACTGTTAAAGGTGCAAGCCTTTCCAGGGTTCAAATCCCTGCCCCTCCGCCAAATTTGTATTCAAAATCGCCCGGATTTCCTGGGAGTTTGCTGGTAAACGGCGCTGGGTGGGAAGGTTTGACGGCAAATTTGACGGCAATATTTGTAAATGCCGGCGGGGGCCTAGCCCGATGGCGGCGAGGCATCAGCCTGATCGCCGGCCGCTTCCATCAGCGAACCCAGCGGGAGCACGGCGGCATTGCTGGCGGAAATGTTCTGGGTAGCGACGAGTTCGGCAAACAGTCTCTGAACCTTGAGGTCTGAGGTTCAGATGCCGGCACGCACCAGCGATACGATGCCGCCTATGAACGTTGCCATAGCCGCAGGGATCTTCGCTCTTGCCGGGGTCGCGCTCGGTTCTGTTCTTGGACTCGTCACTAACGCTGTGATTGAGCGCTGGCGCCACTCCTACATCCGCAGGGACGTCCGCACCGATCGATATGCTGCGACCCTGCGCGAAGCCCTGGACGCGTACACGGAATTCGTGATCGCGTGGTCCCCCGTGTCGTATGAGGTCGCCACCGGTAAGACCGTAAACATGCGTGACCCGGCGATCGTCGCTGGCCCGCCAGCACTCACACATCGAAGGCTGGTGGCGGTCACTGAGCGGGTTCACAGCGAATCGATCAGGCTTCGCCTTGGCGATCTGATCGACAGAGTGGTTAGGTCCGTTGCCGATGGCAAAGTCACCGCGGCCACGATCGACGCCAATGCGGTGTTTGGCACTCAGGTCGCCGCGGACATTGGCACCGAACTGCGCGAGCTGGAAGCGCAATGAACATCACGAAATTAACTGGCCAACCGCTGACGCCCGAGGACATGGCTGCCCTTCAGCCGGTTGGCGATCGCCTAAACCGACTGGTCGTGATTTCGACGTCCGACCTTATCCACGACGCGATTGACAAGCCGGTTTCTGACTCGGTAATTGGCAAGGCCAAGGCGGCGAAGTTGAGCGACGCGTATGAGCAGGCGCGCCAGCGACTCAACTCTGCGGAAGACCACCTACGAACGGTTCTCACCGTGATCACAGCGTCCACGCCGGTGCCAAACTTCGCGCTGTTCACGCTGGTTCGGGGCGCGGCAATTCCAATCGTCCATGCGCGCTATTTGCTGGAACCGTCAATAGATGAAACCACCCGGTTTGGTCGCGGGCTTAGTGCCCGTTTGCAGAATCAAGAACAGTTGCGAAAAGTTGAGCGCGACGAAGACGAGCCAGCCGACATGGACTTGTCCGCCGACAAGCCGCTGTCCGCCGACGAATTCTTCGTTGAGCGAGTAGGGCATCTGCACAAACGGGCAGATGCCAGCGGCGTCGCCGTGGTACCGGATCGCAATGGCAACGTTATCGGCTTCGGTGAGCGTTGGCCCTCAGACACTGAACTGTTCGACTTCTACATGCCTGGGATCGGAAAGCTGTACTTCCAGTATCTGTCTGGGTATGCGCATTCACTACCGTGGGCGCAACTGCCGATGCATCGCGCCGAACCGCCGGACGATGAAGGCTACAGGCTGGTTCCCACCGACATCAACGTGCCAGTCTTCGCCGCAGTCCTAAGCGGCGCCCTGAGCCTGTACGACGAAACGATCGGTTACTTCTTGGCGAAAGCAGGCTTTCCGCCACTCGTATGGAATGAGGCGAAGAAAGGCTGATGTTCGTCCTTCGCGTCGTGGGTGCGTTTTTCACCTTCGTGATCGCGCTGGCGCTGCTGCTGTGGGGCGGCCTGCCGTCGGTTGCGACGCTCACGCTGGCGACCTTCCTGATCATCGCCACTGGCATTCAGCTTTGGGCGATTCGTGCCGACCTGCGCGACGGCCTTCGGAACGCCTACACCGGAGTTCTTGAAACCCGGATCGGAGCGGGGCCGCTGCCGCAACTTGAGTTCGGAAACTCGGGGACGATCTTCGCGTACGCTGGGCCGCAGGGTCAGCCGCTCCTTCAGTTCTTCAACGACTGCCACGTCACCATTGAGATTCGGCAGAACCGCTTGACCAAGCGCCGACGCCTGCTGGTATCGACGCTGGTGCGGAATGCTCAGGGCGGACTAATAGCTGAAATCATCCACAACCAATGGCAGGTGAACCCACAGGCGTCGTTCGACCGCAACTACCGACGCGATGCATTGGAGGTAAAGGACGCGAGTGGCGACGTAATCGTTCAGGCGCGGCTGGTCGGTGATCGGGTGCAACTTCAGGCAAAGTTCCGCGACGCGAACGGCAGGGGCATAGCAATCGGCAATGGCGCAAGCCCCGGTGGCGGTGGGGCCATGGAGTTCACCGGCCACGCTCACCCGCAATTGCTGATGCACATCCAGCCCATGTTTCGATACCCCAGCAGTCGTTACTTCGGCAAGCTCGTCTGACCGGTTGACCTAGCTCGCAGCCCTGCGCAGGATGGCCGACCCGTCAACATCAAGCAGCCCGGCCAGCCGCGGGCCTTCGACTGACACGTCTTGTCCCTGTCCGTGATGCACCAGTGCCAGCAAGTCGTGGTTAGTTGGAGGATCGCACCGCGATGGACATGCACCAATCTCGGGGCCTGCTGACGGGCAACAAACAGTGCCTGTTCTCCCAAGCCTTTTGCGACGTGCGCCCCGTGCGATGCAGGACGCCGCGGCGCGCAGCAACAACGCCGGCGCTACACGATGCCGGCGTGGCAAACACAAAGTCGTGTTCTGATTTCCACAACGGTCCGGCTATGGGCCGCTCCAGCGCCTGAGCCCGTCGATGCTCGGCGAGCGAAGCGATCGAATCCTTTGCCAAGTAGACCGTGCGCCGACTGTGTTTGGTCTTCGGCTCGTCTCTTTCCTGGATGGTCGCGGCCGCGAGACACCATGAATTCGTAGACCAGATTCGTTCAGCCGGCATGGCCTGCGCAGGGGACGCCGCCGGCATAGAGATCCGGCGCCGCGACCATCGCCTCGGTTCGGATGGAGGCGAGGTAAGAGAGATGGCGATAACCGTCCTCTCTCGATCGCGCCGCTCTGCAGCCTTCGGTTGCACACTAGGCAAAACGATCTGTGCCGTTAGGTTGTCCCCGGATTATCGGTAGACAGTCATGTGGAGGAGCCCGCAATCAGCATCGCCGATGTGCCAGCCATCGGGATACACGGTGAGCCTCTCACTGCCGAAATGCTTTGCCGGGTCAACGCCAAACGGGTCTTCAAGTTTGCCCAGCTGATATCGAGCAACTCGGGCGACGCTGAGGACTTGGCGCAAAACGCCCTAGAGCGTGCGATCAGAGGGCTCAAAACCTACGACGCCACCAAGGGAGATCTCGAAGGCTGGTTGTGGCGAATTGTGGTCAACGTGGGCCGAGACGCCGGCAGGATCGCACATCGCGAGAGATTAGTGTTCGAGCGCCTCGCCGAACGCTGGCAGGTTGAGCAAAGAGTTGTCGATATCGCCGATGGATTCACCAGCGATGAGCTGTTGGAAGCGGTCCGCGCTCTATCCCAGCGGCATCGTGCCGTTATTGCTCTCCGCTATGCAGCGGACCTGGACTACCGACATGTTGGGCTGGCATTAGGCATTTCGGAAGCGGCCGCCCTGATGACGACCCGGCGGGCTCTATCGAATCTACGAGCTCGACTTGGAAAGGAGTAAATCTGCCATGACTGACGTACTGGAACGGGCTCTCTACAGGATGGAGTTTGAGCTTCCTGTTGGACTTGTCGAAAGGGCTCTCAACGTCGCGGAGCATGCGTCGGTTCGTAGGGATGCCGGACGGGTGATCCGCTTCACCGGTCGAATTACATTGCTCCGGGTCGCCGCATTGGTGGTCGGTGTTTTGCTGGCCAATGTTGGCGCCGCCTACTTTGCCCCTAAATACGGCCAGGCTCTCGCTGACTCACCAATAGTTGGTGGGGTTGCAGGTCCTGTGCTTCGTTACAGCGGTCTGGACGCAAACCAGATCACCAGGTTGGATGCCTCGGCAACTTCATCGGGTCACACCATCAAGCTGGTTGGGGGTTACGCCGATACAGAGCGGACGGTGCTGCTGATGGAATTCGACGGGCAAGCTCACGGGTTGCCCAACAAGCAGACAGAATGCTGCTACGCGGAAGGGTCTCTGACGGACCAGTTCGGCAGGGAATACCACCGGCTTTACTCGCCTGATGCGTTGACTGCGACGTTCGAGCCTCTCGCCGGTCCGGCGCGCGAGTTGGGGGCACGTCTAACCCTGCACATCAGCTCGTTGAATCCGCTCGGCCGGAACTTTCAAACTGTTCGCGGCGACTGGACCCTGCGTCTGACTCTGCTTCAGCACGCCGGAGTCGTGCTGCCGGTGCCCGGTCCGGCAACCGCAAATGGGATTACTTACACGCTCAAGTCTTTGCGTCTCTCGGGCACGCAGTTGAAAATCCAGTTCGAGATGAGCGGTCCGCCGGTAGACCAGCAAAGAGGCCTTCCTGCTCAGCCGATGGACAACCGCTCATTTGCAATGAGATATGTAAAGCCGAGTCTGGAGGATGCTCAGGGCAAATCGGCTTCTGTACCTGAGTGGGGCTTTACCTCGCCGAAACGTGGTCCGTTTTCTGGTGGCATGACCGCCGTCGTGCCTGGAAGTGGCCGGTACACGCTGACGTTCGGAACCGCTTCTGAAGGGCCCACGTTCCAGATTGACGTTCCATAGACCAATCTAGTAGCGCGGATGGGGACGATCGTCCGCCGAACAGGAGAGGGGCGCTACGTCTGGCGCCCTACATCCCTTGGCCATTGTTGCGGTCGCGAAGACATGATCCAAACTCGTGCGCAGACGGCGCCGATTAGGCAAGGGGTACTCTGTGGCCGTGTCATTTGACGAACCCGGTATAAAAGTGATCACCTTATTGCTCATTTCCCTCGCGGCACTGCTGAGCTTTGTGAGCGTGACGCTGGGGCTGTTTTCCACTTTGACGGGGAAGGATCCGTTACCCAGGCGCGTTCGGAGCCTTCTGCGAAGGGCGCCGGCGTCGGCGGAGGATTTTCGCCTCCGGGGCACGTCCTTGATGCTGAATGGGGCGGCCGTGATGGTGATCGTGTCGCTCCTCACCGTCAACGTTGTGAACAGGCTCAGCCTCGGGAGCATTTCCTACATGCCATCTGCCTCACTTGTGTTTCCGAAGGCAGCTGTGTTTTTTGTTACCACGGTCGCGGCTCTTGCCGCCTTGGCGTGCTTCTTGGGGGCTTACGTATTGGGCGCTCGTGTGCGGTACGTCGCCACAGGGTCCTCGACCGGCATACAGCAGGGGACGCCGCCGGCATAGAGCTCCTGCGCCGCGACCGTGGCCTCGGTTCGGATGGAGCGAGGTGCGAGAGATGGCGATAACCCGTCGCTATCGATAGCTCATCCGAGGTACTGCCGGGTCGGCGAGGCTACCCTAGCGACGTGGCGTCCGAAGAGGAACAGGCGGAACGATTCTGGCAGCGGTCTGCTGCAGGAGGCGCTCGCAATCCCTCGGGATGGCTGTTTGCGGCTGAAGGTCTCAAGCGCAGCGCCGACCTTCTGCGATCGGCGCATGCGAAGGCGTCCCACAGATTGTTCTTTACGCCTCATCCGAGTGACGACGAGAGGCGCGAAATATTCGAGGAAGCCTTCGCCTACAACCCGCGCCATGTGATGTTGGCCGGATACGCAATCGAAAACTTGCTCAAAGGCTTGTTGGTCGCCGCTCATCCGGAACGATGGGTCTTCGAACATCGAGACAAGCTGCTTAGCTGGCCTTCAGGCGGCCACGACCTCGTGCAGTTAGCAAAGGAGGCGTCGGTTTCCTTGAACGACAATGAGGAACGGTTGGTGGACCGAATCGAAGTCTATGTGCTTTGGGCTGGGCGATATCCGGTAGCACTCAAGGCACAAGCCATGAGACCTCGCGATCCAATGGGGGTTGAGGGACCCGCCACCTGGTCTAGCGACTATGACCATCAAGTGGATGAGCTGTATCACCGTCTTCACGAAATGCTTCGTGAAGCGGCGATCGCCCGGGCCGAAGGGGACCGAATTGCTGAGGAGTCGTCTCGAGCCAAGCGGGGGCCAGAGCTGCTCGATGAGCTAAAGCATGCGTATCAGCTATTCGAGGTGGACGGCATCGTCTTCTTTCGGACAGGCGAAGCCGAGGCAGGCCTACGCAGTGATTCGGAGGGTCACAACCGAGCTGCAGTTGGCTGCGGTGGTTGCGGCGCACACTTCGTACTTCACGTCCGAGACCAGCCGGCGGTGATCTGTCGATGCGGCACGCTTCACCATGCTGAGCTCGAATACAACACCAACAGGATGATGCCTAACGTTAGAACTTATCCGCTGGGAGGCGGTTAGGCCGTCGCCTCCGAAGTTGCCCTCGATAAGGCGAAGTTATCGTTTGCTCGGAACCGTAGGAGCCAGTCCACAACAATCCCCAATCGGCTATGGAGTTGGCAGCTTTTTGCGTTCCTCTCTTTGGGCAGCAGGTGACGAGCGCGTAGCTTCGAGATCCATCCAGATTCTGCGGAGCGCTTGATGTTTGTCATGACCATTTGAGCCAAAGTCGGTAACGGCGGCTAGCGTTTCAATGAGAACAATTCGTCGCGTTGCGACTAGCTTGGCGCCTATGTACTCGACGAGTTCGACCGAATCCGTCGATCTGACTAGCGATTCCAACTCACTAGCCAGCTGTTCATGTTGTTCGTGGTCAATGAGAAGATCGACCAATGCGAGCTGAACAACTGGATCAGGATTCAGCTTCCACTTGTTGACCAAATACGGAATCGCCTTTACGGGAATCCTGGACAACTCGGAAAGGCATGAAGCCACGACTTCGGCTGTTAATGCCGAAATGCCACCAAGCCGCATGTAAAGGGCAAGGTCGTCTCCACTTTGACCCAGAATCTGTGATGCAGTAACCGCAGGCTGTCCAGTCAGCTCTGAGGTATGCGGATCAACTAGCAACTGAGCGGCGTAGAACCTGGCACCGTCCTGCTCAACAGCAGCCGCCAGTCGTAGGCCGGCCGCCCGATAACCACTAGCAACTTCTGTGTGATTGGGCGGCAAGAAGACATAGGTTTGCATGGCTTTGGCTGCAATGGCCCAGTCGTCCGGATCGCGAAAACGCATGAGAGACAGGAGCAGCGTTTCCTTCATGGCGGCGCTGACGTAACGGACTGCAGGGCGTTCCAGCTCATCCAGCTTGTGTCGCAGGGCTAGTCGGACTCGCGGATCTTCCGAATGCCTAAGATCATCTACAGCCTTGGCGAGCGACTCTGGATTGCGAGCTGCTCGAAGCTTTCGAAGTAGAAGATCGATCTCATCCATGCAACTCAGCATTATCGCGTCAGTGGCGCGCAACCCCGATCCCTAAGGCGGCTACCAGTCGTAGACAAGACTGATGATTGGCGATTGATCATTCGCCCTGACCGTGTGGGATGCAAATATCCCGTCCACGGTCAAACCAGCGGCATGAGCGGGTCGTCGGTTACCATCCCGGGCGCCCGTGGTCTTTGCCTGCGTTTCGTCCTAGGTCTGCTGATATTCAGGCTCGAGAGCGATGGCGACCGTGACGTTGAGCTCCTGCTCCTTCGCCATGAGCTGAGCGTTCTCCGGCGGAGTGTTAAGAAGCCGAGGCTGAACTAGTTGACCGTCCAGGACCCGGCATCGTGTAGGGCGATTTCGAATACAGAATGGGTCTCGAAGGGGTCCGGTGGCACGCCGCGGACGTCGCTTAACTCAACTTTTGAACCCGATGGTCCAGGGTGCAAATCCCTGCGCCGGCACCAACTTATCAACGTAACTAGGACCCTAATTTCCTCGTTGATCAGATGATGCGGGCCAGATGGGTTGTCGGGGTCCCAGCGGTGCTATTGGCTGCATTGGCCGGAGCGTACTTCGGAGAGTACGGGACGCTGAATCCATTCGAGGCACCATCGATCGTTCGCTACCAAGGCTGCACGTTTTACCGCACCACGACCATTGAAACGTTGGACGCAGCGGTTCGATTCGAGCATAACGCGAGTTTTTACGCGGGCATGCCGGTTCGGCAGGTCGGAAGAGCTATGAATGGGATGGCTATTTACGCCTTGCCGTTGGGGCCCGGGAAGTATCCGTGCAGTGCCGCTCCGATGGATATCTATGTCGAAGTTTCCGGCGGTCTGTTTCAGCTCTACGTACGCGGTGGGGGACCCTGATCTCGCGCCAACGGTCGAACGCACCTTACGCGTCGCAGAAGATGCCGATTGGAAATGAAACATGTCTGACGTGCTGGAATCAAGGCAGAAGGCAGTGCTCCCATTACTGCTGCCACCAGAACTGACTCCTGCGATACGCGACGAAAACAGGGCGAACAGCCGTTAGTCGATTTCAAATACAGAACTGGTATCTAACGGGTCCGGCGGCACGTCGCGGACGTCATTTAACCCAACTTCTAAACCGGTAGTCCTAGCCACATTGGCGAGCCGATTCGTGCTTGCGATAACCGTCCGCTCTATCAGAAGCTTGGTTGAGATCCTGGCCTTGGCCACCGCGCAAGGGTAAATTTGAACTGTGAGAACAGCGGTCGCGGGCCTAGTAGCGATCGGCGGGGGAGCCGCGGTGACCGCGGCGACCTGGACCCTCGGGTTGCAATTGGTTCCAGTGGGATGTACGCCGTGCGCGGGACCTGGTCCATGCCTCCTAAATTGCGAAATTGACCTCAGAAGCCACATCGCAGTTGCGGGTCTAGTTGGCCTGGTTGCCGCACTGGTAGTCCTTCTGGTTATGCAACGCCTCACCAGGCCGAGTTCAGGTCTAGCGGGCGACTCTGCCGCTCACTGATTCGAGTAACTAGCCACGCCCCGGTTTGACGGCAATTTGACAGCAATGCCGGTGAACAACGGCGGACGTCCACGGACAAATTCGCTGCCTTAATAGGCGATTCGGATCTTGAATGGACGCCAGTGGACGGACACAACCACTAACCATCCGGACTTGAAAACTGTTAAAGGTGCAAGCCTTTCCAGGGTTCAAATCCCTGCCCCTCCGCCAAATTCGTATTCGAATCAATAGGATTCATTGCTCTCCGCGCGCGGGGTTTTCTATGGGGTACTGCCGTCTGACAGCAAATCTGACAGCAAAATTTGTAAAGCAGGTTTCCGCGAGTTGGCCTTCGGGCTCAACACGGGCACGCCGGAAGCTCCAGCCGGGGGGGACTAACAGCGTGGATTTGGTCGGGATCAGTCTGAGTGCAGCGAGCCTTGCGGCCACCACCGTGGTCTTCGTCGGCGTGGCCCGGGCCGGCATCAAGAGGGTTAGGAACAGGCCAACTCGCAGAAGGAAGCCAAGGGCGAATTCCAGCCTCCTGAGCCACCGGAGGGAAGATATTGGGGATGAGGGCGATGGGCCAGAGAGGCACATCCCAATGGGCCGAAACTACGCCTTTTGCGTAACAAGCTAGAGTCGGGTTTGCAATGGCCGGCCTTGAATTTCTGGGACGTGTATCCACAGAAGGAGGGCCGTTGCTAATCGCGGACCGCGAGGCGCTCTCGAGCTGGTCGGGCGTGTCTGGTGATGGCGATGATTACCAGAAGGCTTGCGATCCGCTCAATGCCAACCCGAATCTACAAGGCCTGCAACTAGAGCTGGGAGGACATACGGCCATTGTTTGGGACATGCCCACTGGTACCGCCGATGTTTGGCGTTTGTCGGCGAACTCTCTTGTCATTGTTCGGCCATGGGTCGACGATGAGAGCCGAGCTGCATTCTTGGCAAGCCTTCCTCGTGAAATCCCGTACGACTTGGAAAACTGACTCTTAGCAGTGGGTGGCTTGTGATCGTGTGGGCTGCCGAGGACAGCGCGGACATCGCCGGAATTGCACCGCGCGACGGCGCCCCATTGAATTTATCGGTTGACGAGGCGGGGCTTATGGCTGCGTTGCCTCCGGGCGCATACGTCTGCCACCACGACGAGCTTTCCGACGGATCCGACACTGCCCGCCGATGCTGGATCCTTGCCGACAATAGTGGATCGGGTGAAGGCTAACTCGACAAATAATCCCCAGACGCTTGGCTACCTTTCTGGCCATTTCTCTGTCGGTCACCTCTGCCGGCGAATCCTTCAGGCTCCGCGAAGCGCGTTCGAGAGGAGGTGACCGCCGGGTCGTGACTTTGACCCGGCCAAAACTGAGGGGCTTTGAGGGTGGCGCCGAGCCGAGGCTGAGAGTGATCCGGCTCGAAACCGCAAACGGTAGCCCACGAGTTGAGGGTAAGAGCAGTGGGCCATGCATGCCCACACCAGTGGGCCAAACGTACGCCTTTGGCGTAACAAGATAAGCATCCTGCGGATGCAAAGACATAGGTCCGCTGCTGGACGTCTGCTGGGCTAGTTGGGCGGCTTGTGGGCGCTGGAAGGCAGGCCCTTTATAGTGCGGGAGATGGGCGAAAATGAAACAACGCGCGCCTTGGACATCGCACTCAAGAGTGATCGCGCGGATTGGTTTGGTGCTGTACCGGATGAGATGATCGCAGCCGCTGAAAAACACCTAGGAGTGCACTTTCCGCCTTCGTACAGGGAGTTTGTAAGGAGAGTCGGCTACTTGGGAATCGGACCCCGCGAATTCTATGGAATCACCGAAGAAGGGTTAACGGACACTTCCATCCCTAGCGTCATCTTTGCTACTCAGTCAACGAGAGAAACCGGCGGCTTGCCGCAAGGTTTACTCCTAATCGAATACTCAGGTGGCGAAGAAATTTACGTCATCGATACTCGTTCGACGGCGGCGGATCAAGAAGCGCCGGTTAGCGTGTGGATGCCCGAATTCCACAATTCCCTTGAGCTCCCGCGGATAGCTCCCGACTTTGGCAGCTATCTCCTATCGATAGTCGAGGCAGATCGTGGCTAACTCGGTAGGGCTGCTAGAGGAATTGCTCCACGAATGGATCGCACCGCTCTTAAAGTCGGAAGGCTTCCGAAAAGCAGGACAGTCTTTCGAGAGAGAGAATGAAGAGACGATCATTGTCGTCGGCTACCAGAGAAGTGTCGAACGAGGAGAGTGCGCCAGATTCACGGTCAACTTGGGTATCGCCAGTAAGCGGCTTTTCGCATTTGAAGATCCTCAGAGAACCAAACATACCCCAGTGGAGGTTTGCCACTGGAGCATGCGGATGGGGCGGACGTTGGATCAACCGCGTGATGCTTGGTGGGAGTTGTGCAGCTCGGCAGATCTACCTGCAGTAGGTCGAGAGCATCAGGAGATCCTGAGGACTAAGGCTTTACCTCTGCTGGAGATGACCGCATCCGACTCCAGGTTGCGCGCCGAGTGGACCGCAGGAAGGGCGCCCGGGCTCACTGAGTTGCAGCGACTGCTAAATCTATCGGCTCTCCTGAATGACCTCGAACACCGAGATGAGCAACGCACCGTGGTTGAGGAACTGAAAGATCTCGCACGTCGGAAAGGCTTCGGCGGGACGGTTGCGGTCCATCTCGAGGAATTGGGTATCGAATGAGGCCGCGTCTTCGGTTTGGTTGAGCTCTTCGGTCTAGATGATCGAGGGCCTAGTGCAAGGCATTGGTGCGCGTCTTAACAGCGCGACCAGCCAATCGTTCGCTGGCAGACACTTTCCAGCTGTTAGGCTGCCGGCGATGCTAGCGGAGCCACGGCGGATTGAACACCCCTTGCGCGCCGAGATGCTGGTTTCGCTTGACGCTCGCACTGATATGGTCCAGTTCGCGGACGCTCTGGATGAATCCGAGTACATCGAGCTATCGAGGTTTCTGTCTCGATATCCGAACGTAACCCTGAGAGCCTACGGCGAACTGGCCAATCTCGATTTCTTACAGCACTTTCCGGAGCTGCGCAGGCTCCAAGTCGATATCTATTCGCTTGAGAACTGGGACGGACTCAAGCACCTCCCATCCGACCTCGAGGTACTTGGGCTTGGCACCACCAAGAAGACCCTGTCGCTAGCAGTCATCAAACGCTTCCGGTCAATCCGAAGGCTGTACCTAGAAGGACATCACAAGGACATTGGAGTGCTTGCGGATATGTCCGGCCTACGTGAACTCACATTGCGTTCGCTCACTCTCCCGGACCTTGGTCTGCTGACAGGTCTCAGGCAACTGTGGTCCCTCGAGATTAAGTTGGGCGGGACACGAGATCTCCGATTGCTTCCGCGCCTCAAGTCTCTGAAGTACCTGGAACTCTGGATGGTAAGAGGCCTTGAGGACCTGAGCCCGGTCGGGGACGCGGTTTCGTTGCAGTACTTGTCCCTGCAAGCCCTGCGCCGCGTCCGGTCAATCCCCAACCTTCATAAGATGACCAATCTCCGTCGAGTCTACGTAGAGACCATGAAAGGTCTACGCGACCTCCGCCCTCTAGCTTCCGCACCGGCGCTAGAAGAACTCTTCGTGGTCGGCATGAGTCACCTTCAGCCAGCCGACTTCGCGAATTTCCTTGGGCTTCATTCACTCAAACGGGTCAGCGCGGGACTGGGCAGTCAAACGAAGAACGAAGCGGTCGCATCATTACTCGGAAGTCTCGCTTACTCTGGACAACATCCTCGATTCGAATTTCGGTAAGTCGCCGTTCGATCTGTTCGGAAGCCCAGGACTATCGGGACCTTGAAGTGATTGCCGGGCAATAGGTCCTGTCAATGGACTTAGGCAACTCAAGCATATTGAGCTGAAACTTGTGGCGATCCGGCGCACAGTTAGCGGCGGTGAACTGCATGAGATTCTGGTGGCGTTTGCGCTCCCTTTTTGGAGCGACCTTGGCCGGATTGGGTTGGGCGCGCTCTAGTCAGGGCATTGCCTATGTATCGATTCCACCCGGGCCATGGTGGCGGCGCTTGTGGCACACATTTAAGCTGGCGCCACCGCCAGTCGCATTTGACGCTCCACCCCCACCACCGTTTTCTGGGCCGCCAGACTCGGAGCTTGGCGCCACGGTCCCCCTGCGCAAGGTGCTTGCGTCCAACCACGCTACCGTCATCGCGCTGACTGATTGCGCGGCATACTCCAACGGTTTCGAGTTCCTCCTAACAGTTCGCTCCAGGGATGACATCGATCACCGGCTTCTGGGATTCGGCCCACCCAGACCGCCAGGTGCTAAGGAGCCAGACAGCCTCTTCCGGATCACGGTTCGATTCGCCGACGGTCGCAGCGCTAGCTCAGACCAACGTGGACCTGGAGTCGAGGTGATGGATTACTACTCGGCTAAACGGGACGGGCTCGAACCTAAGCTGCCAATAGGACCGTTGCTACTCCCGAGGAGCGGCGGGGGTGGCGGCAAGCGTTGGGACTTCAAATACTGGGTGTGGCCGCTTCCTCCAGAGGGCAACCTGACATTGATGTGCGAGTGGCCTGCCCGCGGGATCTCACTGACCGAACACGAACTCGACGGAGCCGCGATTCGCCGCGCCGGCGAGTCGAGCACAGAACTGTGGACAGATCGTTGAGCTCAATGTGGTCGCGAGAAGAGGTGCTTAGCGGCAGCAAGCTGTAATCGACTAGCTACATCGCGAGGATGTGATTAGCGAGCCGCCGCTGAAGCTACGCCTGAGGTTGCCTAAGTGGCGACGAATAGCCGGATGTGTTCGACCCACGCGGTTTGCATATTGCGGTAGTGCTACTAGAATCGGAGGCGGTGCAACCTAAGCACGCTGGGTTAGCCATCCTGGGCGTCTCTAACCTCCTCGGCGGGATCGTCGCAGGCCCGCACGTTTTTGTTTGGGGGGGATATTTGCGAAGCGGGCACCTACCGCCTTTTCCAACCGCCGTAGTGCTCGCGTTGCTCGTGCCTGCAGCCTCCACTATGTTGGCTGCCTGGGTATGGCGCCGAGACCCTATGAACGCGATGTCGCCCTATGCCTTCGCAACTGGAGTGGCCGCGCTTGTGATCGCAACCGTGCCTAGCCTGCTGGCACTGACTCTCGTCGGCAACTAAACGCAAGCATCGGGGGCTGCCTGGAGGGCGACGAGAGCCGACAGACGAACGTCCCCACCTCTTTGACTGCAATTTGACAGCAATGCCGGCGGTCAATGGTGGATGTCCACGGACAAATTCGCAGCAATGGAGGCGCCTTTTGATCTTGAATGGACATCAGTGGACGGCCACAACCACTGACCATCCGGACTTGAAAACTGTTAAAGGTGCAAGCCTTTCCAGGGTTCAAATCCCTGCCCCTCCGCCAAATTCGTATTC
>Ga0209011_1000270_pt1 | contig 21420 bp, 19 predicted proteins | sample BlaSpr_A8_OM1_M3_FD_187986 | JGI IMG/M metagenome (GOLD analysis project Ga0209011, IMG submission 187986) | Forest soil microbial communities from Thunder Bay, Ontario, Canada - Black Spruce, Ontario site 2_A8_OM1_M3 (SPAdes) (version 2) | ecosystem: Environmental > Terrestrial > Soil > Boreal... | reverse complement strand
ATCTTTATCGCCGACGGCAGTCGAATGAGCTGTCAATTAATAGCGGCGGCATTGCGACGAGGCCGCTATCGGACCAGGGTTGTTGGGTACGCGACTGACGCGGTCGGAATTCGCGAAGGACTCGAGAAGAACGAAGCCGACGTTGCAGTGATCGGTGCTCGTCTAGAAGAAGAAGCCCTGGCTGGTTTCGATGTAACGCGACAGATACGGGCTTCGCACTCTAAGCCCAGTGTCATCATAATACTTGATTCGAGCAAGCCGACGATGGTCGTCGAAGCATTCCGGGCAGGAGCCAGCGGCGTATTCTCCCGGGATCAATCGTCTGAGCTGCTGTGCAAGTGCATCCACGCAGTACACCGGGGGCAGGTGTGGGCCAGCAGCAAGGAATTGCGCTTCGTGATCGATGCCCTGGGCCCGGCTCTGCCAGCTAAAATGATTTGTCAGAAAGTATCGGGCTTGCTGACAAAGAGGGAAGAAGGCGTTGTCCACTTGGTGGCCGAAGGTCTCACCAATCGTGACATCTCCCACCAGCTCAATCTGAGTGTGCACACCGTCCGCAACTATTTGTTTAGGATCTTCAACAAGGTGGGAACCTCGAATCGGCTGGAGCTGGCCCTTTACGCCATCGATCGGAGAGACGGCGACCATCAGCAGAATTTACTGGCTGCCATGGATGAGCCTGCCAAGCCAAGCACCTCGATAAACAAGGGCAGTCTAGGTACATTTGTACCTAACATTGGCCGGTCAGCGTCTCCAGACGTCCTAGGTAATATCCATGATGACATTCCTTCTCTTGCACGTTCGCGCTTACGTGTTTAATGTGCGTCACGACAGGTTCGTGGGGGGGTGATGGTTGTGAATACTGGACGCCCACAGAGAAGGACCCTTCGTTTCCCGCTAGAAACACCAGTTACATTTTGGTGGAAGAATGGGAACGGGGAGCCCCTACAGGGAGAAGGCCGCAGTCGTGACGTCAGCGAGCACGGTGCGTTTGTTTTTGCGCCTATTTGTCCGCCAGTCGGTGCGAGTTTGGTACTTACAATTGATCTAGAAGGAATCCCAGATGAGATCGGATCCGTTCCGATTGAGGTCGAGGGTGAGGTCCTTCGGGTCGAGCAATCCCCCGCTGAAAGGGAAACAGGGGGCTTTGCGATTGAATATTGAAGAGATCGTTCCGAAAGAAATCGAGGACAGATCTCCCAAGGAATTTGGCAGGTTGAATCTGCCAAGGATATTGCGGTCGGCATCGAACAATGGAACGTTTCAAAGCTGAAGCCGAACGTAAGTTAAATCTTATCAAAGACTTACAGGATTAGAGCCTGTAAGTCACAGGGCGGAGCCTTATGCCTTCTGAGCCAATGGTCATACCTGATAGCTGTGTTTGTGAGTCTTCCTGGTATGCGATCTACACTCGCCATCAGCATGAGAAGATGGTGGCCCAGATTCTCACCAGTAAGGGATTTAACACGTTTCTTCCGCTTTACGCAGCCTCCCACAATTGGAAGGACCGGATCAAAGCACTCTCGTTGCCCCTGTTTCCGTGTTACGTATTTCTCAAAGGGGGCCTCGAGCGTCGGCTCCAGATCATAACAACGCCAGGGATATATGGCCTCGTGTCAAGTGCAGGCCAGCCGGCCGCTATTCCGGATATCGAGATCGAAGCGATTCGACGAGTTGTCGAAAGTGGTGTGCGGGTCGAGGCGCATCCCTTCCTCAAATGCGGTGACAGGGTGAGGATCAAGTGCGGCCCCTTGGCAGGGATCCAAGGGATATTGGTGCGGAAGAAGAATGTCTCTCGACTGGTGCTATCCGTGGAGATATTGGGGACAGCAGCCGCAATAGAAGTTACCGCATTCCAGGTTGAGCCAATAAACGCCACGCGCCTAAGAGATTCCAACATCGGACATGGAACCGATTTGCGGCACAGTCGGAACCCTGAAGCCATCGCTCTAACTTAAAGGGTGAGATGCCTGGCAACCGAGCATCGATAGCGCTCTTGGGAGCGCGCTAACGGCGGACAATCCAGATCCGCGGGACGACAATGCTAAACAAATTGAAGCAGATCAGGATGCAAGCCTCCGAGTCGACGCGAGACTTGCGAGAGAGGATGCCATGAGAAAGTGGTTGTTCTTACCGGCAGCAATATCGCTAGTGTCGTTTTCGATTTCGGTGCGGGCCCAAGGACCGGCGCGAAAGGACATCAAGGGCGAGAGCGCCAAGGTCCTGACAGCACGAGCTATCACTTCGCAGCCGCCGAAGCCAGTGACCGAGGATCCCAACTACTCAATCGCCCCCGACGACGTCCTGACCATCGACGTATGGAAGGAGCCAGAGATCTCCCGGACTGTCCCGGTGCGCAGAGATGGCAAGATTTCTCTCCCATTGCTAAACGACGTGCAGGCCGCGGGTTTGACTCCCACGCAGCTTAGCTCCGAAATAGAGGAAAAGTTACACGCGACAGTCGTACATCCGCAGGTGACCGTGATCGTGACGCAGATGAGTGGCCAGCGGATTTATATTCTGGGTCAAGTAAATCGCGGAGGAGCGTATCCGCTAGTGCCTGACATGACCGCGATGCAGGCCCTCTCGGTCGCCGGGGGATTCACCCCATTCGCCAATTTGAAAAAGATCTATGTTATGCGCACCGAAAACGGCGAAGATAAAGTATTCCGGATCAACTACAAGGAAGTCGTTAGCGGGCGCAAGACTGAACAAAATATTCATTTGAAGTCTGGCGATACGATTGTCGTGCCGTAGGGGAAAACCATGATTAAACTGGTTCGCAGTCACGGTTGGGTGCTCCTTCTGGTGATCCTGTATGTGCCCGCAGTTCAGGCACAACAAACCGACTCGGCCAAGAATGATCCGCGCGAACAACCGGTCGCACCTTCTTCGGCACCTTTGCCGGCCGGGAGGACCAGCGTATTGGCTCTGGACTCCCCCCCAGGGGCGATTGAGGAAGTCCCGGTAGCGGGCAACAATCGGCCGCTAAGCGGCGTGCAGGAACCGACACTGGGTCCTAATATGGGCGCCCGCAACTTCCTTCTACCGAGCATTAGCGTAATGTCGCAGATGTCCACGAATTCCTCCGGGTCAGGTTACGCTCGGCCGACAGCTTTCAACTATGTGCTAGGCACGCTGGATTTGAATCATGTGTCAGATCGCTCCGAATTGCTTCTGCACTATACGGGTGGCGGAACGTTCTCGTCGTACTCAAACTCCGCTATCCAGGACCTGGAGTTCTCTTATAGCTTCAGATGGCGGCGCTGGTCGCTACTGGCGAGCGACCAAGTCAGCTTTCTCTCGGAATCGTCTTTTGGATTCGGAGGCGTCGGAGGCCTGGCATTCCTGAACGGCCTTTCTCAGTTTCTGAATACGGCTCTGACTCCCAATCAGACAATTCCAACGATCCTGGTGCCACGATTGAGTAATTCGCTAGTCTCGCAGATAGAGTACACGCTCAGCCCACGTTCTTCGTGGACTGCCTCCGGCTCTTACGGGATCCTGAATTTTTTGGGCGTGGGCTACGTCAATAGCACCGACGCGTTATTTCAAACAGGTTATAACTACTTACTTAGTCCGCAGAGCTCGGTCGCGGTGATTTACCGCTTCGATGCCTTCCGGTTTACCAATTTTCCTCAGCGGATCGAGGACCACATGGTGCAGCTCGGCTATGCGCGCTATGTGACCGGAAGACTGAGCTTCCAACTCGCTGCCGGCCCGAGCATGGAGATGCTCCGGGGGGTGGTGTCAGGAACCTCGAACCGCCTTTCATGGGCTCTGGATAGCTCGCTAAATTACCGAATGGATAATACAACACTCGTAATTAGATATGACCATCTCGTGACTGGGGGGAGCGGCGTGTTGGTTGGGGCGCAGACAGACCAAGCAGAGGCGACTGTAGATCGAAAACTGACCCCGAGGTGGCGAGGTTCGGTCTCGCTGGGCTACGCAAAGAATGGGAGCCTGTTACCTGCTACCACTAGCTTGGGCAAACAACAATACAACTCCTGGTATGCCGCGGTTCGATTCAATCATCAATTGCGGCCTGGAACCGCCTTTTTTGTGAGCTATGGCGCACGGCGGCAGGCCATAAACGGCCCCGCTTGCGCTACCCCGAATTGTGGAACCAGCTCCATTGGCCACGATGTTTCTGTGGGTTTCAATTTTGGCCTGCGGCCGATCTTAATCCGGTAGCCGGAGCGAAAAGCACGACAAGCACGCGCGCATGGAGCGATCCCGCCTTTGCCGACAAACTATTGAGCCGGAATGCGTGACGTTTTGGTGGGCGCGATCCCGGGCCGTTCAACGAAAAGCTTGATGCAATGGAGACGGAAAATCTTGTCGTGTAGGCCAAAAACAAGATGTCCACAGAGAGGCTGGCAATGGCAGACAAACTAAACGAGCCGGTTCCACGCGGATGGGAAGAGTATTTCGCCATCGTACTGCGACGGCGCTGGTGGATAGTGCTTCCCCTGTTTGTGTCCTGGCTGGCGGTATGGGGGGTGAGCTGGTTCTTGCCAACCACCTATCAGTCCGAGGCGCTGATCTCAGCGGAACAGCAGAAAGTATCCGACCTATACGTCATGGAAAACGTCAACGTGAATCTCCAAAATCGTTTGCAGAGCACTACGCAACAGGTTCTGAGCCGTGCCAGCCTGCACGCAATCATAGACCGTTTTAAGCTTTATTCAACGCCTCCTCGGATGAGCGGCTTTTTCAAGCCCAAGGATCCAGTCGATTCAATGCGGAGCGACATCAAGATTGAGCTAGTGGGGACTCCAGGATACCGCGGAGAATTCGTCACCTTTAAGATTCATTACTCAGCCGATACGCCCGAGCTTGCGCAGCAGGTAAATAGCGAGCTAACGTCTCTGTTCATCAACGAAAATGTCAAGGCTCAGCGACAGCTTTCCGAAAATACGACGGCCTTTCTGGAGAACGAGCTGGCGGACGCGCGTGCCAAAATGGAAGAACAGGAAGCTGAAGTCTCAGTGTTCAAGGCCAATCATGCTGGAAACTTGCCCGGCCAGTTGCAAAGCAACGTCCAAATTCTGGCAGGCCTGCAAGCACAGTTGGCAAGCACTCAACACGCCTTGGACACTTCGAAGCAACAGAAGATCTATTTGGAATCACTGCTGCAGCAATATCAATCGGCGCAAGCGAGTCTAGGTGGAGACTCAACTGTAATATCAACGCAAGCATTAGATAAGGAGCTGCAGGATCTGCGCCTCCGAATCCAGGGTTTGCGTACGCGGTATACCGAGGGTCATCCAGACATCGTCGCGCTTAAAGACAAGATCGCCAGGACCGAGACTCTGAGAAAGCAAAGCGAAGCGGAAATCGCTTCTAATCAGCATACCGGCAAGGCAACAAGCGCAATCGACTTCTCTGCTGCAGAAGGAGTGGAGCGCGGCTCACCCACTGCAATCATGCAGCTCCAGAGCCAGCTTAAGGCCAATCAAATGGAGATTCAGAACGAGCAACAGCACGCGAAGGATCTTGAGTCACAGACTGCCGTGTACCAGGCTCGCCTGAACATGACTCCTGAAACAGAACAAGAGTTGGCCGGGGTCTCTCGTGGGTATGATGAAGCCAAATTCAATTACAACTCGCTTCTTCAGAAACAAACGCAGTCGCAGCTCGCCACGAGTCTCGGACAACAGCAGCAGGGCCAGCAGTTCCACATCATTGATCCGCCAAAGTTGCCGGACAAGCCTTCGGCCCCAAATCGTTTCCTGATCAGTCTTGTCGGTTTGGCTGTGGGAACCGTCCTCGGCTTGGGTTTTGCCACTTTTCTTGAATTAACCGACGTGCGCTTCCGCCGGGAGAAAGATCTGGAAGGAATTCTTCCTGCTCGAATGCTGGTCGGTATTCCCCGCTTGAGCACGCCCCAAGAGGACCATTCTCGCCTCGTCACAAAGTGGATGGAATGTGGCGCAGTGGCAGTGGTGGCTTTATTGATTTTCATCGGCAACCTCTACACCTATTACAACGGGTAAGTCGCGGTGATATTGAAGTGGCACGACCTTCATGCGAAAACCTTTCCTTGCGGGACGCCATAGCGAAGTTCAGCTCAGCATGACCTGCGTTATTCCTTGCCGGAAAGGCAACTCAGAATCAGGAATGGAAACCAAATGAGCCGACTATTTGAAGGTTTGAGCAGAGCGAAAATTCAACAAAGCCAGTTGGACACGGTTCCGCCGGACATGGTTCCGGCTGACCTGGATCTACCTGAGCCCGCAGAAAGGGCGGAAATGCTGACCAATGTCATGCCGGAGACGATCGGGTCTAGAGGAACGGTTGAGCCTAAAAAGGTGTTTGAGACCGATAAGACTCGGTCGGTTATAGTGCAGCCTCCGCCGACAACTCGTTTAGTTGCGTGGACTGATCCCAATAGTCTGGGCGCAGAGAAATTTCGAGCCCTTGCCGTTCGCTTAGACGACATGCGCAGGCAGCACGAGCTGAACTCATTGCAAGTGACCAGCAGTGTTATCAACGAGGGCAAGACGTTCGTGGCTGCGAATCTGGGGGTGACGCTCGCCAAGTACTCCGGATCTAAGACGCTGCTGATTGAAGGGGATTTGCACAGACCGAGGTTGGCATCGATGTTCGGGTTGAAGGAATTGCAAGGACTGAGCGATTGGTGGTCCGGACAAGACCAGGACATTGCACGTTTCCTGGTCCGGTTTACTGGCACCGCGTTATGGTTTCTCCCTGCTGGGAAGTCCTGCGACCGGCCCTCAGAAATCCTGCGTTCGGCGCGACTTGCGGAAGCCTTCGCACAGTTGGCAGGCCGATTTGATTGGATCGTCGTAGATTCCACACCCATGCTGCCGGTCATCGATGCAAACCTCTGGTCGCGATTGGTGGACGGCACGCTTCTAGTCGTCCGGGAGGGTATAGCGCCGCTCAAGGCCCTGAAGAACGGCTTGCAGTCTCTCGACAATCCGAAGTTGATCGGGGTGGTAGTCAATGAGGCTACCGAGTTCGATCAGGTAGATTACGACGGACAATATTATGGCGGCCGAAAGTACGAAGACAAGCGCTCGGAGAAACGACGATAGGCCAGAGGCCGTCCTGAGATTGACCCTTCGCGCGGTAGGTCGATCTCCCTCGGCGAAGGTAGTACTCCCCTGCATTGTAAACAACCCAGATAAGGCGTGCAGGGGCGCGTCACCAATCTCTGGGAATGGATTTCTTCAGCATTCGCTTTAGCTCGTCTGATCGAATCGAGTTGGATTCCGAACTCAATGTTGCCGCTTATTGACGATATCCGGTGGTCGCGCGCGATGGGCCTCGTGCGCCCTCTCGCCCGAGAGAGCGCAGTGTCCGTCAAAAGCATGGAGAACGGCTTGCGCACCCTTGGCAACAGAACTTGGGAGAAAAATCCATCCGCGGAAATGCGGAAGACGGGTACATCGTTCGCCGTGCTGTTGCTATCAACATTGGTGGTGATTATGTATGCGCCGGTACTCAGTTCGTTGGCGCGGCAATGGTGGGACGATCCGAATTATGGTCACGGTGTCTTCGTTCCAGTGTTTGCGGCCTATGTTCTATGGTGCGAGCGCGATCGCTGGCGCGCTCTGCCTTTCCGCCCGAATAATTTCGGTCTTGCGATCATGCTATTCGGCATCGGGCTGCGAGTTCTTGCGATGCTCGGTGCGGAGCTGTTCACAGCGCGGCTGTCCTTGCTGATCTTGGTCTCTGGAATCGTCATTTTCCTGGCTGGTAGCCAGGCGCTGCGGTCGATTGCCTTTCCGATCGGCTATCTGGCCTTTATGATCCCATTGCCGGCAATCGTCTATTACCAGTTGACATTACCTCTTCAATTGTGGGCTTCACGATTGGGGGCGAGCGGTCTGGTCGCGCTCGGTATTCACACCGTGCGGGAGGGAAATCTGCTCTTTCTCCCGAACTGCACGCTCAATGTGGTCGAAGCATGCAGCGGAATCCGCTCTCTGCTTTCTTTGCTGGCCGCAGTTGTCGCCTACGGGTACTTGGCCGAGCCGAGTACGTGGAAACGCACGGCGCTGGCTGTTGCGAGCATTCCAATTGCCATTGCGACCAACGGCCTCCGTCTGGTCGCGACGGGTGTGCTAAGTTTCTTTTTCGGGCCGACCGTGGATTCCGGTCTAGTCCATTTGGTACTTGGCCTGGGTTTCTTCGCGTTGGCTTTTCTTTCGATCCTGTTTATCCATAAATTGCTTCGCTTACTCTCGAGATATCAGAATCCCGCACGGGTGTATCTATGACGTCTCTACGAGCCTCCGTCGCCGCGCTGGTCCTGGTGGGAGGAATCTTCGCGACGCATAGCTTCAGACCGAAAGATGCCGCCGGGCCGCAGCGGCCGTTGCGTGAATTCCCCTCCGCCATCGGCTTTTCACACAGTGAGGATCGTCCGTACGAGATTCAGGTCGTGCAGGCAATCGGTGCAGATGATTATATCAACCGAGTGTATCTCGGAAGCGCGCCTCCGATTGAACTCTATATTGGCTATTACAAAGATCAGCGCTCCGGTGACAGAATCCACTCTCCCAAGAATTGTCTTCCGGGCTCCGGGTGGGAGCCAGTCCATTCCAGCCGTGTCCAGATCGGTTCTGTTGACGGAGTCCCGGTTCTTGTGAACGGATACCTGGTGGCACAGGGAGCGAGGCGGGATATGGTCCTCTATTGGTACCAGTCACATGGACGGATCGTGGCGAGCGAATACTGGGCTAAGTTCTGGCTGGTTGCCGACGCGTTGAAGCACAGAACTACCGATGGCGCAATGATTCGCATCTGGACTACCGCAGCTGATGGAGAAGCACCTGCTCAAGCGCGCGCGGTGGACTTCGCGCGCCGCGTCTATCCGCAGGTCGCTGAATTACTGCCAGATTGAATGGCTAGCCCGGCTGGATATAGCTGTGAGCTCACATTTTACCCCGATCATTCGGTACGAAAGCTTTTTTTCCCAGATGCGGCAACGCTCAACCCCTTCTCGACGACGAGCGAGGTAAAGTTCAGTCTCAATTCTAAGACTTTTCAGATAAAAGGATGGTACCCCAATGAGAAACACAAACTGGTCTTTTACTTCCCGTCTCCCTTGGACCGCCTCAAGACAGGAATCGAGGATGCGTCCGAGGCATTGGATTCTTGTTCTTTCTCTTATCGCAGCCCTATTGAGCTTCGGCTGCCCGAAAAATGATCCACTCCAAGCTTTCAATAAGCCGAACACTCCCAACGATCCGGCGCCAGCCCCTGTTCCGGAGCCGGTTACGGCGCTGTTATTCGGCACAGCACTGTTGATCGGAGGAGCTATTGTCCGGCGACGACGCAATGGGAATCACCGGTAAATTATTCTCGTTAGCAATTCGCGGAAGCCTCGTCTAGCGCAACTCCCCCATAACCTGGAGTGTTCCTTGATCCGTTTCCTGCATGTCTATATCCCGAAACGCATGCTTCTCCTAGGGATTTCAGAAGCCTGCTTGATCTCTTTCGCTCTTGTGGCATCCGCTTTAGCGCGGTTGGGCGCAGGGGAAGCCAGCTTTATGATTACGTATCAGTATGGCTCTCTGAAAATTCTATGCGTATCGGTTGCCTTCATGACTTGCATGTATTATTTCGATCTTTATGATTCCGCGATTGTAGGCAATCGGCGAGAGGTGCCTGTTCGTCTAATCCAAGTGATGGGCGTTGCGTATATCGCTTTGGGTCTCCTCTACTACCTATACCCGCCGGTGAAATTGGGCCGGGGCATTTTTCACATCGGTTTCCTGTTCATCGGGCTGTTGTTGCTGCTGTGGCGGAGGGCGTTTTCGGTCATCAATAGCACGCAGTGGCTCGCTGAACGGGTAGTAATTTTGGGCGAGGGCCCGCTGGCTGAATCTCTCTTACACGAAATCGGCACGCGGCCCGAGCTTGGAATTCGCGTCGCGGGCCGCGCGCAGATGCTCGGAAACGGAAACAATCCTGGCAGTCACGAGCGCAGTGAAATACCGATGGCTCTTTCGCAGACCAGCTTCTGCGAGGACCTCGCAGTCGATCGTCAGGTCCGCGGTATAGACCGCATCGTCGTAGCGATGGAGGAACGTCGCGGAAAGCTGCCGGTTGACTTACTGCTATCGCTGAAGAATCGTGGCGTGCAAGTTCAAGATGGAAATGATGTCTATGAGTCGATCACTGGAAAAGTTCCTATCGAATCCATCCGATTGAGTGACCTGTTATTCTCACCAGGTTGTTATGCCTCACGCCTCTTCTTAGTTTACAAGCGGCTCGCCTCCCTGGGGACTTCGATTATCGGATTGCTGCTCAGCCTGCCGCTGCTTCCCTTCGTTGTTCTGGCCATCAAGCTAAGCTCGCCGGGGAAGGTTTTATACCGGCAGAGTCGCGTGGGACGCGATGGGGTGGTCTTTCGTTGCTACAAATTTCGTACGATGCACTCCGACGCCGAGGCGGATACAGGACCAACCTGGGCCAAGGACGACGATCCTCGAATCACGCGCGTAGGCAGAGTTCTTCGCAAGACGCGCATGGATGAAATTCCGCAGTTACTGAACGTATTGAGAGGCGACATGAGCCTTGTCGGACCGCGTCCGGAGCGGCCTGAGTTTGTCGCAGCGCTCAATCAGGAGATTCCCTACTACCACTTGCGGCACTCCGTTCGTCCGGGGATTACCGGGTGGGCTCAGATCCTCTATAAGTATGGAAGCTCGGTCGAGGACGCCAAGGAAAAACTCCGTTATGACCTCTATTACACTAAGAACATGTCGGCGGGGCTGGATCTGCTGATTATCTTGAGCACGATCAAGATTATACTTTTGGGACGTGGCGCCAAGTGACGCCTGCTCTCCCTTCACTGCGGTATTCGTTCTCGGTTTCCTCAGGACACGATGTCGCAAGCCTCGCGGTCGGTTTGGCTAGCCTGAACAGACCGATTGAAGTTACCGTGTGAACATGGGATTTGTTCTTACTATACTTTACATTGTAGTTACGATCATCTCACCAGACCAGTTCGGAAAGGAATGGGCCAGTTATCACGCATTGGCGTATCTCGCCGGGATTACTGTTTTAGCTTCTTTGCCCAGCATGTGGACCTACAGTTACTGGAAATCGTCGGTACAGACATTTCTACTGCTCGGGCTGGTTGTCGCAATTACTTTGTCGCAGTTGGCTCGCGGATGGCTCGGCGGGGTCCTCGAAAGCTGGCGTGTATTCCTGCCGAGCGCGGCGGTCTTTTTCTTCATTGTCGTAAACGTGACGACAATTCGAAGGCTGAAGATTTTGACATTGGCCGCGGTGGCATCCTGCCTGGTTGTTGCTGTGGAGGCATTATGCGGGTACTACGCGGGCTATCAAGGTGAGATGTTCATCTTATCGACGAATGTCTACTCTCTGAACGACGAGGTGGTCGGGCAATTGATACGAATACGCGGCGCCGGCTTCTTGAGCGATCCGAATGATCTTGCTCAAATTCTTTTGATGGCTCTTCCGCTCGCCTTTATCGCTTGGCGGCGAGGGCGCGTGGTTACCAACTTCTTTGTCGTGCTTCTGCCCGCTGGCTTGCTGCTGTGGACCACCTATCTGACACATTCCCGCGGCGGATTGATCGCGCTGGCTGCTGTCGCGCTTATGGCAGCTCGGAAGAAACTCGGAACAATCGCGTCCATGGTTCTGGCCACCGTATTCATTTTTGGCATGCTGGCGCTTGACTTCACGGGGGGGCGTGGAATTTCAGCGGCTGACGGTACTGACCGGCTTGAAGCCTGGGCCAACGGACTGGAAATGTTCAAGAGCGCTCCGCTGTTCGGAATCGGATTCAATGGCTTCACGGAGTTCCTTGACATCACTGCGCACAATTCTTTCGTCCTCTGCCTTGCTGAACTTGGATTATTGGGAAGCACGCTGTGGATGGCATTACTTGTCACAACGACGACGGACCTGAACCGTATCATTGGAGGGCAAAAGAAAAGGCGGACGAAGAGATTCTTCGGGCTACTGCGCCTTTTTGAAAAGAGGCGTATCAACAGCGACTGTGCGCTCGATGGAGATGCCGCACCTTCAGAAGAAACCATCGCTTTGAAAGACCCTTGTGCCCGCGATGTGCTGCCCACCACGATCCTCGCCAATCCTACGGAGGCCGAAACAAAGATTGAGCCTGCTCACCCATCGATTGTGCCACAGCACTGGGTTGTGGCGATCCGCCTAGCATTGGTATCGTTTATGACGACCTCCTGGTTCTTATCGCGCAGCTACACGACAACGATGTACTTGGTTCTGGGACTGGCCACCGCTGCAATCGCCCTTCAACGATGCGCCAGCAAATGGCGTGATCGCGGTCACTGGGTATTCTCGACAATGACTGTGGAGGTCACGATGATCATTCTGATTTACGGCCTAGTTCGCCTTCGACACTGATAATCACAAATCGATATTTCACGGCCGCGGCGGCCACGGTTATGCTGATTCTGTTGTAGTTCATTCCGTTAACGGCGCTGGCAATCAAGGTCAATTAGCCTCCTTCAGGATCCAGCGCTGCTCTGGCGCAGTAGCGCGCTGCCAACACAAAGAGGATGAGATGAGTGGTACACATGTTCTTGCGTATGCATTCTGGTCCGCGGCATGCATTATGCTGTACACCTACGCCGGATATCCGTTGTGGATCTACTTACGTAGCCGCCTGCATCCGCGGCCGACGCGGCAAGGACCCATACTTCCGAAGGTAAGCATCATCCTTGCTGTCCACAACGGTGCGGCGCTGTTGCGGCAGAAAGTCGATCACCTGCTGTCGTTGGATTATCCGCGAGATCGAATGGAAATCGTGATTGTATCCGACGGGTCAACTGACGGCACGGACGATATTCTCAAGGAGTTCGCAGACCCGTGTGTCAGGTCCATCCGATGCTCCGGGCATTGTGGCAAGGCGGTCGCTCTGAACAGAGGAATGCAAAGCGCCACCGGCGAAATCCTACTATTCATCGACATTCGTCCCTGGATTGAAAGCAACGCCCTGCAATTATTGCTCAGTAACTTTGCCGATCCTCAAGTCGGGTGTGTTGCCGGTGAATTAGTGCTGCGCGATGACGGCCATGACGCAGGCGCGAAAGTCGTCGGAGGCCTGTATTGGCGATACGAGCAGTGGGTCCGCAATTGCGAGGCGAAAGTCGATTCGCCGCTGGGAGTATACGGCGGGTTTTATGCGGTCCGTCGCAAACTGGCCAGAGCACTGCCGGAAGGAACTATTCTTGACGATATGCTGCAGCCTCTTAGTGTCATTCGCCAAGGCTATCGGTCAGTTTTGGACGTGCGTGCGCGTGTTTATGACATCTGGCCCAAGAGTTTGCGCGGAGAATTTCATCGCAAGGTCCGAACGCTAGCGGGTAACTTCCAACTGCTACAACTAGCGCCTTGGTTGCTGTTGCGGCAGAATCGGCTACGGTTCGAGTTGATCTCGCACAAGCTATTGCGTCTGCTTGTGCCAATCCTGCTGGTGATGCTGCTAATCAGCAGCGCATTGTTGGCAAACCGTTCTCTGCTATACGCGGGAGCGCTTGCGGCGCAGATTGTCCTCTATGCCCTCGCCGTTCTAGGCGCCGGGCGTGGCATTCCTGTCCTGATGCGGATAGCGGCCCCGGCGAGCGCCTTCTGTATGTTGAATGCTGCCGTAGTTGTGGGCTTCTACAAGTTCCTGTTCACACGCGGGCCACTCTGGAAAATCTGGACCTCCGCAGCACCGGCTTCGGTTGCAACCGATGGCAAACAGCGTACGGATTTGAACTCAACATTGGTCAACATGCGCCTACATAATCAACTGCGAGACCGGGGGATAACGCGATGAGGTTGAGGGTGACCGTTGTTACGCCGATTTTCCCCATACCCGCCCAACCATACCGCGGGCACTCAGAATATCAGCTCGTTCTGGCACTCTCAAAACACGCCGACGTAAACGTCATTTGTCCATTTCCGCGCTACCCTAAATGGTTTCAGCCGAGTTTCGATTATCGCCCTCCTGACTTGTCCTATTCTCCGCCCGGTGTGGCTACACGGTACTTCGAGTATCCAGCGTTGCCTGGCTTGACGAGGTCTATAAACGGTTTGGTTTGTGCAAAGTACCTTGAGGCATATTTCCGTGAGTGCATGCCACACGTAGCTTGTAACTTCTGGTTATATCCTGAAGGCTACGCCACTGTTGCAGTGGCGCGCAGGCTTGGCATTCCAGCCGTAGTCGGCTCCATTGGCTCAGACTTGAATCGCATTGCCGACCCAGCTTCCAGATGGTTGACCCGGCTCGCGATGAACCGGGCAGCGTTCGTGGTAACCAAAAGTGAGCACCTGCGGCAAGAAGCTATCCGGATGGGTATCAACGCCCGCAAGGTCCGGACGGTCCGAAATGGCTGCGATCCGAGCGTGTTTCACTTGGCTGACCGGAGCGCAGCCCGCGCGCAGCTAGCCGTAGACGATGAAGCCGAACTAGTGTTATTCGTAGGGCGTTTGGATCCCGCAAAGGGCATCGTGGAATTGCTCGAGGCCTTTGCTTCGCTCGTGAGCCGCCGTCCTAATCTGCGTTTGGTGTATGTCGGAGATGGGCCCGGCGGCGAGCAATTGCGACACAAAGCCAAGGATTTTGCACTGGAAGATCGAATCGTTCTAATTGGTGCCTGTCCTTCAGAGAAAGTCGCCCAGTGGCTCGCGGCCGCCAACGTGCTCGCTCTGCCCAGCTATTCAGAGGGATACCCGAACGTCGTCATCGAAGCCCTCAGCTGCGGACGCCCAGTGATTGCGACGAATGTCGGTGGAATCCTTGAATTGGTTAATGAAAAGTCCGGAATCTTAGTTGCTCCACGGGATTCGCGAGCCCTTGCCGACGCAATTGAAACCGCGATGGAACGGAATTGGGATGAACGCTCAATTTCGGAACAATTTCACCGGGGTTGGGATGAAGCTGCCGGCGAAATGCTTAGTATCTGTGAGTTAGCAGTGCAACTACGAAGAGAGGAATGGCATCCGCCGGCTAAAGCTACTACTGTGATGAGCCGGTAGGTTGATGTCCCTCAAAGTAACCACGTTACCGTGCACCTAATCCGCAATTCGCAAATTTGGGGCCCAAGTTACATCAGGCAGCGGCTTCGGCAGATTTCGCAGCGCGCCACGCGTCCGCTCGAGCGTATATGGGTGACCATCGCGGACCATTATGAACCAAGGTGGCAGCGCGCTGATTTGAGCACCGCGCAGTCGCGCGTCGCTTTATGGCGGTCTGCATGGCCAGCGATTGCGAGGCGATGTAAGCCCGACTCTGTTGGTAACGCGCCTCGATATACATTTTTCTTTCCGGAAGAAGAATATCATCCGACGTTGATTGAACCTCTGGCGGAAATGGTTCGTGAAGGGATAGCGGACGTGGAGGTCCATCTTCATCATGATGGCGAGGGTCGCCAGAACTTTATCGATCGCATAACCAGCTTTTGCAGGGTATTGGACAGCGAGCATGGACTGCTGCGCAGGCGCGATGGGAAGCTGACCTTCGGCTTCATCCACGGTAACTGGGCCCTGGATAATTCGCGGCCGGATGGCCGGTTGTGTGGTCTTAACGATGAAATCCAAGTGCTGCGAGACCTTGGATGTTACGGCGATTTCACTATGCCCTCCGGCGATTCTCCAACCCAAGCTCGTTTGGTGAATACGATCTACTACTGCAACGACGATCCCGATCGACCGAAATCGTATGATGATGGTATGCCTGTTACCCCCGGCGGTGGAGTCGAAGGCGACCTGCTCATCATTTCTGGGCCACTCGGAATGCGCTGGAGAGACCGCTGGCTTCCCCGGCTCGAAACAGGCGAACTTTGCTATGGCAACGTGGCGACACCGTATCGCGTTAGGCGGTGGGTGGAGTTAGCGCCGCGCATTGGAGCCGATACTTTCATCAAGTTATATACGCATGGAGCCCAAGAGCGGAACTCCTCCGTCTTATTGCGCGACGTACTGGAATCGGCATTCAACTTGTTAGTGGAAGAAGCGGACCGGCGCAGATGCTCCGTTTATTTTGTCTCTGCCTGGCAGATGTACCTCGCCATTGACGCCATCCGGCAACTTCGCGATCCCGTGATCACGGCGCACGCCGGCCAAATCGAAGGGGTCGGTGCAGGTAGCGGAAGAAAATGATGGTGAAGATTAGCATAGTTGGCTGCGGGAAAATCGGTGACCGCCACATCGAGGGAATTCAAAAGCTCGGCTGTGCCTGTGTGCTGGCGGTTTGCGACCTCGAGCCGATCCCTAGCGGAGCAGATCGCACTTCTCTACTTCGTTCCGCACCGGATGGGATGCGGCTAAAGTGAGAAAACCAGTTCTGCTGACCGTGACGACGAATCCGGGAAAGGACCCAACCGAGGTGTTGCGGTGTACTTCAGAGAGGTTGTGGTAGGTGCTGTGCCGGGCCTGGACTCCAATGGCAGCTTCGATCACCTGCTCGCTGCATTCTCGAATCTCCGCAAGAGTGGCCAACCCGCCAAACTGGTTATCTTTGCCGCACACGATACGCAACAACTCGTCAATAAGGCTGCAATTCAGGAGCTATATCCGGATCTTCAGTGGGTGCCTGATGAATTGAGTACACGTGACTTGCTTAGGGGCGAGAGGCCGTCACTATTCCCAAGCTCATTCGGCAGTAGGCTTGTGATGTGCAGAAATCTTTAGAATCTCCCGATTGTGCTTCTGATGAAACCATTTCTTTGTGCGCAAGCTTCCAGTCGGTCGCATTCGAGGATTGAGGCGTTTGAAAGGATGCCATAAGTAAGATGGCTTCTCCGATGCGAAACGGGAGATCGTCTATGGCGCCATCCCTGGAATGCGTGAGTCGCCGTGGGGCGCTACAGTAATGTTCAAACACTTCTTTGTTGCGCTTCGGCAGTTCGGCTTTGGCAATCAACGCACGGTTCCAAGCCTTGATGGCCTACGAGCGATTTCGATTGCCTTCGTACTCGTCGCCCACCTGCCCGGCACGCGTCATTTCCCCGGAAGCCATTCTCCTCTTGGCAAATTCAATTTGGGAGAGTTCGGCGTTCGAGTATTTTTTGTCATCTCAGGGTATCTGATAACTTCGATTCTGCTCGCAGAGCTGCGGCGGAAGGCCAGCATCTCTCTGCCCCGATTTTATTTTCGGCGTATGCTCCGATTGTTCCCGGCCGCATACTTTTACATTCTGGTGATCGCAGCCCTGGCGGCGAAGCACCTCGTTATCTTGGAGCGTTGGGACCTGACGGCCGCAATTACCTATACGATGAATTATTACGAAGCGAGGCGCTGGTCACTCGGGCATCTGTGGTCGCTCGCGGTTGAGGAGCAGTTCTATCTGTTGTGGCCGTTAATACTCCGAACACTCGGCCAGCTGCGCTCGGTTCGTTTCCTGATTACCCTAGTGGTGGTAGCGCCGTTTCTGCGTCTCGCCTCTCCGTATGTAGGACCCGCGTTTAATTTCCTTGTCTGGTCCGATGCACTGGCGACGGGCTGCCTGCTCGCAATCGTGCGGGAGGATCTCGCCGCCAATCCACGTTACGCCCGCCTCTTGGCCTCGCGATGGTTTTTCCTCGTTCCGGTGGCCGCGCTAGTTGCCAATTACGTCCCGTTCACCAAGGTCTATTGGTTGGTTTCAGAGACGGTCATGAATCTATCAATTGCGGCTTCGCTTGATTGGGCTATGCGGAATCCTGATACCGCGGTCGGCCGCTTCCTAAACTTACCGGCGGTTAGCTTCACTGGTGTTCTCAGCTATTCGCTGTACCTGTGGCAGCAGATCTTCCTTAACCGAGAGTCGGTCAGCCCGTACTGTACGTTTCCCTTAAACATCGTCTTGGCGGTTGCCATGGCCCTCGTCTCATATCTGCTGATTGAGGCGCCTTTTCTGCGATTCCGCACCGCAATCGAGTGCGCCCGCGCTCAATGGCGGGGAACTGGGGAGCGAGACCGCTTACCCGCCCGTTGAAACTTGAGCGCAAACTAGAATAATCTCGTGTTGGCGCGCATCAGACCCAGTGAACTAACCGCTCGTTTCGTAGAACGTCTTGGTAATGGCGCATATCATTAGTTGTGCTCATGTCGAAACTGAACGGTCCAGTTAGGAATGATCAGGGCCTCCCAAACGCGGTTTGCTTCGTTTAGGTTCATCGCGATGCTGAGCCGCTCAGTATGGGGTTCTAATGGCCTGTTGGTATTCTGATAGCTCTAAATTCTAAAATCGATTTGACGACGTTGACCATTCCCTTACCAATGCCGACCCCCCCCAGCAATGCCAAAGTAATCGGGCGTAACTTCATCTTCATGGGCCTGGAAGTGATGATTACGTTCGTTTGCACATTGTCAACGACCGTAGTCATTGCGCGGACCGTCGGGCCGACCCGACTTGGATACTTCAATCTGGTATTCTGGCTGACCACCATCACGTGCTCGGTCGGTTCGCTGGGCATTCCGCTCACAACCTTCAAGTACATGGGCGAATTCCTCGGCAGCGGCCAAAAGGAGCTTGCGCGCGCCGTATTCTTCTACAACCTTTGGGCCCAGACTCTGATTGCATCGGCGTTAACGGCCATCAGCATGATTGCCGTCTTCACCATTGTTGATCCAGAGTATCGTTTCTGCTCGGCTTTGCTAGTTTTGAGCATGGTGCCCAACATGATTACGTTCGTGCCCTCGCAAGCGAACTCTGCCGCCGAGGATTCAGCACTCAATACGCGAGGCTCCTTGGTAGGAGCAATAGTCTATGTGATCGCAGTGGCTGTAAGTCTCCTCCTTGGATGGAACCTGGTCGGCATTGCCGCAGGCGTGTTGCTGTACCGCACTGCGGAGTTGGCCGTAAAGATCGGTCCGGTGCTTAAGTCCATGAAAACCGTACACCGGGTCCCACTGCCGGTGGGAATTCGCAAGCGAATGTTTACATTTTCCGGCCTAAGCACCGGGCTCATGATTTTGCAGATCGTAATTTGGGACCGGTCCGACATCATTTTCTTGAAATTGCTGCAGCCAGATATTCGTCAATTGGCTTTCTTCTCGGTTTGTTTCAATGTGGCGGACAAGCTCATGCGAGTACCGCAAACTTTTGCCAATGCACTCTCGGCCACGCAGATGGCCGAGTACGGACGCGATAAGGACCGCCTTTTTAAGATGACCTCACAGGCCTCCACGTATGTCCTTCTGGGAGCACTTCCGATTTTGATCGGGGTCGCTTGCATCGGCGGTCCTTTTGTACGGGTTATGTATGGGTCGCAATACCTGCCAGCGATACCGGTTTTTATTGTAGTGGCACTTCTCAGCATTCCGAAGGCAGTACTGACGCCCGCGTTGACGTTGTTGTATTCCGCTGAAGACCTGGGGTTTATCCTGAAGTGGGGTTGTGTAGCCGCGTTGATGAACGTGCTGCTCGATGTCGCGTTGATTCCAAGTCATGGCGCAATTGGTGCAGCCTGGGCAAATGGCATCGCCCAAACGTTCGCCGCACTATTTATCTGGGGGCGTGTACTTGTTCGCTATCCCGTCCGGATTGACATGCCTGTTCTGCTGAGGCTTGCTGCCGCGACTCTTGGGATGGCAATCGTTGTACTCGGCATTGTGGCGATGCCGCTCAGCGCCATCATGAAGTTGAGCGTTGCTGTACCTGCAGGTGCGATTGTTTTCGTGATCACAAGCCGGATGTTCATGGTGCTGCAGAAGGATGATCGCCGGCGCCTGCTTGTGCTTTCTTCCTTGCTGCCCACGCCGGTCGGTTCCTCGTTTACACGCTTGGTCGATTTCCTGGTTCCGCAATCACCGGTTGTGGAAGTCTCAAGATGAACTCAAGAAGGCTTCACTCCAATGCGTAGCATCATGGAAGCACCGAGTTTCGCGCCTATAGCAGCCGCGCTTGCTGAGCGAGCCTCCCCGCTGAGGATCGCGCACGTGGGTGACAGCATGGAAATGGGCGGAGCGGAAAAGCTTACAGCCACGCTGTGCCGATTGCAACGCGACCGTGGCCACACGGCCTCAGTCCACTGCCTTTATCGGCTTGGCGTAATTGGCGAAGAGCTACAGACCGAAGGCTTTGAGGTCATTCTCCACCCTCCTTGCTCATTTTTTTATCTGATGCGCTCCTTATACAGAGCGTTCAGGCGCTCCTCTCCCGATGTAGTCCATTGCCATAATGCTACGGCCGCTATTCTCGCCGCTCTTCCGGCCCGCCTCGCTGGCGTGAAGACGGTCATAGTAACCCGGCATGGCTTGGTTAAACCTCCTTACCAGCTACGTCGTGAGTTGAAATTTGCGCTCGCTTCGCGCTGGTGTGATTGGATCGTTGGAGTCTGCGAGGGCACGCGGACCAATTTGCTGGCCGCTCCATTCGCCGCACGCGACAGAATCATTCACATTTATAACGGCGCTTTGCCCGCCGATATCCGGGCTGTGCCGCGGCCGAAGAGCGGCTTTACTTTGCTTTATGTTGGCCGTTTGGCGCCGCTGAAGGACCACGCCACCTTATTGCGGGCGCTTGCACTCACACGCATGCATCATCCTAACGTGCAGCTATGGATAGTTGGCGATGGGCCGCTTGAGTTCAGTCTGCGGAAGCTCAGCGATGAACTCGGGCTGAATGAATGCGTCACTTTTTTCGGTGAACAGGCTGATGTTTCGCCATTCTTGCTCGCGGCTGATCTATTTGTGAGTTCTTCGGTAACCGAAGGCTTGCCTGTGTCGCTATTGGAAGCAATGTCGGTTGGGCTGCCGGCGCTGGTCACCGATGTTGGAGGTATGGGCGAGATCGCGCGTTTGTCGGGCGCAGTCACAGTCGTGGCAGCGTCCGATCCTAAAGGCATGGCAGAGGCTTTGTGCGACGCGGTTGCCCGGAGGCAAGAACTCCCTAAAATGGGGCAGCTGGCCACCTATTGTTACGAGCAATATTTTAGGCCGGAACGCATGTTTGATGATTACATGAGCCTGTACTATCGCTGTATTTCTCACAATCAAGCGCTGCACTCTACCTAGGAAACCGCACACTCGCAACTAGTCATAAGAAAAGCCGCACGTTCGCTGGCACGCAGTTCATTGCTGAGTGCCTTTTCGTTGGCGCGTCGGGGTTGCCGCCGCACTTTCGCTCACGTTCCGAGGCCTTGCGCCATGCAATTCATATACCACCATCGCACCATGGGCCGCAGTTCTCAAGCCATGCACATTTGTAGCCTGGTGGAAGCATTGAAAGCAGATGGACACGAAGTGACGATCTTATCCCCCCCAGGAGTTGATCCACTCAAGGCCGCTGGACTGATGCCATTTTTGCGGAAGGGGGATCGTGCAGATGGTCTTCAACGCATTTGGAAATACATAAGCTGCGAGTGTCCGCAGTTCGCATTTGAAGTATTCGAGCTTCTCTACAACCTGTTTCTCCCATTTCGGCTGTTGCCAATTTTGTGGCGGCAACCGGACGCC
>Ga0209011_1000269_pt1 | contig 21481 bp, 24 predicted proteins | sample BlaSpr_A8_OM1_M3_FD_187986 | JGI IMG/M metagenome (GOLD analysis project Ga0209011, IMG submission 187986) | Forest soil microbial communities from Thunder Bay, Ontario, Canada - Black Spruce, Ontario site 2_A8_OM1_M3 (SPAdes) (version 2) | ecosystem: Environmental > Terrestrial > Soil > Boreal... | reverse complement strand
CAACGACCTCTCGCGTGTGAGGCGAGCGCTCTCCCACTGAGCTAGCCGCCCCATGGGCCAACAATTCTACCTACCCTCGTACGATCCTCATCGATGGCCGCCCCTCTCGCTCAGCGTCATTGCGTCGAGTGCAAGCCGGGCACTCCCCCGCTCCCCAGGGCCGAGATCGACCGGTTGCTCGAGCAGGTTTCCGACTGGGAGGTCGAAGAGGCGGACGGCCACCTGCGCCTGGCGAGGACGGTCAGGTTCAAAGGCTTCATGCCGGGCGTCGAGCTCATCAACCGGATCGCGCCCATCGCCGAGGCGGAGGGCCACCACCCCGACCTCCTGCTGAGCTACGGCTCGCTGACGATCTGGCTCTGGACGCATGCCGCCGGAGGCCTCACAGAGAACGATTTCATCCTCGCTGCGAGGCTAGACCAGGCCATCTGACAATTTCTTAACTGACTTTCCTTTGCTTTGTCTGGGACCTCGTGATAACTTCTGCGGGCTTGATGCACTTTTTCCTTTGCTGGTTCTTCCACCAACGCGAGCGTGAGGTTCTGCTGAAGGGGATCCTGCCCATGGGGCTCGATGCCGTAGTTTTCTGCTGGCGTTGCGACCGCATGCGCGGCCGTGCCGTTCAGGTCCTCCAGCCGACCTCGCTCCGGGCGTAAGCTCCGAACTCACCTCTCCAGGACGATGGCCGGGTAGTCGTAGGCGTCGATCTTCGTCGCGCGCGGAAACTCCTTGGCCGCCAGGTCGCGCAGCGGAATGTCTACGGCCCAGGTGACGACCACCACGAGATCGCAGGCCTGAAGCTGGTCCGGCGACGTCACCGTGGAGAAGCCGGTCGAGTACGCACCCATGACCTGCTCGTCCCAGTGGAGCACGCAAGCGCGGCGACCGGCTTCCTTGGCTCGCTCGATCACCGCCGCCGACTGCCGGAACGCGATCGAGTCCTGGGTATAGCCCGGGATCAGGAACACCACGGCCGCCGCCGCACCAAGGATGACTGCCGGCGCCAGCACCAGCCTCCAGCGTGCGACCGCAGCGGCAATGAGATACGCGAATCCGGGCACCAGAAAAATGAAAAACCTCGGATACAGATACAGGGGATGCAGCACTATCCACAGGAAGGCCACCCCCGCCGAGACGGTGAGCACCGAGATCCACAGCCAGCGCTCTCGGCGCAGCACCCACAAGCCCAACGCTGAGGTGCTGAGCCAGAGCCCGATCGTCAGCAGGTTCGGCGCTCCGACCAGATAGAAAACAAGGTCGCGCGGGAAAGTCGGGTCAAAGCTGCCGGGAATCAGCCCGTGCTGCGTGAGAACGACCCACAGGATGGAGGCGTTGGCGCCGATGCCGATGATGCCGGCAAGGAACCACGCGGGAGCGAGCCGCCACAGCTCGTTTCGCGGCCGGCGCACGAGGACCCAAACGAAATGCGCGACCACGACCAGGCCCGTGAAGAAATGGGCGGCGATGGCCAGCCCCAGCACGAGCCCATAAGCCCACCTCCACCGGCCGGTTGCGGCACGGGGCAGCAGCACAGTCGCCAGCACCGAGCACAGAACGCCCAGGCTGTAGCCGCGCAGGTCACGGCTGTTCACGACGAAAAGCGGATTCGTGGCGACGAACACGCCCCCGGAGGCGCCGGGGATGAGGCCGAACCGATCGACGAGGACAGCCGACGTCACGCCTACCGCGCCGCCCGCGGCAAACGCCGGCATCAGCCGGTACAAGACCTCCCATCGCGATCCAGTCGTCGAGTAGATGAGATGGCTCAACAACGACACCAGCACGTGGTCGTTGCCGGCGATACCAAAAAGAGGGATCGTCGGCTGCTGCGTGCGCACGGCGAAGGCGTCGAGCAGGGATGGCGTGGCGACGAAGTTGGCGAAAGTCGCAGCCGCGTCGTAGCCGAACGCTCGCCCCGAACCGACAAGGTAGGCCGCCGCGGTCGCCACGCCAAGGATCACGCCGACTACCGCCGGCGACAGAGACACTCTCTTGATCGAGACGGACGTCGCCGAGTCGGGCATCGGCCCCGAAGCTTAGCCCGTAGCGCCGCGACTACTTAGTGCGAGACCGCCTCTTCGGGCACGACGTCCTCGCCGGTGTACGCCGCTGCCTGCATCCGGAAAAGTCGCGCGTACTGCCCATCCAACCGCATCAGCTCCTCGTGCGTGCCTTCCTCTACCACTCGGCCGTGTTCGAGAAAGACAATGCGATCGGCGCGCCGCACCGTCGAAAAGCGGTGAGAGATGTAGACCGCGGTGCGGCCCCTCGTGAGCGAACGCAGCCGCTCGAACAGGTCGTACTCCGCCTGCGCGTCAAGCGCGGAAGTCGGCTCGTCGAGCAGCAAGATCTTTGCGTCGCGCATGAACGCTCGGGCCAGCGCCACCTTCTGCCATTCCCCGCCCGAAAGATTCACACCGGCGTCAAACCACTTGCCAAGCGCGGTGTCGTAGCCGTCCGGCAGTTTCGAGATGAGGTCATCCGCCCCCGCCTGCCGGCTCGCGTCGACGATCGCCTCGCGATCGGTGATGTGCTGCACGTTGCCGAGCCCGATGTTCTCCGCCGCCGTGGCCTGGTAGTCGACATAGTCCTGAAACATCGCGCCGATCTGATTGCGGAGAGCAACAGGCTCGAAATCGCGCACGTCGATCCCATCGATCAAGATGCGTCCTTCGCTAGGGTCGTACAGCCTGCAGATCAGCTTGAACAGCGTCGTCTTGCCGGCGCCGTTGCGCCCGACCACGGCAAGCGTTTCGCCAGCCTTGACGGTGAAGCTCAAGTTGGTGAGCGCGCTCTTTTCGGCGCCGGGGTACGCGAATGTGACGTTGTCGAACTTGATCTCTCCGCGCAAGCGCTCCGGCACTGCGACTGGAGCCGGGGCCACCGGCATCGTGGTCTTGGTCGCCATCAGCTCGAAGAGGTTGTTCAGGTAGAGGTTGTGCTCGTACATCCCAGTGAAGCCGCCGAGGAGACCCTGAATCGAGCCCTGGACCGATTGCGCGGCGGTGGTGAACAGCGTCAGGGAGCCAAGGGTCAGGTGCCCGGCGATCGCCTGCAGGGCCACATATAGATAGGTAAGGGTGGTCGCGATGGTGCTCAAGTTGCCGAGGGCGAATCCGGTCATGTAGCGCCTTGCCACCTGGCGGCGCTGGCTTCCGTAGAACGCTTCGGCGATCAGCCGGTACCGTGCGATGAAGTAGCCGCCCAGGCCGAAGAGCTTGACCTCTTTGGCAAACGTGTCCGTGGTGACGAGGGTGACAAGGTAGTTCATGCGCCTCAGCAGCCTCGATCCCCAGCGGGCGATGTTGTAGCCCCACCACCCGTAGCGCGTGTCGGCGATGAACGCGGGGATCGGGGACACCAGCGCAATCAGCGCCAGCAGCGGGCTCACCGCGACCAGCAGCGCGATCATCGTGGCGAACGTGATCAGCGTCTGGACCAGACCGAACGCAGTCGAGATCATCATCACCGGCCGGTTGATGGAATCCGTCTGAGCGCGACGCAACAGGTCGTAAGACGCCGGGTCCTCGTAGAACGCGAGGTCGAGCGTCGCCGCCTTCTCCATCACCATCAGTTGGATCCGCATCGCCACCGCGTTCTGCAGGAGCTGCTGAGTGATGTTTCGAATCGTGCCCAGCAGCGCGGTGAGCGCGAACAGCACCAGCTGGAGGATGGCGAGAAAAACTATCGCGCCGACCGCGTCGAACGCCGGCAGGTGCCAAGGGCCGATCGCGCAGGCGGCCGATGGAGGTGCACATAGCGGCCACACGCGATCGGGTTGGTGGAAGTTGTGCACCGCGATGCCCTGCACCACCGCATCGATGAGCAGCTTGGCTGTCCAGGCGGCGGCAGCCGGCATGATGCCGGCGATCGCGGTGGCGACGAAGAGAGCAAGCGTGGTTGTCGGGCTCGCATCCCACACCAGCCGCAGCACCCTCGGCAGCGCCGAGGCCGTCCCGGAAACAGACTGTTGGAGGCTCTGCCACCGGCCGCGAAGGTCCTTGGGCCCTTCCGGCGCCGGGGGCTGCTCGAGGGCGGGGTCGCCCGTGAGGCCGCTGTTGGCCTGGCCGGTGTCAGGCTTCTGACGGCGCCCGCGGAACAAGTGGAACATCGACGGACCGCCGCCGGACATCATCCCCATCAGATTGGGAGCTTACGAAAACAGGCTTGACAGCAGGGGTGTTGCAGCGTAATTTTGTAATTATGGATGAAAAAGAGTTCGGAACGGTCAAAGGTTGGTTCGCCGGTAGGCTCCCGGACGGCTGGTTCACGGGAGTGGAGGTCACTATCGAGGATGACCAGATAGTGGTCCTCGGAGCGTTGCCCGAGCTCAAGGTCGGGTCGACACCCGAAGAGAAGGAAGGCGCGGCGGCGGGGCGTATCGCGCGCTTCCGCGAAGAGACCCGCGGCGAGCGGATCGGCATCGCACAGGAGGCCGAGGAGCGCTTCCACAAGTACGTGACTTGGGGCGCCAAGCTTGGCGGCGTGACCAAGCGATTCAACGCGGGCGGCGGCGGGCGGTCGAGCGGCGACCGCAAGGTGATGATCGGGCGATGGTGGCGGCGCGGCCGCGGGCGGCACGGAGCGGCGACGCCCGGAACACCCACCACGACGACCGGCAGCCAGGTCTTCTAGTCGAAGCGCTCGAGCCTCTCTCCCCGCTCGAGGGAGAGGGGCTTGGGCGCTACCTTACGTTCGGTGATGAGCACCTCTCGACTTGGAGGCTTCTCCGACGGGGTGTTCGCGGTCGCGATCACCCTTCTGGTGCTTCAATTTGGAGTTCCGCAAGTTCAATCCGGCCACCTGCTCGGCTCGCTACTCGACCAGTGGCCTCAGTTCGTCACGTACACGGCCAGCTTCCTGACCGTCGGTGTTCTGTGGGTGAATCACCACGCGATCTTCAACGGCCTGCGCAAAGTTGATAGGACGATCCAGTTCATCAACGTGGTCCTGCTGCTGCTCGTGGTGCTCGTCCCCTATCCAACCCAGCTCCTCGGTCGCTTCTTGAACTCCGGATGGGACGGCTCTGTGGCGGCTGCCTTTTATGGCGCCGTCATGACGCTGATGTCCTTGTGTTTCCAGGTGATGGTCGCCTGGGCGCTCACGCATCCGGAACTGCTGCAGCCGGCCGTTCAGAAGAGGCGACTGAGCTCAGTCCTCCCCCGTTTTGGGCTTGGACTCATCACGTACGCCGTGTCGATTGGGCTGGCCTTCGTGAGCACCTGGCTCGTCGTGGCCATCTACGCTGCGACCGCCATCTACTACGCGTTCAATCAGATTCCATGGTTGGCTGACGAGGGCACGTAGCTCACCGCAGAGTACATGCTGCCGAGGTGGCGGCTCGGGATGGCTCGCAAGAGCCGGGTGTTCTCGAAACCCGCCTTAGCCGCCATCGTCTCCCAGCGTTCGTACGAGAAGGGATGCGGCACCCAGGGATTGCCACTGTCGGTTCCGTACTCGACGACTATCAGCTGACCTCCGGGGCGCAGCATGTTTCTTACAGACTCCAGAACCGGCGCCTTGTCGCGAACGAAATGCAGCGAGTTGGCCATGACGATCCCATCGAGGCCCGACAGGCCGAGTGGGCGGGTGAAGTCGGCGACCTTCGTCTCCACCCTCTTCCCCATTCGTTCGCTGAGTTGCCTCAGCGCGCGAGCGTCCCTGTCGACTGCGGTGATGTGTCCGCCCGGACCCAACAGCTCGGCCAGGGCCAGGGTGAAATTGCCCTCGCCCGCACCCAGCTCAGCCCAGCGACCCCCTCGTTCGGTGATCGCATCCTCGAGCAGCGCGACAAGGTCGGAGTGATCCACGACTCTTACAAAGGGCGCCGCGGGCGGTCCTATTCAGTGCTTGCGACGCGAGAAGAGCAGTCGCCAGATCAGCAGCAAGATCACCGCGCCAACAAAGGCGATGACGATGTCGCCGATGATGCCAAGCCCAATCGAGATGTTGAGGAGGCCGGCGAGCCAGCGGCCGATGAAGGCGCCCAGGATGCCGATCACTATGTCCAGGAACCAACCTCTGCCCTTACCCATGACCACGCGGCTGGCGAGGAATCCAGCGATCAGACCGACAAAGATGACGACCAGGATGTCCACTGGCATATTTAATCCGACTTTCTCGATTTCCTTGCTGGGCGCACAATGAGAAGGAAATGACTACGGAGCAATATCACGAGCCACCCGGGGAGCTGACCAAGCAGGGACGGACCTTTGCAAGGATGATCGCGTCCCTGCAGGAGGAGGCGGAAGCGATCGGTTGGTACGAGCAGCGGATTGCGCTCGAAAGCGACTTACAGGCCAAAGCGATAATGGACGATGCCCAGCAGGAGGAGTTCAAGCATTTCGCGATGGCTCTGGAGTTCCTTTCGCGGCGCAAGCCGAAATGGCGCGTCGTCCTCAAGGACGTCCTGTTCCAGCAGGGCGACATCGTCGAGCATGGCGAAGAAGCCGAAGAGGACGAGAAGAAGGTCTAGCGCGCTCTTCGTGGCAGACGAATGCCGTCCCTTTTGATCAAATGGGATGTATGCGCCGGCCGATTCGGCCCCTTTTGATCAAACGGGGCGGAATACAGGCGCTGCGCGGCGGCGGAGTCCTTGCAGGACGACGTCGACCAATGAGTCGGCAACTCGCTGATTCAGCGGGCCTCTGTCAAACAGCAGGCGGATGAAAACCGCGCCAACCAGCAGGTCGAGCACCAGGTCGATGTCCGTGTCTCGTGGAATCTCCCCGCGGTCGATTGCTCGCGTGAAGATCTTGTGGCTCTCGGTGCGAAGCACGTCAGTCACACGTATCCGGTAAGCGCGACGCAACGCAATATCGGACTGCATCTCGCCGATGATCGCCGCCTGCGTCTTGCCGATTGTTGGATTTGCATACGTACGAACCACAGTGCGGATGTAACTGCGCAGGTCTCTCTCCAGAGAGCCAGTGTCGGGTACATCCGTCATCTTCGCGACCAGCTCACCGACCAGCGCGTCCAGCGCCAGCTCGCCCTTCGATTCCCACCAGCGGTAGATCGTCGCCTTGCTCACTCCGGCCTTGTCCGCAACGCCTTCGATGCTCATCCGGCGCGGGCCTTGAGTGATGAGGAGTGCGGCGGCCGCCTTGAGGACCTTGACACGCGAACGCTCGCTTCTTGGACGGCCCGGCGATCGCTTTGGAATAGCTGCTGCAGGCACTCTGTTGAAGTTAGCAGAAACGATACGGCAAGTATCGAAATGGTTTCAAGGAGTGTGAAATGGAGACCAAGACCATTGCATTGCCAACCCGAAGGCTGGGGCGGAACGGCCCCGCGATCACCGAGGTTGGGTTCGGAGCCTGGGCCATCGGAGGCGGCGGCTGGGCTTATGCCTGGGGAGCGCAGGACGACAGCGAGTCGATCACTGCGATCAAGCACGCTGTGGCCTCGGGCATCAACTGGATCGACACCGCCGCGGTCTATGGATACGGCCACTCGGAAGAGGTGGTTGGGCGCGCGGTCAGGGCAATCCCGGCGTCTGAGCGCCCACTCGTCTTCACGAAAGGCGGCATGAGCTGGTACGAAGACGACCGTTTCCGTGAGCCGTTGCGCGATCTGCGCCCCGCGACGATTCGTGCCGAGGTTGACGCGTCGCTGCGCCGGCTTGGGGTCGACCAGATCGACCTCTATCAGTTTCACTGGCCCGACCAAACAGGCACTCCGGTCGAAGAGTCGTGGGGTGCTCTTGCGGAGCTCGTCGAAGCCGGCAAGGTGCGATTTGCGGGAGTGTCCAACTTCAACGTCGAGATGTTGGAGCGCGCCGAGAGAGTCCGCCACGTCGACAGCCTCCAGCCGCCGTTCTCGCTGATCAATCGAGAAGCGGGCCGCGACCTGCTCACCTGGACGCACGAGCATGGCACCGGCGTCATCGTGTACAGCCCGATGCAGTCCGGCTTGCTGACGGGCCGCTTTTCGGCCGAGCGTGTGGCGGGGCTGCCCTCGGATGACTGGCGGCGCCGTAACGCCGAGTTCCAGGACCCGAAACTCTCCCGCAACCTCGCGCTGGTCGAAGCCTTGAAGCCGATCGCGGCAAGACACTCCGCAGCGGTGGCCGAAATTGCGATAGCCTGGGTCCTGAGCTGGCGCGGGGTAACGGCAGCGATCGTCGGGGGTCGATCCCCTGAGCAGGTCGATGGGTGGATCCAATCGCCATTGCGCAAGCTGACACCGTCGGATCTCGATGAGATCGAAAAGGCTCTCGTGAAGACCGGCGCCGGCAGCGGCCCGGTGAAGGAGATGCGGTGATGCGCGTGGCTGTGCTGGGGACGGGAAAAATGGGTGGCGCGATGGCCCGGCGGCTGTCGGCCGCGGGTCACGACCTGACGCTTTGGAACAGGACACGCGAGCGCGCGGAGGCGCTCGGCGTTGGCAAAGTGGCCGCGACTCCGGCGGAAGCGGTGGCGAAGGCCGAGGTTGTGATCTCGATGCTCACCGACGCGAATGCTGTTCGCGAGACATATACCGGTGAGAACGGCGCCGCCAGAGCGGCCAAGAAGGGCCAGGTGTTCGTCGAGATGAGCACCGCAGGTCCCGACGTATCCAAGGAGCTGGCACCCGCCATCGAGCGCGCCGGAGCGCAGTTTGTCGAAGCCCCTGTGATGGGCAGCATTCCGGCGATCGAGAGCGGAAAGCTCTTCATCCTGGCAGCCGGCGATGAAACCGCGATCGAGCGCGCTCGCCCCGTCCTCGAGGCGCTCGGCGAGATCCGGCGCGTGGGCGAGCTTGGCAGCGCCGCGGCGCTGAAGCTCGTCGCCAACAGCATGGTCGCCGGCGTCAGCGCGCTTGCCGCCGAGCTGCAGGCAGCGGGGACCGCCGCCGGCCTGAATCCCGAAGACGTCTTCTCGGTGATCAGCCGCACGGCACCCGCTTTGAACATGCGCAAGGCAGGTTTCGTCGAGCACCGCTACGAGCCCGTGACCTTCTCCTTGCGCGACGCGCTGAAGGACGTCCGCTTGGCGCTGGAGCTTTATGGGCGCACCGGAGCGATCACGCCTCTCACGGGTGCTACCGAGGCGCTCTACGAGCGCGCGGCAAAGTCGGTAGGAAGTCTCGATATCTCAGCGATCAACTCGCTGTACGAGCGGTCGCGCGCCACGCAAGCGGTCGAGTGATGAGTTTCTTTTTCAGCCGCAAGCGCGAGAACAATCTCGAGCGGTCGTGGGCGCCACGGTGGTGGGCAGTGTTCCTGGTCGGCCTGCTCTTGTGGATTGCGACGGTGGCAACCGCGTTCTTCACTGGCAACCTGATCCTGCTTCCGACCATCGTGTTGATAGGCAGCTTCCTGGTGCCCGTGACGGGCGTGACCTGGTACCTCGACCACGATCCCAGCCCCGTGATGTCACCCAGTCGCATCATTGCGGCTTTCGTCATTGCGGGCGTTGTCGGCGCCCTGGCCGCGTCGCTGCTCGAGTTCTGGTTGGTGCTCGGCCCGGGTCCGATCGGCATGCTCAAGGTCGGGCTGATCGAAGAGTTCGTGAAAGGTGCGGGAATCGTGCTGTTCGCTCTTGGTATCCGTTCGTTCACCACCCGTGACGGAATGGTCCTCGGAGCGACAGTTGGGTTTGGCTTCGCGGCACTCGAAAGCAGCGGCTACGCGCTGGTCTCGCTTTTCGTGGTCCAGGGAGGTCACCTCTACCTATCGCTGAGCTCAGTGGTATTCACGGAGCTCATTCGCGGAGTGCTGGCGCCCTTCGGTCACGGCCTTTGGTCCGCGATTCTCGGTGGCGTGATCTTCCACAGCGCCCGCAACGGCCGCCTGCGCCCGACGTGGAGCATCCTCGTCGCCTATCTGGGCGTATCGCTGCTGCATGGGGCCTTTGACACCTTCGGAAGCACCGCGGGCTACGTGATCATCTCGATAGTCGGGATGGTGCCACTTGCGTATCTGTGGCGGCGCGGCGACCGAGGACTGCTGTTCAGCCGCCGGCCGCAGGCGACTTAAGCATCGAGAACCTGGCGCTCTCGGCTGATACTCGAAGCACCGCGGGTGTGCTGCTGCTGACTATCGTCGGCGTCGAGTTCGGCGGCTGGTTCATGCTGCGAGTGCTGCGCGGCGATCAGCCCGCGACGCCATTTCAGCAGGCGTTCTTTCGAGCGGGCCATGCCCATGCCGGAGTGCTGGTGATCCTCGGTCTCGTCAGCCAGATCCTGGTGAGCGCCGCCAACATCACCGGGGTGCTTGGACTTCTAGCGAACGGAATCTGGGTTGCGGCGATCCTGATGTCTGCCGGCTTCTTCCTGGCCGCTGCCGGGAAGAACGTCACGCAGCCCAACCGCTTCATCTTGGTGCTCTACCTTGGCGCCGCCTCTTTGACCGTGGGCGTCGTCTCGCTTGGAATCGGCCTCCTGACGGCCTAGACGCTCTCCACGATTTCGCGCACCGACTTGATTTCATCTTCGTTCACCGTGTGGCCCATCCCCCGGTAGAGGCGCATCCGCACCTTGGCCCCCATGCGCTGGAAGACTTCCGACGTTTCGATGACGCGCTCCTTCGGGATGTGCGGATCGACGTCACTGCAGCCGAGAAAGACTGGCGTGCCGTCGAAGTCGCCCGGATAGTCACGTGGTGTGCCGGGAGGCCCGATGAGACCCCCGCTGAGCCCGACCACTCCGCCATACCGCCGCGCATGGCGCGCGGCGAATTCGAGCGTGAGGCATGCGCCCTGAGAAAAGCCCAACAGGACGACGCGCTCGGCTGGAATCGTGGTCTCCACCTTGGCCAGCAAGCCTTCGATCACCTCGAGTGCCGCGCTGAGGTAGGGCTCGTTCTTCTCGAACGGTGCCGTGAACGGGTACGGATACCAGGCGTTCCCTTCCGCCTGCGGCGCGAGATAAACGAAGCCGGGATGCATCACCTCGGCCGCGATGGTCAGGATGTCCTCTGCCGTCGCGCCTCGACCGTGGAGGAGAATCATCGCCGCGTGGGCCTTGGCGAGCGGCTCCCCCGCCTCGACGACCGGCATACCTCGATGCGGAGAGAGCATTGATGTCAGTCTATGACCACGCTTTGAGCGGCATTTTTACCTACTCGAACCCGCAGGTCATCCGCTGGGGGTCGGGGTCTGTTTCCTCGCTGGCCCAGGAGCTCGCGCGACTGCACGCCCAGCGCGTCGCCCTGGTCACGACCAGATCTCTGGTCGCCGAAGAGCACGCCGGCAGTGTGAAGGGCGCGCTTGGTGATGCCATGGTCGTTGAGACCGTGGTCGTCAGCCAGCATTCCCCGATTGCCGAGGTGAACGAGGCCATCGAGCACACTGCAGGCGCGCACGTCGATGGTGTAGTGAGCTTCGGAGGCGGGAGCTCGATCGATGCCGCCAAGATGATCGCGGTCAGGCTGGCCGACCGCGACGGCCCCGCCGCGCGAGGTCTCCCCCACATCGCGGTGCCGACCACGCTTTCGGTGGCGGAGCTGGCCGCGGGCGCCGGGTACACCGACGAAGCCGGCAACAAGGCGGGAGCTCGCGACCCGCGACAGCTGCCGGATGCGGTGATCTACGACGCTGCGCTCACGATGGCCACGCCGATGGGGCTGTGGCTATCGACCGGCATTCGCGCCCTCGACCACGCGGTGGAGGGGTTTCTCGCGGACGGCCTGCATCCGTTCTCCGACGTCATGGCTCTGGAGGCGATCCGCCGTCTATTCGACTCCCTGCCGCGCGCAAAGGCCGCCCCCGCCGACGTTGGTGTGAGGACGGAAAACCAGCTCGCCGCCTGGTTCTCGTACACGCTCACGGCTTCGGCGGCCGGGCTCAGTCACACGATGGGCAAGCAGATTGGCGCTCGACACGGCATCCCGCACGGCGTGACGTCGTGCCTGCTCCTCCCCCACGTGATGCGCTACCTCGAGCGGCGCATGCCTGAGCGGGTGGCGCTGCTCGCCGAGGCAACCGGGCCTGACCCGGCGGGTCGGGTGCAGGGCTTGATCGCGTCACTGGGGCTGCCGCAGAACATCGCCGCGTACGACATCGGCGAGCCGGAGCTGCGCAAGGCGGCGGGCGAGCTGGCGGGGAAATATCCGGCCGAGGACCTGCTGAAGATCTACCTGGCCGCCCTCTGACTGGGGCTATGGCCTAGGCGTCCGATTCCGCCCCGTTGGCGCCAACGGCGCCTTTGATTTGAAAAATTCCAGCTCTTTGGCGCCAGCGGGCTGATTAGTTAGTGGCGGCGCGGGTGGGACTGGCGCAAGAATCGTCCTGCGGGCGCTCCCACCACCTGGTGCGCAGCCACCACGAGCGCGGGATCAGCGCCGGCCATGGGCCGGACCTGCAGCCATCTATAGCCCGAGATGACCTCGCTCGCGAAAAGCAGCGTGGGTGTGAATCCGGATGGACCAAACGCCTTCTCGGCCGGGATCGCGACGCTGCCGATCCAAAGCCTCTTCAAACCCTCGTCGTTGGCGCATGCCCTGATCCCGGCGAGCAGCGACCGCAGGACACCTCTCCGCCGTTGATCGGCGAGCGTGAAGCAGTTCCAGATGTAACCCTCCCTCGCTCCGGGTGTGATCTCCAGCTCCACCTCTCCAATCCACTCTGTTTTGGTCGAGAGCCATCCATATCCGGCAAGCTCGCCGTCAATCCATGCCCCGAAACATCGGCATCCCCTCGCCAACCGAGTTGCCACGAGGTCGCCCTCATCCCCCATCGCTTCCGCCACCAGAGCCGATGTGTTTCGGCCGACCTCGGTGACCTCGGCCGAGGAAAGAACGGGCGGCGACCTCGGAACGCCGAGGTCCGCCGCCCACAGGGTGCTTCGAATCAGATGGAGAAGTGGAGGTGGCGGACCTTGTCGATCACGTCAGGGTCGCCGCTGGCCGAGCCGCCCGGGAAACGGCCGAAGAACGTCAGCACGAAGTCCTGCGGCGAGTCGTAGCGGAACAGCGCTTCGCATCCTTCGAAATTGCCTGTCTCGGGTGCGGGCGTCCACTTGCCGTCCTTGACGGTCACGCGCCACTTGCCGCCCCACGGTCCCGCGATGTCGATCCCATAAACGGTGTCAACGCCCGCCGCGGACTTGGGGTCGACCTGGTACTGCCAGAAGATGAAGGCGAACGGCAGGATGAGCCCGGCGGTCGCCTCGTCGATGGTCGCGAGCTTGTTGCCAAGGCCGTACTCGATGTCGTACGGGTGCACTCCGTAGTCCATGATCTGGAACGTCCCGTAGAAGCCGGCGGGAACCGGCCCCGAGTAAGGGTGCGAGACGAGAAAGCCGGTCCACTCCTCCGGCGTCAACGCGTCCAGCATGCCGTCAAGCTTTTCCGCGTTCTTCTTGAATCGGTTGAGCGCCTCCTCGCGTGAAAGCTTGCGAAACTCCTTGGCGTGGTCGTTGAGCGTTTCCGCCATCACTGCGAGGCCCGCGGGCGCCGGCGTCCCGCCCTTCTTGGCCGCATCCCAGTTCGCGAAGTAGCCCTCGGTGACGTCGATCATGTGACCGACGAGGTCGCGGACCTCCCACTCCGTGCATCGCGTCTGCACGTTCCAGTTCTTCGGGTCGGAGACCAGGCGCGTGAAGTTCGCGCGATCTCGTCGCATGACGCTCATGACTGTGTCCTTGCCTTCCGCCGACATCGGGTTGACGGGAGCGATCTTTGTGCTCGTGCTCATCTATTCCTCACCCTTCTTGCAGTCTTGGCTTGCGACCACGCACTGTCAATGTCCGGCGCCAGTCGTCGCCGTGGTCGGGACGACGATGGGCGGTAGCGTCGCATCCAATGTATCCCGCCGCAACTGGAACCATGGCGGCAGGCTCAGCGTCGAGCCGAGAGCTTCGACCTTCTCGTCAACAGTGAATCCGGGACCGTCGGTCGCAATCTCGAACAGCACTCCTCCGGGCTCACGAAAGTAGATGGACTTGAAGTAGTAGCGGTCGATCACAGGGGTCACGTTGCGCCCGGCCTTGACCAGCACATCACGCCACGCGGATTGGTGGGCCGCATCGACCGCCCTCCACGCCACGTGGTGGACGGAGCCAATCGACTCCTCGCCCTCGGGCCCCTCCGGCGTCTCGACCACGTCGAGGATCGAGTGCGGCCCGCCTTCGGCTGTCTCGAATCGCGTGCGGTGTCCTTCGTGTGCCGTCTTCCGAAATCCCATCGTCTCGACCAGCAGGTCGAATGTCGCTGTGGCTTCCGCCACCGTCGTCGTCACCGAGTGGAAGCCCCGAATGGCCTGCATGTGGTCGACCGGGCTGTCCGCCCAGGCGACCCACGGCTGTTTGGAGGATTGGGCGATGAGCTCCAGCTCGATTCCATCGGGATCCTCGAGCACGATGGCTTGTGTGCCGAACCGGTTGGTCGGATTGACGTTCACACCGTGCTTGCGCAGGCGCCTGTTCCAGAAATCGAGTGACTCAGGCGGCACTGAAAACGACACGGTGGTGACCTGGCCGCTGCCCGCGCGGCGCTTGGGCCAGTCGGGCCAGCCGAAGAACGTCATCGCGGTGCCGGGCGACCCCACGTAGTCGCCAAAATAGATGTGGTAGGTGTCGGGCATGTCCTGGTTGATGCTCTTCTTGATGAATCGGAGGCCCAGAACGTTGACGTAGAAGTCCACGCACTTCTGGACGTCGCCGGTGATCGCGGTCACGTGATGGATGCCGAGCAAGTTCGCTGGCAATTGAATGACTTGAGTCTAGTCCGTACCTGGCCGGATGTGGCTTGATGATTCTTCGTCGATCCGGGACCAGATTTCCGCCGCGAGCGGCTCGTCGATCTCCTCCTGGATGTGGGCCACGAGCCCTATCGCGCGCGCCATCACGGCCAGTCCCCTGCAGACCCGCCAGGGAAGCTCGAGCTCGCTCGCAATCGCCCCGATCGCGCCGGTGGCGTTGACCGGCAGATGCCGGCCGTAGGCGCGAGACGCCTCATCGGCGACGAGCTGCATGAGCTCCACGTACCTGCCGGAAAAGCCGTTCTCGGCCGCAATTGCGAAGAGCTTCGGTGTACGAGGATCGACCTCCTTGTGTACGGGGTGGCCGAGACCGCCGATCTGCTTCTTGCTTGCCTTGTGTTCACGGACGATGGTGCCTGCCAGCTCCCGCAGGTCTGCACCCGGCGCTGCGTCCTGCAGCGCTTCTTGCAGCATGCGCGCAGCGCCCTCGACGGGGCCGCCGAAGCGGTCCCCCATCCCCAGCAGACCAGCAGCGACCGCGCCCTGCAGAGATTCCGGAGCGCCGAAGTACGTCATGCGGGCCGCGATGGCGCTCGGCGTCATCCCATGCTCGACCAGCGTCACGGCGAGCGCGTTGAAGACAATCGACTCCTGTTTGGTCGGGAGGCGACCCTTCAGCTCGAGGAACGCAACGTCGCCGAGCGAGACCTTGCCAATCAGCTCCTCCGCGAGATCGTGGCCGCGGACGACAATCCGGTCGGCGGTGCTCCAGCCAAGGTCCGACCGCAGCTTTTTCCTTGTCACGGGCGGTCGACAGTCAACCGGGTCTTGTAGCCGCTTTCGCCAAATGCAGCCTCCGGCACCAGCGTGACCTTGCTTCGAAATATGAGCTTGGCGTGGATCGCCTCGGCGATCTCGGCGGCCAGGTTTGGATCGGAGTCCTTTCCGTCAGGGATCTCGATCTCGATCGGGACCGGCGGCGTGACGCTGACGTCACCGCCAGGACGAATGACTCGTGCGCGTCCGGTGACGCGCGGGCGGAAGTCGCCGACCACCGAGAGGACCGCAGTCGGGTACACGTTGACACCGCGCACGATGAACAGGTCGTCCCGGCGTCCAATGCAGCGCATGCGGAAGCTCGTCCGCTCGCATGCGCACGAGGTGCCCTCGATGCGCACGATGTCGTTGCTCAGGAACCGCACCACCGGCATCGCCTCGCGGGTCAGCGTCGTGTAAGCGAGCTCCCCCACCGCGCCCGCTTCGATTGCCATCGACTGGCGGGACTCCAGATCGATCAGCTCAGGCCAGACGAGTCCGCTGCCACAGAAGTGCATGCCCTGCTGATGCGGGCACTCGCCGAACAGCGACGGCGCGACGTCACCGATGCCCATCACCTCGGTCACCGTGACCCCCATCACCTTTTCGATGTGGTCGCGAATCGCGGGGATGCCGCCACCCGGCTCGCCACCCGTGATGATGTGGATCAGCGGGTTGGGAAGCGCCTTCTCGGGGGTGTTCTCCAGCCGGTTGGCCAGGTACTGGGCGAACGAGGCGGTGGCAAGCAGCGTGTCGGCAAGCCCGGCGCGTAGCGCGAACAGAACGCGTTCCGTGTCGCCCGGCGCCACCGGAATCGTGCGCGCGCCAATTCTCAGAAGAGCAAATTGCGTGTGGCCCGCGACAAAAGGGCCTGCGCCGAAAGTGCTCAGCACACTGCTGTGCTCGTGGACTCCTGTCGCGTAGTACGTGCGCGTGCCGATCACCGTCCACGTCTCCATGTCCGCACGTGTCAGGGCGAGCACGCTCGGTGAGCCTGTCGTGCCGCTGGTCTGGTAGAGGCGCTTCACGAGGTTCGGCTCGACGCACAGGTTGTTTCCGAACGGTGGGTGAGTGTCGAGCGCGGACCTGAGCTCTTCTTTGGTGGTGAACGGAAGATTGGCGATGTCGCCAAGACCGACGAATGACGTACCCAGCCCTGCCTCGCGAAACTTCCGCATATAGAAAGGAGAGGCTTCCCTCAGGCGGCGGAACTGCCGCTCCCAGGCGCCGGCCGAGAGCCTGAAGATGTCATCGGGGGTCGCTGTCTCGATCTCCCGCTCCCAGATCCAATCGCGGTCGCAGTCGTCACCCTTGAGCCGGTTGTTCCTGGCCTCCATCCGCAGGCAATGATGCGCGAAACCCGAGGGGATGCGGCCTGAATGCACCATCCCCGCATGTAGATAAGCATTGATACCGGCCCGTCCTTATCAATCTGGTGTCCTGCGGAGGAACGCGCCGAACATCGGCGCCGTGAAGGCGACGCGCGCCCGCTCCGGGCGGTAGATCAACCCCTTCTGGATCAGCGAGCTGATGGTCGGCTGGATCTCGTTGTTTCTCAGGCCGGAGGCCTGGTGAAGCTGTTCGCTGGTCGCGCTCTCGCCAACCTCCGCGATGTTTCGCATCAGCTTGCGCTCGTTGGGCGACGCGCGGACATAACGCGCACGGAAGAACCCCGCATCCAGAGTGACGAGGATGCGCGGCCGCAGACGTTTGAAATCGGCGATGGTGATCGTTTCCCCCGTCGAGCCGGTCCACAGAGAATCGCCATAGACCTGGATGAAGAACGGGTAGCCGCCCGTATCTTGCATGACCGCGTCGACCACCTCCTCCGTATACCTCCGGCCCAACCGAACCGCCGGGTCGACGAATGCTGCGCGGTCTTCCGGAGGTCGGAGGTTACCCAGCTCTTGCGTGAGGAACATGCGCTCGGAGTAGCTCTTGGAGCGCGACAGGTTGTCGACTACCGGTGGCAGTCCGCACAGCATCAACATCAAAGGAAGGCTGTGCTGCTGCACCGCCGATGTCGCGCTGAGCAGGGCGCTGAGCGTGGGCGCACCCGTTCGCTCGCGCACGACATGAAACTCGTCGTACCGAAGCACAAGGCCCTTGTGCTCGCTCTTCTGGCACAGCTCGCAGATACGCGTCAGCGCTTCGCGCAGGTCGTCGTCCAGCCTCCGCGCGGGATCGTGCCGGCGACGGTTGGTGTCGACGCTGACCTTGAACTCGCCGTAGCTGACCGCGAGCGCTCCGACGGAGTCGATCGCCGCCTGCAGCAGCTGGGCCGCTCGTTCCCTCAGCCGCGCGGAAAGGCTGAGCCGGCGCAGGGCGCGGTTGACGTCGGTGAGGAGAGCGTTCGCGAATGCCGGCGGTTCGGAGTCTGGTTCAGAGAACTCCCTGTCGACGACTATCCACCCGGCAGCCTCGGCTTCGCCCTGCATCCGATTGAGGAGGACCGTCTTGCCAACTCCGCGCAGCCCGGTGATGAGGACGTTGCGCGGATGGCGGGGATCGCGCATGAAGGCGCGCACCGCTTCGATCTGCTCCTCACGATCACCGAGGTAGGGCGGGTCGATGCCATTGCCGGGTCGATAAGGGCCGGGGGGCCAGGTCGATGCCAAGATAGAAGATGATAAGGCGCGGGCCTTATCATTAGGTTGCCAGCCAGGCCTCGCCTTCTTCGACGGTGGCGAAGTAGGCGACCTGAAGCGCGGTGTCCGGCACTTTGCCCAGGGCGTCCCTGATGTTCATCTCCGCCAGGCCGCTTTTCGGAAGGATGACTGCAAAGCGTTTCAACCCTGCCGCCAGCGCTCGAGGGAGCCATTCTCGATTCGCCCGGTCCTGGTCGGCCGGGTTGATCACCTTCTGTTGCCGGCAATCCGCCAGCAGCCGCGAGCCGCGATGTTCCTGGAGCGCCTTGATCTCGGCGTCCAGCAGCTCCTTGAATTCGGCGGAGTCGGCCCATCCCTCCCACGCGACCACGACGATGCGGGAGGCGGGGTCCCACCTGACGGAGGCCACGCCAGGGGTGTTGAAGTAGAGGTCAGGGTCAGACGTGCTCATGGCACTGGAAGGATAAAAGAGGCCAGGTGACAAAACTCACAACGCCGCCAAATCGCTCGCTCGCCGCACAATCGCGCTAAGAACGCTGAATCGAGAGCTATTCGCTTTACAGTGCACATTAACCAGTGGAAACAAAGGGCATAACTATCAACTTTGTGTAATGTGAAGCTTCCCGGGGAGATGGTGCCTCACCCTGTGGTTTGTGTGGGTGGGAGCCCGTCAACCAAACCATGAAGGGAGCACCTGAATTGACAATGTCAAGCACCATGCTTCGGCGGAGGGTCTCATTTGAACCTTCATCGCGACGTGTTCAGTGATCTCGACCCGAGACGCAAGGCATAGAGTGGTGCAGACCCCACGACCCTTCCTCACCAGCGAAACCGCGCCCCGCCGAACGCAGGTCCTGATCGTGCAAGACCATCCGTTGCTGGCCTCAGCCATCGCCCGGGTCCTCGAAGGGGAACCTGACCTCAAAGCCGCGGTCTCGTCCACGGGCGCCGACGCCCTCGAAGCCGCAAGGAAGAACCATCCCGATGTCGTGTTGATGGACTTTCGGCTCCCCGACGTCTCCGGGCCGGCGGCGGCTCGCATGATCAAGAACGAGCATGCGGAGACGGCGATCGTGTTCCACAGCGCCGACGAGTCCGAGGCTGCTCTGCTGGATGCCATAGACGCCGGCGCCACCGCATACCTGACCAAGGACGCCACCGCCGAACAGATCATCTCGTCCGTGCGGCGCGCGGCCAAGGGCGAAGTGCTGATCCCTGCCGAGCTCTTCGCCCGCGCGATCGCGCGCCACCGTGGCGCCGTGGTCAAGAAGCGTGAGCGCGAGCGGCTGCTTGCGGAGTTCACGCCACGGGAGCTCGACGTGCTCCACCTGCTCGCTGAAGGTCTGGACACCACCGCGATGTCCCAGCGCCTCGGCATCGCCCCTCACACGGTCGAGTGGCACGTCCGCCACGTGATCGAGAAGTTGCAAGTGCACTCCAAGCTGCAGGCCGTCATCTCGGCGGCACGCAAAGGCCTGATCGTCCTCTGAGGAGGCTCTGAGGGGCCCATTCACTTGGAGGGGTCGATTGCCGTCGGCTCCGAGGGCGACAAACCGGTATTCCGGTCGTATGACGACGGAGTGAAGAATCCAATTCTCGTCCTGCTGAGCGTCCTCGCCATCGCCGCGTGCGGAGGCGGGACCACAGCGACGGCCTCACCAGCGGCCAAGATCAGCTTCCCGATGGCGGCCCAGAACGGCGGCGCGGTGGCCGGCACCGCTGACGTGGTCAAGAGCGACGGCGCGTTCACGCTCACGGTCAAGCTGACGGGACTGGCGGCCAACTCGAGTCATATCTCACATATCCACGTGGGCAAATGCTCAGCGCCCGGAGGTGTTGCGTTCGCGCTGCAGCAGCTCCTCGCTGACGGGGCCGGCGCAGGCAGCATGGTCACCGTGGTGCCGGCCGCCTTCTCGGTCCCATCGTCTGGGTGGTACGTCAACATCCACCGCGGCCCGGATTTCAGCGCCCCCGCCAACGCGCCGAGCATTTCGTGCGGAGACGTGCCTACGACCTAGGCAACAGCTCCCTCCCGCAGAGCCATCCCCTTAAAGGGTTGCTCCCCCGTGCTCACCCATGGCGACAAAGCAGGTAGTCCGGCGTAGCACTAGCCAGGTGCAGCTTCGAACAAAGCCGCCCATGGCAGGCCGGATCGACCCCGCGACGTCCCTGCGCCTGATCGAGGCCCCAAGCATTGCGGGTCCCCCGCCCCCGGGCTGGAGGCGGTCGAGGTGGTTCGACGGCGCCTCCGTGCGGATCGTGGCGGGAGTGCTGCTCGTGTACATCCCAGCTTCGATGGTGCTCGGCTTCGTGATGTCCAACTGGAGCACGCAGACGGTCATGGATCAGGTCAAGGTCCGGTCCGAGATCGCCGCCGAAAGCGCGGCCGACAGGATCTCGCTTTGGGTCAGCGAGCGCAAAGCCGAGCTGCGGCAGCTGGCTTCGAGCGAGGCGGGCCACGTCGACTCGCCATCGGCCGCCGGAGCGCTCCTCGGCACGCAGTCCGTTCACCCGTCTTTCTCCACGCTCCAGGTGATCAATCCCGCAGGTACTGTCGTGGCCACCACGCGACCCGGGGCGGCGCTGGGAACCAGCTCCATGCAGCGCCTCCAGGTCGAAACCCTCCAACCCATTCAGAAAGGACCATCTGGGGTGACATGGATCGTGACCGCGCCGATCCTGGGCCTCGACGAAAAGTCACAGGGGGTCGTGGTGGGCGACCTGTACATTTCCGCGCTGGCGACGCTTCTCACGGACCCCGCGATGCAGCACCCGTTTGGCAAGAGCGAGGAGATCCATGTCGCGGACCTCGATGGTTTCATCCTGTACAGCTCGACCTGGGGCCTGGTGCCGGACAACAATGGCATCCTCGCGAAAGGCGCCTTGAGCCTCAAAGCCAACCCCGCAGTCATCAACGTCGCGATCAAGAATCACGACGGCACTCTGCAGTTCACCGACTATCGAAACCACGACGTTCTGGCCGGATATGAATTGATCTCGAGCCTCGGCTGGGTGGTCATCGCTTCGATCGATACCGCGGTTTCCCTTGCTCCGGTCCATGAGCAGGAGCTTCGCACCAGCCTGCTCCAGGCCTTCACGACGGTGCTGCTTGTTGGATTCGCGATCGGGCTCGCGATCTTGACGATGCGACCGATCATGGCTCTCTCACGCGCCGCGGCAAGAGTTGAATCGGGCGACCTGACTGCCCGCGTCAACCTCAGAGGCGGAGGCGAGGTCCGGCGGCTTGGCAACATGTTCAACGCGATGATCGAACGCCTGAGCCTGGTTCTCTTCCGCCTAAGAGGCGAGGTCACCGAGTCGGCCGGCAATCTTTCCGCCGTCTCCGAGCAGCTTGCCGCGGCGACGCTGGAGCAGACCACCGCCGCCACCGCCACCTCGGCCAGCATGGAGGAGGTCGCGCGCACCTCGGCT
>Ga0209011_1000268_pt1 | contig 21545 bp, 20 predicted proteins | sample BlaSpr_A8_OM1_M3_FD_187986 | JGI IMG/M metagenome (GOLD analysis project Ga0209011, IMG submission 187986) | Forest soil microbial communities from Thunder Bay, Ontario, Canada - Black Spruce, Ontario site 2_A8_OM1_M3 (SPAdes) (version 2) | ecosystem: Environmental > Terrestrial > Soil > Boreal... | reverse complement strand
GGACGGATCGTTCCCGTCGCGCCCCCGCCAATTGTCGAATACGGACTTTAGACCGAAGATGTCACTTAAACCGCCGGATTCAATTCCGGCCTCTTACGATAGCGGGATATCACTTCCGCGAAAGCCCCCGTCCTACGCGTAGCCTCCGAATCCCGGAGCCTTGACGTCACGAGTTCAAGGAGTGTTCGGCTCACGCCACCGCTCGGAGCACGACGGCTCGCGGCCTGACAATGATCAACGGGTAGCGACCCTAACGCGATAGCAAACCGCTAGCGATTCGATCACCGATCACCAGGCTCTGGCCGCTCACTTCGCGTGAACGCATGTGGCGTAGAGAGCAAGCACCGTGAACCAATTCTCTTCTTGACAACATCGAGGTGCGGCCTACGATGAGAGCCAAGGGCGAATCGTAGCGGCCATGGAAGCAAGGAGGGAACGAGCATGAAGATGGTCATCATCGGCGGAAGCGGGCTCATTGGGTCGAAGGTCGTCACGCGCCTTCGTGAGCTTGGCCATCAGGCCATGCCGGCATCACCGGACTCGGGCGTCAACACGCTCACCGGCGAGGGCGTGGCCGCAGCCCTCAACGGTGCCGAGGTCGTCGTCGACGTGTCGAACTCCCCATCTTTCGAAGACGCGGCTGTGCTGAAGTTCTTCGAGACGTCGACGACCAATCTCCTTGCCACCGAAGCGGCAGCGGGTGTAGGTCATCACGTCGCGTTGTCGATCGTCGGCAGCGACCGGGTGTCCGACAGCGGCTACCTCCGCGCGAAGATCGCCCAGGAGAAGCTGATCAGAAACTCGTTGATCCCGTACTCGATCGTCCGCGCCACGCAGTTCTTCGAGTTCCTCAAGCGCATCGCAGACGACGCCACCGACGGCAATACGCTGCACATCGCCCCCGTGCTGTTCCAACCCATAGCGGCCACGGATGTTGCGATTGCGGTCTGCAGGGTCGCGGTGGGAGCACCGCTGAACCGCATCGTTGAGGTGGCGGGGCCACAACAGTTTCGCTTTGACGAATTCATCAGATTGGGTCTCAGTGCACGCCAGGATCCACGGGTAGTCATCGCCGACCCGCATGCGCGCTACTTCGGCACGGAGCTGGGCGAGCGTACGCTCGTGCCCGACGCCGACGCCAGGCTGGGCGAGATCCGCTTCGAGGATTGGCTCGCTCAGTCCGCCGTCCACGCCGCGCCGGCCTGACGAGTCCGAGGAGAGCAGGATGCGATCCTGAACGTCCCATGGCAGGGTTGGTTGCCGGCCTGTTATGTCGGCGAACTGTTGAGCCCGAAGCTCAGGAGAACGGCGATCCAAAGCCTTCGGCGGACGCAACCTCACTTAGTGGCTTGCGCTTCTTGATTCCCTTGACTGGCCGCGCAGGATAGCCGAACGGGATGACAGCCAGGACCTCGTAGTCATCCGGCAACCCCACGGCCTTTCGAACACCCTCGAGGCCGCCGAACCCTGTCCAGTTGGAGCCGACGCCATCCGCCCAGGCCGTCAAAATCATCGACTGGATGGCACGACTGACATCCGAAATAGCGATCGGGCTTTCCTTCACGTAGGCCACGACAACCGCGAGAGCCGCCCGTGCCGTGTAGGGACCCGTCCTTACCAGCGCGCCCAGCTCGCGCAGGTGCGCGCGCTCACGGACGACGACGAAATGCCAGGGCTGACGGTTGCTGGCGCTGGCGCTAAGTCGAGCTGCCTCGATGAGCCGGTCCACGACATCGCTTGGAATCGGCTTGTCCTGATAGTCGCGGACCGCCATGACGGTGCGCACTGCCTCGAAGACGGGGTTCGACATGCGAGGATTATCTCGCCAGACCAACGAGACCCTCCCAAATGAATTGAGCTTGCTAGGTGCCGAGGCCGGAATGCTCGAGGCTTTCGCCCTAACGCTCCCTTACGCCGAATTCACAGTGGACCGGCGTGGCGGCCAGTGGACGCCGTGGAGTTCCCGGCACCACCTTCCAAACCGACGTTCGGCATCCTTGGCGATGTCCAAGGACGGATCGTTCCCGTCGCGCCCGCGCCAGTCCCTTGATAAGCGTTCGGACCTAGCCCCGCATTGCAAGTGGGCGGCAGAAGCGCTTAAGCCGCGATGTGCCGGCGAAATCGTTTCTCCGACGGATACTTTATGGCCGCGCGAACTCTATTGAGGATGACTGGTCCCAGATCAGATGTGGCGACCTTGTATGGATCGAACTTCTTGCTCCGTCCAAGCGACACGGCAGTTGTGTACGACGCCCCGCCATCGGCGGTTGGGCTTTTGGTAAAGAGCGTGACAACGTCTGACGACGGGATCACGTAGCTCCAATCAAGGTAACTCCCGTCTTTGCGATGACCGAGCACAATCAGCCAGAGGAGATCATCGGCAAAGAAGTTCGAGGCGCGCACGGTAACGCGGAAGTTGTTCTTCTTCGTCAAAGATCCAGTGTGAATGGCGAGCCCGCCAACCACATGTTTCTTCAGGTCATGCACGAGGAGAGCCACGCAGTCCATCCGCACACGGTCGTAGGCGACCATCACATTGCGGCCACCCGCGTGCTGAACCTTCTCGGCGACGAATAGCTCGGCCAGGCTTCCAACCATCCTGTGATCATGGGGTGCGGGGACTTCGCGGCCAACCTCTAGCTGAATCTTTGCCGCCCCTCCGCGCCACGCAGGTAACTGCTGGAGCCAGAGGCTGTGGAGCTCCGTCAACGGATACGAGAATCTAACCCATTTTCGCCCACGGCCGAGCAACGCCCAGCGAAATGCGAAGTACTCAACCCCATCTTCCACGACACGGGAACAGTGCCGAACGAAGTATGGAATCGGAATAGCCAGCACGGTCTCAAAAGCTTCTGGTCTGTGCCACGGGATGTAGGTAAATATCAGAAAACCACTCGGATCGCGCTGCAAATCCTTGCTTGCCAGAAGATAGTTGAAGTATTGGTAGCCCTGCATGCTCTCGAGCGAGGCCCTCGCCTTGACCTGGATAGGCACGATTCGCATCGTGCCAAGACGCCGCGCGTAGAGGTCGAAACCAAGGTCGACCATGGGACGTGCTACTGTCGCCAGTCCGCCCGATCCGTGCATAAGGGCAACGCCTATCGTGTCCTCCGAGACAGCCGCGAGAGCCGAGGGAGAATCGGAACGCGATCGACTGGGCTGAGCGGCATGGAGATCAAAACCGAGGGAGCGTTTCACCATCACAGATATTCAACCCCGTCGGATGCTGAATCCTACCGTTGAGCGCGGTGCATGGGGCTCACAGACTTCAGCCGCTGGCCGGCATTCTTGGCGATGTGGACGGACGGATCTTTCCCGTCGCGCCCCCGCCAGCTTCTGAATACGAACCTAGAAGATGGCCCGCAGACCGGGCCTTAGTGCACACCGCGTAGGAGCAGCGCCCCGAGCACGGCCACCGCGCAGCCGACGATTCCGATCGTCTGCCCCCTAGTGATCTGGCCCCGCCGCGGCTGCCCTTGCATCGTTGCGAGATGCTGCTGGATCTCGTTCATCTCCTCGACGACCCGCGGATCCGCGTCCGGAGGGAGCTGGACGATCGCCTGGCGGATGGCGTCTGCTGATGGCACCGGCACCAATGCTCGACGCCGTCGAGCGAGGAGCGTCAGGACCACCGCGCCGCCAAAGACAAGCCCGAGGCACAGGAAGATCCAGCCGAGCCATCGGGTTTGCGCCTTCTGAACTGTCGGGTTCTGGATGGTGGCGAACTGGTATCCGCCGACTGCCAGGAGCACGGGCACTCCCCGATAGACGTCGACCGTTCCGGTCGCGCCGGCTAGGAGAACCTGATCCTGCTGGCTCCACCAGGGAAGGACGATCCCTGTCCAGCTCTTGGCGTAGCTCCCCTATCACCGCCTGCTCGAGCGATTCCTTCGGTTGCCGGCCGATGCGGTCGTTGTAAAGACCACCCAGGGTCGCGATCAGCCATCGACGGATGGGTAGGGTGCGGCGATCCACCATTTAGCCATGCGGTTCGCCCACCCCCTACCCGGTTGTCGCTGGCGCTGCGAGCTTTGGCTAGGCTTTGGCCTCCCCCGATCGCTCGGCCAGCTTGCCAAGATTCACCATCACGATGACCGCGATGATGGTGATGATGATGGCGTAGATAAAGAGCGAGACGATCTGGCCACCGGTGCCAAAAATCTGCTTCACGAGTGCCGTGATCGCGCCGTTCCAGGCGAGCGCGGCGACCACCCCAAAGGCAGCCGACGCCAGGGAAATCATCGTTTGCAAGTAGACCGAACGATTGGACATGTAATGCCTCCTTATTTCGACGGAAAAATTCGCTCACCTCTAATTCTGGAGGGTCAGGCGCCGTCCACCCAAATTTTTGAAGGGTGCCAGAATGAAGGACTTGAAGGGCGATCTGAGCAAGGGGCAACCGCAGCCGGTGGTCGCGCCGCTGACCCGCGCCGCGATCTTCCTGGTGGTAACGGTCAACCCGGGGGACGACCAACGGGCGAACGTCCGAGCCTTCTGCGAGGACTTCCCGGCCCTGGTGCGGGCGGTGGCCTTCCGTGATCTGGAGGGCTATTTGTCGTGTGTCATCGGGTTTGGGTCCGCCGCCTGGGACGGGCTTTTCAGCGCGGCCCGGCCGGCCGAGCTCCACGGGTTCCGGGAGTTCCATGGTGGATCGCGCCATGCCGTGTCCACGCCCGGTGACATCCTCTTCCACATCCGCGCGGAGCGGATGGACCTCTGCTTCGAGCTGGCGACGCAGTTCATGGCTCGGCTCGGCACCGCCGTGACGCCCGTCGACGAGGTCCATGGGTTCCAGTACTTCGACGATCGCGACCTGATCGGCTTCGTCGACGGCACCGAGAATCCGACAAATCAAGCCGCGGCCGACGCCGCCATCATCGGTGAAGAGGACCCTGGCTTCGCCGGTGGGAGCTACGTCCTCGTTCAGAAGTATCTCCACGACATGCCGGCGTGGAATGCCCTGTCGACGGAAGCGCAGGAGCGCATCATCGGCCGCACCAAGCTATCCGACATCGAACTGGACGACGCCACCAAGCCCACCTCGGCCCACAACGCGCTGACGATCATCGAGGAGAACGGGAAAGAGATCAAGATTCTCCGCGACAACATGCCATTTGGCGACGTTGCCCGCGGGGAGTTCGGGACCTATTTCATCGGCTACGCGCGCTCCCCGCGCCCGATCGAGCAGATGCTGGAGAACATGTTCGTGGGCCGGCCGCCTGGCAACTACGATCGCTTGCTGGACTTCAGTCGCGCCGTTACCGGCAGTCTTTTCTTTGTGCCGTCTCTGGACTTACTGGAATCTCTCGTCTCCTAGCGCCCAATTTCCATCGGGGCGCTCACCGTCGCCAGGGCGAAGTCGAGCGCTTCATCGAAGGCCATGCGCCGCCCTGCCTCCCACTTCATTCGAGCCGTCTCCGGATCCAGGCCCTTTCGCGCGAGCTGGATGTGCGGGGCGACGAAGGCCTCCCACGGCGCCGGTGGCGTGTTCCCGCTCGCCTCGTGCATGGCGGAACCGGCGCCGGCCAGTTGTAGCGCCCGCTCCAGGTTGCCTTCGCGCGTCGTCAGACAGGCGAGGACGTCGAGTGACCAGGCCGCTCGGCGGTCTCGTAAGGCCCGTCCGATTTCCAGGCTCTCCATGATGGAGCGCCGGGCGGTCGCCGCGTCGGACTGGAGTAGCGCGACGGCGGCGAGAAACGTGAGCGACATCGAGCCTTCATCGCGTCTCTGAATGTTCCGCCGCAGCTCAAGGCTCGTCTCGAGAAGCGAGCGGGCCGCGGGAAGATCTGGTTTCTGGCTGGCCCGCAGACCCAGCTGATGGAGGATCGAGGCTTCGATGGCCTGGTCCCGATGCTCGCGGGCAAGCGCCAGCGCCGCGTTGAGCGCTGCCTCCGAGGCCGCGAGCTCGCCAGCGGCGGCCGCCATCAGCCCTGACCGCTCGAGCGCCCGTAACAATGTCCGCCAGTCCCCGGCGGTGCGGGCTTCGGCGACGGCTTCGTCGACCCTGGGGCGGGCCGCCGCGAAGTCGCCCTGCAAGTAGGCGAACGCGCCGGCGAGGTAAAGGGCGGCGGGGCGGAAAGGAAAGTCCGGTGACGTGTGCGCCAGGATGGCTTCGGCAAACTGGCGAGGCTCCGACGCGTGACCGCGCAACTGCCAGAAGACATCGAGGGCGATGGCCAGGCGCATCCCAAGCTCGGGATCGGTCTTTTGACTCCAGGCGAGCTCGGCGCTGATGTCATCGTAGACAGCTTCCAGGCGATCCAGCCAATCGGCCAGGTGGCCTGGCTTGCGAGATTCGGCAAGGACGATCAGGTACATGCCCAGGCGGCCCTGCAACGCGTCCACCTCGCCCGCCTCCTCGAGCCGTTGGTGGCCGTAGCTCCGAATCGTCTCCAGGCAGCGGTAGCGTGCGGCGTCCAGTGTCACCATCGATTTGTCGACCAGCCGGGCAACGAGATCGAGCACCGCGTCCGGTCTCAGCACGTCGTCGCCGCAGACAGCCTCTGCGGCCTCGAGTGTGAAGCGCCCGGCGAAAATCGAAAGACGCCGGAAGAGGGCTTTTTCGGGATCGCTAAGTAGGCCATGGCTCCAGTCCAATGTCGCTCGCAGCGTCTGCTGCCGGCCGACGGTGGTCCGGTCACCCGCCGTAAGAAGCCCAAAGCTCTTCTCGAGCCGGCTGAGAATCTCATCGAGCGGCATCACCGGAACCCTGGCGGCGGCCAGCTCGATGGCCAGAGGGATCCGGTCGACGCACTCACAGATGCGGACGACCGCATCGATATTCTCGTCGCTTATGCGAAATTGCGACTCGTGCGCCACAGCGCGATCAGCAAACAGGCGGACGGCCTCGTCGCGTCCCAGTGGCGGCACCCGCCAGGTTATTTCTCCCGGCACGCGCAAAGGTTCCCGACTGGTTGCCAGGACTTTGAGGCCCTCGCATTCTTTGAGCAGCTCAACGGTCAACTCGGCGACGGTCTCAACGACGTGTTCACAGTTGTCAAGGACCAGCAGCGAGTTCCGCTCTCGGAGGTGGTCCGCCAGGGTGTCCGCCAGCCGTCGACTGGCCTGCTCTTTCAAGTGCAACGTGTCTGCGACCGCCTGCGGGACAAGGTGTGGCCCCGAAACCGGACCCAGCTCTATAAACCAAACGCCATCCGCGTGCTCGGGTATCATCTCGGCCGCCAGCTCGAGAGCCAACCGCGTCTTGCCGGACCCGCCTGGTCCGGTCAGGGTGAGTGACCTTCCCTGCCCGTGGAGTTCCCGGAGTTGACGGAGCTCGCCATCGCGGCCGATGAAGGCGGTCAACTGAGTCGGGAGGTTGCTTGCCGGCTGCTGCGAGCGGATTGGCGGGAACTCCCTGGGCTGTTCCGCGTCGACGAGCTCGAAAACGTGTTCGGGTCGCGTCAGGTCTTTGAGGCGATGGAGTCCGAGATCTCTGAGCTCGACGCTCGAGGGTAACTCGTCGATCAACAGCTGCTCGGTTGCGCCGGTGAGCAGGACCTGGCCCCCGTGGCAGGTCGCGAGGAGCCGCGCGCAGCGGTTGAGAACCTGACCGTGATACTGGCCTTGCCGTAGCTCAGCCTCGCCGCTGTGCAACGCCACCCGGATTTCAAGGTCCACTCCTGCCGGCCAGCGCTCGGCGGCGAAGGCCCGTTGCAGAGCGAGGGCGGCCGACGCTGCGTCCGCCGCCCTGGGAAACACCGCCAGGATGCTATCCCCAGCCCGCCCGCTCGGGACCTCAGTGCCGTGGTGCTGCGTCAAGCAGTTGTCCACGATGCGGTCGTGCCCAGCCATCGCTTCACGCATCGCCGCAGGGGCCGATTCCCACGCCCGCGTCGAGCCCACCACGTCGGTGAGCATGAAGGTGAGGGTGCCCTCGGGGAGCCCCGCCATGGGGATGACAGTACTCCACGGAGAGTGGTAGATTGTACCCATGCCGCTGATCAAGCGGGGCGAGGACGGCGCCGCCGAGAAGGCTGCCCGCGAAATGCGGCGAACTGCCGACCTCCTCGATCGGCTCACTCGCGTCAAGCCGACCGCGCGTCAGAAGGCCAGGGCGCGAGCCCATCCGGAGATGGAGCGGATCGCCCGCCGGTTCGCCGCCATCAACACCTCGCTTGCGAAAGGCGTGGCGGCCGGCTCGGTCAGCGCCGCGCAACTCCGGAGCATCGGTCGGAACTTCGCCGCCATCGGCAAAGCGCTGGGCGCCTAACCAAAGTCCCGAGCGGTAGAGGCTGCGTTCAGCCGCATCAGTTATCGTGGGTCAGGTCGGCATGCATCGATGCGGCTCACGAAGCTGGCACAGCTATTCGCGCAACAGGAGGAAGGAATGAGCGGGGTCCGGGTATTGGTCGGTACACACAAGGGCGCGTTCGTGATGACATCGGACGCGAAACGCAAGCAGTGGGATATCAGCGGCCCGCACTTCACCGGCTGGGAGGTCTACCACGTCAAGGGGTCCCCAGCCGATCCGAACCGGCTGTACGCCTCGCAGAATACGAGCTGGTTCGGGCAGGTGATCCAGCGCTCCAACGACGGCGGCAAGACATGGCAGGCGATGGAGGGCAAGTTCGCCTACGACGGCGAGCCCGGCACACATAAGTGGTATGACGGTACCTCGCGTCCCTTCGAGTTCAAGAGAATCTGGCACCTCGAGCCATCCCTGACCGACCCGGACACCGTCTATGCGGGCGCCGAAGACGCGGCTCTCTTCCGTTCCACCGACGGTGGCCAGAGCTGGCACGAGCTCCCCGCCCTGCGCCAGCACAGCACCGCGCCCAACTGGGCGCCCGGCGCCGGTGGCATGTGCCTGCACACCATCATCCTCGACCCGAAGCATCGAGACCGGATGTTCGTGGCGATTTCCGCGGCCGGCGCGTTCCGCAGTGACGATGCCGGCAAGAGCTGGCGGCCGATCAACCGCGGCCTGAGGTCGGAAGGGATCCCCGACCCGAATGCTGAGGTCGGCCATTGCGTGCATCGGATCGCGATGAACCCATCGCGCCCCGACGTGCTCTTCATGCAGAAGCACTGGGATGTCATGCGCACGGACGATGCGGGCGACTCATGGCGCGAGATCAGCGGAAACCTGCCGTCCGACTTCGGCTTTCCCATCGACGTGCATCCGCACGAACCGGAGACGATCTACGTCGTCCCGATCAAGAGCGACTCGGAGCACGTTCCGCCGGACGGGAAGTTGCGCGTCTACCGCAGCCGGACCGGTGGCAATGAGTGGGAGGCGCTCACGAACGGTCTGCCGCAGAGCAACTGCTACGTCAACATCTTGCGCGATGCGATGGCGGTCGACTCGCTGGATTCGGCCGGGATCTACTTCGGGACGACGGGCGGGCAGGTGTATGCATCGGCGGACGCCGGAGACAGCTGGAACCCCATCGTGCGGGACCTTCCCGCGGTGCTTTCGGTCGAGGTCCAGACCCTGGCATGATCCGGGTCGTCCTCCCGCCGCATCTGCGGAATCTCGCCCAGGTTAAGGGTGAGGTAGAGCTCGAGGTCAAGGGAAAACCGACCCCGCAATCCGTCCTTGATGCCCTCGAGACCCGCTACCCCGTGCTTCGCGGGACGATCCGCGATCAGACCACGCACGAGCGGCGGGCGCTGGTGCGCTTCTTCGCCTGCGAGCAGGACCTGTCGCTGGACCCGCCCGACCGGCCACTTCCCGAGGCCGTGGTCACCGGCAATGAGCCGTTTCTGATCATCGGGGCGATGGCTGGCGGCTAGCGAAGCCCGACGACGCATCGCGGTGGACTGATCCCGTAGCGTTGCTTCATGGAGATCACACCTAAAGACTTGGCGCTCCGTGACCTCAAGCCCCTGGATCCTGCCCACTTCACGGGTGCGGCGGGTGCGCGCGACCTGCTGCCGCCTCCGCGCCCCGCGCTCCCAACCTCGGCCACCGTTGTGCGATTCGAGCCCGGCGTCCGCAACCACTGGCACTCGCACGAGGGTGGCCAGCTCATCTACGTCATCGAGGGGGAAGGCTGGGTGCAGGCCCGAGGTACCGCCGCCCAGCAGATCCGGGTTGGCGACGCGGTCGCAACCGGGCCACGGGAGGAGCACTGGCACGGGGCGGGCCGCAGCGGCCCAATGGCTCATCTGGTGGTTAACGTCGGCGAGACGCGCTGGCTGGAGGCGTCACCCGCGCCGGGTGCGTGAAGGAAGAGATGAGGATACAAGCAGAAGAAACGGCCGAGCGCTGGGCGCCGCCCTGGTGGGCGGTTTTCCTGGTCGGCCTGCTCCTCTGGGTCGCGACCATCGCCGTCGGGCGTGTTACCCACAACGTGATCTTGCTTCCTACGATCGTCCTCCTCGGCAGCTTCCTGGTGCCCATCACCGCGGTCGTCTGGTACCTGGATCACGATCCGAGTCCGGCTCTTTCGCCTCGACGGATCGTGACCGCCTTCCTCATCGGGGGCGTCATGGGTGTGCTTGGCGCGTCCCTGCTCGAATACTGGCTGGTCCGCGTTGGCCTCATCGGAGCCATCGAGGTCGGGTTGATCGAGGAGTTCGTAAAGGCCGTGTTCATCGTGGTCGTGGCCCTCGGCATCAGCCGGTTTCATATCCGCGACGGCATGGTCCTCGGGGCAACCGTTGGCTTTGGTTTCGCGGCGCTGGAAAGCAGTGGCTACGCACTCGCCTCGCTCTTCGTCGTCCAGGGGAATCAGCTGATCCTGTCCCTGAACTCAGTGATCTTCACCGAGCTGGTCCGGGGCGTGCTGGCACCATTCGGCCATGGAATGTGGTCGGCGATCCTTGGCGGCGCGATCTTCGCCGCCGCCCGTCGCGGTGGGCTGCGCCTCACCTGGGTAATCCTTGGAACCTACCTGTTCGTATCCGCGCTCCACGGCGCCTTCGACTCCATCAACAGCATTTGGGGGTATGTCGTCGTCTCGCTGATCGGGCTGATTCCCGTCATCTGGCTCTGGCGGCGTGGCGACGCCGGCGGGGTCCTTAAGAGGCGGCGGCCTGTGTAGGCTGACCGTATGTCAGCGCCGAAGGAAGAGGTCCTCGAAGTCGCCGGGCGTGAGGTCACGATCAGCAATCCGGACAAGGTCTTCTTCCCGAAGACGGGTCACACGAAGCTCGACCTGGTTCGCTATTACATGGCGGTCGCGGAAGGGGCGCTCCGCGGTATTGGTGGCCGCCCCATGGCCCTCAAGCGGTTCGTCAACGGGGCCGAGGGTGAGGCCTTCTTTCAGAAACGCGCCCCCACATCGCGTCCCGAGTGGATCGAGACCGTCGAGCTTTCCTTTCCGTCCGGCCGGACCGCGGAAGAGATCGTCGTGCGCGACGCGGCGCAGCTCGCCTGGACCATCAACCTCGGCTGCATCGACCTCAATCCGCACCCCGTCCGTGCCGGCGACCTCGATCATCCGGACGAGCTGAGGGTCGACCTGGACCCGGTCCCGGGCGTGCCGTGGGCCCAGATTCGCGACGTGGCCTTAGTGACGCGCGATGTTCTCAAGGACTTCGGGCTCGTCGGCTGGCCCAAGACGTCGGGGTCCCGAGGCATCCACATCTACAGTCGGATCGAGCCGCGCTGGACCTTTCCCGAGGTCCGCCGCGCGGCCGTGGCGCTGGCGCGCGAGGTCGAGCGCCGCGCCCCCGAGATTGCAACCAGCCGCTGGTGGAAGGAGGAACGGCACGGCGTCTTCCTCGATTACAACCAGAACGCCAAGGACCGAACGGTGGCTTCCGCCTACTCCGTCCGTCCGCTGGCAGACGCCCGCGTGTCCACACCGTTGAGGTGGGAGGAGGTGCCGACCTGCGCGGCGGAGGCGTTTACGCTGGCCACGGTCCCCCGGCGGTTTGCTGAGATTGGCGATCCCTCGAAAGGGATTGACGAGGCGGTCGGGTCGCTCGAGGCGCTGCTCGAGCTTGCCGCGCAGCACGAGGCGGCCGGCTTCGGAGACGCACCCTGGCCACCGCATTTCGCCAAGCAGACGGGCGAGCCGGCCCGCGTGCAGCTGTCTCGACGTCGCAAAGAGGATCGGCCGACCACACCCAAGGGTGAAGTCCCACCACCGGCCCCCGGCAAGACCGTAGGTCCAACCGGCCGCCGCCGCAGCACGATGCCGTTGATCGAGATCGCCCGCGCGGCCTCGGAGGCCGAGGCGCGCGCCGGACTGCAGCGCTGGCGGTCGCGCCATGCTGAGGTCTGGTCACACCTCGCGCCGTCGGATATCCTGGTCGATTCGATGCGAGGGCGGAACACGACCTGGACGCGAATCCGGCTCAACCTGCGCAACGTCCCCGAGTCGGAGCGGCCGCCGCAGGAAGCGCTCGAAGTCGACTATGACCCTTGGGCCGGCTATCAGGGTCCTGACCGTTCCGGACAGCTGGAGCGCCCCAAAGCGAAGCGAGCTACTCGTACGGACGCTTGACCTGCATGTGTTGCTTCACGCTCTTGTGAATCACCTTCCACTTCCGGCGCTCCTCGATCTGTAAGCGCACGTCGGCCTTGACCTCGATCGCGCGCAGCTCACGCTGCAGCTTCCGGTAACTGGTCAAGCGGCTCGCGTCGAGCGTCCCCCCCTCGAGCGCCGCGACCACCGCACAGTCGGGTTCGGTCTCGTGCCGGCAATCCGTGAAGCGGCAGCCGAGTGCCAGCTCTTCGATGTCGAGGAAAACCTCAGCGAGGGCCTCGGCCCCTGCCCACAGCTGGATCTCTCGCAAGCCGGGCGTGTCGATGACGAGACCACCGCCGGGCACCTTCAACAGCTGGCGATGACTGGTGGTGTGGCGTCCCTGGCCGCTTTTGTGCACATCCGCGGTGCGCAGCACCTCCTCCCCGAGGAGGCGATTGATCAGGGTGGACTTGCCGACTCCTGACGATCCCACGAGCACCGCCGTCTTCCCCCGGGAAAGATGCTGTCGCACGGCCTCGATGCCTTCGCCGGTCCGGCCGCTGACGGCGACCACCGGCACTCCGGCCGCGATCGTTTCGAGCTCCGCCTCAAACGGGTCCGGGTTGTTGAGATCGACCTTGGTCAGCACGATCACCGGCGCCGCGCCGCTCTGGTAGGCGACGGTCAACAGTCGCTCGATGCGGCGCAGATTGAAGTCGCTGTCGGCCGAGGTGGCGATGAAGACGAGGTCGACGTTGGCGGCGATGACCTGCGCGGCTGTCTCTGACCCAGGAGCTTCCCTGGTGATGGCGGACTGTCGCGGAAGCACGGCGCGAATCTCGGTCGCTTCCGATGTGCGCCGAACGGCCACCCAGTCACCAACCGCGACCAGACGGGCCTCGCGCAGGGAGCTGCCAAGCGTCGCCAGCGGCGCGCTGCCGGCAAGCTGCACGAGGAATTTGGTGCCGTAGTCGGCCGCCAGCCGCCCGGGCTGAACATCCCCGTCATCGAGCTCATCGAACGCGGAAGCGAATCGCTCGTTCCAGCCGAGCTCTTCCAGCTCGGCGCGCTCGTCTGAATTCAATCCAAGAACCTCCCTGATGTGGGTAACGGCAAACGGCGTCGGCGCCCTTCGCCGGGGAGGCTATTCGCGGATTTGGCTAAAGCAGCCCCGGGGAGGTGGACGCCACGCAGGCGCGACGCACAAGGATCACAGCCACGTAGACCTCACCTCCCGATAGAGTTTCGCGCTCCCGAGTCTAGCAGCAGCGGCGCCAGGCGTCGAAGTTCCGCGGTGGGAGCGCGGTCGGGCGTCGGCATGAGCACGCTGACCGCCACCTGGTCGGCCCCGGCGTCGTAATGCCGCCGTAGCTTGCCGGCGATTTCCTGATCGTCACCCCAGGCCACCACGGCATCGAAGAGGCGGTCGCTGCCCGGCGGGGTTAGCTCGTCGTCTGACCACCCCAACCGAACCAGGTTCTGGCGGTAATTCGGGAGCGCCAGGTAGGTGCGCATATAGATGTCGCCGGGAACCCGAGCCGCCTCACGTGTTTTGGCGAAGACGACGGCGGTCTCCGGAACGAGCAAGCGGTCCGGCCCAAGGATGTCGCGCGCCTGCCGCGTGTGCTCGACCGGAACGAAATACGGATGCGCTCCGGCCGTTCGCTCGCGCGCGAGCTGGAGCATCTTCGGTCCGAGGGCGCCAAGCACGATGGGGAGGGGCGGATTTGGCTCAGGCGCTCGGTAGGGGGCCTTGGCCATCTCGTCGAGGTAGGTGCGCATCGCCGTCAAGGGCCGCTCGTAGTGATGCCCGCGAGCTTCGACCAACCGGGCGTGGCTGACGCCGATGGTAAGCACGAAGCGGTTCGGCCAGGCTTCGGCCAGCGCTCGGCCACCGTTCATCATCGCGGTCGGGTCCCGGGCCCAAATATTGGCGATGCCTGTGGCAACCTTGATCCGGCTGGTGGCCGCGAGGATGATGGCGCAGGCCGCAAAGACCTCGCGGGCGAGGTATTCGCCGACCCAGATGGCGCCGAACCCCATCTCTTCGACCTCCGCCACCGCGCGACGCAGGTCGGGCGCCGTAAGGAACGCCATCGACCCGAGCCAGACGCCAGCGCGGCCGACGTCTAGGTTCGCGCGGGTTGTCGTGTGTGCTCCTTGATGAAGGCGAGCATCTGGCGCCAGGCATCTGCCGAGGCGTCCTTGTGCTGTTCGAAGCTGCGGTCGAAGAACGAATGTGGCGCGCCTTCGTAGACCACCTTCTGGTGCCGAACGCCAGCTGCGGTGAGCTCGCGGTCGAACTGGGCGAAATCCTCCTGGGTTGTGGCCTGGTCGTCTCCCGCGAGGAGCAGCAGGAGAGGCGCGCGCATCTGCGGGATGGCATCGCGGACACGGGACGGAACCCCGTAGAACCCGATCGCACCAGCCAGGCGAGGCTGCGCGGCGGATTGCCGCCATGATTGGGCGCCGCCAAAACAAAAGCCGACGGTGAACACCGACTCGACTCCGCCGCCGGCCGGCGAGCGGAGATAGGCAATACCGGCGGCGACGTCGGCCGCGATTCCGTCGGGGGTCGTCTTGCCGATGGCGGCACGAAGGTCGAAGTTCTCCGGCCGTTCCGACATGCCGGCGGTGCGGTCGATGTAGTCGACGACCACCGCGTCCAGGCCAGCCTGCGCAAACCGGCCTACCAAATCCTTATAGAAGGGGTGGACGCCGCGGGGGTCCGGAATGACGACGACACCGGCGCCAGTGGGCGCCGCCGCTCGCGCCGCGTAGGCCCTAAAGCGATTGCCGTCGGCCGCGGTGAGCACCAGGTCGCCTTCGTCGGTTGAGCCGCCCATGATGGGTGGAAGCGGCGGTCGGGCCTCATCTGTGTAGCACATAGCGACCATTGTGCTGGTCAGGCGCCGTGTCGCGCTTTAGGGAGATAGACCGGGCGCACCGTGCGCCCGGTCGCGGGAGGGAAAGCCTTACTCGACCCCTTCGAACTGGTGGTCGGCATTGGCATCGGTCGCGCTGTCGGCGTGGCCACCTCCGGGCAGGGCCGGCTCGTTGGCCTCGGCGGCGGCTTCCGCCGCGGTGTCGGCCGGTTCCGCAGCCTCAGCTGCGCTTCCCGACTTCTCGGCCTGCTGGGTCGGCGTTGCGGACGGCGTCGGCGTTGCCGCGCTGGCCGCCATGGTCGTCAGACCGGCGCCAACCATCACGATGGGCGCGCCGATCAACAGCAGCTTTTTCCTTAGATTGAGCGTCATGTGTATCACCTCCTGGTGGTTACTGGCTCCTCAGAGCCTCGGTTTTCAGCCTAGGTCCCGCCGTTAAACCCCCGATAAAACGAGGGCGCGAATTCGATTTATGATGGGAGGACTGATCAGCTCGCCTGGGGGGTAACAGGATGTCCACCGCCGTCAAGGCGCCGGCGACGACGACGACCCGCGACGGCCAGTCGCCCGTGCTCGTCGCCATGGCCGACACCTTCATCGGAGGCATGGGTCATCCAGGCTCCCCAATCCGGGTTGCAGCGTCGATGGACGAGACGTTTCGCAGCCTCCCCTCTGAAGCCGACCGGCGCCGGCTGCGCTTGCTCGTCGGCGTCCTCGGCCGTCGATCGGGTACGTTCCTCCTCACCGGCCGACCTGTGCCGTTTCATCACTGGTCGCGAGAGCAGCGGGTCGCCGTCATGTCGGCCTGGTCGACCAGCCGGCTGGCGTTTCGGCGGCAGCTCTTTCAAGTCTTCAAGCGCCTCTCGCTGCTGGCCTTCCTCGGCGAGACGGAGGACGACGGCACGAATCCGGTATGGCCGGAGATCGGCTACCCGGGGCCGATAACGGCCCCGCCCCCGACGCCAAAGAGCATCCGGACCACCATCCTCGATGGCGACACGACGCTGACCTGCGATGCGGTCGTGGTCGGCTCGGGTGCGGGTGGCGGCGTGGTGGCCGGCGAGCTGGCGGCGGCCGGGAAGGCTGTCATCGTGCTCGAGGAGGGCGGCTACTACAACGAGGCTGATTTCGATCAACTCGAACTCTCGATGATGCGCAAGCTCTATTTCCAGGGGGGCTTCGCGGCCAGCAGCGACGCCGCCATCGCCCTGGTCGCCGGTGGGTGCCTCGGTGGCGGCACCCTTGTCAATTACTCCACCAGTTTTCGCACTCCGGATTGGCAGCGGCAGGAATGGGCGAGACGGTACGGGCTCACCGCTTTTGCCTCGGACGACTACACGGCCTCGCTCGATGCGGTCTGTGAGCGCCTTGGCGTCAATCGCGACCACAGCGCCGTCCCGGCGCGTGAGCGGGTCCTGAAGCGCGGTCTGACCCGCCTGGGCTGGCACGTGGACTCGATGCCTCGCAACGTCCAGGGCTGCACGCAGGACGCGCGCTGCGGCTACTGCGGACTCGGCTGCCAGATCGGCGCCAAGCAGTCAACGCTCAAGACCTATTTGATGGATGCGTATCGTCAGGGCGCCCGCATCGTGGTGAACTGCAAGGTCGACCGCGTGCTCCTCCAGGACGGGCGTGCCGTGGGCGTGCGCGCCACTGTCCGGCAGGCGGGTATGCCGGAATTCACCCTCATCGTGCGAAGCCGGGCGGTCGTGGCCGCAGCAGGCGCCATCGGCACTCCGGCGCTGCTGCAGCGCTCCGGGCTCAAGAACCGCATGGTCGGAGCTGGGTTGCGGCTCCATCCGGGGACGGCCGTAGCCGGGATCTTCGATGAGACCCTCCGGCCGTGGGAGGGGACGATGCAGTCGATCTTTTCCGACGAGTTCGTCAACCTCGACGGTCAATATCACGGTGTCAAGATCGAGTCGGGTCCGATGCACCCGGCGATCCTGGCGCTGGCGATCCCCTGGCGCGACCCAGCGCATTACCGGCGCTTGATGCGGGCCTTGCCCAACATGTCGGTCCTGGCACCGCTCGTTCGTGACCACGAGGGTGGTCGGGTTACGGCGGTCGACGGCGCGGCGCGCGTCGATTACCGCCTCACGGCCAAAGATGTCGCAGACATGCGCCGCGGCATCGAGGCCAGCGTCCGCATCATGGAGGCGGGGGGCGCGCGCGAGATCTTCACTACTCAGGCCGCCTTCGTGGCCTACCATCCCGGCCAGCGCGGCGGGATCGATGGCTTCATGGAAGAGGTCGACCGGCAGGGCTACGGCCCCGGCCAGATGGGCTACCTCAGTTTTCATCAGATGGGTTCCTGCCGAATGGGAACCGATCCGGCGACCTCGGCCATCGGCCCCGACGCCCAGTCGCACCAGGTCAAGGGCCTGTTTGTCGCGGACGCCAGCGCCTTCCCCGACGCGCTTGGCACCAACCCCATGATTACGATCATGGCGATGGCGCATCGCGCATCTCGGTTCATCGCGGCCGCCTCCTAATGCAGGCGGCGGTTCAGACCAGGCGGAGTCCGTGGGTCATCCTGCTCGTGCTCTGCCTTGGCTTCTTCATGATCCTGCTCGATCTCACGATCGTGAACGTCGCCATCCCGAGCATCATCGACGGTTTGCACGCGGGCCTCGACCAGATCCTCTGGGTGCTGAACGCGTATATCCTCGCGTACGCAGTCCTGCTGATCACCGCCGGCCGGCTGGGCGACATGTTCGGCGCCAAGCGACTCTTCCTCATCGGCCTCGCGGTCTTCACCTTCGCCTCGATCGCCTGCAGCCTCGCGCAAAGCCCCGGCCAGTTGATTATTGCGCGCATCGTCCAGGGCATCGGCGGTGCCATCCTGACGCCCCAAACGCTCAGCATCCTGACCAACATCTTTCCCGCCGACAAGCGGGGCGCCGCGTTTGGCATCTGGGGCGCGGTGGCCGGCGTCGCCTCTGTGACGGGCCCGACGCTGGGCGGCTTCCTCGTCACGAACTTCAGCTGGCAAGCTGTCTTCTGGGTCAACGTTCCGGTCGGCATCGTCGCCTTCATCCTGGGCATCTGGTTGCTTCCCGGGATCCGTCTTGGCCGCGAGCAGAATCTGGATCCGGTTGGCGTGCTGCTTGCCAGCGGCTCGCTGTTCGCCGTCGTCTTCGGGCTGATCGAAGGCCAGCGGTACCACTGGGGGACGTTTACGGACGTCGCGTCGTTCGATGCGGCCGGCGGCCACTGGGGTCTCTTCAGCATTCCGAGCCTGTTCATTGCCAGCGCGATCCTCCTGGTGCTCTTCGTCCTCTGGGACCGGGTACAGGACCAACCGCTCGTGCCCTTCTCGCTATTCAGCGACCGCAATTTCACGGTCGGCAACGGCCTGGCGGCGATCGTTTCGTTCGGCATGATGGGGCTGTTTCTCCCCCTGACGATCTTTCTGCAGTCGGTCCTCGGCTTCAGCGCGCTCAAAGCCGGCCTGACGCTCGCCCCCATGCCGCTGACCTCGATGTTCGTTGCTCCGTTGTCGGGGCGCGCGACCGATCGCATCGGCGGCAAATACATCCTGATGTTCGGCCTCACCTGCTTTGCCGCGGGCATGGGCCTGGTGGTGTGGGTCTCGTCGCTCAACGCCGGACAGTCGACGTTCCTCGCGCCGCTGATCCTGGCCGGGATCGGTCTCGGTTGCACTTTTGCCCCGATGACGACCGTGACCATGCAGCGCGTCAACCCGCGGCTCGCCGGTGCCGCATCCGGGCTGCTCAACACGACCCGTCAACTGGGGGGTGCGTTTGGGAGCGCGGTGGTTGGCGCCATCCTGCAAACGCGGCTCGCCAACGAGCTCGTCAGCCAGGCGCAGGCGCAAGCCGGCAGCCTGCCCCCGGCGTTTCGGCTGCCATTCGTGGAGGGCTTTGCCAGGGCAGCCGGAGGCGTGCTCGAGGTTGGACGCGGCCAGTCCGGCGTGCCGCTTCCGTCCGGCATCCCGCCGGCTGAGGCTGCCCGAGTCCAGCAGCTCGCCCACGACGTTTTGGCCCAGGCCTTCATCAACGCCATGCGACCCTCGCTCGCCGTCGCGATCGCCGTGCTGCTCTTCGGTGCCGCGTTGACGAGCGCCATCATCGGCCGGCGCACCCCAACCGCTCAACGGGCGCCGGCGCCCGCTCCCGCCACCGGCTAGAGGCGCGGAATCCGCCCATAATCTGAGATCCATGCCCACCCAGTGGCTGCCGCTCTTCTCCTTGAACGTCGTGCTATTTCCGCACATGGCGCTGCCGCTGCACATCTTCGAGCCGCGCTACCGCCAGATGATCGGGGACTGCCTCGAAGAAGGACATAGCTTCGGCGTGGTCGCGATCCGGGAGGGGAGTGAGACCGGGCCGGCGACGCCCTATGACGTCGGCACGCTGGCGAAGATTGTGCGCATCGATCGCCTCGATGACGGCCGGATGAACCTGCTGGTGATGGGTGCCTCGCGCTTCGAGATCGTGCAGACGGCGGACGATCGCCCCTACCTGCGCGGCCAGATCCGCATCATTCCGGAAGCGGGCGACGACCTCGATGCGACGGCTCGACTGACCGAGACGACTGCCGTCACTTTCCGCGACTACTCGAACCTCTTGCGTGAGCTGGTCGGCCGGCAGCCAGACGACGCCGAACCACCGATGGAGCCCGAGCTGCTCTCCTACCTGATCGCGGCCGCCCTCAACCTCCAGGTCCCGGAAAAGCAATCCCTGCTGGCGGAGCCGCGAACCGATGCCCGCCTACGTCTCGAGCTACGAATGCTCCGCAAGGAGATCGTGTTGCTCAAGCAAATGGTGGCGCACGCCGGCACTGCCGCCACGGTGCGGACCTCCCTCAACTAAGCCTTTCCTCCCACGATCGGCTGATCGTCCTGGTCATCTAAGCGCGACGGCCCCCTTAACTCGTATGCAGATCGACGACGAGCCGCCACGCATACCCACCGGTCGCCGGTAGGGTAAAGGCCGTGACGCGCACGGGTCGTGCCAGGTCGATCGTGATCGTGCCATCCGGCCCTTGCTGGACGCCGGGCTCGACCGCCGTCACGTGGTAGCTGCTGATGCCGTTCACCGGCGCGCCGGCGACATTGGTGTCTTTGAACGTCACCGCGACATGCAGATCATCGGGCCGGGTCACGATCATGGTCGGTAATCCGGTGCCGTGCATGTCGAAGACCAACCGCGTGTAACCGGCCACGGCCGTCCCCGGTCGGATGCGGAACATGGTGCCGCCGCCGACGCCGTTCCCCAGCGTAAACAGCACGGGAGCGGTGGAGGCGGAGACAGAGGCCGAAGGACTGGCGCTGGGCGAGATGGACGCCCGCGCGGTCGGGGAGGGGTGAACCGATTGCGCCACCGTTGCTGCCGCTGAACTGACTTTGTGCGTGGCCTTGAGAAAGCCGCCTTCGTAGAGCACCGCGGCAAGAAGGACGCAGGCCGCCGCCCCAAGGCCGACCGCGATCCGCATCGCCGTATCCGGCTTTCGAGGTGGCTCGGCCGCCCCCGCCTCCTTCTCTTCATCGATAGGCTGCGCCGGAGATCGATCGAAGACGATGTTGCTGGTCACCGGCACCGGGGCCGGGGATGCCGCGGGGGCCGCCGCGGACTGGGGCTCCGGTTCGCGATCCCATTCGGTGAACTCGACCTGCCGATGCGAATCGATCGGGACCTCGCGCAAGGGCCCGGAGAAGATCTCAGGGGGAGCCGGCTCGGTCGACTCCGGCTCGGCGGCCTCGTCCACCGGCGCGACTTCGTAGGACGCGAGGGGCGCAAGCGCCTCGAAGGGCTTCACGGGCTCGACGGGCTCGACCTCGACCGGCTCAATGTCCTCGGGACGCGCCGCCATCGTTGGGTAGAGCGGCTCGGGCACCGGAGACAGTGGCACGGGATGGTCCTGCAAGGGCTCGTCGCGGAAGATCTCTCGTTCCAGCTCGCTCAGCAGGTCAGGGATGCTGCTGACCTCGGGCCGCATCGGTTGCGACAGGTCATACGGTATGGGAACCGGGGGCGTCGGCTGCGCGGGCGCGACCTCGAAGGATCGCGTGCCACCCTGCGTGCGCAGGCGGTCCGGGATCGCTAGCGCGAAAGCCTGGTCCATCGCAGCCGAGCCGACAGTCGCGCTCGGCAGCCGGCCGACGCGCAGCAGCATCTCGCGGAAATCCTCGACACGCTCCCGGCACGCCTCGCAGCGGCGCAAGTGATCACGCGCCCATTCGAGATCTTTCCCATCGAGACGATCGTCGAGCACGGCACTTGGCGAAATGCGGGTGCAGCGATTTCGCTCAAAATTTGATGTAGTCATA